>OOCR01000278.1_pt1 | contig 47916 bp, 30 predicted proteins | sample 1671491 | NCBI WGS metagenome assembly OOCR01 (sample SAMN06348162, study PRJEB24527) | human gut metagenome | biome: human gut; feature: ankylosing spondylitis patient; material: feces | host: Homo sapiens | place: China | collected 2015-10
TCGGCTGCCGCGGCGGCAGTTGCAAGGGAGCCGCCGAAAGCGGCAGCGGCGCAAAGCGCGGCGAGCGCGAGCGAAAGATGTCGGTTCATGGCAACGATCGGCCCCGATACTCCGAGCGGTATCGCTCGAAGGCGGGTGCCGTTTCCTATCGTAAGTCGTGATGGACGGGCAACTGGGTTCGACGTCCGGCTGCAACCGGCGTCTTCTCCGCCCGAGTCGGTCGTGCGGTGATGCGGACGGCGCATCGGGAATACGGAGACCGCTCGATTGTAGCGGGCGACGCGGGGTTCTTCGGGGGAGAGGCACGGGCGATATGTATCCGAGTGTCGGAGCTCGTTTTCGGGCGTTTCCCTTGCTCGGCGCAAACGAGCAACCTCCCGGGCTTATGCTAGGCTTTCGGGAATCCAACACACAGAGAGAAGGGCGCGTCCGCTTCGACTTCGAGGGGCTCGCCAAACACACTTCATGACGACAAACGACGATTGGCGAACGCTCCCGACGGGCTACTTCACGCACGAACTCGCGCTCGCGCCCAATCCCCTCGACGGCGCCCCGGAAGCGGCCGCCCGCATCGATGCGATCGAAAGCCGGATGCTCGTCGGCGGACTCGACGAACGGGTGGACCGACGCCTTTGCGGCCCGGCCGAGCGCACGACGGTCGAACTCGCCCACGATCCCGAGTACCTCGATCGGCTCGAGCGCGCCTCGGCGGGCGATGCCGAAGCGCTCGCACGCTTTTCGATGCCCGACATGCGGGTCGGAGTCGACACGTACCGTGCGGCGATGTACTCGGCGGGGGCCGTCGTCGAAGCGGTCGACGCGCTCTTGGAGCGCACGGTGCGCAATGTCTTTTGCGCCGTGCGTCCGCCCGGACACCACGCGGGTCGCGCCCGCGCCTCGGGCTTTTGCTTCGTGAACAACGTGGCGGTGGGGGCGCTTTACGCGTTGAGGCGCCGTCGTCTGGAACGCGTCGCCGTGATCGACTTCGACGTGCATCACGGGGACGGCACCGAAGAGATCGTGGCCGAAAATCCGGCCGTTCGGTTTTTCTCGCTCTTTCAGTGGCCGCTCTTTCCCGATCGACGGATCGTCCCGACCCCCTCGAACGTCGTGGCGACTCCACTCGCGGCGGGCGCCGACGGCGCGACGCTTCGCGAAATCGTCGAGGGACTGTGGCTTCCGAAACTCGAAGCGTTCCGTCCTCAGATGATTTTTCTCTCTTCGGGCTTTGACGCGCATACCGAAGAGACGATGGCGCAGCTCAAATTTTCCGAAGTCGACTACGCCTACCTCACGCGGCGCCTCGTCGACGCGTCGGAAGCGCTCTGCGAGGGACGCCTGGTGAGCGTTCTCGAAGGCGGTTACAGCCTTCGAAGTCTGGCACGCAGCGTGCTCGTACACTTGCAGATGCTCGGGAGAAACCGTACGTGAAAGCCGAACTCTTGAAACCCGGGGTGCGCCCCCGGGAGGTCTGGGCCTGGGCCGCATTCGACTTTGCCAATTCGGGCTACACGACCGTCGTGCTGACGGCGGTCTTCAACGCGTATTTCGTTTCGGTCGTGGCGGGCGACGCCGACTGGGCGACGTTCGTTTGGACGTGCGTGATCGCGCTTTCGAACGCGGCGAGTCTTCTCGCGATGCCCGTGATCGGAGCGGTGGCGGACGCTCGGGCGGAAAAGAAGAAGTGGCTCTTCGCGATGACCGTTCTCTGTATTGTCGCGACTGCGGGGTTGGCGTTCGCGGGGCCGGGGACGATCGTTTGGGCCTCCCTCATGATCGTTCTCTCGAATCTTGCCTACAACGTGGGCGAAACACTCAATTCGGCCTTTTTGCCCGAGATCGCGCCCGAGTCTTCGCTCGGCAAGGTGTCGGGCTGGGGCTGGGCTTTCGGCTATTGCGGCGGACTCGTGACGCTCGGCGCGTCGCTCCTGGTTGTGACGCAGGGGGAATCCTTCGGGTTCACGTTCGATCAGTGCGTCGCAGGGACGATGCTCATCACGGCCTTCGTTTTCGCGCTCGCCTCGGCTCCGCTCTTTCTCTGGCTCAAGGAGCGATCCGCGCCGCGCGTGAGTCCGGATGCCGTGTCGGGAACCTCGGGGACGATTGCGGGGGCCGCCGCGGAAAGCTTCCGTGAAGTGACGCGTACCCTCAAGGCGCTCCCGCGCTACCGAGACTTCGCCGCGCTCGCGCTCTGCGGTTTTCTCTATCAGTGCGGCGTCTCGGTCGTGATCACGCTCTCCGCCGTGTACGCCTCGGCCGTGATGGGGTTTGAAACTGCCGACACGATCTTCATGGTGTTCCTTGTCAACATCACTGCGGCGATCGGGGCTTTTCTCTTCGGATACATCCAGGACGCGATCGGGCACAAGCGCGCGCTGGCCATCACGCTTCTCGTGTGGCTTGCGATGATCGTCGTCGCGTGCCTCGCGGAAACGCGCGCCATGTTCTGGGTGGCCGCGAACCTCGCGGGCCTCGCCATGGGGTCTTCGCAGTCGGCCGGTCGCGCGATGGTGGGCGTGCTCGCCCCGAAGGCGCGTCTCGCGGAGTTCTACAGTTTCTGGAACATGGCGCTCTGGGTGGCGGCGATTGTCGGGCCGCTCTCTTACGGGGCGGTCACATGGATGACGGGGAACGATCATCGGATGGCGATTGCCGTGACGGGACTCTTCTTTGCGGCGGCGCTCCTTGCGTTGCTGCCCCTCAACTTAGATCGCGGTCGCCGCGCGGCGGAAGCCGCCGACTGAGAGATCGGGTCCGGCAACCCGCAACCGAAAAACGGCAAACGTTCGACGACCCTCTCGGCCGACGGTGCCGCATGTGCGCCCGGCAAGAAAAAAAGGGAGCCCTTCGGGACTCCCTTTTTCATTCGGTGACGAGGTCTCGTCGTGTGTCAACGAGCGGGTTCTTTGCGAACCTTGTCTTTGTTCATCTCGATGATGCGGCGTGTGTCCGCGGCGAGATCCGTCATTTTGAGTTCTTCGTAGCACGTGGCGATGAGTTCGAGCGCGTCGTCGCGCATCGGCGTATTCTGAAATTCGCGCACGACGCGCTGCGCGCGTTCGATCGCGGCCACGTAAGCATGGCGAACGTAGTAATATTGCGCGGTTTTCAGTTCGTGCTCGGCCTGAGCCAGAACGAGGGCGTGCATGCGGCGACGCGCTTCGGGGGCGAAGCGGCTTTCCGGGAAACGCAACGTCAGTTCCTTGAAGATGTCGAACGCTTCGCGAGAAGCGTTGGCGTCGCGTTCCGCCAGATCTTCGGCGGCGAGGATGTTGAACCAGCTGTCCGTTTCGTTGAGCGTCGCGAGCGCCTTCAGATACATGACGTAGTCGCTGTTCGGATGGTTCGGGTACGAGCGCAGGAATCGATCCGCGGCCTGCACGGCCCCGGGCGCGTCGCCGTCCTTCCAGTTCGCGTAAATGAGCTCGATCTGAGCCTGTTGCGCGTACTGACCGAAGGGGAAGCGCGCTTCGAGCTTTTGGTAGTAGTCCTTCGCCTGAGTCCAGTTGCTATCATCGAGCGCGGTACGGGCTTCCGTATAGAGCTTGTCGGCCGACCAGTCGATCGTGGGATCGGTGTCGAGACTCTGGAGCCACGAGCAGGAAGCGGTGGCGAGCGTCACCGTTACGAGCGCGGCGGAACGAAGCAAAAGACGCTTAATAGGAAAGAGGAATTTCATGAGAGACTTGGCAGCCGACGAAAAAGAATGCGGTGATTATACCGACGGGTTTCCGGCCGATGATGCGGCCGACGATGAGAATTTACCTTCATTCACCGTGGAAGGTGTCTGGGGCGAGCGTCTTGACAAGGTGCTCGCGAGCCTGATGCCCGACGTTTCCCGCGCGCGCCTGCAAAAGCTCATCGAGTCGGGCTCGGTCGAAGTGAACGGCGTCGTTTGCGAAAAGGTTCGCGCCAAAGTGGCCGAAGGCGATGAGATTCAGCTCCTCGAAGAGCCCCGCCTCGACGAGGCGCTCGCCTTCGTGCCCCAGGAAGACGTCGAATTCGAAACGGTCTACGAGGACGATACGATCATCGTCGTCAACAAGCCCGCAGGCCTCGTCGTGCACCCCGGTGCGGGCAACCCCGACGGGACGCTTTTGAACGGGCTCCTCTGGCGCTATCCGGAATTGAAGGATGTGCCCCGCGCGGGGATCGTGCATCGACTCGACCGCGACACGACGGGTCTCATGGTGGTGGCACGCACGCTCGCCGCACAGACGAACCTCGTGCGTCAACTTCAGGAACGCACCGTGAAGCGCGAGTACTGGGCGATCACGATCGGTACGGCCGCCCCCGAATTCACGGTTGAAGTGCCGATCGGACGCGATCCGCGCAACCGCACCCGCATGAAGGGGTTCCCGGGCTCGACGGGCGTGCGTGCGAAATACGCCCGCACCCGTGCGCGCACGGTCGGCTGGTCCGAATTCGAAGGCATTCCCGTCTCGTGGGTCGCGTGCCGCCTCGATACGGGCCGCACGCATCAGATTCGCGTGCACCTGACGGGCGAAGATCTTCCGCTCGTGGGCGATCAGGTCTACCGCGGTCGCGCTCCGGGAATCGCCGTCAAGATGGAAAACGCGCTTGACTTTCACCGTCAGGCGCTCCACGCCTCGCGCCTCGGGCTTATCCACCCGAAGACGGGCGAAACGATGGAGTGGTTCGTGCCGCCCGAAGACGACATGATCGAACTCATGAACGAACTCTACTTCGGTCCCTGGGATCGGCCCGTCACGGTGTTCGAACGCGACATCCTGCCCCAGATCTGAGTCTTTAACCGAGAAAGTCATGGCTGAACTCTACAAACCCGGACTCGACATCCTGCAACCCGCCGCGAGTTGGCGCGAACGCGTCGCTTCCACGACGGACGCGCTCTTTACCTGCCGCGAAGGCGGCGTCTCGAGCGGCCCCTGGGGCGACGCCCGGGGCGTCATGGGCCTCAACGTCGCACCGCACACGGGCGACTTCGGTGCGTGCGTGCGCATGAACCGCGACATCGTCGCGCAACTCGTGCCGTCGGACCCCGTGTGGCTCGAACAGGTGCACGGCACGACGATCGTGCACGCGGACGATTGGGTGGGTGCGAAAGAGCCTCCGGCGGCGGACGCCTCCTGGACGATGACGCCGGGCGTCGTTTGCACCGTGATGGTGGCGGATTGCCTTCCCGTTCTTCTCTCGGACGATCGCGGTCGCATCGTCGCCGCCGTGCACGCGGGCTGGCGCAGTCTGGCGGCGGGGATCCTCCAGAAGACCGTCGCCCTCCTGCGCGAGCGTCTTGAGGATCCGTCCGCTCGCCTTGCGGCCTGGCTCGGGCCGCGCATCGGGGCGCTCGACTTCGAAGTGGGCGAAGACGTTCGTGCGGCCATGGCCGAAACGCTGCCGGCCGAGGTGCTCGAACGCGCTTTCGTGAAAAAAGAAAACGGCCGCTACCTCGCGGATCTCGCGGCGCTCGCGGCGGGCGCGCTCGAATGCTCGGGCCTTGCCGAAGCGGACATCGTCGACTGCGGACTTTCGACCTACGCGAACGCCGAGCGCTTTTACAGCTTCCGGCGCGACGGCGAAAAGTCGGGTCGGCACGCGGCGATGATCTGGTTGAAGCCCGCCGAGCGCGCCGAAGCGGCCTCCGCGCTCTGACGCCCGCTCGAAAGAGCCCCCATTTCCACCAACCGAAAGAAAAGGGTGCTTTAGCCCCCCGCGGCTGAAAGCGCCCGACAGTGACTTATGAAAAAGATTCCCGTTGTCGGCTTCGTTTCGCTCGGCTGTCCGAAGGCTCTCGTCGATACCGAGCGGATTGTTACGGAGTTGCGCGCCCGCGGCTACCGCATCGGTCAGACGTACAAGGACGCCGATCTGGTGATCGTCAACACGTGCGGCTTCGTGAACGAAGCCATCGAAGAAAGCATTGAGGCGATCACGGAAGCACTCAAGGAAAACGGTCGCGTGATCGTCTGCGGGTGCCTCGGCGGACGCGTCGAAGCCGACGGCTCGAACTACATCGCCAAGCGCCTCCCGAAGGTGCTCGGCGTCACGGGTCCCGACTCGGTCGATCAGGTGATGGCGATGGTGGAAGCCCACCTGCCGCGCCCGCACGACCCGTGGGACGACCTCGTTCCCGCCGCGGGCTGCCGCCTCACGCCCAAGCACTACGCGTACCTGAAGATCAGCGAAGGGTGCAATCACCACTGCACCTTCTGCATCATTCCGAAGCTGCGCGGCACGCTCTCGAGTCGCCCGATCGGGGACATTCTGCGAGAAGCGGAAAACCTCAAGAAGGCGGGTGTCAAGGAGCTCCTGGTCATCAGTCAGGATACGGCTGCCTACGGGCTCGACCGCAACTACCGCCTCGACTTTGCGGGTGGGCGTCCGGTGAAAACGCGCCTTCTCGAGCTTTGCAACGAACTCGGGCAGCTCGGTCTCTGGACGCGTCTCCACTACGTCTACCCTTATCCGTCGGTCGATGCCGTGGTGCCGCTCATGGCCGAGGGGCTGATTCTCCCGTACCTCGACGTTCCCTTCCAGCACGCGCATCCTCGCGTTCTGAAGGCGATGAAGCGCCCCGCCTCCGCGGAAAAGAATCTCGAGCGCATCGCCGCGTGGCGTGCGGTCTGTCCCGACATCACGATCCGTTCGACCTTCATCGCGGGCTTCCCGGGTGAAACGGAAGCCGAATTCGAGTACCTGCTCGACTTCCTGCGCGAGGCGCGACTCGACCGCGTCGGCTGTTTTGCCTACTCGCCCGTGGAAGGCGCAGCCGCGAACGAGATCCCGGGGCTTCTGCCCGACGATGAACGCGAAGATCGTCGTCGTCGCTTCATGGAAGTGCAGGCCGAAATCTCCCGCGAAAAGCTTGCCGAAAAGATCGGTCGCGTCGAAGAGGTGATCATCGACGAGCCCGAGGACGAGGACGGCGTGGCGGTCGGTCGCACGAAGGCGGACGCCCCCGACATCGACGGCGTGTGCTACGTGACGACGCCCCGTCACCTGGAGCCGGGCGACATCGTCAAGGTGCGCATCACCGCGAACGAAGAGCACGATCTGATCGGCAAAATCGAAGACTGAGGTCGTGAGGATCGGGGCCTTTGCAAGCCTTCGATCGACCCCGAATCCGCCTTCAAGCGGCGCGCTTTTCCTCATCGGGAGAGTGCGCCGTTTTTCGTCGGGTTTCCCGTTTCGTTTCCTTCCGTGCCCTCATCCTTGTTTTTGTCCTCCCGACGACGTAGGTCGATTGCGTTCGTGTTTCCGGCCGTTTCCGATCGATCGGCCCGTTAAAATAGCTCCCCTTCGAGGTTTCCGCCGCAAGGTCTCCCCGCGACGCGTCCGGAAAGCGCCGTCTTTGCCTCTCTTCTCCCGTCCTCTTGCGGTCGGGGTGAAGACCGTTTCCCCGACTCGTTTTTAGGAGAATCTTCCATGGCCTCGAATTCGTTCGATTACCACCGTCCCGATGCGCTCACTCCCGCCGAAGTCACCGAAAAGGTGCTTTCACTTTCGGTGACGAAAACCTCGATCCCCTTTGCCAAGCAGTGGCCGCTCACGTTCCTTGCGGGGGTCTACATCGCGTTGGGCGGGCTCTTTTGCACGCTTTTCTCCTCCGACGCGGCGCTTCCCTATGCGATCCAAAAGTTTTTGGGCGGTGCGGTGTTCTCGCTCGGTTTGTCGCTTGTCGTCGTTGCGGGGGCGGAACTCTACACGGGCAACACGATGATTGCCGCGGGCGCGGTTGACGGACGCATTCGCTGGCAGGCCGTTCTCAAAAACTGGGTGTTCGTCTGGCTCGGCAACGCCGCGGGGGCCGTTACGGTGGCGCTTCTTGTCTACGGGTCCCACATCGCCGAAACGGGGCCTCTCGCGCGCGGCATGTACGGGATCGCGCTCGCGAAGGTCTCGGCCGACTGGAACGTCATTTTCGTGAAGGGTATTCTCTGTAATCTTCTTGTCTGCCTCGGGGTGTGGGTGGCGTACGCGGGCCGCACCGTGATCGACCGCGTGGCGGGCGTCATGTTGCCGGTGGCCGCCTTCGTCGCGCTCGGGTTCGAGCACTGCATCGCGAACCTTTACTTCCTGCCGCTTGCGATGATGTTGAAGGCAGGCGGCCTTGCGGTCGAGGGGCTCGACCTCGGGCTTCTCACCTGGGGGGCGGTTGCGAAAAACCTGACTGCGGCCACGCTCGGCAATACGCTCGCGGGTGTTGTGCTGGCGCTTCTTTACCGTGCGGCCTACGCACGAAAGTCCGCCGACTGAACGGCTTGAGGCCGTGCGGGACAAACGATTCGAACGAAAGCTCCGGGCCTGCCCCTGGAGGATGCCCCCGAAACGTTCCCGCGCGGACATTTCTCGAACACTTTTTCCCGAGTGGAAAGGACTACAATGCGCTCCGAGGTTTACGTGCTTCGGAGCCTCCTTTCGTGCGCCGTCCGCGGGATGCGTTCGACGGTTCCGCAAAGCGCGCCCCACGGTCCCTTCATCACGGAGTTTTCATGCGTGCCACCAATCCCGGGTTCGTTCCCGACAGTCCCTTCCAACGCCGTTTGACGCCCGAATGGCTCGAATTCTTCGAAACCTTCCCCAAGGTCGAGTTGCACTGTCATCTGCTCGGCACGATTCGCAAGGAAACCTTCGAAGACCTCGTGCGCGAATCCAACGCGCCCGTGACGCAGGCCGAAATCGACGAATTCTTCACGCGCGGCGAAAAGCCCGTGGGCGTTCTGCGCATTTTCCGCGCGCTTGAAGCGCACATTCTCACGAAGCCCGCGATGCTCAAGCGCATCACACTCGAGCACCTCGAAGCGGCCGCCTCGCACGGCGTGCGCTACATCGAACTCTTCTGGAATTGGACCGGTCTCAAGCACGCGATGAGCTACGAGGCCGCCCAGAGCGCGATCGTCGAAGGACTGCGCGAAGGCGAAGGACGCTATGGCATCGTCGGGCGTCTCGTTCCCGCTGTCGACCGCGAAGCGCTTCCCGAAGATGCGGTCGAACTTGTCGAAGCCATGTGCGCGCACCGCGAACCCGAAGTGATCGGTCTCGGGATCGATTACCGCGAAACGAATCACGAGCCGGAAAACTTCTGGAAGGCCTTCTTTATGGCGAAGCAGGCGGGCTTTCACATCACGCTCCATGCGGGCGAATTCGGCGAACACTGGCGCAACGTCGAAACGTCGATGGATTTGCTCGGTGCCGAGCGCATCGACCACGGTTACACCATCACGGACAACCCCGAACTCATGGCCCGCGCGCGAGATCGCGGCATGACGTTTGCGGTCGTGCCGACGAACTCCTACTACCTGCGCACCTTCACGGACGAGGAGTGGGCCGAACGCCACCCGATCCGCGCCATGAAGGCCGCGGGCCTCAAGCTCTTTCCGAATTCGGACGATCCGACGATGCACCATGTGAACATCGCCGAGAGCTGGCGCATCATGTTCGAGTACCTGGGCTTCTCGCTCGCGGATCTGCGCGAAATGCTCGAAGCGGGCATCGAATCCGCCTGGGTGTCGGACGAGGAAAAGGCTCGCTGGCGCGAGCTCTGGCTCCCCGAATTCGACGCGCTCGCAGCAAAGTTGCCCGCGCTCGATTGATCGAATGATCGCTCGATGAAGAAAGCGCCCGACGGGTCCTTGCGACCCCGGGCGCTTTTTCCTTCTTCGGACGCCCGGCCCGACGTCGAATCGGGCTTTTTCGGCTTCCTCGCAAAGGAATCGGTCGAGGCATCGACCATTGCAAAGAAAAGGAAAAGTCCTCCTTGGTAACGGCTTCTTAGGAATCGAGATCGATCGCCATTCGATCCGAAGGAGCGATGGTGCGTCATCTCGCATTCACGGTCGCAGCGTGTGACAGTAACAAATACTCCGGTCTTGCCCGAGCAGGGCGAGGTCGGAGCGGCGTGCGCTCCCGGCGGCAATCGTAAAGATGCGCGGAAATCCGGTTTTTTGTCTGGTAAACGGGAGGTTTCTCGGGTGAAATCGGGGCCTTCGGGTCGATGCCCGTTTTCGGACGCGAAGGCGGTGCGGTATCATCTGAAGACTTTCCCAAGTCTACGAGTCGCCTGCGCAAGTGCCCTGGCTTTGCCGCGTCGACTCCCTTCGTCATGCACTCCAAGAAGACCATCGTGCCGACCTGCCGCGCCGCGTTCTCCGCCGCGCTTGCCGCCTTCCTCGCTTCCGCCGCGGGCGCCGTTTCGCTCGGCGACCTCAAGGTCGAAAGCGCTCCCGGGGAGCCTTTCGACGCCGTTCTCGAAATTCACGACGTCGATCTCAGCGTCTCGCCGCTACTCGTGCGCATCGCGCCTGCGGCGACGTACGAGCGTGAAGGGATCGAACCGCCCGAAGCGGCGAGGTCGTTGCGACTCACGCGCGACGCGAACCCCGGCGGCGTGCGCGTTCGCGTGGCGGGCGATGCCGTGCCCGAAGGTCGTTTTCCGCTTCTGATCGAACTGAACGCGGGCGGCGCGGTGACGCTTCGCCGGTACGAAGTCGTTTCGGGGCCCGAGGGTCTGCGGGTCGAGTCCGTAGCCGAGTCGACGCGACTCGGCGGTGCGGTCGTTCCCGTGCCGATTCCCGACGCGACCGCGGCGAAAGCTTCTTCGGTCGCGTCTTCCGCTCTTCCTGCGTCTTCCTCCCCGTCGACCGAACCGAAGGCCGAAAAGGTCGAGAAGATCGAGAAGGCTACCGCCAAGCCCCGCAAGAAGGGGCGCTACGGTCCTCGCGTGGTGCGCGAGTATGTGGCGCTCAACGGCTTTGACGCGCACGGCACCTTCCCGATCCGTCAGGACATGACCTTCTGGTCGATCGCGAAACTCTATTGGCCGCGCTACGAAGGGGCGACCATGGAGCAACTTGCCGTCGGCTTCCTCGAGGCGAACCCCGAGGCCTTCATGCAGGGCGATCTCAATCTTCTCGTTGTCGGCGAAACGCTTGTGCCGCCCTCCGAAGACGCGGTCTTTGCGATCGACCCCGAAGAGGCCTTCCGTCGCATGCGCGGGGCCACGGAGGCGATTCCGCTTTCGACTCGCAATCTTGCGGAGGCCCAGATGGTCTCGCGCGAATGTGCGGCTGCGGTCGGTGCCGCACAGAACGCGAAGCGCGATGCGGGCGGGTCCGCTCTCGAAATCGGCGAAGCGGGCCGACAGGTCTTCGAAGAGTACAAAGCGAAACTCGCTCTTCAGCGCGAACTTCAGGGCGACATTAACGCCGGGAAGCCCGCGGTGCTGCACGGCGGAACGCTCTCGAAGTCGCTCACCGAAGGCGCCCCGAGCGAAGAACCCTTCCCCGTGAAGAGTACGGGCGAGGGCGTTGCGAGTACGTCGAATGCCGTGACCGCCCCGATCACTTCGAACATCGCAACGACCCCCTCTTTTGTCCCGGTTTCCCCGACCGGGGGCTCGGACGTTTCCGTACCCGTCGAATCCGTTGCCGCAAGTTCCGCGGAATCTTCGGCCGAACCTTCTGTCGAATCTGCCGCGCCGTCCGAGACGAGCGCGATGACATCGACGACCGATGTCGCTGGTTCGGCCGCTTCGAGCGTCGCCTCCGCGACCGCCGAGGTGCCGAAGGACAGTGCGAAAAACGCCGAGCAGGCCGCCGACCGGAAGGATTTCCTGTCGATGCTCTTCGCCGTGCCCCCCGCCTGGTACCTCCTTGCTGTGATCGTCGTCGTGTTGCTTTTCCTTTTGCGCGGTCGAAAGAGTGCCAGGGGTGCCCGGGCTTCGAGTGCGGCGGGCGGCTCGTGCGCGTCGGAGGGCTGCGGCGCCAAGGGCCCGCAGACCGTGCAACTCCAAAAGAACGTCGCTCCGACGAGCGCCGCGCAACTCAAGGCCGTGGAAGCGACGGTCGGTGAAGCCGTGAAAAACGGCACGACTGCGGGCGCCATGGGTGTGGGGTCGATTGCTTTTACCGAAGCGCAGATGGAAGAGGATCGCAAGAAAATCGAAGCCCGTACGGCCGAGCAGCCCTGGCTCGATCCGAAGAGCGACGAACTTCCGCCCGTTGACGAAGAGGCGATGCGTGCGACCGTAAGCGAAGCGGCGATCGAAGAGGCCGTGTCGAAAATCGACCTCACGCTCCCGAACGCAGACGCCCGCCCGACCGTGGTCGTGACGGAAGAAGAGCTTCCGGCGAACGACTACATTCCGCCCCTGATGCCGGAGCCCGTCGGAAGCGAAAAGACGGAAGAATCCGAAAAGAACGAAAAGACTGTCGAATCCGAGGGGTCGACCCTCGTCGTCGAAGTCGAGTCCCAGCGCGACACCTTGCAAAAGCCCGTTTTGCGTCCTGCTTCGGTCGTTCCGCCCTCGCTTTCGGGCGGGGCGCTTCCGCCCGAAAGCGAAGCGCGCATCGAAGCGATTGCCAAGGCTGCGGCTCAAAGCGTCGAAGACATTCCCGCGCCCGCCGCGGCGCCCGCGAAGAGCCGTTCGACGACGCGCCGTTCGCGTCGCTCGGCGGAACCCAAGAGCTCCGTTCCGGCCGCTCCGAAGGCGCCCGCTCCCAACGCGAAGGAAGAGGCGCTCGGCAAGTCGATTGAAGCGAAGCTGAAGCTCGCGAACAGTTTCGTCGGTTTGGGCGCGCTTCAGGAAGCGCGCGAACTCCTCGTCGAAGTCAAAAAGCACGGCACGCCCGAACAAAAGGCGCGGGCCGAGTTCCTCGAAAAACGCATCGGCAAGGCCTGAGAGGAGGGGTTCGAGTGACGACGCTGGCTCTCGGAGTCGAGTACGACGGCAGTGCTTTCAACGGCTGGCAGGTCCAGCCCGATCGACCCTCGGTGCAGGAAGCGCTCGAGCGGGCGATTTTCGAATTTCTTCGCGTTGAAACGCCTACGATCTGTGCCGGTCGTACGGACGCGGGCGTGCATGCGACGCATCAGGTCGTGAGCCTCTCGACCGATATCGATCGCCCGATGCAAAGCTGGGTGCGTGCTCTCAACACGTACCTGCCGCGCAGCGTGGCGGTGCGGTGGGCTCGTCCCGTGACGGACGACTTTCACGCCCGCTTTTCGGCGCGCTCCCGCACGTACGAGTATTGGATCCTGAACGATCCCGTGCGTTCGCCCGTCTTCGAAGGACGGACGGGGTGGGTTTTCCGCCCGCTCGACGAAGCCCGCATGCGCGAAGGGGCCCGGTACCTTTTGGGCGAACACGACTTCACGAGTTTCCGTGCGGCCGAGTGCCAGGCGGCCACTCCCGTACGCACCGTGACGCGACTCGAAGTCGCGCGGGTGGGGTCGCTCGTAGGCGTGAAAATCGAAGCGAACGCGTTCCTGCAACATATGGTGCGCAACATCGTGGGCGCACTCATTTACGTCGGCACGGGTCGCGAAGATCCTCTTTGGATCAAGGAGGTGCTTGAAGCGAAAAACCGCTCGGTTGCAGCACCCACCTTCAGTCCTTCGGGCCTCTACCTCACGGGGGTCGGATACCCCGAACACGATCTCCCGCGCGAGACGGGCGGGCCCTTCGGTCGTACGGCGTTCGAGGTTCGTCCGTAACCTCTTCGGACTAATCCGTCTCGATCGAGCGCTCGCAGGGCGGTTTTCCCGAGGTCGACCGCCCTATAATTGGCCGACCTCCACTCCCACAGCAATACGAACGATGAGCTGGATCAACCACATTCTTCCCAAGATCAAGCGCGAAGACGATTCCTCGAAGAAACCGAGCCCCATTCCCGAAGGCGTCTGGACGAAGTGCCCCGGGTGCGATCAGGTGCTCTACACCGAGGAGCTCGACCGCAGTCTCAAGGTCTGCCCGAAGTGCGGCTACCATCACCGCATCGGTGCTCGCGCGCGTCTTCTCGCGTTTCTCGACCCGGGTACGGCAGTGGAAGTGGGCGGCGAAATTCGTGCGAAGGATCCGCTCGGCTTCGTCGACAGCAAGCCCTACGTGAAGCGCCACGAACAGGCGCGCAACACCACGGGCGAAACCGACGCCCTCATCGTCATGTCGGGCGAACTGCGTCGCGAACCGATGGTGGCGGCCGCGTTCGAATTCAAGTTCATGGCGGGCTCCATGGGGAGCGTCGTCGGCGAACGCTTCTCCCGCGGCGTAGACGAGGCGATCCGCCGCAACGCTCCCTTCGTCTGCTTTGCCGCTTCGGGCGGCGCGCGCATGCAGGAGGGTCTCGTGTCTCTCATGCAGATGGCAAAGACCACGGCGGCCGTGACGCGTCTTGCCCGCGCGGGTCTTCCCTTCGTGTCCGTCCTCACCGACCCGACTCTGGGCGGCGTTTCCGCGTCGTTTGCCTTCATGGGCGACGTGGTCATCGCGGAACCCAAGGCGCTCATCGGCTTTGCCGGTCCCCGCGTGATCGAGCAGACGGTGCGCGAAAAGCTCCCCGAAGGCTTCCAGCGCTCGGAATTCCTCCTGAAAAAGGGCCAGATCGACCTCATCGTCGACCGTCGCGACATGCGCTCGCGCATCTCCGTGATCACGCAGCTCCTCATGAAGAAGCAGCCCGTGAACGGCGTCTGAGCCACGGTCCGAGTCACGATTGACTCCTTGTGAAAAAGCCCCGGAAGGCGTCGCTTCCCGGGGCTTTTCTTCGTCGGGCGTTCGGTGCGGGAGCTCGGCCTTCAGCGTTCCCTCAGCGTTCCGTCTCGGGCGAAAGTCGGAAGATCGCTTCGATTTCTTCCTTCTTCATGTCGCCGATCCACGCTTCGCCCGTCGAGACAGTGAGGTCGGCGAGATCGCGCTTTTGCATGAGCATTGCGTTGATCTTCTCTTCGAAGGTGCCCGCGGTAACGAAGCGATAGACGAGCACGTCGCGGCGCTGCCCGATACGGTAGGCGCGGTCCGTGGCCTGATTTTCAACCGCCGGATTCCACCAAAGGTCGTAGTGCACGACGGCGGAAGCGGCCGTGAGGTTGAGGCCCGTGCCGCCCGCCTTGAGGGAGACGATCAAAACGCGCACGGAGCGGTCCGTCTGAAAGCGATCCACCATGGCGGACCGCTCCTTGAGGTTTACGCCCCCGTGGAGAAAGTCCGGACGCTCGCCCGTGGCGGCTTCGATCCAGTTCTGAAGTCGCTCGCCCATTTCCCTGAACTGCGTGAAAACGAGAACCTTGCGGTCCGCGTCGCGGCAACGGTCGAGAAGTTCCAAAAGCGCCGCGGCCTTTCCCGAGTCGGGTCGTGGCTCGTCCGTCTTCAGATACTGCGAGGGCGAGTTGCAGATTTGTTTGAGGGCGGTGATGAGACGCAAAACAAGGCCCCGGCGCTTTGCGCGGATGTCGGACGACGCCGACCCGCTCTCCGAGGAGAGGATCTCCTTCGGTTCGGCTCCCGAATCGTTCGCCGATTCGTCGTTCGAGTCGGCTCCCGCAGCCGTGCCGCTTGCTTCGAGCGCGGCGAGTTCGCCCATGAGTCGTTCGAGCGTCTGCGCGTAGAGCGCCGCCTGTTCGGGCGTAAGGTTCGTGAAGTAGTCGACGACGTTCTTTTCCGGAAGGTCCGCGATGATCGACTTGTCGCTCTTGAGGCGCCGCAGCATGAAGGGCGCGGTGAGGCGTTTCAGGGCGGCGGCAGCTTTCGGGTCGTGGTCCGCTTCGATGGGACGGGCGAACGTTTCGCGGAAATCCTTGAGCGTACCGAGCAGACGCGGCTGCACGGTCGAAAAGATCGACCAGTATTCGGAGAGTCGGTTTTCGACGGGCGTACCCGACATCGCGAGCACCTGGCGCGCTTTGAGCTGCTTTACGGCCGCAGTCTGGGCGGAAGACGTGTTTTTGACAGCCTGCGCTTCGTCAAGGACGAGCAGACGCCAGCGCCGCGCACCGAGCACTTCGGCATCGCGTCGCAGGAGCCCGTAGCTCGTAAGCGTCACGTCGGGGAGGACATTTGCGGCCGGCAACGTTCGGTCCGCGCCGTGGTAGACCCCTACCGTAAGCTCGGGAGAGAACTTCGCGAGTTCGCGCGTCCAGTTCGTGATGAGGGTCGTCGGAAGGACAACGAGGGCCTTTTCCTTTGCGAGTTCCCCCGACTCCTTGAGGTAGGTGAGAGCGGCAATCACCTGCAGCGTTTTGCCGAGTCCCATGTCGTCGGCGATGAGGGAGCCGAGACCGAGTTTGAGGTTTTTCACGAGCCACGCGTAACCGCGCTCCTGATAGGGGCGCAACTGCGCCCGGAGGCTCTTCGGCGGCTCGATCGTCTCGACCGCGGTGAGCGTTTCGAGGCGCTTGAGGATTGCCGGTGACGCGACCACTTCGGCGCCTTCCATTTCGCCCGTCAAAAGGCCGCGCATCTTTTCGAGGTACGAGGGCTCGCGCTCGGCTTCGAGCGTGCAGGCGATGCGTTCGAGTTCGGCGGGGTCAAGGTAGACGTAGTCGTCTTTCCACTTGACGATGCCGCCCGAGTCCCGCATGAGGCGACGCAGGTCTTCGAGCGTGAGGAGGTCGTCTCCGACCGCAACGCGCCACTCGAACTCCGCAAGCGCTTCTTTGCCGAGAAGGCCCGATGCGCCCGCGCGCTCGTCCGCGTCGCCGAACCGTGCGACAAGACGGGGTTTGAGCATTTTGCGAAGCGACTCGGGCAGTCGCAGCACGACTCCGAGGAGTCGCAACAGCGGTGCCGCTTCGAATAGGAAGGGCTTCAGGTCTTCAAGCGCAATGTGCGCAGGGTCGCCCGAGGTGGTGCGAATCGACGCGATTTCGGGAGCGACGCGTTCAAGCGTTTTGAGTACCTCCAATGCCGCAAAGCGTTCCGACGCCCATTGCGCGTCGCGAAGCAACACGGAGAGACGCACGGGCGTGCGACTTTCGCGCGGGAGGATCCCGAAATTGACCGTCACGTCTTCGGCGCCCGAGCGCACGGTGAGTACCGGACGCCACGGGAAGGCGTCCGCCATGAGGAAGGGTCGGAAGTAACGCGAGCAGAGCGTGTCGACGGCCTGAGGATCGGGAACGGCCACCTCCCGAAGGTCGACGCCGAGAAGATGCGCCTGAGCGATGTCCTCGGGCGTGATGTGAAGACGCTCGGCTTCGCGCGCAACGAGAGCCGTCGAGGCCCAGGCCAGTGCAAGGAGAGCCGCTTTGCGGGTCGTGCCCGAGCGCGGCTCCGTACGCTGCGAATCGGAGTCTTCGGCATTTTCTTCGGAGTCCGCCTCAAAGCCTTGAAGCGTATTCGGGTCGAAGAGCGTTTCGACGAGCGGCACGAGCGGAGTGACGGCCGCTTCAAAAAGCGCCGCGACGTCACCCGAACGCAGTGCCGGCGCCCAGTAAAAAACGGGCACGGGTTCGGAGATGCCGTCCTCGATCTCGATGTTGCTCTCGGCGGCGGCGAGCACCGGAACGAGTGCTCCCTGCAAAACGAGTTTCGTCGCCGCAACGACAAGACTGCGCAACGCATCGATTTCAACGGGGAGCGTTTTCGCCGTCTCATCGTCGAAATCGATCAGTTGCTCGACGAGGTCTCGGCGATCGATCGGGTACCAGGATTGTCCGTCCGTCGAGGCGCGCGCTTCAAGGGTGGCGCGGTCGCCCGAAAGGACGAGCTTCAGGCGCAACGCCCCGTCGTCCCCGCCCGGGTAGGCGGGGTGTCGTTCGAGAAGCGTCATGAGGGTGCCGAGGCCTTTTCGCGAACGGAGCGTATCGTCAACATCTTCCGCGCCTTCCTCAAACCGCACAACGAAGCCCTTTGTGAGGCGCGTCTCGAGCGAACGGGCGATTTTCTTGTGGACGGTACGCCACCAGGAGCGAAAGTTCGGAACATTCGAGAGCGGGTGCCGCTCGGGCCAGAGGGCGAGGATCTTTTCCAGAGCGGGTTCGACGCCCGAGAGCGGAAGCGTTCGCAGGGTGTCGAGCGCGGTGTAGGCATTCCCCTCGAACTTCGGGTCGGGTGCGCCTTCGAGTGCGTTTTGGAGGTAGCGGAAGATGCTCGGCGCGCGGGTTCGGCGCGCGGCCGCGAGGTCGATCCCGCGACGTCGAAGCTCTTCGACGAGGTCAATCCCGCGCAGCCGAAAGACGAGGAAGGGGTCGCGATCGATCAGATCGGCCATGCCGTAGATGACGGCGGCTACGTGTTTGCAGATGCGGGCACTGTCCGGGCACGAGCACGAGACGGCGAGCGAGCGGTAGGTCTTCGGAAAGAGATCGATCCCGAGCGTCTCGGCGGCGCGCGCAATGCCTTCGGGAAGCTCCCCTGCAAGCAGGGCGGAAATGAGGTTCGGGTCGCGTGCTACGCGATCGACGAGACGCTTGATAGCCGCGGCGGGCAGAGGTGCCATTGCCACGGAGACTTCGTAGGGGTAGTAGGCGTTCCCCTGAACGAGCGCTTCGATGCGGCCCGAACCGTCCGAAGCGAAGCCGAGCTGCTCGATTCGCCCCGAATTCCAATACGTGCGTCCGCGCGGGAGTCGGTTGGCGTGGTCGATGGCCTGAAGGGCGTTGAGCCAGGCCCGACCCCACCAGGTTGTGCCGAAAACTTTGCGTGCTGCCATGGTCGGATCCTCGTCTTGGGAAAGATGTTCGGATCACGGGATGGTAGCAAAGTGCGGTGTGACGGTCGGGGTCCGGCGGGGACGCCTCAGGGGCGTCCCACGCACATAACACGACGGGATCAGCCGCGCAAACCGTTTGCGTCGGCAAAGAAAGCGCGCAGAAATTCGAACGCGATCGGAAGCGACTTCTCGTCCTCGATGTCGAAGTCCGCCCTATGGTGACCGTTCTGGTTTGCGCCGTAGAGCACGTACGCGGCCTCGCCTCCGTGCTCGATCACGCGGCGCATGAGCATCGTGCAGTCTTCGCTCCCCGAAGGGCGGGAGATGCGTTCGACCCGGACGCCCGGAATCGTACCGGCGACTCGCTCGAGTCGGTCGAGAAGTACGGGCGATACCGGAAGCGTCGTCGCTTCGCCCGCTTTTTCCACGCGAGCTTCCACGTCGTATGCGGTCTTGATTCCGTCGACGATCCTGTAAACGCTCTCGGTCATGTAGTCGTTCACTGCGGCGGTCGCCCCGCGCACTTCGAGCTGCATGGTCGCGTGCACGGGCGTGACGTTGCGACCTTCGCCCGCGACAAGTCTGCCGACCGAAATGCGCGTGTCGCCTTCGCCGCTCCTGGGGATGCCTTGGAACATCATGGCGGCTGCACAGGCCGCCATGAGGGCGCTTCGGCCTTTTTCCGGATCGGCTCCGGCGTGCGAGGGTACGCCCGTGAAATGCACGTCGAGCTTCGTCGTCGCAAGGAATCCCCCTTCGCAAATCCCGATTTCGCCGAGTCGGCAGAAGGTCCCCACGTGTGCGCCCACCAAGAGGTCGACGTTGTCGACGATGCCCGAAGCCGCCATGGCCGCACCGCCTCGAACGCCTTCTTCGGCGGGCTGAAAGAGGAATTTCAGCGTGCCGCACAGTTCGTCGCGGTGCTCCGACGCCCAGCGCGCGAGCGCAAGTCCGACGGCCGTATGCGCGTCGTGCCCGCATGCGTGCATGAGGCCCGGGCGCTCGGACGCGAAACCGCCCGCGTTCGGGAGATGTTCGGGTGCGTCCGTTTCGTCGACGAGCACGCAGTCCATGTCGCATCGGAACGCGGTGACGGGCCCCGGGCGGCCCGTGTCGAGGATGCCGACGCAACCCGTGAAGCCGCCGGTGCGGTCAATGAAACTTTGCTCGACCCCGTGCGCGAGTGCCCGTTCGACGGCCTTTTCGACAAGCTTCGGGTCGCGTCCCATGACGGCCTCGGGCCGGATGACGTCGGTGCCGAGGAGAACGCGAAGCCCGAGCGCCTCAAGGCGTCCCGCCACAAGGCGCGTCGTTTCGAATTCGGTCCAGCCTTCTTCGGGACGGCGGTGAATGCGTCGGCGGGTTTCGACGAGTTCGCGAACGATTTCCTGATCGGTGAACATGAAAAAACCTCCGTTTCGTGCGGTGTGTTGCCCGTGCCCGAAGGCTCGGGGCTTTCAAAATATTATGCAAACGTGCGGCGACTTTCGTCGGCTTCGCCCTGCGGCGCTATCATGCGCAAATTCCGTTCGATGGTCGGCTTTCCGAAGAGAGCTTCTCCTGCGGCTCTTTCCGTCTTGAGGCCGAATAAAACGAACGCACGACACATACATACTCTCTCGGGACACACACTCATGACCTCGTACGCCACGCTCGACGAATGGCTCTCCCATATTGAAGCTCTGCACGCCAAACCCATCGACATGGGGCTCGAACGCATGCGGGAAATGGTTCGACGGATGGACATCCGCTTTTCGTGCCCCGTCGTCACGGTGGCGGGCACGAACGGGAAGGGCTCGACCTGCGCGATGCTTGAAAGCATCTACGGCGCGGCCGGGTACCGTACGGGCATGCACACGTCGCCGCACCTCCTGCGCTTCAACGAACGGGCCCGTATCTTCGGTCGCGAAGCGACCGACGACGAACTCTCCGAGGTTTTCGAAGAAGTCGAACGGGCGCGCGGCGACATGACGCTTTCCTACTTCGAATTCACGGCGCTCGGCATTCTGAAGCTCTTCCAACGCGCGAATCTCGACGTCGTCATCCTCGAAGTGGGTCTCGGCGGACGTCTCGACGCCGTCAACGTGATCGATCCGACGGCGGCGATCATCACGACGATCGGGATCGACCACACGGCGTTTCTCGGCACGACGCGCGAAGCGATCGGGCTGGAAAAAGCGCACATTTACCGTCCGGGCATCCCGTCGCTTTGCGCCGACGCGGACGTCCCCGCAACGGTCGCAGAGCATGCCGAAGCGATCGGCGCCGACTTCCGACGGGTCGGACGCGACTTTGCTGTTGAAGTGCGCGAGGACGGCACGTTCGACTTCCGCGGGCGTACGTTGACGTTCGACGCGCTTCCGAAGCCCGCGCTCGAAGGCGAAAACCAGTACCGCAACGCCGCGGGCGTGCTCGGCATCGTCGACGCGCTCGTCGGGAAGCTTCCCGTCGCGCGTCGCGCCGTGGAGGAGGGGCTCTCGAACGTTCGGATTACGGCGCGCTTCGAGCACGTGACCGACACGCCCTGCCGCACGATTCTCGACGTGGGTCACAATCCGCAGGCAGCCGAAGTGCTTCGTCGCAACATCGAACTCACGCGCCGTCCCGACGAGACGACGTTCGCCGTTTTCGGGATGCTTCACGACAAGGACATGCGGCAGGTGGCCGCGATTTTGCGCACCTCCTTCGACGCGTGGTTCGTAGCGAGCCTCACGGGGCCGCGCGCGGCGAGCGCCGGGGAACTCTCGGCCGCGATGCGCGAGGCGGGTGTCGAAAGCGAACGCATCCGTACGTATGAAAACGTTGCCGAAGCGCTCGCCGCGGCTCGGCACGAAGCCTTACAAATCGGCGCTCGCGGGGCAAATCGCACTGTTAGAATCATCGTGTTCGGCTCCTTTGTGACCGTCACGGCGGCTCTCGAAGTGCTCGGGCGCGAAGGCGTTCGGCGCTGAGAACCACCGCCCCCGGGGCGGTCCGAAAAACGAGGATGTTCGAGACTCCGAACAGAAGGACGCCTTCGGGGGTGCTCCGCGGATCGCTTGTCCGTCCCGCGAGCGAACGCCGCAGTGCCTCGGCGCGTGCCGGGGCTCCGATCGGATCGCAGTGATCCGCCAGCGCTCCCCCGACGTCCGAAAAAGCGAACCGCAAGACCCGACAAAGCCCCATAAAGCCGCACGAGGATTCCGAGATGTCCTTCTTCAATCGATTTCGCAAGCAGACGTCCGAAACGCAGGGCGAACGCATCGAACCCGGTCGCGCCGATCTTGATGCGCTCGACGAACCGAAAGAGCCCGTGCTCGGGCAGCCGAGCGGCGCGGGGATGAATCTCCGACCGAACGCCCCCGAGGCAAATGTCGACGCGCTCTCTGGTGCGGCGCCCTCTGTTTCGGGCGCCTTCACCGCTCCGACGGCTCCGAGCGCATCGAATCCCTTCGACGTTCCCCGCATGCCCTCCGCCCCCACGACCGGTACGGCCGATGCGGCGAGCGTGAACCCCTGGCAGACCTTTTCGTCGCCCTCGGCGACCTCGACGGGTGCGTCCCCGTTCCCCTCGAGCTCCGCTCCGACCTCCGCACCGACGACGGGCTCCGCTTCCGGGTCGACCTTTGCGGACTTGGGCGCCTCTTACGGCGCTGCGGTCGGAACGAACGGCACGAGCAACACGAACGGCATGGCCGGCACGAACCCTGCGTCCGCGAGTTTCGCGGCGCCCGCAGCGCCCGCCGTTTCTTCCGCTCCTTCTGCGGCTTCCGTTTCTCCGGCGGTCGAACCCTTCCGTGCGGCATCGAGCGCCGCCGATGCGGCTCAGTCCCGGGGCTTCACGGGTGCGGCTTCCGGCTCGAAGGGTGCCGACGTCGAAGCACAAACCCCGATCGCCAAGCCCGTGCCGCGCGACAAGGCCGTTGCGCCGAAGCGCACGAAGATGGTTCAGGTTGAAGTGCCTTCCGACGAAGAACTCGCCGCTCGTCGTCGCACGCGTCATCGCCTCGTCGGGGCCGCGGCCCTCCTGATGGCGGTGGTCGTGGCGGCGCCCTTCGTGCTCGACAGCGAATCGAGCTACGAAGAGCTCCCGTTGCAAACGGAGATTCCGCCCGTGCCGACGGAGTCGGCTCCTCTTGACGTGCCCGACGTGGTGCCGAGCACTGCGTCCGCCGAAGCGCCCGCCGAAACGGCGCCCGTCGCTCCGCCCGCGAAAGTCGATGCGAAACCCGAAGCGCCCGCGAAGCCCGCGACGAAGCCCGAGACCAAACCCGAAGCGAAGCCCGACGCCAAGGCGCCCGTTCAAGGCGCTCAAGAGAATCCGAAGGTCGAAGCTCAGCCCGAAAAGAAACCCGTTCGCTCGGTCGGCATCACGCCCCCGACCGGGAAGGGCTATTACGTGCAGATCGTGGCGACGAGCTCCGAGCTTGAGGCCGAAAAGTACGTGAAGCGCCTTGCGCTGCTGGGGCTTCCCGCCTACCGCATTCCGGTCGAGCGGCCGGGCGCGACGCTCTGGCGCGTTCGCGTCGGTCTCTTCAAGGACGCGCACGAAGCCGAAGGCGCCAAGGGGACGATTGTTTTGAACGGCGTCGCTCAAAAGCCGATGGTCGGTCAGCAGTAAAGCTCACGAGCGTTTGTTGCTCCTCCGCTCTTCCAATGGGCCTCCCTCAACGCGCCTTTCGGGCGTCGCGACGGGCGGCCCGTTTTGTCGGTGCCGCACCGAAGGACGCATCCGTACGCCCGACGCAAAGGCGCCCGCAAAGACGCCCGTCTATGCGCAATTTCGCTAGAATAAGCGCACTTTTTCGGATCCCTTTCGAGTCGGATCGTACGGAGCGACCCGAGCCCCTCGGGCTCGAGAGCCGTGCGCTTTCGACCCGCCACCTTTCTCCCCGCCCTGCCATGACGGAAATCGACTGGATCATTCTGGCGCTTCTCTTTCTTTCCACCATTGTCGGCGTCGTTCGCGGCGTCGTCAGGGAAACGCTCGCCGTAGCCGGTTGGATCGTCGGCATTCTGCTCGCTCTCAATTTCTCGGCCGAACTCGCGGACCGTATTCCGCTCGAGAGCCTCGGAACGATTCCCCGCGTGCTCATCGCGGGAACCGGCATCGTGGTGGCGGTGCTCTTTGCTTTCGGACTCCTCGGGACGTTGATGCGCAAGATGCTCGAAGTGGCGGAAGTGACGTTCGAAGACCGGGTGCTCGGTGCCGTCTTCGGTCTTACCCGCGGGATCGTGGCGGTGTGCGCGGCGGTTTTCGTCTTCGGCATGATCGACGACGTACGTGCGAGTCGGATGTGGCGGCAGTCGATCCTCATCGCGCCCGCGGAAACGGTGATCGACTGGTCGATGCCGTATCTCCCCGAAGGCATCGCTTCGATGAGAACGCCCGCGGGGCGGGTCGCCGTCGAGATGACCGACAAATTGAAGGAGCTCGGACTCTGACACTCGGATGGGCCTCACGGGCGTGCGCGACCGCACGACCTCACGGCCCATCGGCCGTTTGGGGGCCGGACAAAGTTTCGAAACCTCCGAAAAAATTCGGATCTTTTTTATTTTTCGCTTTTCGTTAATCCAGCTTCCCGCGCACCCCTTCACGTTCGCGGAAGTTCTCCCTCTTCAAGGATCACGACTATGTGCGGTATCGTTGCCATGATGTCCCGGGAACCGGTGAACCAACGCATCTACGATGCGTTGCACCTCCTGCAGCATCGCGGTCAGGACGCGGCGGGCATTGCCACGCTCGACGGACTTCACTTTCACATGTACAAGGCCATGGGGCTCGTGCGCGACGTGTTTCGCACGCGCAACATGCGCGACCTCACGGGCAATATCGGGATCGGTCAGGTGCGTTACCCGACCCAGGGTTGCGCGAGCTCGAACCAGGAATCCCAGCCTTTCTACGTGAACGCTCCCTACGGGATCATGTTCGCGCACAACGGCAACCTGACGAACGCCGCCGAACTTACGCAGGAACTCTACGAAACGGATCGCCGTCACATCAACACGACGAGCGACTCCGAAGTGCTCCTCAACGTGCTTGCCACGGAAATCTCGCGCGTCACGCAGACGAAGAGCCTCGACGCCGAAGGCGTATTCGATGCCGTCGCGGCCGTGCATCGTCGCGTGCGCGGTTCCTACGGGTGCTGCGCCGTCATCGCCGGTAAGGGCCTTCTCGCTTTCCGCGATCCGCACGGCATCCGTCCGCTTTGCTACGGCACGAACGTGGCCGAGGACGGCTCGATCGAACACATGGTGAGCTCGGAATCCGTGACGATGATCGGTCTCGGCTTCAAGGTCGAACGCGACATCGCGCCGGGCGAAGCCATCTGGATCGACCTCAAGGGAAACGTGTCCGTGCGCCAGTGTGCCGAACACGCCGAACTCAATCCCTGTGCGTTTGAATTCGTCTACTTCGCGCGTCCCGATTCGACGATCGACGGCATCAACGTCTACGGTGCGCGCCTCAAGCTCGGCGAATATCTCGCGAAGACCGTTCGCGAAAAGCTTGATCTTTCCGAAATCGACGTCGTGATGCCGATTCCCGACAGCTCCCGCCCGTGCGCCCAGCAGCTCGCTCAGGAGCTCGGCATCCCCTACCGCGAAGGCTTCATCAAGAACCGCTACGTCGGTCGTACCTTCATCATGCCCGGCCAGGCCGTGCGCAAGAAGAGCGTCCGTCAGAAGCTCAACGCGATGCCCGTCGAATTCGAAGGGAAGAACCTGCTCCTTGTCGACGACTCGATCGTGCGCGGCACGACCATGCGCGAAATCGTGCGTATGGCCCGCGAATCGGGCGCGAAGAAAGTCTTCGTCGCCTCGTCGGCTCCGCGCGTGATGTTCCCGAACGTCTACGGGATCGACATGCCCACGAAGAGCGAATTGCTCTGCGGGGACGGCAAGGACGAAGCGGCCGTGGCGGAAGCGATCGGTGCCGACGCCGTCGTCTATCAGACGCTCGAAGGCCTGAAGGGGGCTCTGCACGACATGAACCCCGACGTGCCGCGTTTCGACTGCTCGTGCTTCGACGGCGTCTATGTGACGGGTGACATCACGGACGAATACCTTGCCCGACTCGACGCCGCCCGCAACGCCCCCGTCGCGAAGCCCGCCTCCGAAGAGGAGGGCGACGAGGCGGAAGAAGGGAAGTCGACCCTCGCCTGAGACGGTTTCTACTCCCTGCGTACTACGACGTAAAAGGCTGTTTCCGACCTCTTTCCGCTCGAGTTTCGACGGTTACAATAGGTCCACTTCAGTCTTTATCGGGTTCGCCCCGGCGTTGCCGGGGCGAACTCTCATCCAGAGGTTTCATTCTCATGACGACCCTTACGAAGCTCCTGCCTCCCGAGGCTGCTCCCGCTCAGGTTCTTCTCGAACGCGCTCATGCGCTTGTTCTCACCTCCGCCCAACGCGCCGAATGGCCCGACGTCATCCCGACCGAACTCGGCGACGTCACGGTGGCCGTTGAAGAGCGCCGCCCGCTCGAAGTGAACGACGTGTTCATCGACGAAACCGGCGCACTCTGGGTGGTTCGTCCGGCCGTCGAACCGATCCTTCACGTGACGGGCGACCTCGACGTCATGCGCGAAGCCGCCGCTGCGCTGATCAATCGCGGCGTTCGCATCGCCGATGCCGAAAACGGCTTTGCCGTTCTTCCCCTGCCGAATCTTGCGAAGATGCTCGGCATGATCGGTCTCGAAGTCGCGGAAGAAGAAGCTCCGTTCGATCCGATCCGTCTGGTCCGTCACGAGGGCGGCTGTTGTTGCGGCGGTCATGGCCACCATCATCACGAAGGCGGTTGCGGCTGCGGTGGCCACGGTCATCACCACGATGAAGGCGAATGCGGCTGCGGCGGTCACGGCCATCACCATCACGGCGAAGGCGAATGCGGTTGCGGCGGCCATGGCCATCACCACGGCGAAGACGAATGCTGTTGTGGCGGCGAGGGCCATCACCATGGCAAAGGCGAATGTTGTTGCGGCAACGAAGGCCACGGTCACAAGCACGAAGGCGACTGCTGCAAGAAGTAAGACGCCGCGCATCCGTCGAAGCCCCGAGCTCAAAACAACGGAGGCGTCGTCTTCCGTCCGGGCTTCGACGAAACATAAAAGCCTCGATCATCCGATGCGATGACGAGGCTTTTTTTGCGACCTTAAGTTTCGGTCAAATCGGAAATTTCTTCTTTCGTTGAGGCGGCGTTTCCAACGGGCCAAAGAAAAGCCCGACAGCCAGGTGTGACGGGACTACAGAGCCTGGATCAGTCGAGCTTCTCAATGAATTTGGCGCCCCCATCCCAGCGGCTTCGTCCCAACCGTTAGTGCCTGGCTCGGTTGCCAAATCCACGCGCCCATGGTAATTCGAAACGCTTTCGGGTGCTAGAGAAAGCGGCGGACGTTCTACGTTAATTTCTTCTGTAGTCCCCGGCCGCACGGCAGGATTGAGCTTGTTAGGCGAACCGCACTTCCTGCATGTAGCAACCGGGCAGTAACTAGAAGTGGCCGCCGACCATCAAGGCGTACCACATCCGGTGGTTGTCGGAGTTCGCTAAAGGTAGATGTTGTATTGTGGTGCGGAAGGCCGGACTCGAACCGGCACGCCTGAAGGCGTCAGGACCTAAACCTGGTGCGTCTACCAATTTCGCCACTCCCGCACGGGAGAAGGACAATTCTAGCGGATTCGGCGCCGCCGCGTTTCCTCCCGTCGGGTGTGAGAGGGGAATTATTCGTGATGACTCTCGGCACTGCGGACCGCAAGGTCGCGACGTTCGCGGTTGTACTCGCCCCAGGTGATTTTTCCCGAGAGCAGTCGGTTCTGGAGATCTTTGACGGCGGGATCGATCGTGCGGCGCGACTCGATCGCCTCGTCCATGTAGCTCGGAATCCCGGACTTGAGCATGAGGTCGCGCGTTTCTTCGTTAAGGGTGTGAGTGGCGTTGAAGACCTGTTCGGCCGCGCGCTTTTGAGCTTTCGTGATGCGACTTGTGTCCTTGAGCATTGCCTCGGTGATACCCGAGGGAAGGCAGGCGGTTTTGTTGTAGTAGGCCCGGTTTTCGGGCGAGACACAAATGGCGCGCATCCGAACGCCCACGACCTCGAAACGGTCCGAGAGCGCGTCGAGGGCGCGGTGCTCCTGCTCGTCGACGACGGGGTCGGCCTCAACGACGGCGGGTTGCTCGGTTTCGGGGGCGGGCGGAGGAACGGCGCAGCCCGCAAGGGTTCCGATGAAAAGGGCGGCAACGAGAAGACGGGCGCAATTCCCCGTGCGGATGAAATGAGGCGTCATGGAAAAACAGAAGCCGAGTCGTGATTCGGGAGCGTGTAGTCGGGATCGACGCGACGCAAAATCGATTGCATCGCATCGGGGGAATGCAGTTTACCAAGGGGCCGCCCCCTTGTCATACGTTGCGGACTCGGGAAGTGTTACCGATGGAACGCGGGACGTTTTCTTCGAAGAGACTGCCGTGCGGGCAAAGACGGGAAAACGCACGCAACTTCCTGATTTCCGTCGGGACCGTCGGCCCTCGGAACGAGGCCCTGAAATGCAGTGGCGGGAGGACTCCGTTATAATGCAAAGCTTCGATTCGTCTGCCGCCCGCGTGCGGGTTTCGGGCGGACGAACTCGCGCGACGCTTTTCGGAGCGTCGGCGCCCGCCTCGGGCGAAAGCCGGGCGGAACTACCGGATTCTCGCCGGACGCCAGGGTGGTGTCGGCGGACTTTTTCCCATCACGCATCCGGCCGACCGGCCAGGATCTTTTTGCGAAGAAATAGCGATGACTGAAACGAATGAACAGGCCGTCGAACAGGTCGAAGTCAATCCCCTCGAGCGTACCCTCGAATTCACGATTGCGACCTCCGCCGCCAACGAACTCGCCGAACGCAAGCTTGTGAAGCAGGCCAAGAACGTCCGCATGCCGGGCTTCCGCAAGGGCCATGTTCCGATGAAGCAGGTTCGTGCCATGTACGGCATGCAGGCTTTTGACGAAGCCGTCAACGAGCTCGTCTCCCAGGCCTGGGTCGACGCTTCCCGCGAATCCGGTCTCAAGGTGGCCGGCGCTCCCCGCATCAACGTCAAGCCCGGCACGGAAAACGACCAGAACGAAATGCACTTCGTCGCCACGTTCGAAGTCTTCCCCGAAGTCGAACTGCCCGACCTCTCGCAGGTTGAACTCACCAAGTTCGAATGCGAAGTGACGGACGAATCCGTCGATGCCACGATCAAGACGATGATCAAGCAGCGCGCCGAATATACCGCCTGCGATCGCGCCGCTCAGGACGAAGACCGCATCACGCTCAACTTCGTCGGCAAGATCGACGGTACCGCTTTCCAGGGCGGTACGGCCGAAGGCCACGTCTTCGTGCTCGGCGAAGGCCGCATGCTCCCCGAATTCGAAGAAGCCGTCAAGGGCATGAAGGCCGGCGAAGAAAAGACCTTCCCGCTCACCTTCCCGGAAAATTACGGTCTCCAGAGCCTCAACGGCAAGACCGCCGAATTCGAAGTCAAGGTGACCGAAGTCGCCGAACCGAAGTACCCCGAAGTTGACGAAGAATTCGCGAAGTCCCTCGGCGTCGAAGGCGGTGTCGAAGCTCTGCGTGCCGAAATCAAGACGAACCTTACCCGCGAAGTCTCGACGCGCGTCGAAATGGAAACGAAGGCCCGCGTGATGGAAGCCGTCGCGAAGCTCCTCACCTTCCGTCTGCCCGCCGACCTCGTCGCCAACGAAGAACAGAACCTCCTGCAGCAGAGCCTGCGCGACCTCGAAGCCCGCGGTCTCGACGTCAAGAAGATGAAGAGCCTCCCGCCCGCCGACCTCTTCAAGGAACAGGCCGAACGTCGTATCCGCCTCTCGCTCTTCGCGGAAAAGGTCCAGGAAGAAGCCAAGTTCGAAGTGACGGACGAAGAAATCAAGGCTCGCGCCGAACTCTTCGCCGTTTCCTACGAAAACCCGGCCGAATTCGTCGATTTCGCCCTGAAGAACGCCAACGCCCGCCAGAACTTCAGCGCGCAGATCTTCGAAGAGAAGCTCGTTGACTGGGTTCTCTCTCACGCCAAGACCGAAACGAAGAAGGTTGCGTTCGAAGACGTGATGAAGAGCCAGTTCTAAGGCTCTCGGACGCCCCCGCTTCCGGGCGGGGTGCGCCTGCCGACTTCGGGCGAGGGTTCGCCCGGACCCGAAGATTCGGAATGAAGAGGAGAGGCTTCCCTCCGTGGGGACCTCTCCTTTGTCGTTTCGAGATCGCGCGGATGACGAAGTGCGTGCGGCCCCATTTGAAACGCACGATCGTGCCGCATTCTTCCCGTATTCGGACCGATCGCGTCGAAGCCGGGCGCCCGACCGAGCAGAGGATCGAATTCTCCGCGATAATGGACGCACTTTTGCGCGCCGAACCGCCCTCGGGCGGACGCACGGCGCCTTTTCCGAACAAACGAGGAGCGAAACCGAGCTTTCGAAGCTCGTGTCGCACACCCCCCAAGAAACAACAGAGGTCGCGATGTCACTCGTACCCATCGTTATTGAAAATTCCGGCCGCGGCGAACGCAGCTTCGACATTTACTCGCGCCTTCTGCGCGACCGCATCGTCTTTCTCAACACGGACGTGAACGATCAGTCGGCGTCGCTCATCGTCGCGCAGCTCCTTTTCCTCGAAAGCGAAGATCCCGACAAGGACATCTCGCTCTACATCAACAGCCCCGGCGGTTCGGTGTCCGCGGGGATGGCGATTTTCGACACGATGCGCTTCATTCGTCCCAAGGTCAATACGATTTGCCTCGGGATGGCCGCTTCGATGGGGGCGTTCCTCCTCGCGGCGGGCGAAAAGGGCAAGCGTTACGCGCTGCCGCATTCGCGCATCATGATTCACCAGCCGCTCGGCGGCGCCGAAGGCCAGGCGAGCGACGTGGAAATCCGCGCCCGCCAGCTGCTTCTGATCAAGCGCCAGATGAACGAACTCATGGCCGAATTCACCGGCAAGAGCTACGAAGATCTCGTGCGCGACACGGACCGCGACAACTTCATGTCGGCCCAAGAAGCGCTCGAATACGGCCTCATCGACGAAATTTTGACGAAGCGTCCGTAAGAAGGACGCCCGGTTCACCATGGATAGCAAGAAAGAACTGACGTGCTCGTGTTGCGGTCGCCCGAAGAGTGCCTGCCAAACGCTCCTCGGTGTCGGACCCGACACGTACCTGTGCGACCGTTGCGTGCGCAACATGATGAAGGTCGTCGAATCGCGCGCGAAGTCGGCGGGCGAAGTCGCGCCCGCATCCGAGGCCGAAGTGCCCGAGACGCCCGCGCCCGAACCCAAGAAGCTCCCGACCCCGAAGGAACTCTACGAACACCTCGAAAAATACGTGATCGGTCAGGAGCACGCGAAGCGTACGCTCGCCGTTGCGGTCTACAACCACTACAAGCGTCTGAAGGCGCTCGACGAAAAGGGCGATGCGGCCGAAAAGGACCGCGAAGTCGAACTTCAGAAGTCGAACGTTCTCATCGTGGGCCCGACGGGCTCCGGGAAAACGCTTCTTGCGCAGACGCTCGCCCGCGCGCTTGACGTGCCCTTTGCGATTGCGGACGCGACGACTCTCACCGAAGCCGGTTACGTGGGCGAAGACGTCGAAAACATCGTCGCCCGTCTCGTTCAGGCGGCGGACGGCGACATTGAAAAGGCTCAGCGCGGCATCATCTACCTCGATGAAATCGACAAGATCGCCCGCAAGAGCGAAAACCCCTCGATCACGCGCGACGTCTCGGGCGAGGGCGTGCAGCAGGCGCTTTTGAAACTCATCGAAGGGACGGTCGCGCGCATGCCCGAAGCGGGCGGGCGCAAGCACCCGAACCGTCCGATGATCGAAGTCGACACGACGCAGATTCTCTTTATCTGCGGGGGCGCCTTCGACGGGATGGAACGCATCATCGAGCAGCGCACGCAAAAGAGCACGATCGGCTTCGGCGGCACCGTGCACGGGAAGCGCGAACGCGAATCGACCGACATCTTCTCCAAAGTCGAAGCGTCCGACTTCGTGCGCTTCGGCCTGATCCCCGAGCTCGTCGGTCGACTGCCCGTGATCACGTGCCTCAACAGCCTCGACGAACAGGCCCTCATCCGCATCCTGACGGAGCCGAAGAACGCCATCGTTCGACAGTTCCAGGCGCTTTTCAAGATGGAAGGAATCGAGCTCGAATTTACGGCCGACGCCTTGCAGGAAATCGCCCGTCGCGCGATCGAACGCAAGACCGGGGCTCGCGGGTTGCGCTCGATTCTGGAGGACATTCTTCTTGACACGATGTTCGAACTCCCCGGTGCCGAGGAGCCCGTCGAGCGCGTCATCGTGACGAAGGACGCCGTTCAAAAAACGGCCAAACCCGAAATCTTCCGCCGCAGCACTCAGACGCCTTCCGCCTGAGCGTGCTAGGCCGAATGCCGGGGGCGATTTTGTTTCGGGAAAGCGGTTGCCCGCACCCGACGCCCGGCCTCTTTGGGGCCGGGCGACGCCCCTTCGGCGTCATTTCCGTCACGGGGTCGGTTCGCGCATTGAAAACCCGACGAGTCGTCCCCATATAAGACGTACCGACAGAATTCTTTAGGAACTCATACTTTGACCAACAAGTTCAACTCCCCGGGAACTCCTGTGCGTCTGCCCGTGGTGCCGCTTCGCGACATGGTGGTGGGACCCAACACGATGACCACCGTCTTCATGTCCCGACCGGTTTCGGTGGAGGCCGCTCAAGCCGCGCTGAAGGAAACGGATGCGAAGGTGGTTCTTCTCACGCAACGCCAGAAAGAAGTCGACGAACCGACGGCCGAAGACCTTTGGGACGTGGGCGTCGTTGGCGAGATCACACAGCTTTTGCGCCTGCCCGACGGCTCGGTCAAGGGGCTTGTCCGCGGTCTGACGCGTTGCTCGCTCAAGTCGCTCGTCATGCCTCGTTCGGAAGATCCCGACAAGGCCTATTACGAAGCGGTCGTCGAAGACATTCCGACGCTTGACGCACCCCAGAACGAGCTCGTTCCGTTCCGCGTTTCGCTTGTGAGCGGCGTGCGCCACTTCCTTTCGGACGAGCGCAAGGTCCCGCCCGAAGTGTTCGAAGCCATCGAGAAAGAGTCCGATCCCGTGCTCTGCTGCGACCTCGCGGCGGCCGTGCTTCCGCTCTCGACCGAAGAGCGCATCGCCTTCATTCGCGAGATCGATCCCTTCAAGCGCTTCGACATGTTGCTTGAGCTCATGCAGCGTCTGCACCAAAGCGGTCAGATCGACCGCCGCATCCAGATGCGCGTCAAGGATCAGATGGACCGTAATCAGCGCGAGTACTACCTCAATGAGCAGATGAAAGCCATCCGCAAGGAGCTCGGCATGTCCGACGAGGAGGACGGCCCGGACGATACGGCCGCGCTTGAGAAGAAGGTGCGCGAAGCGAAGCTCCCGGCCGATGTCGAAAAGACGGCGCTCGAAGAAGTGCGTCGCCTGAAGGGCATGTCGCCCACGGCGGCCGAAGCGGCCGTCGTTCGCGGCTACGTCGACGTGCTCCTCGATCTGCCGTGGACGAAGAAGTGCACGATCAACACCGACATCGAGCACGCCCGTCAGATTCTCGACGAGGATCACTGGGGGCTCAAGAAGGTGAAGGAACGCATTCTGGAGTACCTGGCCGTGCAGAAGCGCCAGGACAAGATGAAGGCGCCGATTCTCTGCCTCGTGGGCGGCCCTGGCGTAGGTAAGACCTCGCTCGGTCGTTCGATCGCGCGCGCGACGAACCGCAACTACGTTCGCATGGCGCTCGGCGGCATCGCCGACGAAGCGGAAATCCGCGGTCATCGCCGTACGTACGTGGGCGCGATGCCCGGTCAGGTCATCAAGCACCTCACGAAGGCGGGCGTTCGCAATCCGCTGTTCCTTCTCGACGAAATCGACAAGATTTCGGGCGGCGTGCGCGGCGACCCCAACTCGGCGCTTCTCGAAGTGCTCGACCCCGAACAGAACAACGCGTTCGAAGATCACTACGTCGAACTGCCGTTCGATCTTTCGGACGTCTTCTTCGTGGCGACTTCGAACTCGTACAACATTCCGCCCGCGTTGCTCGACCGCATGGAAGTGGTCGACCTCGAAGGGTACACGGAAGACGAGAAGGTGCACATCGCCGAACAGCACCTGGTCGGCAAGCAAATGCGCGCCTGCGGCATCAAAGAGGAGGAAGCGCGCATCGAGCGCTCGGCGATCCTTGAGGTGATCCGCTACTACACCCGCGAAGCGGGCGTGCGCCAGCTCGAGCGTACGATCGGTCGAATTCTTCGCAAGATCCTGCTCGGCGAACTCGAAAAGAAGGACGGTACGGTCGAACTGCCGATCGTCGTCGACGACAAGGCGGTCGAGAAGTACCTCGGTATCCGCCAGTACGACATCACCGAAGCCGAACGTGCTCCCGCCGTGGGGTACGTGAACGGTCTCGCGTGGTCGAGCGTGGGCGGCGATATCCTCAACGTCGAAGTCGTCACTTTCCCCGGCAAGGGGAACGTGATCCGTACGGGCAGCCTCGGCGACGTCATGAAGGAAAGCGTCGAGGCGGCGCGCTCTGTCGTGCGTTCGCGTGCGGCTTCCTTCGGCATCCCGAACGACGTCTTCTACACGACCGACTGGCACGTGCACTTCCCCGAAGGCGCGACCCCGAAGGACGGTCCGTCGGCGGGTGCGGCGATTACGACCGCCATGGTCTCCGCGCTTACGAACATCCCCGTGCGCAGCGACGTGGCCATGACGGGTGAAATCACTCTGCGCGGTCGCGTCACTGCTATCGGCGGCCTGAAGGAAAAGCTCCTGGCGGCCGCCCGCGGCGGCGTTCGCACGGTGCTCGTTCCCGACGAGAACCGCAAGGATATGAAGGAAATCGCCGAAGACGTGCTGAAGGATCTGCGCATCGTCTACGTGAAGACGATCGACGACGTGCTCAAGGAGGCGCTCGTGCGGATGCCCGAACCGATCGCGGCGACTGAAGCGAAGCCCGCGGCGCAGGGTGTTGTCCCCGGCGCTCCCTCGAACGCCGAACCTTCGAGCGTGTCGGCACAGCCCGCGTAAAAACCGCCGGGTTTCCGCACAAGGGACCGAAGAGACGGGACGTCCGATCGACGCTCCGGCCGGCGGGCCCCGCGCATGTGCCGTGCAGTTTGTTCCGCATCGAAATCGTCGGAGCGACCCTTCGGGGTCGCTTCGATTTTTTTCAGGAACTGCGTTTGGCAATTTCGAGCGGATTATGGTAAAGTTCCCCGCTCCTCGATTCGGAATTTTCCGATTCGCGGAACCGGAAACGATTCCGAGTCGATCGGAGTCGGAGTCGGGCGCTTAGCTCAGTTGGTAGAGCAACGCCTTTACACGGCGAAGGTCGGGAGTTCGAGACTCTCAGCGCCCACCACACTCGATCGGGAGACGATGATTTGTTCAACGACTCTTGACAATCTCCGAAGTTTCCGTATAATTCGTTTTCTCTTCGGCGCTTGCGCCAAAGAAAACGTGCTGCGGAGTGGTAGTTCAGTTGGTTAGAATACCGGCCTGTCACGCCGGGGGTCGCGGGTTCGAGTCCCGTCCACTCCGCCAACGAATTCTTGAGGAAAGGCGAACCGAAGGGTTCGCCTTTTTTCTTGTCCGTACGACGCGCACGGCCTAAAAAAAGAACGCAATCATCGACGCCGTTTCGCCCTCGCGAGACGAAACGGGATCTATAGGGTGACTCATGCTTCAGGCATTTCGCAATCACAAGCGCTGGCTGATGTTCATCGCCATGGTGCTGATCATTCCGAGTTTCGTGGTGACGGGGATCTATTCGTACAACCGCATGACTCAGGCCGACAACTCGATCGCCAAGGTGGGCGACGCCTCGATCACGCCCGAGGACTTCGACCGCGCCAAGCGCGAGCAGCTTGAGCGTTTCCGCCAGCAGCTCGGGGAAAACTTCCGCGCCAACATGCTCGAGTCGCCCGAAGCGCGTGAGGCGATCGTGCGTGCTCTGATGGACGAGTCCGCCGTGACGCAGACGGTGTTGTCCGAGTACGTCGACGTCTCCGAAGCCGACGCCATCAACCTCATCAAGAACGCTGCGGCTCTTCAGGTCGACGGGAAGTTCTCCCCTGAACTCTATGAACGCTTCCTCCAGAGCCAGGGGAAGAGCGACGCGCAGTTCGTCGCCGAAATCCGGCGCGATCTTTCGAAGGAAGTGCTTCTTTCGGGCGTTGCGGGTACCTACCCCGTGCCGCAGGCGCTCGTGCGCGAACTCCACAACGTGCTCACCGAAGAGCGCGAAGTGCAGACTTTCATCGTGAACGCCACCGATTACCTCGACGCCCTCGTCGTCAAGGACGAAGAATTGAAGGCTTACTACGACGCGCACCGCGACGAATTCATGGCGCCCGAACACGTGAAGATTCAGTACGTCGAATTTTCGCCCGAAAACTTCCGTGACCAGAAACCCAATCCCGACGAGATCAAGGCGTATTACGAACAGAACAAGAACCGCTGGATCGTGCCCGAAGAACGCCGCGCGAGCCACATCCTGATCGAATTCGGCGACGACAAGGCGGCCGCGCTCAAGACGGCCGAAAAGCTTCTGGCCGAAGCGAAGGCCGATCCCTCGAAGTTCGCGGAACTCGCCAAGGCCAATTCCGCCGACACCGGCAGCGCCAACGACGGGGGCGACCTCTCCTTCTTCGGTCGCGGCCTGATGGTCAAGCCCTTCGAAGACGCCGTCTATGCAGCCAACAAGGGCGACATCGTCGGTCCGGTCGAATCCGAATTCGGTTACCACATCATCTACGTTACCGACATCCGCCCCGAGCACGGCAGGAGCTTCGAGGAAGTGAAGGGCGAGATCGAGCACGAATACGTCGAACAGATGGCGATCCGCGAATTCTCGGAAAAGGCCGAAGAGTTCACGAACATTGTTTACGAGCAGCCCGACAGTCTCGATCCCGCCGCCGAACGCTTCGGTCTCAAGATCGAAACGGTCGACAACGTGACGCGTGAAGGCGTGACGGATCCGGAACTGCGCCCGATCATCACGGAACACCTCGTCGAGTCGCTCTTCGGTGAAGAAAGCCTCAAGGAAAAGCGCAACACGAACGCGATCGAAGTGCGCTCCAACGTGCTCGTTTCCGCCCGCGTGCTCGAACACTTCCCGACGGCCGTGCGTCCTTACGAAGACGTGAAGGCTCAGATCGTCGAGAAGCTCAAGCTCGAGCGCGCTCGCGAACTCGCGAAGGCGGACGGCGAAAAGAAGCTCGCCGAAGTGCGCGCCTCGAAGAGCCTCGAAGGCTTTGCCGAACCCGTGCGCGTTTCGCGCCAGAAGACGCAGGGTCAGCCCGTCGAGTTGATCGACGCCGAAATCTCCTATCCCGCCGAGAAGCTTCCCGCTTTCGTCGGCATGCAGGTCGAGGGCGGCGCCTACATCATCGCCTACGTGAAGGATTCGAAGCTCGTCGAACCGACCGAAGCTCAGATCCGCAGCCTCACGAGCGAACTCGCCGGTATCTACGGCGAAGCCGACCGCATCGGTTATCTCGAAGCGCTCAAGGCGACGCTCAACGCCCGCATCGAAAACGAAGCGTTCGTGAAGGGTGAAACGCAGGCGAACGAGGAGTAAGCGCCCGTTTCCCGATCGAACACCGCTTCGATACCGATCGAAAGCCCGCCCGGCGAAAGCCCGGCGGGCTTTTTTTGCACGGTGTATAGGCTGAAACCGCACCTTCATAGACGGTTTTTTCGGCACGATCTCTAGAGTGACGGGATTGCAACAAGGCCCCGGGATTGTCATCACCGTGCCCGACCGCGAACTCTGCATCTGATCGGCACGAGCGACTCGGGTCAAACCACGCTTCCGAAGTTCTTCAACCGCCTCCACGCGTCCGATTCGGGTGAGGTGTTCGTCGACGTCGTGGCCCGTCAACCGTTGGGCCGAAGAGGTGGGGCGGCGCGCACTGCGGCGAAGCGTCCTCAAATCGCATTTGCTCGAACTCTCCCGCCGCGGCGACGCGTGGGGCTCTCACGTTTCTGGAGGACGTCTTCGGGGAATTCCACCCGGGGTTTGGCGGGTACGCGCAGGCCGTCGTGATCGTTCTTTTGACGCTCGTGCTCCTTCCGGCGCTCATCTCGGTGATGGTGCTCACGAATCACGCCTCCTCGGCGTGCTTTTTCGAGGGATTCGCCATGGAAGAGGGCCGGCGGTTCCGGCGACCGTACTTTCGATTCCGGCATTTGACGTTTCAATTGTTGCTGCGCAAACGCTCTCTTCGCCCTCATGTCGAGCGGACACGTGCGCGCGGTCATGGTCGTGATCTTTGCGAAGCCCGCGGACGGCACCGGTATCCCCTTGTCGAAGCGTTTGCCGCTCTGGGGGCCTCTCATGTTGGAGCGCATCGCTTCGGGGGGCCTCATGTCGATGGAAGCCGAGTGCATGCGCTTCACCCGACTGTCTGCTCGTCTATTGCGACGAGGTGGTTATGGTGCGGGTCCTGCAGGCACACACATCGTCTGCAGCGCCGTGTGTCGTGGCAATTCCGGGCCGACAACGGGCCGGGATTGCCGCAGAGAATTTCCGACGATTGTTCGACCTTCCGGCGCGGTCAGAAAGAATTCAACGTGACGGGCTTGGACCTGAGGCTCGCCATCCGTCGCACGAACGCCTGCGCGCACGAAGTGGTCGAGACTGAAATCGGCGTGGGCTACCGCCTGGCGGTCTGAAAAAGGACGAGCTGCTTGAAAAAGAGAAAGGCCTCGCTTTCCGAGAAGCGAGGCCTTTTGCGGTTTCGCGATTACTTGATTGTGGTTCTCTGGCGCAGTCTCTCGCGAGAGACGTGTGCGGGAGGAATCGCGTTGAGACTGCGATTACGCTGCAATATTGAGGCGCGCTTCGAGGAAGCTCACCATCTGATAGCGCGTCACGAGTTCGCGCGTGTAGAGGATCTTCCCGAGATAGAGTTCGCTCTTTCGAAGCGACACCGTTTCCGTGTTCGACTGCACGAGGTAGTCGCTTTGCGCCTTGTCGAGGAGCGCGAGAAGCGCCTGACCGCGTTCGGTCGTGAAGTCCGCCTTGAGACGATGGAGTTCGACGGAAATCTTCTCGAGGTTTTCAGCCATGAGCCCCGTCATTGCGGAGTGGCTGTTTTTCACATAGTTTTCCGTGACGCTCACCTGGTCGCGCAGGCCGTGGGCGAGGTCCTTCATCGCGGAGTAAGAGCGGTAGTAGAAGTTGCGGGCGTCGCGGTCGGCTTTGGTACCCTGGTAGAGCGCCATGCGGTAGTAGTTGCCGCGGGCGACCGAAACTTCTTCGAGGAGGTCGACGGCCGCGTCGCGGCAGTCCGTGAGCTTCTGGGCGTCGGCGACGAGGAACGCGTCGATCGAGTCGGCGAGAAGGGCGATCGTGCGGGCGCGTTCGACGGGAATCGCTTCCTTGAGGAGCGTGCGGATCGTTTCGACGTCGCCCCCGGAAATGCCTTCGTCTTCTTCGATCGACTTTTCCTTTTCCTTCGTGAGGAAGTTCGTCTTGATGATGACGACGAGTGAGACGACCATACCCGCAATCATGAGGCCCATGCCGAAGGCTTGGAAGAGAAGCGTCACGACCGCGCAGAGCGTGGCGGCGGAAAGCGCCGTCATGAACCAGCCCGAAATCACGGTGAGAACGCCCGAGATGCGATAGACGGCGCTTTCACGGTCCCAGGCGCCGTCGGCAAGCGACGAGCCCATCGCGACCATGAAGGTGACGTACGTGGTCGAGAGCGGGAGCTTCAGGCTCGTCGCCGAAGCGATGAGGGCCGCGGCCACGACGAGGTTCACGCAGGCGCGGATTTCGTCGAAGGGCAGTTCCCGTTCGCCCGGCTTCAGGGTCTTTTTCTTGTAACGCGAGCCGATTCCTTCGAGAACGGACACGGGGAGGAACTGGCGGATGAGGGTGTTGGCGTTGAGCGACGCGCGAACGAGAACGCGCGCGGGCAGGGACGAGCCGAACTGCTCCCGACCGCCCCGGGTCGAGGAGGAGAGGTTCACCGACGTGCGGATGACGCGATGGGCCTTCTTCGAGCAGTAAAGCGTTACGACCATCACGAGACCCGAAGCGACGAGCCAGCCCGTCGATGCGGCGAAGGGTTCGCGAAGGCCTTCCATCGTGAAGACGGCGGGGTCGGCGCCGGGCGTCGCGCTGAAGATGTGCCAGGAGTCGAGAGCCGCGAGCGGAACGCCCACGAAGTTGACGAGGTCGTTGCCGGCAAAAGCGAACGCGAGCGAGAACGTGCCCGCAAGGATCACATAGCGCATCACGTTCGTGTTGAAGAACGTGATGAGCGCCTGGAAGAGGACCGTGAAGCCGATGAAGCAACTCCAGAGGATGAGGTCGGAATTGTCTTTGAGGAAGGCCAGGCGTTCGGGCGTCATGAAGGAAGCCCCCTTGGCGCCCTTCATGATGAGGAAGTAAAAGAGCGACGTCATTGCAATGCCGCCGAAAAGCCCCCCGAGATAACGGTAGGCCTTTTCATAGCGGAACGAAAAGACGAGACGCAGGAGGAACTGCACGACGAGACCCGCCACGAAGGCCACCGCCACCGAGACGAGAATCGTCATGATCATCGAGAGTGCTTTGCCGCTGTTGACGTACGCCCCGATGTCGGCAAGGGGTTCGCCCGCCTGCCAGATCTTCCAGAAGGCGAGGGTCGCCGTCGCGCCGAGCAGCTCGAAGATGATCGACACCGTGGTCGACGTGGGAAGCCCGAGCGCGTTGAAGAGGTTCAAGAGGAGAACGTCTGCCACCATGACGGCGCAAAAGACCACCATCACGTCGTTGAACGTGAACTTTTCGGGCATCAGCACGCCCGAACGGGCGATTTCCATCATGCCCGAGGAGAAGGTCGCGCCGAGCAGAACGCCTGCCGCGGCGACCGTGAGCACGATGCGGAAGGGGGCCGTGCGCGAGCCGACGGCGCTGTTGAGGAAATTGACGGCGTCGTTGCTCACGCCGACGAAGAGGTCGAGCACGGCGAGAAGGCCGAGAAGACCGAGAGCTGTCAGAAGAAACGGATCCATGGGAGGTACTGCTCAGAGTAAGAGGCCTCCGAATGGTAGTGGCCGAATATGACAACTTTGTGACAGAACTGTGACATTCGCGGGAAAGCCCCCGAAAAAACTGTGTAAACCTCTTCGAAGATCGAAAAACGATGACGAATGTGTGACAAAGCCGTTGCAGCGGACGGAAGTCGCGCGACTTGTCGAGCTCGAAAATTCACCCGCGAGCCCGCGTAGGCGAAGGGAAACCCGTCGGGCTCGCGGGATCGGGTTGCAGGGGCCTCCTGAAGTACTGCGGAACTCTCCGAGTTCGTCGAGTCCGCCGACGCGCCGGTGTTGCCGGAGATGTACCGCGCAAAAGCGCCGTGAAGAGCCCGCCGTGCACGACGTGCGCGGCAAGGCTCCCCGCAAACCCGGAGCATCGAGCGGTTTGCGTGACGTGTCGTCCCCAACCGCTCTTTGAGCGACGCGAGCGACTTCTTGCGGGTGTGGTTTTCGAGCATCTCACCGAGCCTGACGTTGGCCGTGTTGACGAACATCGGGAGTATCGGGCGCAGGAAGACGCAGCGCGCCGGAAGCGCGAAGTCGAGTTCCGCACCGAGGTCGCCGCCTGCGGGAAAAACTTCCGAAAACGGCCGGCGTAAAAACACGAACGCCCTTTCGGCCGACCGCAGTCGGGAAAGGGCGTTCGGCGTGTGTCGGAAGCCGTCGGGTCGGTCGAGTCTCATCGCGAGCCTCGACCGGGGATTCCCTTCGTTCAGTGCACGTCGCGCATGCGGACGAGCTTTTCAAAGGCCGCCTTCATGTCGACGGCCACGAGCGATCGGCGCATTTCGTAGAGTTCCCGATAGATGCGCGAGCGCGAGGCGTCGGGCTCGAACGCGCCCGAGGGCGTGATCGCCGCGGCGAGCGCTTCGCGAAGCGGTGCCGGATCGTCCGTTTCGCCGCCGAGACCGCCCGTAGCCCAGGCGCCGAAAATACAGTTCGTCAGAACGGCGCCGCCCGGGTTCTTGAAGCGCACGATGTTGGCTTCGAGCATGTCGGACTTGATCTGGTTCCAGAGGTCGTCGCGCGAGCCGCCTTCCGTCACGGTGATGCGGGTGAGGTCTACGCCCGCCTTGCGGTAGTTGTCGGCCAGCCCGATGTAGTCGTAGCCGATCGCTTCGAGCACGGCGCGCCACATGACGAACTGATCGTCGTCCATCGTCATGTTGAGGAAGCACCCCGAGGCGTCCTTCTCGTCGCCGTTGCCGCCCGTGAGGTAGGGAAGAAAAAGGACGCCGCGCGACCCCGCGGGCACCTTTGCGGCGCCCTCGGAAAGTTCGCGGTAATAGTCGCCGTTCCCTTCTTCGCGGCAGACGTGGTCCTTGAACCAACGCAGTGCGAGACCTCCCGTACGCACGAATCCCCAGTAGAAGTACGTGTCGGGGAGCGTGCCGGAATTGAAGACGAGCCCCATGCCGGGCTTCGAGAGCTCGGGCACGATCCCGTCGGTCGAGACGCAGAACATGGCGCAGGTGCCCGCGACGTCGACCCCCTGGTTGGCTTCGAAAATGCCCGAACCGAGCATCGATTGCATCGTGTCGCCCGCACCGGCGAGAATCGGAATGCCCGCGGGAAGACCCGTCGCACGGGCGACGTCTTCGGAAAGATCCCCGACGCGGTCCCAGGGCTTCAGAATGCGGGGCATGTAGGAGGGATCGATCCCGAGGATTTCAAGCTGTTCGGGCGACCAGCGTTTTGCCTTTACGTCGTAACCGAGCCCCCAGCCCGACATGGCGCCCCAGTCGATGAAGGCCTCGTCGGCCGCAAGGCCCGCAAGGTGCATGAGGATGTAGGGGGCGTTGTGCACGAACTTCACGCCTTTTTCGCGGAATCCTTCGTGCTCGCGCAGGAACCAGCGCGCGAACATGGCGGGGAACATGGGGCTCGCTTCCGGATTGCCGGTTTCGCGCCCCCAGATTTCCAGACCGCGTGCGTTGAGCGCTTCGACGTCTTCGGTCGTGCGGCTGTCGAGGTAGTTGATGTAGGGCGTGATGGCACGACCTTCGCGGTCGATGCCGACGATGCCGCAGATGATCCCGTCGCCCATGACGGAAGCGATGTTCGCGGGGTTGCGCCCGGCCGCACGCAGATCCTCGACGACGCGCTTCATGCACTCAAGCGTCACCGCCACGTAATTGTCCGCATCCATTTCCACCCAGCCCGGATGCGGGTAGTGCAGGGTCGTCGGAAGGCTGCGGGTTGCTACGGGTTGGAAATTACCGTCATAAACAGCCACCTTGACGCTCTGCGTGCCGGCGTCAAAGCCCATGTACAACTTCTCGTTCTTATCCATTTATGTAAACCCTGAAAAAATGAGAGACCCTGCGGGCTGCCCCCACGGGAGGAAAATCCAAATTTTACCCAACGGGCCGTAAAACCTCTCCATTCATGGGGAGGATATAAGGCCCAGTGACCTTTTTCCGGGGAGGCGCATATTTGCGAAAAGAGTGTGACACAACATTCGTATTTTCAAGCGGTCCGTCCAGCATTCGACTTCTCGAAGCAAAATCTCTCGAAGATCATGGTTTTCAAGATGATTTTCACTGTTTTTCAAGGACCCTCACCCCTTGGACACCCCCGAAGAGCCCGTGAGAAACGTTGGTAGAATAGGGGCTCTTTCGAGGGGAGTTTGCCTGCCGAACGTCAGATGCGGCGGGCTTTCCGGGCTTTTCGGGGCGTCGGCGTCGAGCGGGCGTCGGACAAAACCTCGCGGTCGACCCGGAAGCTTGAAAAAAGCGCCGGGTGTGTTTCAAGGTGGTCAAGTGGTAAAGAAGACGAGGGCTGAGGATTACGACGTCGGTTCCATTCGCGTGCTGAAGGGGCTTGAGCCCGTCAAGCAGCGTCCGGGCATGTATACGCTCACCGACAATCCCCTTCACATCGTGCAGGAAGTCATCGACAACGCGAGCGACGAAGTGCTTGCCGGTTTCGGGACTCGGATTTCGGTCACGATGCGCGCCGACGGCGGCGTAACGGTCGAAGACAACGGGCGAGGCATTCCCACGGGGATGCACCCCGAAGAGCACGCGCCCGTCGTCGAACTCGTTTTCACGCGACTGCATGCGGGGGGGAAGTTTGCCAAAGCGGACGGTTCGGGGCCCTACTCCTTTGCGGGCGGCTTGCACGGCGTGGGCGTTTCGGTGACGAACGCCCTCTCGACCCGTCTCGAAGTGACGGTCTGGCGCGACGGGCGCGAGGCGAATCTCGCGTTCGAGGACGGGTTCGTGGTCGAACCCCTTTCCGACAAAAAGAGTTCGCGCCCGAAGTCGCAGACGGGAACGCGCGTCACCTGCTGGCCCGACGCCAAATATTTCGACAGCCCCGTAGTGCCCGAGGCCGCCCTCGTGCGTCTGTTGCGCTCGAAGGCCGTGCTCCTTCCGGGATGCGAAGTCGTCTATTCGAACGAAAAGACGGGCGAAACCCAAACGTGGAAGTACGAAGGGGGCCTGCGCGAATATCTCCTCTCGGAACTGCGCGCGGATCCGCTCGTTGAACCCTTCGAAGCGTCGGGCTACGCCGACGAAAATACGGAAGGGTTCGCGCCGGGCGAAGGTGCCGCCTGGGTGCTTGCCTGGACGACCGAAGGGCCGCTCACGCGCGAAAGCTACGTGAACCTCATTCCGACCCCGCAGGGCGGCACGCACGAATCGGGCCTGAAGGACGGGCTCTTTCAGGCGGTCAAAACCTTCATGGAAATTCACGGCCTTCAAACGAAGGGCGTGAAGGTACTGGCCGAAGACGTCTTCGGGCGCGCGAATTTCGTCCTTTCGACGAAGTCGCTCGACCCGCAGTTCCAGGGGCAGACGAAGGAAAAGCTCACGAGCCGCGACGCGCTGAAGCTCGTCTCGAACTTCGTGCGCACGCAGTTCGAATTCTGGCTGAACGACCATATCGAAGACGGCAAGAAGCTCGTCGAACACATCGTGAGCGTCGCGCAGGCGCGCCAGCGTCAGGCTTCGAAATACGAAAAACGCAAGAGTTCGACCGTGGCGGTGCTGCCCGGCAAGCTCACCGACTGCGAAACGGACGACATCACCCGCAACGAACTTTTCATCGTCGAAGGGGACTCGGCCGGGGGGTCCGCCAAAGCGGGCCGCGACAAGGAATTCCAGGCGATTCTTCCTCTGCGCGGGAAAATTCTCAACACGTGGGAAGTCGACGCTGACGAACTCCTCGGGTCCGACACGATTCACGACATCGCGCTTGCGATCGGGGTCGATCCGCATCCGAAAGAGGGCGACCCCGATTTGAAGGGGTTGCGCTACGGGAAGATCTGCATCCTCTCCGACGCGGACGTCGACGGCTCTCACATTCAGGTGCTCCTTCTCACGCTCTTTTACCGGCATTTCCCGAAACTCATTGAGCTCGGGCACGTGTACGTGGCGATGCCGCCTCTGTACCGCGTCGACGCGCCGAAAAAGGGCCGCAAGAAGGACCGCAAAATTTACTGCCTCGACGATCGGGAACTCACCCGAACGATCGACGCGCTCAAAAAGGAAGGCTTCTGCGAGGACGAACTCAAGGTCTCGCGCTTCAAGGGGCTCGGTGAAATGCAGGCCGAACAGCTTGCGGAAACGACGCTCAACCCCGATACGCGCCGACTCCTTCCCGTGTCGCTCGGCGACATGGACGAAGCGGTCACGCGCTCCGTGATGCACCTCCTGATGAGCGGCAATCAGGCCAACGGCCGCCGCGAATGGATGGAAGCCTACGGCGACCGCGCCGAAACCGACGTCTGAGGAATATCGACATGGCCAAGAAGAAAACCGCTCCGGCGTACGACTTTACGGGAGACCTCTTCGGCGAAGAGGTGCCGATTCCGTGGAATGACGGCGCGCTCGAAAAACTGAAGGCCGAGCGCCTCGCGGAGGAACGCAAGGCGGCCGCCGCGCAAAAGCGCACGCGCCGCGCCCCCGTCGAATGCGAAACCGAAAGCGCTCCCGTCGGCCTCCTTTTTGCGGACGTGCCCGAGACGGTCGCGCCCGCAAAAACCGCTGCAAAGGTTGCCGCGCGGACGACGAACGCGAAGGCGTTCGACATGCCCGAGGCGGACCGTGCGGCTCGCAAGGCCGATAAGGCAAATACGGACGAAAGCACGGAAACCGCAGAAGCCGTTGAAGTTCGGGAACCCGCCGAAAATGCCGCAACCCCCGAAGCTCCCGAGGCCGACCGTCCGGGTGATTCTCCCGTGGCGCAGGCGATGACGGGTGATACGGAAGAAAACGGGGCGCTTACGCTTGCGCGGTACGCGTCGCGCGCCTACCTCGAGTACGCGATGTCGGTCGTGAAAAGCCGTGCGCTCCCGGAAGTCTCCGACGGGCAAAAGCCCGTGCAGCGTCGCATTCTGATCGACATGGACCGCATGGGGTTGCGCTATGAAAACCGCCCCGTGAAGTCCGCCCGCGTAGTGGGCGACGTGCTCGGCAAATACCATCCGCACGGCGATCAGTCGGTCTACGACGCGATGGTGCGCATGGCGCAGAACTTTTCGCTTCGCTACCCGCTCGTGGCGGGTGAAGGGAATTTCGGCTCGCGCGACGGAGACTCGCAGGCCGCCATGCGTTATACCGAAGCGCGCCTCATGCCGATTGCGGCTCTTCTCCTCGACGAAGTCGACAAGGGGGCGGTCGATTTCGTGCCGAATTACGACGGAAATTTCACGGAACCCGTGGAACTCCCCGCGCAGCTTCCGTTCGTGCTTTTGAACGGCTCCTCGGGGATCGCGGTCGGTATGGCGACCGAAATCCCCTCGCACAACCTTACCGAGGTGGCCGCGGCCTGCACGTTGCTTCTCGAAAAGCCCGAAGCGACCTTGGACGAAGTGCTCGCCCTTCTGCCCGGGCCCGACTTTCCCTGCGGCGGTCAGATCATCTCCTCGCGCGATGAAATCCGTCAGGTATACCGTACGGGGCGCGGCCGGCTTCGCGTTCGCGCGCGTTACCATTTCGAAGAGCTCGCTCGCGGTCAGTGGCAGCTCGTCGTCGACGAACTGCCGCCCGCGTGCTCCTCGAAGCTTGTACTCGACAAAATCGAGCAGATCACGAACCCCAAGGTGCGCAAGGACAAAAAGTCTCTGACGGCCAAGCAGCAGCAGGCCAAGGGGGTGATGCTCGCCGTGCTCGAACGCGTGCGCGACGAGTCGGGGAAAGACGTGCCCGTGCGACTCGTGTTCGAACCGAAGTCGAGCCGCATCGATCGCGAAGAGTTCGTGCAGACGCTTCTCGTTCAGACCGAACTTGAGGCGAATGTTCCCGTCAATCTCGTCATGCTCGGTCTCGACGGCAAGCCTCGTCAGAAGGGGCTTCTCGAAATCGTCGCCGAGTGGCTCGACTTCCGACTGAAGACCGTGCGCCGTCGCACGAGCGCCCGCCTTGAAAAGGTGAACGACCGCATTCACGTGCTCGAAGGCCGATCGATCGCGCTCCTTAACCTCGATCGGGTGATCGAAATCATCCGCAACCACGACGAGCCGAAAGCAGCGCTCATGACGGAGTTCGAGCTCACGGCCCGTCAGGCCGAAGACATTCTCGAAATCCGTCTGCGTCAGCTCGCGCGCCTCGCGGCGATTGCGATCGAGCGGGAGCTTGCCGAACTTACGAAAGAGCGCGCCTCGCTGGAGCGGCTCCTATCGAGCGAAAGCGCTTTGAAGCGCGCTGTCGCGAAAGAAATCGACGCCGCCGCCAAGAAGTTCGGCGACGCTCGCCGCACCGTGATCGAAGAAGCGGCCGTGGCCGCCGCCGAGCCCGCCGTGGCCGACGAACCCGTCACGGTGGTCGTCTCGAAGAAGGGCTTCGTGCGCGCCCGCACCGGGCACGGTCACGACGGCTCGCTCATGAGTTTCAAGATGGGGGACGGATTCCTTACGCAGGTCGAATGCCGTTCGGTCGACACGCTTGTCGTCGTGGACGACAAGGGACGCGTCTACAACGTTCCCGTCGCCAGCCTTCCGGGCGGACGCGGCGACGGATCGCCCTTGTCGGCCTTCATTGAAATGGAACGCGGCAGCGAAGCGGTCGGGTTCCTCGCGGGTCCGCCCGATACGGGCGTTCTCTTCGGGACGAGCGACGGGATGGGGCTTGTGTGCACCTTGGGCGACCTCTCGACCCGCATGAAGGCGGGCCGAACCTTCCTCAAGGTAGCTCCGGGCGAACGGGCGCTTCCGCCCGTCGTGACGACGGGGCGCACGCACGCGGCCTGCCTCTCGGCGCTCGGTCGCATTCTCATCTTCCCGCTCGAGGAAATCCGACGTTTGAGTGCGGGCGGCGTGGGCGTCTCGCTCATGCAACTCCTTGCGAGCGAAAAGCTCGTCGACCTCAAGGCGGTCGATACCCGAGGGGTCGTCGTAACGGGTACGGGCCGCGGCTCGAAGCCGCGAGAAGTGCTTCTTGCGAAGAAGTCGTTCGAGGATCATCTCCTGCACCGCGCCCGTCGCGGCAAGCAGCTCGCCGCGGCCTG
>OOCR01000290.1_pt1 | contig 46370 bp, 34 predicted proteins | sample 1671491 | NCBI WGS metagenome assembly OOCR01 (sample SAMN06348162, study PRJEB24527) | human gut metagenome | biome: human gut; feature: ankylosing spondylitis patient; material: feces | host: Homo sapiens | place: China | collected 2015-10
CTGTTGATGGTGAGGAAGTGAAAGAACTTCCCTTGGAAACTGAAACAACTGTTGAGGTGGTATGTCAGTTGGTTCTGAGAAACCGGTAACACATATCAACATCGATGTGGACGTAGAGGAACTGGTGCAGGATAAACGAGGAATGGCAACCTAGCATAGTTGCAGGATGCAGTTTGCGGATGTTGCTTTTGCATTAAAAATGCAAACTGCCAGAAAAACGAAAATACACAGCTCCCGGTTGAGAAAAGTGCTGCGGAGTGATACACTAATATAGTATCTGCCCCGTCCGGGGCGTCAGTTCACAGAACGGTATCGATTGCAATGGATAGCTATTTTTTTATTTTAACGACCATTGATCTTTTTGTGCTTGGCTTTATGAGCCTTCTTACAAAGCTGAGCGAATCTTTGAACAAAAAGCAGAAGCGCGGGTTCCTTCTGGCTTTTGCGCTCATTGCGTGCATCTCGGTGCTGGAAGTCATCACCATCGTGGTGGACGGCGCACCGACGGGCTGCCGCTGGCTGAACATTTTGTCCAACTATCTGGGCTTTGGGCTGACACCGGCGGTGGCACTGTGTCTGGTATATGTGCTGGACAAAAAATCCATTATCCGGCGCGGGTTCAAGGCGGCGGTCTGCTGCGAGGGTGCGTATCTGCTTTTTCTGGCGGCAACACTGCCCTATGGGCTGGTATTCTCGGTGAGCAGGGAGAACCTCTACGCCCGGGGAGAATACTTCTATATTTATATGGCGATGTACTATGCCGCCATGTTGTACCTTATGGTGGCTACGGTGCGCACGGCAGCGGCTTTTCAGAACCGCAGCCGCACGCTGATCTACCCACTGACCCTGTTTCTGGGTGCGGGGACCGTGATCCAGATCGCGCTGCCATCGCTGCACGTCACATGGCTGTGCGTCACCCTGCTGTCGGTGTTGTATTATATCTATTGCAGCGAGATGTGGAACCAGCTGGACGCCCTGACCGGACTTTTGAACCAGAACAGCTACCTGAACCGCACCGCCGAGATGCGCCGCAGCGGCGGGGTGCTGGTGGTGTTCGATGTGGACAGCTTCAAACAGATCAACGACCGCTACGGCCATTTGCAGGGAGATGTCTGCCTTGCCGAGATCGCAGACTGCATCAAAAAAGCCTATGCCCGCTGCGGGTACTGTTACCGTATCGGCGGCGATGAGTTCTGCGTGCTGCTGAGGGATGCGGCAGATGAAGCCCGCTGCGCAGCGGCGCTGCAATCTCTGCTGGCAGAGCGGCGCAAAGAGATCACCCTTTTGCCGACGGTCTCCTTTGGCTCTGCTGTCTTTTCCGGGGAGGACGTGGTTACGGTGAAAGACCGCGCCGACCGTGCGCTCTACTGTGCCAAAAACGAGCTGAAAGCCCGCGCCGCAGCGGCAACGCCTGCAGGCGGCAGTGGGGAAAAGGATTGAACGGATCATTCGGCGGGAAAAAACGCCCGCACACTTTATGAATGGAGGAACACCGATGATCACCGATTGGAACAGCCCGCAGGGCGATTTTGACCCCACCGAAAAGCAGGGGGAGCTGCTGATGCTGCTGAGCGGCCAGCAGGTGACCGTGCACACCAGCGCGGAGGATGATTTTGACTATATGGAAAACGAGGATGTCGCTTTTGTGGTGAAGAACCCGCACAGCGAGGAGGATCTGCTCATTGAACTGTGCGGCGAGTTTTCCGTCTTTTTTGAAAAGTGGCATGGGGAGTACCCGGCCACCGAGGAGGGTTATGCGCAGATGACCCAGGACGTGCAGGCTGTTCTGGCAGGCAGCGCCGGGGCACTGAGCCTGTACACCGAGGACGGCTGGCAGGGCACGGCCCTCTGCACGGAAAAGCCCGGCCCGGATGCCGACGCAGCCGGTCTGCTGGAGCGCTGCTGGAGCGCCGAAAAGCCCCACAAGCCTCTGGAGAAGGGCAGCCGGGTGGAGCTGGTGTACTGGGACCCTGCGCAGAACCGGACCCTGACCGTATAAACCGCCGGACGGCAGAAACAAAGAACGTCCCCGTACTCTTTGGAGCACGGGGACGTTCTGTATAACAGGGCGGGGACTTATAGCTGGTACAGGGCCACCATCAGCGGCATGGTGAAGATACACAGCAGGGTGGTCACCACATTGATAGCGCTGGCGTAGTCGGCATCCTTGCCGTAGATCTGCGCCATCTGGGTGATGGTGGAAGCCGAGGGGGTGCAGGTGGCCAGCAGGCTCACCAGCAGGATGGTCTGGCCGTCCGGCACCAGATGGGCCAGGCCGCTGAGCTTGAGCAGGGCCACAGCTGCCAGCGGGATGCCCACCAGCCGCAGGGCCGTGACCAGCCACAGCCGACGGTAGCCCAGGATCTTTTTGAAGTTCATGCCCGCCATCAGCATGCCCAGGATGATCATGGAGATGGGGCCGATGGCACTGCCCACCATGTCCAGCGAATCCTCGATGACAGCCGGCAGCTGGATGTGCAGCAGAAACAGGGCGGCACCCGCCAGAATGGCGATCATGTTGATGTTGGTGAGCACCTTTTTCAACTCAAAGCTCTTTTCGCCGCAGAGCATGCTCTTGGCGTGGCTCCACAGCAAAAACAGCTGTACCGACAGAAAGGCACTGGAGTAGATCACCCATTCCTTGCCCAGCACCGCCGTCACGATGGGAATGATCAGGTTGCCGGCGTTGGAGTAGATCATGGAGGCTTTTTCCACGGCGTCCAGATGCAGTGCGTGACCCAGCAGGTTCACCACCACGATGATGCCGACGTGCAGCAGAACCGCCGCCGCCAGCGCCAGCAGCAGCCCGTGCAGCACATCCGGGGTGTACTGTACCTGAAAGGCCGAGATGATCACACAGGGCGAGATCAGGTACAGCGAGATCAGCGAGAGGGTCTTGCTGTCCTCGGCGTGCAGCAGGCCCCAGTGCACCACCGCATAGCCCATAAACATCATCAGAAAAAGCGAGAAGATCTTTTCTGCAAGGATCAGACTGATCATACGAGTCACGTTCCGTTTCTGCTGCTGCAAATTTCGCCCGCCGGGGCCGTTCTGCAGATCACTATAATACGCAGGCTGCGAAAAAGCAAGAGAAAATGCGGTTTCCAAAATGATATATATATACCACAAAATACTGCTTGTTGATAAAAACGCTGCGTCTGCCCGCTTGTTCATAAAATGTTCAAAATAAATTCATATTCAGTCCACCAAATTTCGGTATAAGTGTGGCAGCAAAGGCGCAAACGGCGCCGAACCCACGCAGGTCTGGGCAAAAAAGGCAGCGGGCAAAAAGGCTGCGGCACATTTTTGCACCAAGCAGGGCTGCACACCCACACCGGCACAGGAAAGGAATTGGATCATTATGAAAATTGGTTTTTGGGAACTCGTCGTGATCGTCATCGTGGCGTTCGTGTTCATCGGCCCGGATCAGCTGCCCGTCTACGCAAAGAAGATCGGCAAGATGCTGCGTGAGCTGAAGAAGTACACCGGCGCTGCATCCGAAGAGATCCAGAAGAACGTGGTGGAGCCGCTGAACGAGATCCAGGCTCCCCTCAAGGAAGCTGTCGCTCCGCTGACCGATATCAAGAAGGACATCGACAACAGCGTGAAGGACGTGACCAAGGGCTTTGCCGGCATCGGCAAGACCAGCAAGGAAGAAGCCGCCAAGAAGGCTGCGGAGGAAGAGGTCACCGACCTGACTGCCGAAGAGCCGGTGGAGGAGCTGCCGGAAGAGAATGCAGCCCCCGCCGCCGAGCCTGCCGCCGAAAAGGCTGAGGCCCCGGCCGAAGAGAAGCCCGAGACTGCCCCTGTGCAGGAAGAAACCGCCCCCGCCCCCGCACCCGAAGCTCCGGCTGCGGAAGCAGCCCCGGAAGCTGCCGAGGCTGCCCCGGCAGAGGAAACCACCGTTTAAGTTTGGATACACCGCGCCCGCGGTTGTCATACATCAAGCAATAAGCCCGCCACGCGGCGCGGCAAAGTAAAAAGGAGATTTTTATTATGCGTATTGGTACCAACGAACTGCTGATCATCCTGGCTGTTGCACTGCTGATCTTTGGACCCAAGAACCTGCCGAAGCTGGGCAAGATGTTCGGCAAGACCATCAGCGGCTTCAAGAAGGGCATGGAGGAGCCGGAGGATTCCGACGATTCCGAGGAGAAGGCCGAGAAGAAGGCCGCTAAGAAGGACGAAGACGAGGAGTAATTGTGGCTACGAACATGAAGCGCAAAAAGAAAGCCGAGGTCATGGAAGATGACGGCAGCATGACGCTGACCGGCCATCTGAAGGAACTGCGGAACCGGCTCATCATCTGCGCAGTGGTGTTTGTGGTGGGTGTTGTGGTCTCGCTGGCTTATGCAGACCGCCTGATCGACCTGCTCACTGCCATGGGCCGCGATTACTATCAGTTCGTGTCCATTGCACCGCAGGAAAAGCTGATGCAGTACTTCCGCGTGTCCATTCTGGCTGGCGTGGTGGTCACGGTGCCGGTGGCATTCTACCACATCTACGCCTTTGCAAAGCCGGGCCTGAAAAAGAGCGAGAGCTTTTTCTTCAAGATGGTCATGCTGCTGGGCCTGGCATTGTTCTGCGTGGGCGTGCTGTTTGCTTACAAGCTCATGATGCCCTTTATGCTGCGGTTCCTCAGCACGGGCATCGAGGGCGCTGAGTACATCCAGACCACCACCAGCATTGAGAGCTACGTCAACCTCTGCCTGACGATGTTCATCATCTTCGGCTGTGTGTTTGAAATGCCCCTGATCACGATCATCCTGTCCAAGATGGGCATCATCAACCCCACGCTCCTCAAGCAGGTGCGCGGTGTGGCCATCGTGATCATCTTCTTCATCGCGGCTGTTGTCACCCCGCCGGACATCGTGTCCCAGTGCATGGTGGCAGGCCCCATGGTGCTGCTGTACTTCATCAGCATCTTCCTGAGCGGCATCTTCTACAAGCCGAAGTCGGACGATGACGATGAGGACGACGAAGAAGAGGACGACGAATAAGCGCCTTGACCCGGTTTTCTCGGAAAAACAACAAAAGGCTGCTGTGCCGCTTGGCATGGCAGCCTTTTTGCGTATGCGGCGCGGCAGCCTCGATTTTAAATCATCCCGGCTATACAAACCACCCGCCCTGTGCTAGAATGGAGCCAACAAACAAAAGGCGGTGAGCGGATGCATCCTCTTGCAGAATATCCCCGTCCGGCCATGCGCCGGGACAGCTGTGAGATCCTGAACGGGCCGTGGCAGTATGCCATCACCCAGACGGCCGAATACCCTGCGGCCTGGCAGGGCAGCATTCTGGTGCCCTATTCGCCGGAGGCCCCGGCCTCCGGCGTGAACCGCACCCTGCAGCCGGGGCAGTGGCTGCACTACCACCGCCTGTTCGCCCCGCCGGCGGGGGAGGGCGGCCGGGTGCTGCTGCACTTCGGGGCCGTGGATTATGCCTGCGCCGTGCAGGTCAATGGGCATCTGGCAGGCGGTCACCGGGGCGGCTACTGGCCCTTCACACTGGACATTACCGACCTGCTCAACGGCACCGGCCGTAACAGCCTGTGGGTGGCCGTGCAGGACCCCACCGGCCACGGCACCCAGGCCCGGGGCAAACAGACGTTGAAACCCGGCGGGATGTTCTACCCGGCCCAGAGCGGCATCTGGCAGACCGTCTGGCTGGAGCGGGTGCCGGACAACTATATCCAGACCCTGACCGTCACCCCGGACTACGACGCCCGCACGGTGACGGTGCGGGTGCACACGGCAAAGCCCGGCGGTGCGGTCAACCTGTGGGCCATGGTGCGGGCCGGGGGCGTGACCATCGCCGAGGACTGGGGCAGCGACGAGGCCGACCAGGACGGCGAAGTGACCCTGAACATCCCGGAAGAGCATTTCTTCCCATGGAGCCCGGACACGCCCTTCCTCTATGACCTGACGGTGGGCACCAACCAGGGGGAGGAAGCCGAGTTCGACACGGTGCACAGTTACTTTGCCCTGCGCAAGTGGAGCTGTGCACCGGACGCCCACGGGGTGCTGCGCTTCTGCCTGAACGACAAGCCCATCCTGCTCAACGGCCTGCTGGATCAGGGCTACTGGCCGGAGGGCCTGTATACGCCGCCCTCGGACGCAGCCGTGGAGCGGGAGCTCAGCGAGGTGAAAGCGCTGGGCTTCAACCTGCTGCGCAAGCACGCCAAGATCGAGCCGCAGCGCTGGTATTACCACTGCGACCGTCTGGGCCTGATCGTCTGGCAGGACATCGTCAACGGCGGCAGCGCCTATAATTTGTGGTTCGTCACCTACCTGACCAATGTGCTGCAGCCGTTGCTGCGCCGCTTCCCGGACGGGAAGGCTGCCTACAGCCTGCTGAGCCGGGCAAAACCGGCCAGCCGGGAGGAATATGCCCACGAACTGGCCGACACGGTACAGGCGCTGCGGTGCCACCCCTGCATTGCCTGCTGGGTGCCCTTCAACGAAGGGTGGGGGCAGTTCGATGCCGGAAAAGCTGTGCAGGCCCTCCGGGCGCTGGACGGCACCCGTCTGGTGGACGAGGCCAGCGGCTGGTTCGACCAGGGCGGGGGCGATGTGCACTCCCTGCACAATTATTTCTATCCGCTGCGCATCCGCCCGCAGAAGCGCACGGTGGCCCTCAGCGAATACGGCGGCATTGCCTGGCCCATGCCCGGCCACGAGCCGCCCCACAAGACCTACGGCTACGGCACGGCCAAAGACCGGCAGGAGCTGACTGCCCGCTACAAGAAGCTGCAGCTGAAAACTGTGCTGCCCCAGCTGGAAAAAGGCCTTTCGGCGCTGGTGTACACCCAGCTCACCGATGTGGAGGACGAGGTGAATGGGCTGTTCACCTACGACCGTGCCGCCGTCAAGCCGGACGCCAACGCGGTGCGCTCGGTGAATGCGGCACTGGCCGCCGAGTTTGCAAGAGTGACAAATCCCGCGAAAAAATGAGCAAGATCCCCGGTGCAGGAAACAGAGAACTGCACCGGGGATTTTTTTACCGGACAAGATTTTGTTTTTTGTTTACAAATGGTTGCTTGACATGGAAATATCCATTTTGTAATCTGAAAGGGTATTCAATTTACATGAAATGCCGCTGGAAACGCGGGCCGGTGCACCGGCTGCGTCTGCCAGCCTCCGGGGAAAGGAGCAACACACCATGGACTACCTGCAGAACGTGATGGAATATTTTGACCAGCAGCAGCCGCTGTGTGCGCAGCATGATAAGATCAGCAAGGATCTGTATCAGGAATATGGCGTCAAGGCCGGTCTGCGCGACGAGAACGGAAAGGGCGTGCTGGCGGGCCTGACCAACATTTCGGACATCCGCGCCTTTGAGTATGTGGACGGCGTCAAGCGCCCCGCCGACGGCCAGCTGCTCTACCGCGGCTACGACGTCAAAGATCTGATCAATGGCAGCCGGGGCAGCCGCTTTGCCTTTGAAGAGGCGGGCTACCTGCTGCTGTTCGGTGAGCTGCCCACCCCGGAAAAGCTGGAAGAATTCTGCCGGGTGCTGGGCGAGTGCCGTACCATGCCCACCAATTTTACCCGTGACGTGATCATGAAGGCCCCCAGCCACGATATCATGAACGCCATGGCCCGCAGTGTGCTGACCCTGGCCTCCTATGACCCCAAGGCATCGGATCTGTCCATCCCCAACGTGCTGCGCCAGAGCATCCAGCTGGCCAGCATCTTTCCCATGCTGGCGGTGTACGCCTACCATGCCTACAACCACTACGAAAAGGACGGCAGCATGTACATCCACCGGCCAGACCCGCAGCTGTCCACCGCCGAGAATTTCCTGCGGATGCTGCGGCCGGACATGCAGTACACCCCGCTGGAAGCCCGTGTGTTGGATGTGGCACTGCTGCTGCACGCCGAGCACGGCGGCGGCAACAACTCCACCTTTACCACCCGCGTGGTCACCTCCTCCGGCACCGATACCTACTCGGCCATGGCGGCGGCGCTGTGCTCCCTCAAGGGCCCGCGCCACGGCGGTGCCAACCTGATGGTGATGCAGATGATGCAGAACATCCGCGAGAACCTGCACGACCAGGAGGACGACGAGGAGCTGGAAGCCTACCTGAAAAAACTGCTGCACGGCGAAGCCTTTGACCGCAAGGGCCTGATCTACGGCATGGGCCACGCGGTCTACTCCCTCAGCGACCCCCGTGAGGTGGTGTTCAAGGGCTATGTGGAGCAGCTGGCCCACGAGAAGGGCCGGGACAAGGACCTGGCCCTGTACGCCAAGATCGAGCGCATGGCCCCGCAGCTCATCGCCGAGGAACGGAAGATCTTCAAGGGCGTCAGCCCCAACGTGGATTTCTACAGCGGCTTTGTGTACGATATGCTGGGCATCCCCATGGAGCTGTACACCCCGCTGTTTGCCGTGGCCCGCATCATGGGCTGGAGCGCCCACCGCATCGAAGAGCTGCTCAGCGCCAACAAGATCATCCGTCCGGCCTACAAGAGCCTGGGCGGCACCCACGACTACATCCCGCGGGATGCACGATAACAGGAGGGCTGTGCCATGAAACAGGAAGCCATGCAGAAGCACCCGGAAGAATGGTTCTTCTTGCACAATTTTGACGTGGACCGGGTGTTCAGCACCATCCGGCGCACGGATTATCTGGTGCTGTTTTACATCAAGATGCGGCAGGAGAGCCACCCGGACGAGAAACTCTATCTGGCTGACCTTGCCGCCGAGATGGGCGTGAAGGTGACCGAGCTGTCCAAAGGCATCGAGAAGCTGCAGGACCAGGGCTATGTGCGCTGGCTCACCGACCGGGAGGCCGGCCGCACCTATGTGGAGCTGACCAGCAAGGCTGTGGAGCTGATGGCCGAGGAACGCGATTTCATGAAGCGCTGCTATGCCCGCCTGCGCACCGAGCTGGGGGACGAAGAACTGCGCCGCACCGTGGACACCCTGCAGCACATGCGGGACATCCTGAAGGACGAGCGGGAGCACAGCGCGTAAGCTCCGCCCCAAAATACAACGCCGAAAAAGGCCCCGCTTCCGGGTGTGGAAGCGGGGCCTTTGTGCGTTTGGGGGCAGATCAGCTGTTGCTGGAAGAGGACGGGTTCACGATCTTGCTGGCGGGCATCTTGTTCGTGGCAGAGGTGCTGAGGTCGTTCTCCAGTGTGCTGCCGTAGGCGGTGAGGGCATCTTCCAGCTCGTCGCCCTTCATGTCGCTCAGGATCTGGGTGCGCAGGGCGTCCAGCGTGGACACCTGCAGCGGGTCAATGCGCATCATCAGGATGATGGAAGCGGCATTGTACTGCACGGCAGCGGCCTCGCCGTACACAAGGCCGCGCACGGCGTCGGCGGCACCGTCCTGGGTAAAGGCACCGGTCAGGTCGCTTTCGGTCAGCAGTTCGGTCTGCACGTTGGAAGCATCCTCGGCGGGGGTGGAGTCCAGCACGGCGTAGATGTCCGGCAGGGCGGCAGAAGCGGCGGAATGCAGAGCACTGACCTGCTCGGACACCGAGCCGTCCTGCGTTTCGCTGCAGCTTGCGGCGGCCGCCTGTGCCAGCTGCAGCATCTGGGCCTTCTGGTCATCGGAGGCGAACACAAAGGTGCTGGTGTTGTACAGCGGGATGTTCACATAGGCCAGCTCGTACATCTGGCTGTCCAGATGCTCGGTCAGGTCGCTGTCGTCCACGGGGCTTTCGCCGTCCGGGCCGTACACCAACGTCAGCAGCAGGGTGTGCTTGAGCTGGATGCGCTCAAAGGCTTTGAGGGTCTCCAGGCCAATGCCGTTGGCGGTGTAGGTGCTGCCGTACTGGTCCATCAGCTGCTGGGCGTAGTTGTCGGCCACCTGGGTCTGTTCGGCGGTCAGATCCCCACCCAGATCAGCAAAGCGGGCGTCGATGGCGGCAAAGGTGCGCAGGGTCTCCAGCGTCTTGTCGGCCACATAGTCCTGGACCACGGCGGTCTCGCCGCTGTCGGCATCGGTGGTGATGGTCTCCTTCAGGAAGGCCTTCACGTCAGTGGTGTCCTGGTCCTTGCCGGCCAGCTGGGCAGCCTGCTGGTAGGCGCTGAACTGGGCCAGCAGATACAGGCCGGAGGACACTTCAAAGTCGCCGACCTTGCCCACGGTGTCCGGGGTGGACAGGCCGCAGCTTGCCAGACTGAAGATCATGACGAGTGCGCATACCAGCGCAAGCAGTTTCTTTTTCATGTGTAATGCTCCTGTTTTTTGAAATTGTAGATGGCTCACCCTCTCAGGCGCTGACATCGAGCGGATGCGAGAGGACTGAGAGGGCGAGGATGCTATCGGTTACTTGCTTTCCTGCGGTTTGTCCTTGCCATTCAGGATTTCCGCCATTGCCTTGAGGATGCTCTGCAGCAGTTCCAGCGGCTTTTCGTCGGGGTGCAGGGTGACCGAAAGGTAAGGCTTTGAGCCTGCCCCGGCGGTGACGCGGCCGTTGAAGGCCACCAGCAGACCCCGGATCATGGGCACATCCAGGTGTTCCAGATTCAGCACGATGGTGTCCTTCTTCTGGGTCACCTCGTACACGCCCACGGCGGTGGCCTGCACCCGCACCAGCGAAACGTTCACCAGGTCGCTCACCGAGGGCGGCGGGTCACCGTAGCGGTCGATGAGCTCGTCCAGCACGTCGGCGGCGTCCTCCGGGGTCTGGATGGCGGCAATGCGCTTGTAGGCTTCGATGCGGCCCGGCCCGTCGGCGATGTATTTCTCCGGGATGTAGGCGTCCACCCGCAGGTCCACCAGGCATTCGCTCTTGTCGCGCTGCACCGGCTCGCCCTTGGCCCGGGCGATGGCCTGCCCCAGCATCTTGACGTAGAGGTCGTAGCCCACGGCCTCCATGTGGCCGTGCTGGCTGTGGCCCAGCAGGCTGCCGGCACCGCGGATCTGCAGGTCCCGCATGGCGATGCGGAAGCCGGAACCAAAGGCCGTGAACTCCCGGATGGCCGACAGCCGCTTCTGTGCAATGTCCGTCAGGGTCTTGTCCCGGCGGAAGGTGAAGTAGGCGTAGGCCTTGCGGCCGCTGCGGCCCACCCGGCCCCGGATCTGGTACAGCTGGGCCAGACCCATGCGGTCGGCGTCCTCAATGATGAGGGTATTGCAGTTGCGCACGTCGATGCCGGTCTCGATGAGGGTGGTGCACACCAGAATGTCGATCTCGCCGTTGAGCAGGTGCTGCCACACGGGGTTCAGCTCCTCCTCGGTCATCTTGCCGTGGGCAATGCCCACCCGGGCACCGGGCACCAGCTGGCTGACATGGGCGGCGGTGGACTCGATGTTGTCCACCCGGTTGTGCAGGTAGTACACCTGACCGCCCCGGGCCAGCTCCTTCTTCATGGCTTCGGCAAGGATGACATCGTTGTACTCCAGCACAAAGGTCTCCACGGGCTGACGCTCAATGGGCGGCTGCTCGATGGTGGACAGGTCGCGGATGCCGCTCATGGCCATGTTCAGGGTGCGGGGGATGGGCGTGGCCGAGAGGGTCAGCATATCCACGCCGATGAAGTTTTCCTTCAGCTTCTCCTTGTGTTTCACGCCGAACCGCTGCTCCTCATCGATGATGACAAGGCCCAGGTCGTGGAAGCGCACATCCTTGGAGAGCAGGCGGTGGGTGCCCACTACGATGTCCACGCTGCCGGACTGCAGGCCCCGCAGGGTCTCCTTTTGCTGTTTCGCGGTACGGAAGCGGGAGAGCATCCCGATCTTCACCGGGAAGGCCTCCATCCGGGAGAGCAGGGTGTTGTAGTGCTGCCAGGCCAGCAGGGTGGTGGGGGCCAGAAGGGCGCACTGCTTGCCGCCCATCACGCACTTGAAGGCCGCGCGCAGGGCAACTTCGGTCTTGCCCACGCCCACGTCGCCGCAGAGCAGGCGGTCCATCGGGTAGGGCTTTTCCATGTCCTGCTTGATCTCGGCGGTGGCGTGGAGCTGGTCGTCGGTCTCATCGTACTCAAAGCGGGTCTCGAAATCGTTCTGCCAGTCGCCGTCGGGCGGGAAGGCGTATCCCTGGGCCTGCCTGCGCCGGGCGTACAGCTCAATGAGCTCCTGGGCCATCTCTTCGGTGGCCTTTTTCACCTTGGCGCGGGTGCGCTGCCATTCGGTGCCGCCCAGCTTGGCCAGCTTCACCTTTTCCTCGTCGCCGGGGGCGGTGTAGCGGCTGAGCAGGTCCAGCTGGGTGACGGGCACATAAAGCACATCGGAGCCGGAATACTGGATCTTCAGGTAATCCTTGATGGCACCCTGCACTTCCAGCCGCTGGATGCCCGCGTACATGCCGATGCCGTGGCTCTGGTGCACCACATAGTCCCCGGGCTTGATGTCCGAAAGGCTGGACAGGGCGTTTTTGTTCTTTTTGCGCTTTTTGTTCTCGGCGGCGGCTTCTTCATCCAGCCCGTGCCGCCGGGAGGAGATGACCGCCGCGTGGGCAAAGGGGAAGGTGCAGCCTGCGGTCAGGTGGCCGGGCAGCACCTGCACGATGCCCTTGGCCGGGCGCACGTCCCGGCTCATGCTCACGGAGTAGCCCTTGTCCGTCAGGTCCCGGGTCAGGGCGGCGGCACCCTTGGGGGTGCCGGAGAAGAGGGTAACGGCATAGCCCTGGGCGATCAGCGGGTCAAGATCCTCCCGCAGGGAAGCCAGGTCGCCGCCCCAGTTGGGGGCCGCAAAGGCCTCCACGTTGATGAGGTCTTTCAGCTTGAATTCGTTCATCCCCCGCAGGAAGTTCTCACACAGCAGGGTGCTCTGTTTCTGGGCCGCAATGGCAAGGTCGTCCATGGTCTGGTAGAGCACGTCCAGCCCGGGGCAGAGCACGCCCTCCTCCAGCAGGCCGGTCAGCTCCTCGCCCCGGCGGTACTCGGTGGCCTTCTGGGCATCCCGGATGCCGCCCACCTCGTCCAGCACGAAGATGGGGCTGTCCAGATGGTCCAGCAGGGTGGCGGGCTGCGGGTAGCGGATGCCGTAATACTTGTCCATGGCTTCGGGCATCAGGCCGGAATCCAGCTGAGCAAGGTCGGCCTCTGTGGCCTTTTCCATGGCGGCACGCTTTTTGCCCCGCGCCTTTTTGATGGCTCCGCGCAGGGCCTCGGCCGTCTCGGCGGTGCTGCCGAACAGCACCTCGCGGGCGGGGGAAAGGTAGATCTTTTCCAGACTGCCGTCCCGGCGCTGGGTCAGCAGGTCGAAGGAGGCCAGCGAATCGATCTCGTCGTCCCAGTATTCCACACGGGCGGGCTGGTGCATGTCCGGCGCGTAGATGTCCACGATATCGCCGCGTACACTGAACTGGCCCGGGCCGTCCACCTGACTGCGCCGGACGTATCCGGCGGCAAACAGCCGCGCCACCAGCGCTTCCCGGTTGTAGACCATGCCGGGCTTGAGGGTGAGGGTGTTCCGCAGGAACTCATCCCGGGGCACCGTGTATTGCAGCAGCGCCTCGGCGGGCACGCAGACGGCGTTCAGCCGCCCGCCCGCCAGCGCGCCCAGCACCGACAGGCGGCGGTACTCGTACTCGCGGCCCGCGCCCTCCACTGGCCGCAGCATGAAGTCACGGGGCGGGAACACCGCCGCGGTCAGGCCCAGCGCCTTGAGGTCGTCTGCAAAGTGGGTAGCCTCGGCCTCGCCGGGGGTCACGATGCACAGCACCCGGTCAAGGTCCTTTTGCAGGGCGGCGTACAGCAGGGCACGGCCCGCAGGCGGCAGGCCGAACAGCGCCGCCGGGCCCGGGGTGTGCAGGCTCTCCGCGATCTTCTGATATTCCGCTGTGCTTTTCAGCAGCGCTTCGTACATCGTAGACCTCCTCTCGTCTAAACCTCTCAGCCTTCGCTGGCGCTCGGCAGCTCCCCTGATAGGGGAGCCCTTGGCATATCGTCGTGTTTTCGAGCTCCAGCGCTTCGCTCCTGTTTGCCCGCCGGCAGATGTTCGTTTTGGAGCCGCAGGCGATCATATCGAAAAATAAACCCTATGCCAAGGCCTCTCCTACTAGGAGAGGTGGCATTGCGCAGCAATGACGGAGAGGTTTATCCTCCCTCACCCGTTATACTTGCTCTGTGCCAGCCCCAGCTTACCGTCCATGATAAGCTTTGCGGCGGCTTCAATGTCGGGGTAGCGGTCGGCCATGGCCTTGGCGTCCTCCGGCGGGAACTTGCCCAGCACCCAGTCGGCAAGATCATAGTCCGGGCGGGGCTTGGCACCCACGCCGATGCGGATGCGGGGGAAGTTGTCCCCGCCCAGCCGGGCAATGATGCTCTTCAGGCCGTTGTGCCCGCCTGCCGAGCCGGAGGGCCGGATGCGCAGCTTGCCGGGGGCCTGGGTGATATCATCGCACAGGACGATGACGTGGTCGGCAGGGATCTTGAAAAAGCCCGCCAGCGGGGCGATGGAATCGCCGGAGAGGTTCATGTAGGTCAGGGGTTTCAGCAGCACCACCTTGTGGCCATCCACCTCGCCCTGGCCCCACAGGCCCTGAAACTTGGTTTTGCTGACGCTGATGCCCCATTTGCCCGCCAGAGAGTCCAGCGCGGCAAAGCCCGCGTTGTGGCGGGTGCCCTCGTATTTTGCTTCCGGGTTGCCAAGGCCCGCGATCAGCCAGATGTCGTTTGCATTCATAGTTGTTGTTTTGCCTTTTCTTTTTGCTTAAAATAATGTGTGGTACAGTTCTTTAGTATAACATACGCGCGAAGAAAAAGAAATCTGTTTTGCGGGAAAAACAACAAAAATGGCGGCCGGCCCCCGGCGCTCCATACCTTGACAAACTGCTGAAAATTGACTATACTACAAATAGAAAAGGCGCTGGCCTGCAAACGGTCAGCTCCCGCTCCTGTTAGTCAAAAAGATTGACTGCTCGAATTGGAAGTTGGAGGCAGTCAATCTTTTTTGTTTTTATCGTCACGGTCGTGCGAAATTTTCCATCCGGCATCGAATGATGCTTTTGCCACTGTAACGAGTAGTGTCAGCAAGCCAATCACCACGGTCAACAGAGCGCAAACTTCTGTCAGCGACATTTGACATCCCCTCCCTTCGCCGTAAGGCTCCGGGAAAAGATACGATTCAAAAATCAAAAAAGTCCGTTTCCCGGAGTTGAGTTCCGCGTGCGCAGAACTTCAAATGGTCGGGAGTGGAAGCATGACCACCTGCATTGCAGACAGCGCCTTTTTTCCTGCTGTTTCCAGCATTGGCCACAGTATACCATAATCTCTGACAAAAAACAATCAAAAGCACCGCCCTGCACTCTGAAAAGCGTAGGGCGGTGCTTTTGCATAATACCTTATAAAACAGAGGGAGAGTTACTTGTTCTGCTCCTCCTCCAGCTTCTGCTTTTTGGCGATATAGGCCTCCATCTTGGGGGCGGCCCAGCCGTCCAGATTGGTCTGGCGCTCCCGGGCGATGCCCAGCGCCTGAGCGGGCACATCCTTGGTGATGGTGCTGCCTGCGGCGGTGTAGGCACCGTCGCCTACCTTGACCGGGGCAACAAGATTGGTGTTGCAGCCGATGAAGCAGTAATCGCCGATCTGGGTGCGGAACTTATCCTTGCCGTCGTAGTTGCAGGTGACGGTGCCGCAGCCGAAGTTGCAGTACTTGCCCACATCGCTGTCGCCGATGTAGGTCAGGTGGCTCACGGTGTTGCCCCGGGCAAAGTTGGAGTTCTTGGTCTCCACATAGGCACCCAGGTGCACGCCGTAGTCGGTGACAGTGTTCACCCGCACATGGGTGAAGGGGCCGATGTTGTTGTGGGGGCCCAGATGACTGCCGTAGACCTGGCTGGCGTTGACGGTGGTGCCCTCGTCCACGGTGCTGTCCTCGATCAGGGTATTGGGGCCGATGACGCATCCTGCGCCGATGACCGTCTTGCCGCGCAGGATGGTGCCCGCCAGAATGGTGGCTCCCGGGGCAATGACAACGCCTTCGTCGATCTGGACGGTACGGTTCTCAATGTTCACGCCGTTGGCGATGTGAAAAAGCAGGATGTTCTCGCGCCGGCTCTCGGCAGCGTCCAGTTTGGCGCGTGCTGCGGCCAGAGCTTCGTTGGAAATGGTTTCCATAAATAGTGTCCCTCCTTGGGAAGGTGTGGTATTTTGTTGTATCCATGAGGGAGAAATTCCGGCCCGTTCCGCAGGTGGAATTCCACCGAAAATTTTAATGGATAACAGCATGTATCCCAGATGCGGAAAAATGGCTCTGTAAAACAAAAAAACTCTCGAACTTTCTCCCATTTTATAATAGCGGAAAACTGGGTAAATTTCAAGGGAATTGCACAAAATTTATCAAACAAATTCGGTATTTTGCCCGGTGGCAATGCGGGAATTTTCTGGTATAATAGTTTAGCATTCACAAGACAATGTTCATCAGCTTTGAGAAAAAAGTGCGATGAGACCGCCGGGCGTGGCACCGGGGGTCACCAAATGGGAGGTAAACACGCATGAGCAAAAAGTATCTGTACTACTTCAGCGAGGGCAACGATGCCTTCGGCGGCGACAAGGTCACCATGAAGAATACTCTGGGCGGCAAGGGTGCCGGTCTGGCAGAGATGACGGCTGCCGGTATGCCGGTTCCCCAGGGCTTCACCATCACTACGGATGCCTGCACCCAGTACTATGCAGACGGCCGTCAGATCAATGACGATATCACTGCTGACATCTTCGAGCATCTCAAGGGTCTGGAAGAGATCACCGGCAAGAAGTTTGGCGACAACACCAACCCCCTGCTGGTCTCTGTCCGTTCCGGTGCCCGTCAGTCCATGCCCGGCATGATGGATACCATCCTGAACCTGGGCCTGAACGATGAGGCTGTGGAAGGTCTGGCCAAGAAGACCGGCAACGCCCGCTTTGCATACGACTGCTACCGCCGTTTCGTGCAGATGTTTGCAGACGTTGTTATGATGGTCCCGAAGAGCCTGTTCGAGGTCGAGATCGACAAGATGAAAGAGGCCAAGGGCGTTAAGAACGACGTTGACCTGACTGCCGAGGACCTGAAAGAACTGGTGGGCGTCTTCAAGAAGATCTACGAGGAGAACGAGGGCAAGCCGTTCCCCCAGGATCCCCGCGATCAGCTGATCGAGGCTGTCAAGGCTGTGTTCCGCAGCTGGGACAACCCCCGTGCTAACGTCTACCGCAAGATGAACGAGATCCCCTACGAGTGGGGCACCGCTGTCAACGTGCAGCAGATGGCATTCGGCAACTCCGGCGACCGTTCCGGCACCGGCGTTGCATTCACCCGTGACCCCGCCACCGGCGCAAAGAAGCTGATGGGCGAGTACCTGATCAATGCACAGGGCGAGGACGTCGTGGCCGGCGTGCGCACTCCTTCTCCCATCAGCCATCTGAAGGATCAGATGCCGGAGGTGTACGATCAGTTCGTTGAGATCGCAACCCGTCTGGAGAACTACTTCCGCGACATGCAGGATATGGAGTTCACCATCGAGGACGGCCACCTGTACATGCTGCAGACCCGTAACGGCAAGCGTACCGCTCAGGCTGCTCTGCAGATCGCATGCGACCTGGTGGACGAGGGCATGATCACCGAGCAGGAGGCTGTCCTGCGCGTGGAGCCCAAGCAGCTGGATACCCTGCTGCATCCCCAGTTCGATGCCGCTGCCCTGAAGGCCGCCGAAGTCGTCGGCAAGGGCCTGGCAGCTTCTCCCGGTTCCGCTTGCGGCCAGATCGTCTTTACTGCTGAGGAAGCAGAGGAGATGGTCAAGTCCGGCAAGATGAAGAAGGTCGTTCTGGTCCGCCTGGAGACCAGCCCCGAGGATATCGTGGGCATGCAGGTCTCTCAGGGCATCCTGACTGTCCGCGGCGGCATGACCAGCCACGCAGCCGTTGTTGCTCGCGGCATGGGCACCTGCTGTGTCTCCGGCTGCGGCAACGACAATGACGTGAAGATCGACGAAGAGGCAAAGACCTTCGAGATCAACGGCCACAAGTTCGTTGAGGGCGACTGGATCTCCATCGACGGCTCCACCGGCAACATCTACGGCGAGCAGGTCGCTACCGTGGCTGCCACCGGCAACAAGAACTTCAACCGCTTCATGGGCTGGGCTGACGCCGCTCGTCAGCTGCTGGTCATGACCAACGCCGACAACCCGCGCGACGCACAGCAGGCCGTTGACCTGGGTGCTGAGGGCATCGGCCTGTGCCGTACCGAGCACATGTTCTTCGCTGAGGACCGCATCAAGGCTGTCCGTGAGATGATCTGCGCCCGTACCGTGGAAGAGCGCGAAGCTGCTCTGGCCAAGGTCGAGCCGTTCCAGCAGGGTGACTTCGAGGCCATGTACCGCATCATGGGTGAGCGCCCGATGACCATCCGTTACCTGGATCCGCCGCTGCACGAGTTCCTGCCCACCAAGGACGAGGACATCAAGGAGCTGGCTGCCGACATGGGCATGACCTTCGAGGACCTGAAGAATGTGGTTGCTTCTCTGCACGAGTTCAACCCCATGATGGGTCACCGTGGCTGCCGTCTGGCTGTTACCTATCCCGAGATCGCTGCAATGCAGACCCGCGCTGTGATCAAGGCTGCCCTGAACGTCTCCGCTGAGACCGGCTACATGATCACCCCGCACATCATGATCCCGCTGGTTGGCGAGGTCAAGGAGCTGAAGTTCGTCAAGGACGTTGTCGTCAAGGTTGCTGACGAGCTGATTGCTGCTGCAGGCGTCGATATGAAGTACCAGGTCGGTACCATGATCGAGATCCCGCGCGCTGCCCTGACCGCAGGCGAGATCGCCAAGGAAGCTGAGTTCTTCAGCTTCGGCACCAACGACCTGACCCAGATGACCTTCGGCTTCAGCCGTGATGACGCTGCCAAGTTCCTGGGCGCTTACTACGAGAACAAGATCTACGAGAGCGATCCGTTCCAGCATCTGGATCAGACCGGTGTTGGCAAGCTGGTCAAGATGGCTGCACATGACGGCCGTGAGACCCGCCCCGACCTGGGCCTGGGCATCTGCGGCGAGCACGGCGGCGACCCCACGAGCGTGGAGTTCTGCCACAACGTCGGCCTGGACTACGTCAGCTGCTCTCCTTTCCGTGTGCCCATTGCACGTCTGGCTGCCGCTCAGGCTGCTATCAAGAACCCCCGCAAGTAATTGCGTGAGCGCTTGAGAAAGCACAAATAATACAAACGACCACCCCGGTTTCCGTAACAGGAAGCCGGGGTGGTTTTTTGTACTCACGGAGGGGCGGATGAAAAACGAAGTATGAATATATACCATATAAAAATGAATATATGCTAAAATTTCGGGAAAATACTTGCATTTTCATTAAAATGGGTGTATTATAACACCTGCCGACGAAATGCCGACAATCAACAAGAGAGGGATCGATACTATTATGTCTTTGAAGAAGAAAATTGCTGCGGCTTTCATCGCCTGTGCGATGACGCTTGCCGTGGTTCCTTCCGCCTTCGCCTGCACGGCACTCTATGTCGGCAGCGACCTCACCGAGGATGGCACCACCATGTTTGGCCGGATCGAGGATCTGGGCACCAACGATTACAACAAGCTGTTCAACATCAGCCCCGCCGGGAAGCACACCGCGGGCGAGGTGTACGAGGGCTGCTACGGCTTTACCTACACCTTCACCCACGACAGCTACCGCTACACCGCCCGCCGGGACGACAACGGTCTGGGTGTCTGCCCGGACTGCGACAGCACCCACGAGCACACCCCCTATGAGGAGGCTGGCACCAACGAGAAGGGCGTCATGGTCTCTGCCACCGAGTCTCTCTACGGCACCGACGCCGTGCTGAGCGTAGACCCCTATGTGGACAACGGCATTGAGGAAGCCGAGATCACCACGGTGCTGCTGAGCGAAGCTTCCACGGCCCGCGAGGGTGTTGCTCTGCTGACCTCCATCTACGACAACGCCGGTGCAGCCGGCGGCTCCGGCGTGTTCATTGCCGATCAGAACGAGACCTGGTTCGTGGAGAACCTGACGGGCCACACCTACCTTGCCCTGAAGCTCTCCTCCAGCGTGGTCTTCATGCAGCCCAACATCGCCGCTATGGGCAAGATCGATCTGGATGACACCGACCATGTGGTGGCCTCTGCCAACCTGATCTCCGTGGCCCAGAAGGCCGGTACCTTTGTGGGCGACGCCGCTGCCAATGTCATCGATCTGGATGCCTCCTACAACGGCGACATCGCATCGGACCGCATGGCAGCCGGCCTGAACTACCTGTACGGCACCGACACCTTTACGAAGGACAACTACAGCGAGACCGACTTTGCTATCAGCAACGTCGGCGAGAACGGTGCCATCGTCCCGGTCTACTCCAACATCCAGCTGACCAAGAAGTTCTCGGTGGAGGATTCCATCCACTTCTTTCAGACCGAGCCCATCGGCAAGACGGGCAATGTGGAGACTCATCTGTTCCAGGTGAGCGCCACCGGCGATCTGAACACCGCCATTACCGAGTGGACCGCTTTTGACGACGACGTGTACAACGCCTTCGTCCCTTACTATCCGATGCTGACCACCGACACCGCAGATGTCTACAAGGTCTCGGTCCATAAGGTCACCCGTTCCGACGAGCAGCCCACCGAGGGCGTCTGGTATCAGGATGCCAAGGGCCGCTACTACACCTACCCGGACGACTGGACCGACTCCTTCTACGGCGTGCGTGACGCCCTCTCCAACCTGCTGACCTACGGCAGCAATGGCAACCAGGTCACCGCAAAGGATCAGGCTGCAGCCAAGGCCAGCTACGCCGCGCTCCAGCAGGAGATCATGGCCGACTACGCCGATATGAAGGCCGCCGTTGCCGCTGCCGACACGCTGGAGGCCAAGCAGGCTGCCGCCACCAACGCCAGCAATGCCATGAGCCAGAAGGTGTACAACACCACCCTGAAGATGTACAATAAGCTCCAGGCCAAGACGGCCGCCCGGGCATGGGTCAGCTCTCTGCTGCACTGAGGCTTTGCAGCGCCTGAGGCGTTTCCCATAAAACCGCAGCGCCCCCGGTTTCCATGACAGGAAGCCGGGGGCGCTTTGCGTATGACTGCTCCTTGCAAACGCCGCCCATTCGTTCTATATGACAAGGCAAAACTGCCGGAATTCTATTTGCAGGAAGAAAATTTGGAGAAGATCATTGCGGAGATGGGGTAAAACACACTGAAAATCCACAAATAACGTATCATCGTTACTCCGAACGCCCTGTAATTTTGGCACCCGCTCAGGCTGCGATCAAGAACCCCCGCAAGGTTTTGCATGAGCGATTGAAAAAGTACAAATAATGCGAGCGAACCGCCCCGGTTTCTGTAACAGGAAGCCGGGGCGGTTTTTGTGTCATTTGCTGAATCTGAAGGATCCGCTTGTAAAGTTGGGAAAAAAGGTGTAATATTGGTGTACAGAGATTTAGAACAATGTATGATATGTAATGTCTCTGCGATCTGCATCAGCGGATGTGCTCCGAATGCTTGATAGGGAGCAACACTTTCCCCGCCTTGCGGGGGTAACAGCCGGAAAACGGCAGACATCAAAAAAAAAACTGAAAAAACCATGAGAAAAGCAGCAAACATCCGCTTTATAGGACTTTTTGTGTGCTATTCTATCCTCAGAGAAACCCCGATGATGCGGAAAATGCGATTTTCCTGACTGCAGTGGAGGTGGAACAGGATGAGACGACGAACGCTTTCTTACGAGGTGCGGCTGTTTGCAGGCAAAACAGACCCGGTGAACAGCGGTTTCTGGCTGCCGCTCTGGATGCACCTGAGGGATACGGCGGGTATTATGGTATATCTGGTGCAGAGGTGGCTGCCGGAAAGCGTCCGTCAGCATATCGAGCTGGACGAGGATCTGCTGACACAGACCGCCTGCTTTCTGGGGTGGGTTCACGACCTGGGGAAGATATCCGCGGCTTTCCAGGGGCCAATGATGGCACATTTGCCGGAGCCCAGACAGCGCCTGGAAAAATACACAACGCTCAGTTACCGGGAACAGAACCGCAAGTATTCACGTCACGCGCTGGCGAGTGAGGCCATTTTGCGGTGGCTGAAATGCCCCAACGGGCTTGCATCGGTAGCAGGAGCGCACCATGGCAAGCCACAAACCGGGAAGGACGTACTTGACCAGCTGGGCGATGAGGAAGAAGAAGGCAGCTGGGAATCCAACTATTGGCCCGAGGGCGAGCAGAAATTCTGGGAGAGCTGCTGGCGGGAACTGTTTGACTACGCCTTGCAGGAAAGCGACTTTTCCTGTGTGGACGAGCTGCCGCAGCTGACCATCCCGGCTGAGATCCTGCTGACCGGCCTGCTCATCATGGCGGACTGGGTCGCCAGCAATACCCGGTATTTTCCGCTTATCCCTGTGGAAGAGGTGGGCAGCGATACCCTGTATCCCGCCCGTGTCGATCGAGCGTGGGAAGCGCTGGACCTGACCTCTCCGTGGGAGGTGCAGTCAGATGTGACGGAACCGGGGGCGTTTGCGGAACGGTTTGGCTTTCCGCCCAACGAAGTCCAGCGGGCCATGCTGGAAGCCGTCAGCCGCACGCAGGAGCCGGGTATCTTTATTCTGGAAGCACAGATGGGCGTGGGCAAGACGGAGGCCGCGCTGGGCGCGGCAGAGATTTTAGCCAAGCACGGCGGTGAGGGCGGCATCTTCTTTGGTCTGCCCACCCAGGCCACCGCCAACGGCATCTTTGGGCGGCTGCTGGCATGGGCAGAAAAGCAGCCGGATGGGCTGGAGCACTCCATCAAGCTGGCCCACGGCATGGCCGAACTGAACGAGGCCTACCTCCGATTGCAGCAGGACACGGTGCGGGTGGAGGAAGATCTGGAAGCGGACCCCGATGCTGACCCGGAGAGCCGGGTGATGGTGCATCAGTGGTTTCGCGGCAATAAGCAGGGGCTGCTGGCTGATTTTGTCATCGGCACGGTGGATCAGCTGCTGATGGCGGCGTTACAGCAAAAACATGTGATGCTGCGCCACCTTGGCCTTGCGGGCAAGGTGGTGGTCATTGACGAGTGCCACGCCTATGACGCTTACATGAACTGCTATCTTGACCGGGCGCTGACCTGGCTGGGCCGGTACAAAGTACCGGTGATCCTGCTTTCAGCTACCCTGCCCGCCAAGCGCCGGGTCGAGCTGGTCAGGGCCTACCTGAATGGAAGAACCGCCCCGGACGGCTTATGGCAGACCTGCCGGGGCTATCCGCTGCTGACTTGGACGGACGGCAAACGGGTGGAGCAGACGACTATCCCGCTGGAAACCGAACCACGCAGAGTGGAGACATTCCCGCTGACCGAGGAACAGCTGACTGACACTCTGCGCAGTGCCTTGCGGGAGGGCGGCTGTGCGGGCGTGATCGTCAATACCGTGAAAAAAGCGCAGGCCATTGCGGCCCGTCTGCGGGCAGAACTGCCGGAGTTTGAGGTGGTGGTATTCCACGCTCAGTTCCTTATGCCCGACCGTGCCGCCAAAGAAGAGGCGCTGATGAAGCGCATCGGCAAGCACTCCACCCCGGAACAGCGGGATAAGCTCATTGTGGTGGGCACGCAGGTGCTCGAGCAATCCCTTGATATCGATCTGGATTTTCTGGTCACAGAGCTCTGCCCCATGGATCTGCTTTTACAGCGGATCGGACGACTGCACCGCCACGAGGGGCGGGCTCGTCCCCGGCCGGTGGCACAGGCCCGCTGTGCCGTGCTGGACACTGGGACGGAGGAGTTCGACGAGGGCAGCAAGGCGGTTTACGGGGAATGGCTGCTCTGGCGCACCCGCAAGTTCCTGCCCACCGCCATCACCCTGCCCCATGACATTGCCCCGCTGGTGCAGGATGTCTATGGCTGGGAGCCCGACCCTCTGCCCGCCAGCCCGCAGAGCACTGCGGCCCGGGCAGAGTACGAAAAGGCCCAGCGAATCAAAATGAGCAAGGCAGAGACCTTTACCATTCTGCCGCCGGAAGAGCACAGAAAGCGCCCTTCCCGGAATACGCTGGACAATTGGATGGATGATGTGGGTGCGGTCAGTGACAACGGTGCCCGCGCGGCGGTGCGTGACGGTGACCCTTCCATTGACGTGCTGGTGCTGATGCGGGATGCGGCGGGAAATGTCCGCTTCCTGCCCGATGAAACGGGGCAGCCCGGTGCCTGCGTGCCCACGGACGAGCCGCCTCAGCCGGAGATGGCGCTTCAAATTGCACGGCAGAAGCTGCGCCTGCCCGGATATTTCAGCAAACGGTGGTCGGTGGAACAGACCATCGACGCACTGGAAGCCCGGAACCGGGAAGTGTTCGGGCTGTGGCAGCAGTCGCCGCTGCTGCGGGGAGAACTGATCTTACTGCTGGATGACCACCTGACCGCACAGCTTGCCGGGCAGGTGCTGCAATACGACCGTGAAAACGGTCTGACCTACCGGAAGGAGGAAGAGAATGAAGCAAATTGAGTATAATTTGCTGGAGGAACGCTGGGTGCGGGTGCGCGGGCAGGATTACACCGTGCAGGAAGTTTCTCTGTCGGATGCCCTGCTGCACGCCCACGAATACCGCGACCTGGCCGGAGAACTGCCCACGCAGGATGCCGCCATGCTGCGGCTGCTGTTGGCGGTTCTGCACACGGTGTTTTCCCGGGTGGATGAAAACGGTATTCCGGCCCCCTTTGAGGAAACGGATGATGCCCTGATCCGCTGGGAGGAGCTGTACCGGCTGGGGCATTTTCCGGAAGCGCCCATCCGGGCCTATCTGGAGCAGTGGCGGGACCGCTTCTGGCTTTTCCACCCGGAACGCCCCTTCTGGCAGGTGCCGGAAGCGAAGATCGGCACAGAATACACCGCTTCCAAGCTGAATGGGGAGCTTTCTGAGAGCAGCAACAAGCTGCGGTTATTCTCGTCCTATGCGGGTGAGGGCAAGGAGGGCCTGACTTATGCACAGGCAGCGCGGTGGCTGCTGAGTGTGAATGGTTATGATGACACCTCGGCGAAGCCAAAGGGCAAGGGACTGCCCTCGGTGGGTGCTGGCTGGCTGGGAAAGCTGGGGTACATTCAGGCGCAGGGCAGCAACCTGTTCGAGACTTTGATGCTGAACCTGACCCTGCTGCAGGATGGCGTGAAGCTGTGGGGGGAGAATCATCCCTGCTGGGAACTGGAACAGCCCCGCAGTGCAGAGCGCACAGAAATCGCCCTGCCGGATAACCCCGCCCAGCTGCTGACCCTGCAATCCCGGCGGCTTCTGCTCAACCGGGAAGGGGAGAACGTGATCGGCTTTACCCTGCTGGGCGGCGATTTCTTCGCAAGAGAGAATGCATTTGCAGAACAAATGACCGTCTGGCGTGACCCGGATGCCAAAAAGAGCAAAAAGACCGGGCAGGTCACCTTTGTGCCCAGCCGTCACGACCCGGCAAAGCAGTTCTGGCGGGAGTTTCCGGCAGTGTTCTGTGAGGAAGGGGAAAGCGTCCGCAGGCCCGGCGTTGTCCGCTGGGTGGAAATGCTTCAAAATGACCCGGACTGTCCGCTGGAACGCAAGCGGCTGATCCGCTTTGCCATCAGCGGCATGAAGTATGGCGATAAGGATTTCTTCGTGAACGATTCTTTCAGCGACAGCCTGACCTTCCAGGCCGCGTTGCTGGGAGAACTGGGACGGCGCTGGACAGTGCCCATCCGGGATGAGATCGGACGCTGCGAGCAGGCCGCGCAATGCGTCGGCCGCCTTGCCTGGGAGCTCTCCCTTGCGGCGGGAGATAAGAACGATACGACCGCGGAATCCGCCCGCACCCAGTTCTACTTTACCATCGACCAGCCGTTCCGGCTTTGGCTGCAGAGCATTGACCCCGAAACGGACAAGCTGGACGAAAAAGCCGATGAATGGCAGGAGAAAGCCCGCAAACTGGCCGCAGAGCTGGGCCGCCAGATGGTGGAGCGGGCCGGAAATGCCGCCTTTGTGGGCCATAGGGTCGAGGTGAAAACAGGCGGTAAAAAGGACGAAAAGAAAACCGTTCTGTATACGGCCCCCAAGGCCTACAATAGCTTCCTGTACAATCTGCGGAAGCTCTACCCGAAGAAAGAAGGAGGAACAGCATGATAACGGATGCGATCCATGATTATGTGGCCGGACAGCTGAGCAGGCTGTGGAGCCTGCCCAAACCCCAGCGGCGTGCCCGGCTGGCAGAGCTGCGCCGGGGCGTTGGGCATCAGCCCGGCGACCTGCCGGCGCTGTGGGGCAGCTTCCTGCAGGAACTGCCCAAAGGGCTCTGGGGCAGGGAAACGGCGGCAGGAGAGTGCCGGGAACCATCGGAAGCCGAGTGGGCGGTCTACCTTGCCCTGACTCTTTACGCCCTGCACCAGCAGGGAGAAGAGAATGTTTCCATGAATGAAAAGGGCTGCACGCTGGGCAGGGCGGTGCGCCTGCTGGCCCAGAATTCCGCAGCTGCCGCGCAGAACTGGACCGAGAGCAGCGTCCTGCGCCGGTTCAACGCACTAGCCACAGCGGATTCCATGCCCGAGGTGTCCCACTACCTCCGGGGGATGGTGCAGCTGTTCCGGGGAAACGAACCGAAGCTGAAACTGGATTACCCCCGGCTGGCTGTGGAGCTGTACCGGTTCCAGTTCCCGGATCAGGCAGCCAATGTCCGCCTGCAGTGGGGCCGGGACCTCTACCAGATGAATGCCGACACACCTGAAACCGAAGAAAAGGAGAATTGAAATGGATACCAAGCGTCTGTATGTTGATTTTCATGTGCTGCAAACGGTGCCGCCCAGCTGTGTGAACCGCGACGATACCGGCAGCCCCAAGACGGCTGTCTATGGCGGTGCCACCCGCGCCCGGGTATCCTCTCAGGCGTGGAAGCACGCGATCCGAGAGATGTTCAAAGATGAGTACATGCTGAATGCCGAAGATATCGGCAGCCGAACCAAAAAGATTGCAGATGTGGTGGAAAAGCAGATCAAACTGCTTGCACCGGATGCGGACGCAGCTAAACTGGCAAAGAAAGTAGTCAAAAACACAGGGTTTAAGGTGGACGAGAAGAGCGGAGAGGACAAACTTAAGACATTGTTCTTTTTGAGCGAGGCCCAGGCCAAAGCATTGGCTGAATTGGCGATTGCAGATTGCAATGACCCGAAGCAGTATAAAGATGCACTGGGGACGGCTCCTTCAGTAGATATGGCGTTGTTCGGAAGAATGGTGGCAGATGCGCCTTCCCTGAATTACGATGCCGCCGCTCAGGTGGCCCACAGCATCTCCACCCATGCCGTGCAGAACGAGTTTGATTATTTCACCGCCGTGGATGACTGTGCCCCGGAGGATTCGGCAGGCGCGGGCCATCTGGGCACGGTGGAGTACAACTCTTCCACCCTGTATCGCTATGCCACCGTCAACATGGTGGAACTGGTGCACCTGCTGGGGGCTGAAAAGGCAGCCCAGGCTGTCCGGGTGTTCGGCGAAGCCTTCATCCGCTCCATGCCCACCGGAAAGCAGAACAGCTTTGCCAACCGCACCCTGCCGGATGCTGTCTATGTCACCCTGCGGGAGGATCAGCCTGTGAACCTCTGCGGTGCCTTTGAAAAGCCGGTGCGCAAGAGCCCCGAGGGATATGCGGAACCCTCCAAGACGGCGCTGAAGCAGTATGCGCAGCAGGTGTATGCCTGCTATGCGGATGCTCCGGCCCAGAGCTTTGCTGTGGGCATCGGGCTGGACGAGCTGGCCCCGGCCATGCCCCTGAACCAGATGCTCACCGCGCTGGAACGTGCCGTAAAGGAGAAGCTGCCCGGAAATGAGGTGTGACCATGGCAACGCTGTTGCTTCGGCTGGCCGCGCCCCTGCAATCGTGGGGTGCGGATTCCAAATTTGAGACCCGCAAAACGAACCGGGAACCCACAAAAAGCGGTGTCATTGGCCTGTTGGCGGCGGCACTGGGTCTGCGCCGGGACGATGCCGCAGGCCTTGCCCGGCTGAACGGCCTGCACTTTGCCGTCCGTGCTGACCGGGAGGGCAGCCTGCTGGTGGATTTCCACACCGCCAACCGGGAAGAGGATCGGAAAAAAGGCAAGGCTCCTTATGTGACCTACCGCCATTACCTGCAGGATGCGGTCTTTCTGGTGGGGCTGGAAAGCGAGGACACCGCCCTGTTACAGGAGCTGGAAACGGCCCTGAAACATCCGGTCTACCCGCTGTATCTGGGGCGGCGTTCCTGCCCGCCCACCCTGCCGCTCTGCCTTGGCATCCGGGCCGGGAAACTGCTGGATACCCTGCGGGCCGAACCGCTGCTGGTGAAACAGAGGAATGGGGCCCCCTTGCACATCGTGGCAGACGCGGACCCGGCGGATGCTGCTGCCGTGCCCCGGCGTGATCTGGCGGTGTCGTTCAGCCCCATCCACCGGCAGTACGGCTTCCGCCCAGTGCGGGAGTGGAACACAAACCCGCCGGAAATGCCCGGCGCGACCGAACATGACGCAATGGCAGAATTGAGGTGAGGAATCATGTATCTATCCCGCGCAGAACTTGACCCGACCCGCCGTGAGACCATGGTGGCGCTGATCTCGCCCCAGAAATTCCATGGTGCGGTGGAAAACGCTTTTCCCGGTGCGCGCCGCCGCAGGCTGTGGCGGCTGGATCAGCTGGGAGAAAAACTGTACCTGCTCCTGCTCAGTGAGGAACGGCCGGACCTGACCGCCCTGTGTGCGCAGTTCGGCACCGGTGCACCCCCGGAGACCCGGCCCTATGACCCGCTGCTGGAACGGGTGACAGCGGGCAGCTGCTGGCAGTTCCGCCTGACTGCCAACCCCACCCGCAGCAAAAAAGACACTGCCGACCATACGGCCCGGGGAACCCTGAAACCCTGCTATCTCGAGGTGGAGCAGGAGGAATGGCTGTGGGCGCAGGCCGCAAAGCACGGCTTTGCCGTCTCGGAGGGGTCCTTCGCAGTGACCCGGAAGCAGACCTATCACTTCAAGAAAAACGGCACCCGGCCCGTTACCCTGCTGGCTGTGACCTACGAGGGTGTTCTGCAGGTGACGGACCCAGAGGCCTTCAAGGCCCTGCTGTGCGAGGGCGTTGGCCGGGGCAAGGCCTATGGCCTTGGCCTGATGACCATTATCCACAGGGGAGGAGACCATGGCTGAGATGCCGGGCATTGCGCGGCCCGAACGGCAGGCGCTGCCGCAGCTCCGGGACCGGATGACCTTTCTGTATCTGGAACACTGCACCCTTGGCCGGGACAATGGAGCCATTACCGTAACGGATGAAAAGGGAATCGTTCAGGTTCCGGCAGCGGGCATCTCTGTCCTGCTGCTGGGGCCCGGCACCCGTGTGACCCACCGTGCCATGGAGCTGATGGGGGATACCGGTGTGGCAGCGGTCTGGGTGGGGGAGCACGGCGTGCGGTTCTACGCCCATGGCCGTGCCCTGAGCGAACACTCCCGCCTGCTGGAACGGCAGGCTGAGCGCTTTTCCAACCAGCGGGAGCATCTGGAAGTGGTGCGCAAAATGTACCAGCTCCGTTTCCCGGATGAGGATGTTTCCCGCCTGACCACCCAGCAGCTCCGGGGCCGGGAGGGCAGCCGGGTGCGTACGGCATACCGTAAGGCCGCAAAGGCCACCGGTGTCAAATGGAATGGCCGGGTGTATGACCCCAATGATTTTTCTGCGGGCGACCTCGTCAATCAGGCCCTTTCGGCGGGCACGGCCTGCCTGTACGGCCTGGCCTTTGCGGTCATCACTGCGCTGGGCTGCACGCCGGGACTGGGATTTGTCCACGTCAAGCACGAGGGCTCTTTTGTGTACGATATCGCCGACCTGTACAAAGCCGAGGTGGTCATCCCGCTGGCCTTCGAGGTGGCGGCGCAGGCTCCGCAGGATCTGCCCTCCGTTATGCGCCGCCGTGTGCGGGATGCCATGGTGGAACATCATATTCTGGAACGGATGGTGCACGATGTCCGCTGGCTGCTCCTGAACGAAGAGGAGCAGGCGGCGGAACCGGAGGCGGTTTATCTCTGGGACAGCAAGATCGGCACCGTTGCCAACGGCATAAACTACTTCGATGCGGAAGAAGGTGAGGAGCCATCGTTGTCCTGACCATGACAAACTGTCCGCCCGGCCTGCGGGGTGACCTGTCCAAGTGGCTGTGCGAGATCAACACCGGCGTGTATGTGGGCAATGTGAGCAGCCGTGTGCGGGATGCCATCTGGGATCGCGTCTGCGAAAACCTGAAAAATGGGCAGGCAACGCTGGTGTTCAACACCAACAACGAACAGCGGATGGATTTCCGCACCCACAACACCAGCTGGGAGGCCGTTGATTTCGAGGGCATCAAGCTGATGCGCCGCCCGCTGCCCCGGACGCAGGCCCCGGCGGCTGATCTCAAACCGGGATTCAGCAACGCGGCCAAACGCCAGATGGCTCAGAAGATGGCCCGGAAGAAAGCCGCCGCCCCTGCCAAGGAAGAAAGCTACACCGTGATCGACCTTGAAACCACCGGTCTGAACGCCGCCTCAGATGCCATTGTGGAATACGGCGCTCTCCGTGTGCGGGATGGTCAGCCTGCCGAAGAATTTTCGGCCCTTGTCCGGGGCACAGAACCTCTGCCGGATGTGGTGGCAAAGCTCACCGGCATCACGCCGGAGGAGCGGAGCGGCGGTATGGAGCCGCTGGCCGCGCTGGAGGCGTTCCTCGCATTCGTGGGCAAAGATACGCTGGTGGGCTATCACCTGAAATTTGACCTCGATTTCTTGCGTGCGGCCTGCATTCGGAATGACAGACCCCTGCTTACCAACCGCAGCATCGATGTTTTGCCCCTTGCCCGCCGTAAGGTGTCGGGGGTGATGAACTATAAGCTGCTCACGCTGGCCCGGCATTTTGAGGTTGCCCAGCAGGAGACCCATCGCGCCCTGCCCGACTGCCGCCTGATCCAGCAGGTCTATGCAAAACTGAATGAAACGGGATCGGCCCGCTGATAAAAATGCCGCTTCTATGGGATCTTTTTAGTCTTTTCCCCGCCCACGCGGGGGTGATCCCAAGGAAATCGCCCGGGAGTGGTTAGCAAAGATCTTTTCCCCGCCCACGCGGGGGTGATCCCGTCCCTCAGGGTGTCTGCCAAATTCCGGGCATCTTTTCCCCGCCCACGCGGGGGTGATCCCTCGCAATCTGTGACACAACGGTCAAGATTCCGCTTTTCCCCGCCCACGCGGGGGTGATCCCAGCCCTCTGCGGGGAGTAATCCTTGTACTCGGCTTTTCCCCGCCCACGCGGGGGTGATCCCATAACGCGCGCCAACCCGATCCTTCGGTGCTCCCTTTTCCCCGCCCACGCGGGGGTGATCCTCAGAGCCGTGGGAATGGAAACAGGGCTGCTATCTTTTCCCCGCCCACGCGGGGGTGATCCCCCCCACCGGCTTTGTCATCCGGTGGGGGTTTTCTTTTCCCCGCCCACGCGGGGGTGATCCCTTCAGCAACCATGAAGGAGTACTAGGAACAGACTTTTCCCCGCCCACGCGGGGGTGATCCCAAACAACGACCGATTAACGCAACACTTCAAAGCTTTTCCCCGCCCACGCGGGGGTGATCCGTAGTCGTGGAATCGGCTGACAGGAAGGCAAAACTTTTCCCCGCCCACGCGGGGGTGATCCCATGAAAATGAAACGCTTCGAGCTTGGCACTGTCTTTTCCCCGCCCACGCGGGGGTGATCCTTGTAGCCGATGACATTACATCTTTTGATGCTTCTTTTCCCCGCCCACGCGGGGGTGATCCCAGTGACATTCCTGTCGTTACGACTTCCGGATGCTTTTCCCCGCCCACGCGGGGGTGATCCCTTGTGATTGCTCTTGTTTTGTCACCTGCGTAACTTTTCCCCGCCCACGCGGGGGTGATCCCAAGTATGGTTTATAACACTAACATATGATGATCTTTTCCCCGCCCACGCGGGGGTGATCCCAAACAGGCAAAACATGCTCATGCAAATGGGATCTTTTCCCCGCCCACGCGGGGGTGATCCTCGTTCAGACCTCAGGACAGCAGGCAGAAAACGCTTTTCCCCGCCCACGCGGGGGTGATCCTTCTAACCAAAGTTAGAATTGTGGCCGATAAATCTTTTCCCCGCCCACGCGGGGGTGATCCCATCAGCTGCAAGGCCAAGAGCAACAAAACAACCTTTTCCCCGCCCACGCGGGGGTGATCCCCAAACTACATATCACCAACCAAGGGGGCAATCCTTTTCCCCGCCCACGCGGGGGTGATCCTCGCCGAAAAAATGGAAACTGATAAATGAACGACTTTTCCCCGCCCACGCGGGGGTGATCCCCATGTTTCCTGACATGGTCGTGTTTCCAACTTCTTTTCCCCGCCCACGCGGGGGTGATCCCACGGCAAAGAAAACCAAAAAGATCAATGTCAACTTTTCCCCGCCCACGCGGGGGTGATCCCGGTTTGGTGCGCATGGCTACTCCGCTTTATCCCTTTTCCCCGCCCACGCGGGGGTGATCCTTCTGTTTGTCTGTGATAATGTACAGTCCATTCCTTTTCCCCGCCCACGCGGGGGTGATCCTGCCAATCAACATCAACCAGGTCGTTCAAACATCTTTTCCCCGCCCACGCGGGGGTGATCCCCGTGGCGCTTAAAGCCAGAATTGCGAAAATGCCTTTTCCCCGCCCACGCGGGGGTGATCCCATTCATTGCAGAGTCACCGTTCATCAAACTGTCTTTTCCCCGCCCACGCGGGGGTGATCCTTCTTCTTGCTGTCGAATCTGCGTCGTAAGAGACTTTTCCCCGCCCACGCGGGGGTGATCCTATGGGTGTATCAATCATACACTTAAAGTAGGACTTTTCCCCGCCCACGCGGGGGTGATCCTAAAGCATGAACCGAAACAGTGAACAACATTACCTTTTCCCCGCCCACGCGGGGGTGATCCTTTTGTTTATAGTTCCATTCTACCAAAAAAAAACTTTTCCCCGCCCACGCGGGGGTGATCCCAACTGCGAGTTGTCAATTTTGGGATTGTCAAACTTTTCCCCGCCCACGCGGGGGTGATCCCACGGGTTCGAGAACGAGTATCATCATCCAGTGCTTTTCCCCGCCCGCGCGGGGGTGATCCCCGCGATGACCCACTTTTCCGACGGCTCGACCCCTTTTCCCCGCCCACGCGGGGGTGATCCTTGATGGCCGTTGTCAGAACGTCAACAGCCGTGCTTTTCCCCGCCCACGCGGGGGTGATCCCCGCTCAATCTCCTCAAGAGAGGTCCACTCCGGCTTTTCCCCGCCCACGCGGGGGTGATCCCACATAACACAGACCGGAAAAGCCGGTCTTTTGCTTTTCCCCGCCCACGCGGGGGTGATCCTGGAGGAGATCCTTAAAGCTAGGGGCCCAGGTGCTTTTCCCCGCCCACGCGGGGGTGATCCCCAGTGCGATGGGAGTTGAAGTGCAGTGTCTGGCTTTTCCCCGCCCACGCGGGGGTGATCCCTACCCCGGACATAGCAAAAGGGAGGCCGTTCACTTTTCCCCGCCCACGCGGGGGTGATCCCCACAGCACCGACCGGTACAACTACCAGGGCCACTTTTCCCCGCCTGCGCGGGGGTGATCCCTATGTGGTCCTGTACCAGATGCTCTGCCTTATCTTTTCCCCGCCTACGCGGGGGTAATCCTTCGTTGGCATCTCGGATGCGGGTGATGGTCTGCTTTTCCCCGCCTGTGCGGGGGTGATCCCACTCTGCAACTGCTCATACGCCTGCTGTTCGGCTTTTCCCCGCCCACGCGGGGGTGATCCCGACTACAATCCGAACAAGGTCAGTGAGGAAAACTTTTCCCCGCCTGTGCGGGGGTGATCCTGCCCCGACCGACCTGCGCGGGCGGCCCATCAACTTTTCCCCGCCCACGCGGGGGTGATCCCCTCGCCGTGTCCAGTGGCCCACCGCTCTTTATCTTTTCCCCGCCCACGCGGGGGTGATCCCTTCTGTGGCCCGCATCCAGCCTTGTACAGCGTCTTTTCCCCGCCCACGCGGGGGTGATCCCCGTGCCAACACTCAGCCAAGAGTGGATGGGCGGCTTTTCCCCGCCCATGCGGGGGTGATCCCAAAGTGCGGCCCGGCATTTACTTCAAATTTCGCTTTTCCCCGCCTACGCGGGGGTGATCCCATCCGGCAGGACGGCAACACCATCACCCTGCTCTTTTCCCCGCCCACGCGGGGGTGATCCCTATGTAGACCAGCAGCATCAAGAGGACTGGGACTTTTCCCCGCCTACGCGGGGGTGATCCCAGTTCAGCAGTCTTGAACCTATCGTCCAGTTCCTTTTCCCCGCCTGCGCGGGGGTGATCCTATGATAAGGCGAATACTGCCTTGCCGGACACTCTTTTCCCCGCCCACGCGGGGGTTCCACATTGACAACCCTGCGCAAAAAGCAGATAATAGGTTTATCTTGAATGCAGAGCGAGGGAAAGTATATGCTGTATTTTGAAAACGATTACTGCGAGGGTGCGCATCCGGCGATCTTACAGAAGCTGGTGGAGACCAACTTTGAAAAGGTCTCCGGCTACGGCACCGATCCCTATTGCGCCAGTGCGCGGGAGAAGATCCGCGCGGCGTGCGGCGCACCGGATGCCGATGTCTGGTTCATTTCGGGCGGAACCCAGAGCAACGCCATCGTCATTGCATCGATGCTGCGCCGCTGGGAGGGTGTGCTGGCCGCATCCACCGGCCATGTGGCCGCTCACGAGGCCGGTGCCATCGAGTTCACGGGCCACAAGGTCATCGGCCTGCCGCACACCAACGGCAAGCTGGATGCCGGGACGGTTGAGGACTGGTGCAGGACCTTCTATGCCGATGGCAATGTGGACCACCTCGTGTTCCCGGGCATGGTGTACATCTCCCACCCGTCGGAGTACGGCACCCTGTACACCAAGGCAGAGCTGGAAGCGCTGTCCGCTGTCTGCCATAAGTACCACATGCCGCTGTTTATGGACGGTGCCCGTCTGGGCTATGGTCTGGCCGCCGAGGGCACCGATGTGACGCTGGCCGATGTGGCACGCCTGACCGATGTGTTCTACATCGGCGGCACCAAGGTGGGCGCGCTCTGCGGCGAGGCAGTCGTGTTCCCCCACGGCGCACCGGCTCACTTTATGACCATGGTCAAGCAGCAGGGCGCTCTGCTGGCAAAGGGCCGTCTGCTGGGCATCCAGTTCGATGTGCTGTTCACCGATGACCTGTACCAGACCATCAGCAAAAATGCCATTGAGACCGCCGCCGTGCTCAAGAAGGGACTGGCCGAAAAGGGCTATTCGTTCTTCATGGATTCGCCCACGAATCAGGTGTTCATCGTGTTGTCCAACGAGCAGCTGGCCGCGCTGGAAGGCAAGGCCAAGTTCGGCTTCTGGGAGAAGTACGATGATACCCACACCGTTGTCCGCATTGCCACCAGCTGGGCCACCCGGATGGAAGAGGTGGAGCAGCTGCTGGAGCTGATGTAAGGGCACACCTGCCAAATGGCGGTGCGTCTCTTTGTGCAGGATGCAGATTGTATTTTCTGCGCGGATATGCTATTCTTAACTAGATAAAGGCTGCACTTTGTGCACCGTGGAAGGATGGTTTGTATTATGGGCTTTTTTGACAAGCTTTTTGGCGGCAAGGCCGCATCCGAGACGAAATTTTCCGGCCAGAAGATGACGGTCATGCTTCCCATTGACGGCAAGGTGATCCCGCTGGAGCAGCTGCCCGACGAGACTTTTGCCTCTGCGATCCTGGGCCCCGGTTGCGGCGTGGAGCCCACCGGCGACACCGTTTATGCTCCCTTTGACGGCACCGTTACGCAGGTGCCCGAAAGCCTGCACGCCGTTGGTATGATGAGCGATGATGGCATTGAGCTGCTGATCCATGTCGGCATGGACACGGTGGAGATGAAGGGACAGGGCTTTACCTCCCTGACCAAAGAAGGGGCCAAGGTCAAGGCCGGCACCCCGTTGCTGAAGGTGGATCTGGAAGCCATCCGTGCCGCAGGCCACCCCACGGCAACGGCCCTCATCGTGACCAACAGTGATGACTTGCCGGAGATCAGTGTTGTTGCGGACGGCGATGCTGCCGCTGGCACGCCGGTGTTCAAGTTCAAGAAATAAGTGAGCAGATCCCCCGGAGGCAGAGAGCTTCCGGGGGATTTTTGCGGTAAAAAGTCATACTTACTTGCAAAAAAGCTGTATTTTGCGCGGTTTTCTCTTGCATTGCAGGGGGAGCTGTGCTAAAGTAGACAAAGTGTGAGCCAAAAACCGGTACTGTGAGAGGAAAAGTATATGGAAACAAAAAAGAAACACGAATTATCCCTTGCAAAACGCATGGCGATCTCTCTGGTCTGCGGCCTGGTGGCCGGTCTGGCCTTTATGTTCCTGCGGGAGCATCTGAACGCCAGCGGTCAGGCAGAGACCTGGACCACCATCAACAACCTGCTGTTCCAGGATATCACCGCCGAGGGCGCTGAGCGTGCCTTTGGCATCTTCTACATCATCGGCCAGCTCTTCATCAAGGCGCTGCAGCTGGTGATCATCCCCATGGTCTTTACCTCCATTTCGCTGGCCATCGGCAGCATTGCAGATACCCGCACCATGGGCCGCATTTCCGCAAAGACCCTGTTCTGGTTCCTGCTGTGCTCCTTCTTGGCGCTGCTGCTGGCAGGCTGTGTGGGCTACGGCACCTACTCCATGGGCCTGTTCAACACCCGCATCGAGGGTCTGGCAGAAGCCAGCGGTTCCACCGGTTCCAACCCCCTGAACGTGCTGCTGAACATCATCCCCTCCAACATCGTCACTGCCTTTGGCAGCAATGGCGCTGTGCTTTCCAGCGTGTTCCTGGCAGTGGCCACCGGCCTGAGCATGAACACCCTGGGCGAGAGCCGCACCGCGACCCTGCGCCGCCTGCTGGGCGAGGTCAACGATGTGGTGGTCGTGTTCCTGAACTTCATTGTCAGCAACTTTGCCCCCTTTGCAGTCTTTGTGCTGCTGACCCGTACCTTCGCCATCTACGGCATCGATTACCTCAAGCCCGCGCTGGTCTATGTGGTGGTCACGGTGGTCCTGCTGCTGGCCTTCCTGGTCATTGCCTACCCGCTGGTCATTGCACTGGGTGCAAAGCTGAACCCCTTCACCTTCATCCGCAAGATCGCCAACGTGGCAGTGTTCGGCTTCTCCACCTCCTCCAGCGCCGCCACCCTGCCCCTGAACATCAAGGTGTGCGAGGAAGAGTTCGGCGTGGATGAGAGCATTGCTTCCTTCGTCCTGCCGCTGGGCATGACCATCAACATGGACGGCACCGCCATCATGCAGGTCATTGCCACCGTGTTCATTGCAGGCTGTGCCGGTTACACCGTCACCCCCGGCCAGCTGGTCGTGGTCGCCCTGCTGGCCCTGCTGGCATCTGTGGGCACCCCCGCCGCTCCCGGTGCCGGTGCTGTCATCCTGTTCACCATCCTGTCCGGCATGGGCTTCGTCAACGACGGCGCTCTGCTGGCCTACTCCCTGATCCTGGCCATCAACCGCCCCATCGAGATGCTGGTCACCTCCCTGAACGTGGTGGGTGATGCAGTTGCCAGCATCTGCGTTGCCAAGAGCGAGGGCCTGCTGAACGAGGAAACCTTCAATAAGTAACAATACGCCGTAACAGGCGCAGCAAAAACTCCCATGCACAGCATCTTCCGATGTGAGCATGGGAGTTTTTTTGTGGTAGTAATTGAGGGAAGAGTGTGGTATACTCGGCTCAGTTCAACAACTCGGAATTTGAAAGGATGATGATATGATGGATAAATTAAAAAAGAACATGGTTTTCTACCTACTGTTGCTGATAGATTTTTATATCGTTCCTTGGTTTATAAAAAACACAGGAAGTGCAATGATTGTTATGTTAGTAATTATTCCTCTAATATGTTTAATAACCTCTGTTTTTTATGGGATTAGGAATGGTTTTAACTTCTGGTATATTTTGATTGTAGCAATAATGTTTGCGCCATCTATATTTATATTTTATAACTCAAGTGCATGGGTTTATGTAGTTGGATATGCTGTTATTGCATTATTGGGAAATTTAATAGCATTGCCATTAGGAAAAAGATAACTTCGCGTTTGTGGAGCAAAGCGGAACAATAAAAGAGCAGTGCTTCCGGTGGGTGGACCCATTGGAGAGCACTGCTCTTTCTTTGTGGGAAAATTCAGCAGGCAGGAACGTCACAGCGTGCCGTAGGGTGCAATGCCAATCATGTACTCAACGCCAATGGCGACCAGAACGACCAATGTGGAGATGATGAAGCCGTGCAGCATGGGCTTTGCGCCGGAACGGCAGAGTGATTTAAAGTTCGTGTTCAGACCAATGGCCGCCAGTGCCGCGACCATCAGAAACTTGCTGATGGTCTTCAGGCCGGAAACCAGCCCGGCGGGCAGAAGGCCCAGACTGGTCAGCAGGGACATGGCAAGGAACGCAAGGATGAACCAGGGGAAAATGGAACGGATGCTCACCTTGACACCGTTGGCCTGAGCACTCTCTTTCTTTTTCAGGTGCAGGTTGATGGCGGCAAAGACCAGAACAGCCGGAATGATCGCCAGCGTGCGGGTCAGCTTGACCATCGTTGCAAAGTCACCGGCTGCTTCACTGAAAGCGTAACCGGTGGCTACGACGCTGGAGGTATCGTTGACCGCCGTACCGGCCCAGAGACCGAATGCGGCATCGGAAAGCCCGAGCCACCGGCCGAGGAGCGGGAACACAACGATCATCACCGTATCGAACAGGAAGGTGGCGGACATACCGTAGGCGATATCCATGTCGTCGGCCTCGATCACCGGCGCAATGGCGGCAATGGCGGAGCCGCCGCAGATGCCGGTTCCGGCGTTGATCAGGCTGCTGGTCTTCCAGTTGAGCCCGAGCGCTTTGCCGATCAGCGCGCCCAGTCCAAAGCAGGTGGCCAGGGTGAAGAGCATGACCGTCAGCGAAAAACGGCCCACGGTCAGCACGGTGCGGATGTTCAGGCTGGCACCCAGAAGGACGATGGCGAATTTCAGAACCTTCTTAGAGGTGAATTTGATGCCCGGCGCGGTTGTTTTGTTGGGCTGGAAAAACGCATTGATGGCCATGCCGATAAACAGGGCGATGACCGATGCGCCAATGAGGTGGAGCCCGGCGCTGCTTTCCAGCGTTTCCAGCCACTTGGCGATGCAGGCGATGCCCAGTGCCAGCGCGGCTCCGGGGATCAGGGCGGTGATCTTCTTTGACATTCGTTGGGTTTCCTTTCTTTTGCATGTTATACGGAAATAAAAACAAGCGAAAACCACCGGCAGAACCGGTGGTTTATTGCTGGAGAAAAGGGCGCTCAGAACGAGCCGCCGGAGGAGCCGCCAAAGCCGTCGCTGTCCACGGAGGAGCCGCCGGAGCTGCTGTTCTCCTCGTGGGGCGGGTCGTAGACCTGCACACGGTCGGTGTGGGTGTAGTTGTCCACCTGCACCCGCAGCTTTAAGCCTGCGCCGATGTAATCGTTGGCCTCGGTCTTGAGCCGGGCTGTTTTCATCTGGCTGTACAGCACGCCGCAGACGATACCGGCAATGATCATGGGCACGCCGATGACGATGAGGAGCAGGATGGGCCAGCCGCTGGTATCGTTGTCAACATCCAGAGGTTCGCCGTGCTCGGCGTAGAAATCCAGTGTGTCGGCGCACATGGAGAGGTACTCGGAGGCGGCCTCGGCCCAGTCGTTGTCCGAGAGATAGGGGACAACGGCATCTTCGATCTGCTCGATGCGGTAATCGGTAAAGGCTGTCACGCCGCCGCCGTAGGTGATGGTGACATACTTGCGGGAGCCGACTGCCAGCAGGAAAAGGATGCCGCTCTGTTCAGGGCCGCTGCCCAGACCGTTGGCAAGGTAGTAATCTTTGGCGTACTGGCGCTGGTCGGTGTCACCGATGCTGTCCACCACCAGAAAATATACGTCGCAGTCGTGGCCGTCGCTGGCGGCTTCGGCGGAAGCTTCCAGCTGGCTGTAAGTATCCGCATCGAACAGGCCCATCTCGTCCCGCACCAGCGGCGCGGCGGCAAAGGCGGGGATGCTCAGGCAGAGCGCCAGCACCAGAGCGGCCAGCAGGGCGGCAAAGTGTTTTGCAGTGTGTTTCATTCTGCCACCCCCTTATAACAACAGCAGGAACGCCAGCACTGCCATCAGGGGCAGGCTGATGCCCGCAAACCACGCGGCCACCCGGCTCTTGTCCACCGGCAGGTCGCCGATGAGCTGCCCGGTCTGCCCGTTCATGGCGAACAGGAAATCCTTGTCCTTCCACCGGGTGTGGAGCATCCAGACCGGCAGCAGGGCGTAGTGGGCGTGGGTCATATCCACGTTGATGTTCTCAGAAATGGGGTGGATCTCGCTGTAGCCGCCGGTGGTGGCGTGGAGCGCATCGGCCGTGGAGTTGTACATCCGGCGGTAGGCGCGCTCGGCGCAGGCATCGGCATCCTCGTCATACCGGTCGGCCAGATAGCCGGGCAGGTAGGCCGTGGAGAAGGGCTTCAGGTCGCCGTAATCAAAGGGCTCAATGGCATCCATGTGGGTGTTGGGCATCTTGCTGGAGCCATCCACCGGCACCTTGGCAAAGTCGGCCGAGCCCTCGCGGCGCACATCGTAGTGCTGGGTGGTGGTCACCATGTAATCACCCTCGCGGTGGCTCTCGGAGTTCTGGCCCTCGTACCGGCCACGCGCGTCGGCCTTGGCATCGTAGAGCCAGAAGGGAACATATACGCCCTGGATCTCCGCGATGTGGTTCTGGCTCTTGAACGCCTTGGGCAGGAAGGCCTTGCCCTTGTAATATCTGGTCAGCTGGGCAATGGCGGCCTTTTTGTCCAGCCTGAAGGGCAGGATGTACTCCGGCTTCAGCTTGCCGGAGAGCTTGCCGCCCAGCACCGTGGGGTTGCCGCAGTAGGGGCAGGTGGTGGCGGCGGTGGTCTCGTCGCAGACCAGCTCGGCCCCGCAGGTGGGGCAGGAGTAGCTGTTCAGGCCCTCCGCCTCGGCCTCGCTCCACACCGGGCTGTCCTGCCGGGGCAGGCGGGCGGCTTTTTTGGCATCGCCCTCGGCGGCAGTGTCGGCAGCGGCCTGCTTTTTGGCGTAGCGGGCCTCGATGTCCTTTACGTCGTAGGCCGAGCCGCAGTAATCGCAGACCAGCTTGCCGCTGGCACCATCGTAGTGCAGGGGGCCGGTACAGGCCGGGCACTGGTAATTCGTTGTCTTTTCAGCCATGCGTCAGACCCCTCTCAGGCCCCAAAGGGCTTGCCGCACTCGGGGCAGAACTTGGGCGGGTTGGCCGGGTCGGCGGGCACAAAGCCGCAGTTGGCGCACTTGGCGGCGGGCCGGGGGCTGCCGCACTCCGAGCAGAACTTGCCGCTGTTCTTTGCACCGCAGCTGCACACCCAGACAGCCGGGGCTTCGGGCCGGGGCTTGCCGCATTCGGCACAGAACTTGCCCGTGTTGCCGGTGTGGCCGCAGCTGCAGGTCCAGCCAGCGGCCGGTGCGGCCTGAGGCTGCGCGGCGGTCTGCTGGCCGCCCATCTGGTAGAGATCCCGGGCGTTGACACCGCCCGCTGCAGCGGCCTGGTTCATCCCCATAAAGGCCATGGCGGGGCCGGCGGCGGTGTTGGAGGCGGCAGCCTGCATGGCGGAGGCCTGTGCGCCCACCAGATGCGCGGCGGCGCGGGTGGGGTCCATAAAGGCTGCACTGCGCTGAAGCTCCTTGATCATCTGCTCGTCTTCCTCGCTGGCCTTGACACCGGAAACGCCCAGAGAGACGATCTCGATGCCGCGCAGCCTGCTCCACTTGGCGCTCAGCTCCTGATTCAGGGCCTCGGCCAGCTCGGCGGTGTGGCCGGGCAGGGCAGAGTAGCGGATGCCCTGCTCGCTGATCCGGGCAAAGGCGGGCTGCAGGGCGGTCATCAGTTCGGTCTTGAGCTGGCCGTCCAGCGCGTCGCGGGTGTAGGCGTTTTCCACATTGCCGCAGACATTGGTGTAAAACAGGATGGGGTTGACCACCCGGTAGCTGTACTCGCCGAAGCACCGGATGCCGATGTCGATATCGATACCGGCGCGCTGATCCACCACCCGGAAGGGCACCGGGTTGGGGGTGCCGTATTTGTTGCCGGTGAGCTCCCGGGTATTGATATAGTAGATGCGCTGGTCGGAACCGGCCTGCCCGCCAAAGCTGAACCGCTTGCCCAGCTCGGCAAACACGCTGTCGATGTTCTTCAGCCCGCCGCTGAGCAGGGAGGGCTGGGTGCCGGTGCTGTAGGTGTACTCGCCGGGTTCGGCACAGAGGTCCACCACCTTGCCCTGCTCCACGATCAGCACGCACTGGCCGTCGGCCACGGCAATCACAGAGCCATCCGAGATGACGTTTTCGCTGCCGTGCCGGTTGGCAGAGCGGCCATTGGTCCGCTTCTGGCCCTTGACAGCCAGCACCTCCGCAGGCAGAGCGTCACAATAAAAATATTCCTTCCACTGGTCGCCCATCATGCCGGATGCCGCGCCCAGAGCTGCTTTGATGAGACCCATAACTTCAATCTCCTTTTGTGCCGGGCAGTGCCCCAAAGCAGAGAATGGCTCCCCCGGGCGCTGCGGAATTTGGTACAAGTATAACATAATCCGGGAAATTGTAAAAGCGATTTGGCAAAAAGGCGGCAAAAAGGCGAAAGAAAAACTTATTCTTGCTTTTTTGCCCCGGCGGGTGTACAATACCCTACGAAAAACAAAACACAGGGGAGCTCGTAAGGCGGGCTGAGAGGAAGTAACCAAACTTCGACCCTTGACCTGATGCGGATAATGCCGCCGTAGGAAGTCATAGGAAAATGATTTTTTGCAGGAGGCACCGCTGTGGTGTCTCCTGTTTTTTGTTGCCGCAAGCCGCCGCAACGGGCGGCTCCGGGCTGAGGGGGAGCGCCCTGAGCCTTGAAATAACTGCGATGGGAAGCCGTGTTCCGGCGTGAGAGGAGGCCAGCAAGCCTCGACCGCTTTTTGAGAAAGAGGAGTTACCAATGAAAAAATTCTCTGTGAAAAAGCTGGCTCTCGCTGGAATGTTCTGCGCCCTGTGCGTGGTGGGCAGTGTGTTCAGCTTCCCGATGTTCGGCAGCAAGTGCGCCCCCGTGCAGCACATGGTCAATGTGCTCTGCGCCGTGCTGCTGGGCCCCTGGTGGGGCGTGGGCGTGGCCTTTGTGGCCTCGCTGCTCCGCAATATCCTGGGGCTGGGCAGTCTGATGGCCTTCCCGGGCAGCATGTTCGGTGCCCTGCTCTGCGGCCTGGTCTACGCAAAGACCAAAAATCTGATCGCCACCCTGGTGGGCGAGGTGTTCGGCACCAGCATTCTGGGCGGCCTGTGCGCTTACCCGGTGGCCATCTGCCTGATGGGCAAGAGCGCCGGTGACATCGCGTTCTACGCCTACATCGTGCCCTTCCTCATCTCCACCGCTGTGGGTGCGGTCATTGCGGGCGTGCTGGTGTACAGCCTGCAGCACTCCGGTGCCCTGCGCTCCATGCAGAGCAGCCTTTCCTGACGGGGGTGCACCATGTTTGCAGAGCAGTTTGCCAATGTCCGCACCAAAAGCCCCCTCATTCATAATATCACCAACTACGTCACCGTGAACGACTGCGCCAACATGGTGCTGGCCTGCGGTGCTTCGCCCATTATGGCCGACGATGCCGCCGAGGTGGAGGATATCACCACCATCTGCGGCGGGCTGAACATCAACATTGGCACCCTGAACAGCCGCACCATTGAATCCATGCTCAAGGCAGGCAAAAAGGCCAATGCACTGGGCCACCCCGTGGTGCTGGACCCTGTGGGCGCAGGCGCTTCCGCCCTGCGCACCGGGACGGCCTACCGCCTGCTGGACGAGGTGCGGTTCACGGTCATCCGGGGCAATATCTCCGAGGTAAAGACGCTGGCTTCCGGTGCGGGCACCACCAAGGGCGTGGATGCCGATGTGGCCGACAGGGTCACCGAGGAAAATCTGGACGGCGCGGTGGCCTTTGCCAAGGCTTTTGCCGCAAAGACCGGTGCCGTTGTGGCCATTACCGGTGCCATTGACATCGTGGCCGATGGGGCAAAAGCCTACTGCATCCGCAACGGCCACCCGATGATGAGCGCCATCACCGGCACGGGCTGCCAGCTCTCTGCCCTGACGGCGGCCTTTCTCACTGCCAACCCCGGCCAGCCGCTGGAGGCTGCGGCTGCCGCCGTCTGCGCCATGGGCCTTGCGGGCGAGATCGCCCATGCACGGCTGACCCCGCTGGACGGCAACGCTACCTACCGCAATTACATCATTGATGCCATTTATCATATGACTCCGGCTCAGCTGGAAGAGGGTGCCAAGTATGAAGTGCGCTGAAGAATATATGCGGCTCTATGCCGTCACCGACCGTGCCTGGGTGGGCCGTCAGACCCTCTATCAGCAGGTGGAGAGCGCCCTGAAGGGCGGCGTGACCTGCGTTCAACTGCGGGAAAAGGAGCTGGACGAGGAAGCCTTCCTGAAGGAGGCGTTTGAGCTCCACGACCTGTGCAAAAAATACAATGTGCCCTTTTTCATCAACGATAACGTGGACATTGCCATCCGCTGCCACGCCGAGGGCATCCATGTGGGGCAGGAGGATATGGCCGCTGCTCAGGTGCGCCAGCGCGTGGGCGATGAGATGATGATCGGCGTATCCGTCCACAGCGTGGAGGAGGCTCTGGAGGCCGTCCGGCACGGTGCCGACTGTCTGGGCGTGGGTGCAGCTTTCTCTACCCACACCAAGGCAGACGTGGATGTTCTGCCCGAGGGCATGATGAAAGCCATCTGTGATGCCGTGGACATCCCCGTTGTGGCCATCGGCGGCATCCACAAGGAGAACTTGCTCCGGCTCAAGGGCACCGGCGTGAACGGTGTGGCCCTTGTCAGCGCGATCTTCGGCGCGGAGGACATCGAGGCCGAGTGCAGGGAGCTGAAGGCACTGGCGGAGCAGATCGTAAAATAATCTGTCATCCCGCGGCAAACCGGGGGCACCACCTTGGGCCGCGTTACAAAATTCATGGAGAAAACCAACATGAAAAGCGTATTTTGCGCAGGTGCCGGCATCCAGAGCGTACTGTTTTTTCTGAATGACGGCTGCCTGCCCCTACCCCTGTATGACCAGCACCCTGCTGTTCAGAGATAAACTGTCATTTGGAGGAAAGTACCATGCAGAACTATACCACACAGATGGACGCTGCCCGCAAGGGCATCGTCACGCCGGAAATGGAGATCGTGGCCAAAAAGGAATACCGCACCACGGAGGAGATCCGTCAGCTGGTGGCTGAGGGCAAGGTGGCCATTCCCGCCAACAAGCACCACACCTGCCTGAACCCCGAGGGCATCGGCTCCATGCTGCGCACCAAGATCAACGTGAATCTGGGCGTTTCCCGCGACTGCAAGGATTACAACGTGGAGATGGAAAAGGTGATGAGCGCCGTCAATATGGGCGCGGAAGCCATCATGGATCTGTCCAGCCACGGCAACACCCAGCCCTTCCGCCAGAAGCTGACCCACGAGTGCCCCGTGATGATCGGCACTGTGCCCGTGTACGATTCCGTCATCCACTATCAGCGCGACCTTGCCACCCTGACCGCGCAGGATTTCATCGACGTGGTGCGCCTGCACGCTGAGGACGGCGTGGACTTTGTCACCCTGCACTGCGGCATCACCCGCAAGACCATCGACCAGATCCGCACCCACAAGCGGAAGATGAACATTGTCAGCCGCGGCGGCTCTCTGGTGTTCGCCTGGATGAGCATGACCGGCAACGAGAACCCCTTCTACGAGCACTTTGACGAGATCTGTGAGATCTGCGCCGAGCACGACGTGACCATCTCGCTGGGCGATGCCTGCCGCCCCGGCTGCCTGGCCGATGCCACCGATGTCTGCCAGATCGAGGAGCTGGTGCGTCTGGGCGAGCTGACCAAGCGCGCCTGGGCACACAATGTGCAGGTCATGGTGGAGGGCCCGGGCCATGTGCCCCTGAATCAGGTGGCCGCCAACATGGAGGTGCAGAAGAGCATCTGCATGGGCGCTCCCTTCTATGTGCTGGGACCCCTCGTCACCGACATTGCCCCCGGTTATGACCACATCACAGCTGCCATCGGCGGTGCCGTTGCCGCCATGAGCGGTGCAGCCTTCCTGTGCTATGTCACCCCCGCCGAGCATCTGGCTCTGCCCAACGTGGACGATGTGAAGCAGGGCATCGTGGCCTCCAAGATCGCCGCCCACGCAGCCGATATCGCCAAGGGCATCCCCCATGCCCGGGATATCGACGATAAGATGGGCGATGCCCGCCGCGTGCTGGACTGGGATGCCCAGTTCGCCTGCGCTCTCGACCCCGAGACCGCCAAGGCCATCCGGGATGCCCGCCTGCCTGAGGATGACCACAGCGACACCTGCTCCATGTGCGGCAAGTTCTGCGCCGTCCGCAGCATGA
>OOCR01000294.1_pt1 | contig 45587 bp, 53 predicted proteins | sample 1671491 | NCBI WGS metagenome assembly OOCR01 (sample SAMN06348162, study PRJEB24527) | human gut metagenome | biome: human gut; feature: ankylosing spondylitis patient; material: feces | host: Homo sapiens | place: China | collected 2015-10
GGATTTGGCTCTAATGTGCTGGCAAATGTGGTGGGCGATATAATTATGAGAAAAATATGATGTAGTTTGTCTTTCCACCCTATATGAATGAAAATGCAGCCGGGTTTTGTCGTTTCTTCCCCGGCTGCATTGTTTTTTTTAGTTATCAGTATGTTAGTTCTCAGGTGTGTATTTTTTGTTGCTTTCTATTAAATGTAGCTGTTCTTTTTCACCATCAAATTCTCCAAGATAGAAATACATTTTCCCGTTTTCGCTAAAAGGTTTTTCCTTTGTCTCGGTTACAATGTCAAAAAAGCTGTATGGATAATATGCGCTTTGAGTATCTATGCAAGCATATATATAGCAGTCATAATAAGTTAGCGGTCCTCCATCCTTGCTGTATGCAGGCAAAGAAATAGTAGAAGGGTTAACACCATACGCTGATGTGATAAATGTCACTTTACCTGCGCTCGTGCTAACGTTCAGTCTTGCCGGAGAGAACACGATGCACTGAAGATATGGAGGCTGTGATTCCGTAGATGTGTAATACGAGAAATCAGCAGAGTATTCTTCCACATAAGAACTGCTCCACATATTTTTTACAGTAAGTTCCTTACTCCATGAACCGGAAGAATAAGACAGCTCACTTTCTTCCACTTTTACATTTTCAAGTTTTATTTTTTCACCGTCAGAAAGTGATATGTTCAAAGTGACAGGCTCTTTATTGGTGGCAGACCAGGTAAATTCGGTTACATCCTGAGAATATCCACGTGGTGTGTTTTCGGCTAAGTAAGTAGTCAGTTCTCCTTTCCCGTCTTCTGAAAATAGGTATTCTTTTTGAGATGGAACGGTTTTATACACTCCTAAATAAGGTGTATTTTTCTCTTCATACGTGCGTTCTACAAACCGTGAACCATCGCAAAGAGATTCTGTAATGTCTACTGTTTGAGGTTGTTCTTTTTTGTCATCGTTTCCTTCCGGTGCATCAGAAGAGCATCCTGCCATAATGGATGCAATCAAGATAAATGCAAATTGTTTTTTCATGAAAATCATATTTTTATTTCAAGCAAATGTAGTTATAAGCATAAAATAAAAATATGATTCTGAGATGAAAATTTTAAAAGTGCTGATTTTCGGAGGAAAAATGGAAAAATAAAACAATTTTAAGCGTGAGTCGCATTAAAATTGTTAGCGTATGGGCAAAAAAAATTAGCTCTTCTTTCTCAGATTGACTTCCACATCGAGCAAGCCACCGCAATAAGGGCAGACGCTTGCACCTGATTCTTTACGCACTTCTTCCGGGCTGGCAAAGAGTTGCCACATGGGAACTTCAAGGGCTTCTGCTATTTTTTCATAAGAAGAAATATTTGCAGTTCCATTAATTTGTGTAGATAACGTAACTCTAGTTATTCCTAATTTATCAGCAAATTGCTGTTGTGTATATCCTTTTTCTTTAATCAATTCTTTTATTCTATGTTTATATCCCCCTTTTGGCTTCATTATATTTAAGGATGGATTATATTTTCTTATATAAAACTCTTCTCTAATCAACAGGTTTTTCTTTTCTATACCACGTTCTAATATATAAACAGAAAAATCATGAATGGAATTAAACTTTTCTTGTAATTTATCTGAATGATGATTATTTGTTAATAATAGCTTTAAATGTTGTTGTATTCTTAAGTATACATAGTGTGATGAACCTATATAATACTCGTCATCAACGAGGATTAGATATACAGCGTTAACATCCCTTCCTTCCAGCCAGTTCAATTCGTAATTTTTAAACTCAGCCACTTTTTCCAATGTGCTAAAATCAATCATTTTCAATTTTTGGTTTTAATTCAACTTTAAAATTTCTTTTGCAGTAGGGACATTTTATTGATTGCGAATGTTCGTCTTCTTCTTTTACTAGCTCTGAAACTGAAATACCGATAATCGAAGCAATTTCCTGCAATTTGTCTAAAGTAGGATTCCCATTTATAAGTTGGGAAACAGAAGCCTGGGATATTCCTTTGTCACCATTCTTGTTTGTCATTTCGCTGGCAAGTTTTTCAAGAGTCCAGCCATTCTCTTTAATTACCTTTTTAATATTCATAAGATATAAATTATAATTCTCGGCAAATATAATAAATATTATTTGTTTTACGCAAATTATAAAAGGAGAAAATATAAGATTAATCTTAATATTGTAAACGAATATTAATATACTACTTATATTGTTTAATAAAGGTTATATTATAATTTAAAACCTAATATTGTTATTGTAATATAATATATAACTTATATATTTGCATCGTAATCATTAAGACAACAAAGATATGACACAGAAATTCAACAAATCCGAAATCATGAAAGCTGCTCACAGAATCCGCAACCATTCATGGAACTGCACCATGAGCCAGGCATTAAAAGAAGCATGGCGCAGAGCAAAGAAAGAAGCCGCACAGCGTGAGGAATCAGAAAAGCGAATGGCTTCCATGAAAAGCAGCAAGGCCGACCAGCGCAATGCACGTATGTATCAGCACGTGGTTTTCGGTAAGAATGACTGGGCCATAGATTACGGACGCAAATACAGATATTAATAACCTTATAAATATAGAATATGAATTATGAAGAAAAAACCAGCATCGGAACTCCGAATAATGGCTTCGGAGTTTATTCACCGCAAACTGAGCGGTGCGCCATTCGTATCAGTGAATTATTCGGAAGATGGAGCGACAGCATTTTGCGTGTGGCCGGATGGTGTAAGGGAATATTTGTACGTGGACTACGCCGACCTAATGCCACAAAGCCAGCACGAGCGTGCGATGGCGTACATACGCGGAGTAAGGTAAAAGGAAAGAAACTCTGGTACATTCATGTGATAACCTTTGCAAGCATGGCGGTTTTTATTCCTTGCGTTGTGTTTTCGGGATTTATTCCTGCTGTGGCAAAAGTTATTCTCATAGTTCCTTTGGGACTATTCACTGCATGGTGCATGCTTGTATCTTTTGTCCGCATTATGCAGGGTGTCACAGGGTGTAAAGATTTGGATAAAATGGAAAATGAATTTAAAAAAGAGGATTAGCAATTATGGAAGAAGTGTTGAATAGTGAACTGGTGTTTGTTGGAGAAAACGAGCAGGTTCTTACAAACAGCAAAATTGTATCAGAAGTGTTTGGAAAACGCAATAGTGACGTATTGCGTGACATAAGAAATTTGGATTGCAGCAAGGAGTTTCATGAGCGCAATTTTGCGCTATGCCTGGAAACCAAACAGTTAGGAATTGGTAGTACACAGACAAAGTATTACACCATGACCAAGGACGGATTCACTTTCCTTGTCATGGGATATACGGGAGCCAAGGCAGCCCGGTTTAAGGAAGCCTACATTTCGGCCTTCAACCGAATGGAGAAAAAGCTCCGTGAGCAGGTCACGAAACCGCAGCAGGACGATATAGACGTGAGCAAGTACGGAAGGAAAGAACTTGCCCTGCTTCTGATAGAAAGCGACGAGGAACTGGGAGATGCGCTTGAACAGCTTGAACGAAAGAAAGAAGAGGTGGCCGTGCTAAAGTACCGTCTGGAGCAGATGGAAAAATGCCGTGAAGAAAGCCTTCATGTATCAATTCCCTCAGCTTTTCCGAAGGGAAAAGAGCAAAGCAGCCTTTTGAAGCGGGTTGAGCGTCTGGAAAAGATTGTGTCCGCATTTGCAGGTGATGTGGAAGGATTGAAGGAGTGGAAGAAGGAGGATGTATCGGACATGTACTACAAGCCTGAATTTTACAAAAAGTATCCCGAGTGTATATACATAAGCAGCCCCGTGCTTACACCTTCGGTCATGTACCGTGCCATGGATATGGAGGACCTGCGGATACGTCTGTGGAAAGAGCTTAGCATAGAAATATCCCCTTTTTCGCTATTGCAGTTCCTTTATGAGCACAAGTTCCTTCAGGCAAAAGAGCAAGAGCGAATGAAGCCCACGGAGTTTTCACGTATGCACGGATACGCATACGCCATGGAACCTGACAAGGACGAGGAAAGCGGTATCCTTACTTACCGTCCGCTTTTCACCGAGGCGGGATTTCTCCGGATAATGGAAACCATAAAGATGGAAGGAGTGCAGCCATGAAAAGAGAAGAAAGGTTACGAATAGCCAGGATGGTGGCCGCATTGCCTGAAGTTCCGCTTCTTCCGTCAGCGGTGCAATCCGTAGCGGAATGCGCAAAGCTGCCATGCAGGGATAATCCGATTCCGTTTCTTACGGCAAGGGAAATAAGGATTCACCACCGCGATGCGATGCTTGTGCGGCAGATGGCAAGACTTATAAGCCGCGAGCACGGCATACTGGTACGCTCGGCACAGGTTTTCGATTTTCTTCGCCGTGAAGGGTGGCTGCTTTCGTCGCCGGAATGCTACAACGCTCCTTCCGAGGAAAGCACACGGCGCGGGTTGATGCTTGCCGCACATTCGGGAGCAACGGGAGCGGGGTTGAAATACTACACACCTTACATTACACGTGAAGGATACGAGTTCTTTTCACGCATCATCATTCAGAAAGGAGGACATTTATGAACAAGCGCGAAGCAAGAAAAGCCATAGAGGGCTATTTTGGAGAAGTAAGACACAGCATTATGTTTACCAGCACCAGGAAAGGCGTGCTGGCCTATGTGGAATATGAGGACTTCATGCCCGAACACACCGTGCGCCGTGAGCTGGAAAGTCTGCTCGGCAGCGGTTATCTGGTCAGTGTGAAACGCGAGTGCTCGCGCTCACTTTTCAAGGAGATTGTGGACTTTCTTTCGTCCGACACGAGCGGCCAGAAAACCCTTCTTATGATGATGGGAAACTACGTTTCTGCGCACCCCCTCCACAATAGCCTGTAGGGCCTGTCCAAACAAATGCAGCAAACCACTTGAGAGGTTTGCTGCATATCGCTCGAGAGGTTTGCCGCAAACCACTTTAGAGGTTGCTGGCGAATAGTTTTTAAATCTTTGTTTCAACAGTAAAAAGACAGATAAAATTAACCTTTAAAAAAGGAAGAAATGACAAATCTGACGATTGTTCTGGCAGGAATTTTTATTGTATCCTGCTGCGTGATTTTGAAAAGAGCAAGAATGTACAGCGTCCGTCGTGCGATGAACCTTCCAAAGCAGGCCGACTGCGGAGAAAAGGAAGCCGAGGAATGTGCGAAAAATATTTCTAATTTTCTTGCAGAGAGAGCCAAAGTGTGCGGAATGTACATTCACAACATGGAAGGCCAGGCCGCTGTGACTTACGACGAGCTTCACCGCATCATGCTCGGAAAGGATGAAAGCATTCTTGCACTGATAAGGATTTCACAGGCTCTTGGTTGTGAGATATTAGTCAGGGAAAGTCCTGCTGACAAAGCCGGTGATAAAAATTGAAAGTCCCGTTTGTTGAACAGGGTAAACCATCCGGAAGAAATTAATGATATTTCCGGATGGTTTTTTATATTCAGTTTTTGCTTTTCCCTTCAAGAGCTTCTACCACATCTATCTGTACGATGTCATGGTAGTATGCCTGCACCATTTCGCTAAGTCTTGTTATCTGGTGTCTGATTTCCATTGTAAGGAACGGACGCTGCTGCCTGTCACCTTGTCCCTTCCATTCCTCATACAATTTGTTCCATTTGGCATCCTCTCCTTCAAATCTCCATTTTCTTCCACGTCCCACACCCATGTCCACAAAGAAAAGATAATATCGGAAAAAGAAGGAAATTTTTTCCGTATCGCCCTCTGCCATATTGTAGACCTTCGCATAGAAATTACGGTAGCTGAAAGATTCTCCAGTGCTACGCTTGGCTGCGGGTGTGTTGCGGTATCCGATGTAGGGACCGGGATACCCTCTTGGCCATACTTTCTGTGTTCCGTAGTTTCTGTGTATGCTCTGTATTGTGGTCAGCGCCCATTTCTTCAAGTCAAGGAATTTTTGTTTCCTTGCTTCGTCCAATGATTTCTGCATGGTATTTTGTTTTTGCAAATATAGTGATTTTCTGAAAACCAGTGCGTTGAGCCTATATTTTTTTGTCCTTCATTTTGCTTTTTACGATAGGTAACTTTGGGTAAAAATCAAACTAGGCATGGCATACAACAGGAACCAACAAGCACGAATAGACGTATATATAGGCGGAACTACTCAGGCAAAAAAGCAGCTTCAGGAAATGAAGAACGAAGCTGCTCAACTGTCGAAGGAGATAGAGTCCATGAAGCAGCAGCAGCTTTTTGAACTTGATCCGAAAGCTTATGATGAACTTGGAAAAAAAATACAGGAAAGTGAGAAACGTTTCAAGTCCATGAATAAGGTCATAAGGGATACTGAAAGACAGATATACAACATATCAAAGGAGTTAAGCGACCTTTCAGGTGAAACGGAACGTAACTTAAAGTCAAGCCGTAATTATTATCAGCAGCAGCTTGCACGAACAGACCCTAAAGACCTTGAAAAAATGCAATATAACGCTTCCATGCTGAACAAAATCATGGAAGAGCTTGAGCGTCGTAAGAAGAATATAGAAGGTTTCGCTACAATATTCGGGAATATACGCGATGCATCCGACAAGGCACTTTCAACGCTTCGCCAGCGTTTACAGGAAGTGATGGGAACTACCAAGGAAGGGACTGAGGAAATGGCCAGATTCTCAGAACAGCTTCGCACGGTGGAAATGGAGCAATCGAGGAGGGTGACTCAGCAGGCAAAAACCACTTTGGGACAAGTTCAGACTGGAACGTTTGACGGAACTATCGGACAGACGAAAGAGGCTATCAAATTGCTTGAAGAATACAAGCAGAAGCTTAAAATCAGCGACACAAAGGGAATAAAGGAGGTCGAAGATGCTATTGCCACGCTTAATGGGAAAATAAAGAATACTTCTGATGAAGTTATAAGTCTGGATGAAGCTCTCGACAAGGCCGGTAAAGTTGGCATGGGTACTTTTGACGGGACGTACGAAGACCTTCAGCAGTTGAAAAAAATATTACAGGACTATCAAAGCCAGTTAAAAGTGGGCGACACGAAGCAACTGGATAATATAAGGAATGCTTTTAAGGATATTGAATCTGCAGAGCAGGCGGTCTCCAATAAGCTTGTAAATGTAGACGATGTAATAAAACGCTTGCGTACGGCTCCGCTTGAAGAATTGCAACAGGCTGCCGCACAATTGCAGAAAGAACTAACGGAGTCAACCAGACGTACAGAGGAGTATGTAAAGACATCAGCTAAGCTTCGTCAGGTAAGTGCACAGATAGACGATGTGAAAAAAAGCTGGCAGGAGCACGACAACCAGATTGTAGCTACAGCGAAAAGACTTACATCGTATGTGCTGGTTTACGCCGGATTCAATGAAATCGTAGGGCGTATAAAGCAAATGGCTCAGGCGAATTTTGAACTTAGCGACAGCATGGCTGACATCCAGAAAACAACCGGGCTTTCCAGTGAAGAGATTGCGAATCTTACAAAAAACATAGATAAGATAGACACACGAACGGCGCAGGAACAGCTTTATAGTCTTGCGGCTTCGGCTGGACAGGCAGGTCTGAAAACGGAGGAAGATGTGCTTGGATTTGTGCGTGCGGCAGATCAGCTTACTATTGCATTAAATGAACTTGGTAATGAAGGTGTAAACACCCTTCTAAAAATCAGCAATCTTACAGGAGAAGGTAAACTTCTGGGAACAGAAAAAGCTTTATTGGCTATTGGTAGTTCTATCAATGAATTGTCTGCTGCAAGTTCTGCCACAGCCGGACCTATTACCGATATTATTAACCGTATTGGCTCTGTGGCAAGCGTATCCAAGATTACTATGGCGGAAATGGCAGCTCTCGGTGCGGTTATGGATGAAAATGCTGAAAGCGCGGAAGTGGCAGGTACGGCTCTTACCTCATTTATATCTGCATTACAGACTAATACAAGGTCAATCGCTATGGCTGTAGGTATAGATGATAAAGTCCTTGAAGACATGATAAGCGCAGGTAAAACCATGGATGCTATGTTGGTTGTTCTGGGTAAGTTGAAGGGGATGAGTGAAGAGGATGGATTGAAGGCATTAGCTCCTATAATGAAAGAATTTGGGAGCGAGGGAGAGCGTATGAACCGAGTTATCACTACGCTTTCACAGAACACTGATGTACTTCGTTCTCGTGTAGAATTATCGCGCCAGGCGTACGCTGAAGCCATTAGTGTGACCAATGAAGCAAATATTAAACAGGAAAGTGCCATTGGTATAGTAAACCGACTTGGCAACGAAATAAAGGAAACATTCGTTAATTCAAATGCCGTAGAAAGACTAAAAGAGTTTCTATCCACGCTACTTGATTTTGTAAAATGGTTAAAAAGCGGATCTGACGGAGCAGAAGTATTTAAAACTTCAGTTACTTCACTTGTTCTTGGGCTTGCATCTTTTACGGTTGCAGCAAAAGCGGCAGGTGCGGCAATATTCACAGCAAGTACATATACAACGTTGTGGAAGGAAGGATTTTCTGCATTGAATACAGCCATGAAAAAAAATGTAATTGGACTTGTGGTTGCCGGAATAACTACGCTTGGTTATGCTGTATATGATTTGTTGACAAAAGTTAGCGATATTACAAAAGCCACAAATGATTACAACAAGGAACTTGAGCGTGAAAGGCTTCGTGTAGATGCGCTTTTTGAAGGGGCAAAGAAAGAGAATCAGGAAAAGGATGTAAAACTGAAACTTATCAACCAGATAAATGACCGATATGGAGATTATATAGGATTCCTCCTTACGGAAGCTGACAGTAACGAAAAACTTTCTGCTGCACAGGAACTTGTAAACGCTAAAATACGTGAAAGACTATCGTTGCTTTTAAAGGAAAAACTTCAGGAACAAGCGGCTGAAAAGACCGCATCAGGAGTAAGTACAGCACTTGGTAATATAAAACAAGGGTTTCAAGAAACACAGGGTATTTCAGATGTACGGTCAGATGAAGCTTTGCGCGTAGTACAGCAGATAGTAAACCGTGATATTAAAAAGCCGGTAGATGAAATTGTAAAGCAGGTTTACGCTACCTTGCGTGAAAAGTTCTCCACGGAAGGGAATGCCTACACTTATCAGGATTTCTTCAAAGTAAGTGAAGGGGTTCGCGATTATATCAATGTGCTGAAAGATTACGACAAGGCAGTTGATTCGGCTGTAACTGAAACGGAAGAGAAAATAAACGCAGCAAATCAGGATGTAAAGGCGGCAAATACTAAAATGCTGAATGCCATTACATCCGAATGGAACGAATTGCAGAAGGTAAAAACAGATTCATTGAATGAAAACCAGCTTTCAGAACACAATGAGAAGCTGAAAAAGACAGCCAATGAATATATCAAGATAGCAAAACAGCAGATTTCTCTTCTTTCTGGCGAAGAGAAGCAGCAGTTGCAAAGCTATGTGGATTTCTATGAGAAAGCCATTTCGCAGGTAGAAAAGACTTCCAAGCAAAAAGAACCGAATATATGGGGATATGGACGCACAATAGACGATGCAAGTGTAGACCAGCTTGTAGCTAAATACAAGCAACTTTTTGCGGAAAGAACAAGTATGCGAAAAGATGCCGACTATTCTACTGCATACGCCAAAAAATTTAAGGATAGGGCAGAAGCTATGGACTGGTACATGAAGAAGCTGAAAGAAATTGAAGCACAGCTTAAAAAGATGGGGTATAATACCAGTGGAAAGCTGTTGGAATCCGGTTCAGGCACACGTGGTGAGCAGAAGGAAATGAATGATGAAATCAGTGCGGCCATGTCTGCGCTCGAAGCTTATTTCCTACGCCGTCAGCAGGCTATCCGTCAGGCATATCTCGATGAACAGATAACTACTGAGGAGATGAACCGTCAGATTGATGCGACCGAGGAAGAGCATCTGCTGTCACGTGTGGAGCTTCGTAAAAAGCTGTTGGGCGAGGAGAACACCTTCAATCAGAATTTATACGGGATGGAAGGTAAGAACCTGGAATCTACTGCTGCATTGATTAAGAAGCTGGGCGAACGTCAGACCGACGGCTTACGTAAGAACCTTGAAAAAGACCTGCTCGAAGTACAGAACATGGCAGTGAAATACCGTCAGACTATCGAGAAGGAACTGCTAAAATACAACCCGTTTGAAAGCCTTGTCAACCAGTTTGAGGAGTCGCTTGACAAGCTTCGTCTGCTGAATACAGATGCAGAGAAAGAGTTCCGTATGAGTTTAGGATTTAGCGGAGTGATTGACGAGAGTGCAGTGAAGGAAAGAATTAATGCCCTTGTTTCTCTGTCGGAAGATGCTTACAATATGAATGAGATACAGCTCCGAGGCCGATTGTTAGGAATAGATAAAATATGGGCCGAAAGCATGAGCCCGGAGCAGATGTCGCTCATGCTGAAAAAGCTTCGTGACTTCTACCAGGACTCCAAGGCCGCTGCCGAGAAGTATGCAAAGGACATCAAGGAAATGATAGATTCATCATGGAAAGATTCAGGGAAAGAGAAGGAATGGGATGACATAATTAATGCATCTGAGCAAAGGCTGGAAGATACAGAGAACATGTCACAGGTTGGTCTTGCATCCAGTAAAACAACTATACTAGGTACATCGGACGTTGATAAAGCAGAGTTGGATAGTCTTAGATATAAGCTTGAAGCAGCACAAGAGTATTATGAAAGTTTTTATAATCGAAGAGAGCAGCTTATACAACAAGCTATTGCAAATGGAGCAACAGAACAACAGGCTATAGCGTCGCAGATAAAAGCAGAAGAAAAAGCTAGACAAGATTCAGAAAATGCATTGATTGACTATTATAATAAGCAAAATGAAATAACGTTTGCTAAACTTAGTTCTTTAAAAGAATACACCGATGCAGTAGTAGATTTTAGCGAGCAGATGGGAGAAGCTGCATTTTCAGAAGTGGACGACCGTAAGCAAGCTGCAAAAATGTTGCTCCAAACAGCGATGAAACTCACCAAAGACTTGATCATGCAAAAGGTTCAGGAACTTATTATGAAAAAAGCTTTGGGGGCACAGGAGGTAGCACAGGAGGCGGCCACTACTACTACTGTTACAGCACTTCATGGAACGCAAGCCATTACAGATTTGACGGTTCAGGGAGCAAAGACAAGTGGAGATATTGCATTAGGTACTGCATCTGGAGCGGCTAAGACAATTGGTCAGCTAGGTTGGTGGGGTATTCCACTTGTAGCTGTAATTAGTGCAGCATTGGCGGCTCTTATGGGACTTGCCATGGGTAAGCTAAACAAGGCAAAGCAGGATGTGGCAGCTGCCACCGGAGTAAGCAGCAGCAAGGGCCGTGTAGCAGCCGGAATGCTTACCTACGCAGAGGGTGACTATCCGGTACTGGGAAACGACGGACAGATTTACAACGCACGCTATCAGAAGGAACTGAAGACGGGAGTGTACGGCGGAGGTGCGCATTTCGGTATTTTCTCTGAAAAGAAGCCTGAAATGATTGTGGACGGCGATACTACACAGAAACTTATTCTGAACTATCCCCACATCTACGAAAGCATTCTTACCATTGCTCGTCACGGACAATTGAAGTCTGCGGCCATGCCTACATTTGCCAGCGGAAGCTATCCTTCCATGCCGGCACAGATTACCCAGGTTGCATCCGGAGCTACGGATATGAATATTCAGAACGAGCAGATGACACAAATGCTTGGAAGTGTGGCCGAAGCGATTTCCACACTTAACGATCGTTTGAGCAAGCCGATTAGCGCCACCGTAGACCCATACGGGAGCAAGGGTGCGGTAAACCAGTTGAACAAAGCCAGCAATTTTATGACTAAACGCGGACTGATAAAATAATGACACGATGAAAGGACTACAGATAAAGATTAACAGTCAGTGGGTAAAGCTGTCGGAAGATTTTTCCATTACACTGGAGCAGTCGAACCCGCTTTTCAATGACCAGGGAACATTCTCGTTCCCTTTCGAAATTCCGCTGGAACCCAACCGCGAAATTTTCAAGAATATAGCCGATCCTTGGGGAGACATTAACCTGAAGGACATTGACCGTATGCCCGCAGAGCTTTGGGTGGACGGCGTGATGATATACCGTGGTGTGATAGAAACCGACGATGAAGTGGAGTTCGAAGATACACTTCCCGTCACATTCATTTCCGGTAACAGTGATTTCATGGACCGTATAGAGGGAATGAATGCAAGGGATATTCCTCTCGACAGGGAGATAAAGCTGGGGTATAGGGTAAAATCAGCTTCCACACAATATTCTTATATGGATGATAATTTATTTATAACCATATACCTTAACGATGGAGTAATGAACTACACCGAGAGCAACGAATCAGACCCTTATCCTATAAAGCCATATTGCAATGTAAGGGTGTGTACGCCAAACGATGCAGGAAGCTATAATATATTGGAGCCCAGAAGACCGTACAGCGGTGTATGCTTCTACGTAATGTATCTTCTTGATTGTTTCTTCAAATATCTGAATATCGGTGTACAAAAGAACGATTTGTCCACAATGGAAGATATGTGCCGCCTGGCATTTTTCAGCACGCAGTGTCATACGGAAGAAAAGGGAGATTCGTTTTCTGTATCATGGACAGATATTATGATGAATAATTTTATGGGTTCATCATTTTCTCTTCATTATGACTTAAAGTATAATGTAATTCCAGGTGCTAATTCATACAGAAAAATTGCAACATTCCTTACCCAGAATTTTTCTTATAGCGCGGTGAATGTTTTTGCTACCAATCAGAATTTCCCGGATGTAGAAATGGAAGATTTGATTGAAGACCTGCAAAACGCTTTTGGCGTTCGGTTCTTGTACGATAGTGCAAGAAATACGATGGATGTCATATATATAAAAGACATTCTGAAATCGAATGAAATATCCATTCTTGATGTGGAAATAGTGGCAATGCAGTTGAAAAAATCAAAAGAAAAGACCATACGCCTCACATACGGTCAGGAAGATGATACTGCATTCAATTATGATGATTATTCCAATGTGAAGGAGAAGAATAATTACATGGAGATTCTTCAGCAGGGACAAGCATCCAATGACACTACATGCTATCAGGATAAACTTACAGGAAACTCCTATCGTATAAAAGTGGACGAGAATACTGGAGGAAATCCTTCGTTGTTTGAGGTTGGTGGATTCCGTGATTATTTAATCGGAGGCACATCGACGGAAGAAGAGGAAGATGAAATATCTATCAACTTTGCTCCGGTGATGATAAATGATGTAAACGGTCAGACAGTAGTTTCAGAGGCTATGTCTGGTAAAGAAGGTCAGCAGATTCTGGCTGTATTTGCCGATCAGGAACTTCTGTCGGAAAGAAATGCAAGTTTTAGTCTTATTCCCGGGATATTGGGGGTAGCACCTTCTCGCATGATGAGATACAAGCATGAGATAACGCTGAGTTATCTTTCCGATGAAAACTATGACACTGAATCGGCAGAAGAATCACCCATGCGTACTTACGATGCCGGATATTGCCTTGGAATCATGCGAGGACCTGGTAGCAAATCTGGGATAGAATATAGTCCTAATTACGACGGCGAGGGGAACGATTCGTGGGTACAGACGGTAGCCAACAGTGCTTTCACAGCCGACAGCTGCGATAACTTTGGACGGTTCTTTGATTACAACGGCACGGAGCAGGGTGGAGTAGACCAGTCCGGACGATTCTCGCTCAAGCTGGTGGCCGGGAAAGACAAGTATCCCGCTTCTCAGGCATACCAGGACCGCGGTCTGGTGTCAAAATTCCTTTCGGAGTATCTTTACTTCCTTTACAACCGGAAGACCGTGATACTGACAGTAAGAATGACCATATCGCAGATTGCAGGACTGGATATGCTCAAGCGCTACCAGATAGGGAACTATGTGGGATTCATCAATAAGTTATCCTACAGCATTGACCGTAGCGGGATTACGGAGGTGACAATCGAACTATATACCATTTAATGAAGAAAAAAACATGGCAATACAGGTATTACAGCAGCCGCCACAGATAGCATTTGCAGGCGACCCCATAGTGGTTAAGGCAAAAACCACGCTGAGCGGAAAAACTTTTCTCCGCATAAAGATTACGGTCAATGCCACCGCATTTGCCGGATCTGAAGAGTTTCCTTATTCAGAAAGTTACTCATTTGATGTAGGCTCTGACGGGATAGCCGTTTTCAATATCGGAGAAACTATAAAAACTACGCTGTCACGAAAGATGACGTTTGATGTGAACGGCACGCAGACCCTTTCACAGATGATATACGCTGCACGATACACCATTACCTACAAGGAATCATATCTTGACGGTATGGTAGAGATAGAAGAAGGTGAAACCACTTCCGAGCAGTACAATGCCATACCCGGAAGGCTCACTGAGTTTGAACGCCTTACTACATCCAATGTAGATACCACAGAGATTTTAGGTGAGGGACGTATCTTGAGCCGTAAACCGGAGGGAGATATTGTTCCATTGGGATGGATACTGTGTATTCCTGCGGTAAGTACCCGATCGGATACCATTACCTACAGCGTAGTGCAGGGAGAAGAATCGAAAGAATATTCCGACTATACCCGCGGTGCGCTGGTTCCCGATTCGCTTGTCATAAGTACGTTCCTCCTGAAAGAAGGTGAGCTTACAGTGAACACCGGATTTGAAACCGGGAAGAAGCGCTATGCGGTAAAGACAAACCCGCTCATGCGTCACTTCATATTCCTGAACGGATTCGGGCTGATGGAAAGCGTAGTCGCTTTTACGCGCGATGCGCTGGAGTATGACATACAGAGTGAGCTCTACACGCTGCCTGCTGACATTTCCTACCGTGCTACCACGCGCACTGCCAGCTATGCACAGGCACCTTCAGGAACTTTTTCCATGAGCAGCGGATTCGTAAACAGGGAGTGGGCCGAGTGGTGGCTCACGGAATTTGTGGTGACGCGAAAGGCATGGATGTACGATAACGGCACATACATACCCGTCACTGTCATACCCGAAGAGACGAACGAACTTTATGACCGCGCTAAACCCGGTATGCTGTCCGTGAATTTCAGTGTGCGGTATGGATTCTCAGGAAGTACGCTGAACTCATTCGTCTAACGGAAGGAATCCTTCTCCGTTTTTCTTCTGTAGTTTTTCTTTCAGTCGGATAACCTGCTGGCGGAGCATACGGTTCTCTTCCAGCAGGATTTCCGCACTGGTCATCCCGCTGGAAAGGTCCATACGGTTGTGGTCAGAAATAAGGTAGTAAGGACTTACTTCCAGCCGGTTGCATATCTCCAGCATGTCTTTTATGCGCATGGTGCTGTTTTCTTTTCGCCATGCACGAAGTTTCCATTCGCCCACTTCCATGCGCGAAAGCAGTTCCGAGCGGTTTATACCCGTCACGCTCTCCTTCCCGAAAAAATCATTCACATATTCCGGATGGAAAACTACCGTCTTCCAGTTGTCCGACCGGTAATAGTCGTACACATTTACTTCCGGAACAATGCCGTTATCCCGATAGAATATGTGTCTTGTGCTGATATGGTATTTGTTGCAAAGTTTCACCAGCGAGGTAATCAGCATGTTTCCTTCGATGAAAAGTTCGCTGAAATTCTGCATACCGGCATCCTGAATCACTTTCCGTCTGGCCACTCCCACGACGATATGAAAGTTCTCCAGCAGTCCCCAGTTAGCCTTCCATTCCCTGACTTTCCTGTCTGTGTAGGTATATTCCGTGGCTTCTTCTGCTACAAGCTCCGTTTCCTTGATTCTTGCTTTCAGCTTGCGGTTTTCACCCAGAAGTGAGATTCGTTCCTGCCGGTATTCCCTTATAGCCTCTTTGAGTTCCGAAATTTCCTGCCACACGCGCGGCGATATTTCCGTCTCGGTGGCCGCGTACTTTTCAAGCTTCTCATTCTCATCTTCCATGAACACGTCTATGTCGATTCCGAAACGGTTGCATATCCCGATAAGCCAGTTAACCGTACACCCTCCTATCTTCGGATTCTGCCACCTTACGATACTGGTGACTGATATTCCGCTCTGACGCGAAAATTCAGCAAGCGAAGGAATTTTGGTAAGTCCCTGCGGACCGTAGAGCCAGCGCAAGTTTTCGGGTATGAATCTTACCTCTTTAAAATCTTCATCCGGTATGACATATTTAAAGCGATTTCCGAGTAAATTTTCAGGAGGAGCCGACATAATGAAGTTTGACAGGCTTATGTGGAATGTGTTGCACACCATTACGATGTCTTGCACGAGTATATTGTCTTGATTATCAACCTTTCTTTTATACATGTATGATTTTCCGTACACCTTCTCCGACACGCCTTTTTCGCTCAGGCCGAAGAGCTTGGGAAGATTATTGAACAGGAAAGAATTGAAATAGTACATAAAAAATGAGTTTAAAATTGTTATTTCCGTAACAATTATAATGCGATTGTCAAATTAAAATTGTTACTTTGCAGGGTAAAAATAACAAAAAACGACCGAAACCGCAAAAGCGAGAAACGACAATATATATCAGAAGTATGAAAATGAGCATCATTGAAGCATTATCCGAAAAAAAGTTGAGCCCCATGCGGCTGGGATTTAGCCGATACCTGGTGGAACATTACGGAATGAGCATGAGCACGGCGTACCAGAAGATCAGGTTGAACCGCGTGCGCCGGTGGGAGGCGGAAGGCGTGGAAAAATGCCTGAGAGATTTTGATCCTGACTACGAATGTGAACTGAAAGACTTCTTTTCCGGTGTGAGAAAGAAGGGAGAATTTATCGAGTTCATGAAAGAACGAGGTATGGGCGAACATGCGCTGCGTGCGCATTTCCGTAACTTCGACTTCACGGAAGTAGAGCTTCGCGGGCTGGAATCTATTTATAAGGAGTATAAGAAACAAATGGAGGAAATGTGATGGGATGCATGCTGGAAAGACAATGGGAAGCATATACACGCCTTCAGGACGGATTCTCAAGAATTGTTTTTGAAGACGGAGAGGAAATTACGGTAAAGAACGACGGGAAGACGGGAATTGACTTCGTAGAGGAATACCTCGACGAGATGAAGAAAAACCATCCTTCACACCTGGTGGCAGCCGACCAGCTTCTGCAGATGCGACTTGGACGTTCTTATAAGACCATACGGAACCTTCGCAGCCGCTATCTGTCAGAGCTTGCGCTGGTAAGCCTGAACTGTTGTTTCGGACGCGAGGACGATATTCCCGGCCATGAAGGTCCGGAAGACTTCAATACCGAGCACACACACTGCCCTATGCGATATAACTGTCCGTTCAACGGATTCAACCCAGCCTTCAAGGATAAAAAGGAGGTGTGCTGCAATCCGGTGTACGAGTGCGGGCTGACTCCCACTCAAGCTGCTGTAGCGAACATGCTGGTAAATACTTCGCTCACCTACGAAGAGATTGCCGACGAAATGGGATGCAGCTATTCCAATATAGACAACATGCGGAAACGTATTTTTGCGAAGTTGGGTGTGGCTACACGTCCTGAGCTTATGTTGACACTAAAAGGAAAGCGGCTGGTATGAAACGAAGCAGAGCGGTATATGAACAGCGTTTCCATGTGCGTCACACAGAAATAGCGATAGGCTATCCGGAAGGTAGCGTGAGCATAGCTTGCAGCAACCTGTCGAAGTCGTGCATGCAGAAGCTCATGAACGAGCTGGTGTACGACGGATATTCTGCCACAGGAAGCGTGCAGGAAGATACGATTTACCTGCATGAGCCAGACCCTATGATGTGCCTGCCCGATAGCCTGAAAGAAATGATACAAGCCAAAATGGAAAGCATGAACTACGAGGTGAAATTCCTCTCTTAAAATTCCCTGAAATGATTTCTGACAAAACAGTTGATAAACTCAATGCGCTCCCGCTTCCCGACGTGATGCGCAACAACGGATACCTTCCCGCATCGCAGACCGCACGCAGCGTATTCTACCGCTGCCCGTTTCACGAAGAGAAGAACGGAAGTTTCTGTGTGAGCAAGTTCCCGCCAAAGGGCGAACGCTATGCAGCCTTCAATTGCTTCGTATGCGGCGAGCAGAACCGGAGCAAGGGGGTAGGGGCCATCATGCTGCAGCAGCGCCTTCTGGAACGCGCAGGAGAGAAACACGACTTTCTGGATGCGGTGAACCGACTGGCCAAAGACTTCAACCTGATTATTGAGGGAGACTACAAGAACGGGTTCTTACACCGGGCACGAAAGACAGATCCGCAGCCGGAAGTGGATTTCCGCATCCGTAAGGGCGAGTTTACACCCGCTGAGCTCCGTGCGCTGGGCTGTCAGGTGCTCCCCGTGTTCCGCACCGGGAAAAACACAAGCGAAGGCACCGAGCAGACAGCCGTGACCGATGCCGACGGAAACAACCTGTTGCGCTGTTCGTTCAATCCCGATTTCTACCGGGGAGACACACCCGCTCCCTTCGACAGCACCCAACTCCGCACCATGTTCAACCTCTATCCGCTGGAAAGCTATGTCACACCCGAGAAGGCCGATGCTGACGGCGTACTGACCAGCTACGAAGTGAAGTCTACGCCTTCTTACCCGATTTTTCTTTTTCGTTACGAAGACGAGAACGGCTGGTGGGCACGCAAGTACGAGCCCTATTTCCGCGAGACGACCGATTCGGACGGCCGCCGCCAGCCCAACTACAAGTTTACCTGGTGGTACCAGGGAGGAAGTCGTCCGGAAGGATTCCACAAGGAAATCTACGGCGATGCAGACGTGATGCGTGCCCTGCAGACCGGACGTGTGGAAACCTCCGACAAGGAAGGACATCCCATTATCAATATAGACAAAACCCGTGTGGACGAGCAGGGACGGCGCACCCGCGCTTTTGCCGACGTGTTCCGCCGTATCGTAATCTGTTCCGGACCGCGCGATGCCATCAATGTGTACTTCCATAGCGACGCTCATGTGGTGTTTCCCCACTCCGAGAGTGTGGAGATTTCGTCGGAAACAATCCGTCGCCTGCTGAACATCTCCATGGAAGTGTTTGTGCTGTATGACATTGACCGCACCGGCATACGCGCCATGAACCGGCTGGCCCTGAAACACGTGGAGCTGAAAGTGCTCTACCTGCCCGAAGACCTCTCCACCCAGTACAATCCCCGCAGCGGGAAAGCATGCAAGGATGCCGAAGAGTTCTTCAATTTCTACCCGGCAGTGATGCGCCGCAATGAAAAGCTCATGCACACCAACGTAAACCGCTACTTCGACGACCTGCTCAAGACCGCCCGCCGGATGCGGTTCTGGGATGTGCAGTACCAGACCAAAAAGCAGGAAGACGAAAGCAAGGTGGTGGTGCGAAAATACACCCTGAACTTCGATAATATGGCCCAGTTCCTTTCGGCCAACGGATTCTACAAATACACCGACGAAGCCGATACGACCAAGTTCGTGCATATCAGCAACAACATCGTCGATGTGGTGGAAGAGAGCCAGGCACTGAGCGAAGCCAAGGAAATCATGAAAGACTTTCTGATATACAACTCACAGTATTACTCCGAGGAACTGAGCAACGCCATCAGTACCCAGAAGAAAATCGGACGCGACACCATGTCCGGAATCAAGAAAGTAGACCTGAACTTCATGTCGTGGGGGAAGGATTTCGATTATTTCTTCTTCCGCAACTGCGCCGTGAAGGTGACGGCCGACAGCATCGAGCCGGTAGACTACGTGGACCTGCCTTTCCATGTAAACCGGAAGGCGATTATTGACGCCGATTACCATCCGATGAAGTCTTCGCTTTTCACTATCGAGGAGAATCCGGAATATGCCGCACGTAAGGAGCTGAACGATCAGCGAATGGCCGACAAGCGGATGAACGAGAACGAGCGCCGCCGTGAGGATGCAGAGTTCATCGCCTACCAGCGTCTGTACCGCTTTCTGCTGAAAATGCCGAAAGACATTGACCAGATGCCTGTCTGCGTGCAGTGGCTGTACGACACCAGCCGCATACACTGGCGAAAGGAAGCCCAAGGCTATCCGCTTACCGAGCTGGAAAAGCAGCGCCAGGACATGCACTTCATTTGCAAGGTTGCCCTGATGGGTTACATGCTTTCGCGCTACCGTACAGGAACCATGCAGAAGATGGGAGTCGTGACGGAGTACACCGTGGCCGATGAAGGAAAGAACAGCGGCGGTACCGGAAAAAGTTTCTTCCGTTCCTTCTTCGAGCTGGTGCGTAAGGTGTGCTACATCCCCGGTCAGACCTTGAAGAAGAAAGAGAACATGGCCAAGAACTTCGACAAGTTCCATTATACCGTGGACAGCATGTGTCTGATAGACGACCTTCGTCCCGACATGATGGGCAGCGAGTTCTATAACATTACGGACAACATTACAGTAAAGACCCTGTATCACGATGAAATGACACTGCCGCGCGAAGCTACCCCGAAGATATTCATTACCATGAACAAGATGCCGTTCGACATGACCGAAGGAAGCACCTCACGCCGTATCTTCCTGGCCATGCAGAGCGATTACTATCACGACGAGGACTACGCCGGCCAGTTCAAGAAACGCACGCCGCAGACCAAGTTCGGGAAAGACATCTTCCTGGAAGCCACCGAAGAAGAACGTGACGAAGCGGTGTACATGATGCTGAAAAGCTGTCAGTTTTACCTCGGCCTGCAGGAAAGCCTGATACCGCCCATGTCGCAGGACGGACAGATGCGAATCCTTTACTCCGCCATCAAGGACCAGGTATTCATTGACTGGGCCAACCATTTCTTTGCAAACCATTGGCACTGGAAAAGGCCGGTGTCCATCAGTGAAATGGCCATCAGCTACCTGGAACACCGGGGCGATGCGGTGACGATGCAGAGCGTGAAATCCGTGAAGAACGAAATGATAGAGAAGATGCAGGCTTACTGCTTCAATATGCAGTACACCATGAACCCTTCCATCGTCTACCGCTCGGACAAAGGCTCCAAATACCCCCGTCACTATGCCTGGGAGCAGGAGTTCTTGAACGACACGATCCGTCGTGAGGAACGCACCCGAAAATTTACCCGTGTGTGCTTCTTTTACAAGCTGGGTGAGGAACCCAAAGACTCCAAGGAGATACTTTCCTGCCCGGAAACCGACGAAGAGTGGGAGGGAAAGAAGCGCTTTGAAGATGATTAATAACCTTAAAAAGAAAAGAATATGGCAAGAATTTTAAAACATGAAATCCCGGCAGCATCAGAGTTTACGCTCCCGCTTTACGAGGGAAGCAAGCTGCTGAAACTTGATGTGGTAAACGAAAAAGCATATATCTGGGCACTGGAGGATGAATCGAGACCAAAGCGGGGAGTAAAGTTCCGTATGGTAATGACCGGTGAAGAATTAAATCTCGACACTTTTATGGTGTATATAGGCACGTTTATACTTTTCAACGGTTCGTTTGTAGGGCATTTGTTTATGGATACTTCTGTGCCGATGACGATTTGTATAGGACTTTAAAATAGTGGGAGATATGGAAAACAATCAGAATGAAAAAGTGAGTATCACTTTCGAAGTAGAAAAGGATTTTATTAAAGCCGTAATGCTTGTTTCAGGAATCAGTATGAAGGACGCTGAAGAAGCTATGAACGAACTTGATAATGTGGTTATCAATGAAGATACGCTTCAAGATTTAGAAACCATGGATGGAGACATTCAACAGATAAAAACGGGTATTTCGATGATTGCCATCGGTATGGCGTTCAAGAAAATTACCTCCAAAGAAAAGAAAACTAAAACAAACGGACTTTTTGCGAAGATTCAGGCTTTGAAAGAGGAGAGTAAGAGGTTAGGAAAGGAGGAGTGGCAATAATGGAAGTTCCTATAATCATGGAAGAAGCATTGCTGATGTTTAAGGAGATGAAGAAATTGAAGAAGGATGGAAAAGCAAAATAAACCAATACTTGATGTATGTTGTGGAAGCCGGATGTTCTGGTTCGACAAAGAGAATCCGCTTGCTTTATTTACTGACATACGCGATTTTGAAGACACACTTTGTGATGGGCGGAAAATTTCTGTGAAACCTGATAAAATTGAGGATTGCACAAACCTTTCATTTGCTGATAATACGTTTAAGTTGGTTGTGCTTGACCCTCCACATTTGGTAAGAGCCGGTGAAAACAGTTGGTTGGCCAAAAAGTATGGGAAACTTCCAAAAGACTGGAAAAGCTTTATTAATGACTCCATACATGAATGTATGCGAGTGCTGGATGATTACGGTGTACTTATCTTCAAGTGGAATCAGGACCAGATAAAAGTAAAGGAAGTAATCAATGCTATTACGGATTACAAACCTTTGTTTGGCCATACTACAAAGAATAACGGTACGACTATCTGGATGTGTTTTATGAAAATACTAAAAGAACAAAACCATGAGACGAATACTTTATAACGCAAGCGATACAGAAACATTCCAGCGTATTGTAAAAACGGCTAAGAATGGAATTTTTGGAGGCACTTCGGCCACAATGGATTACCTTGATAAGTGCCGATGGTTTTTGGAACGATACGATTGTATAATCATATTTACACGTGATGAAGGAGCCCATACCTGCGGATGGTGGAAAAATCCGGATTACGAAAGATGCTATCACCTGTCAATCTCATTTCCTGGGGGATGGAACAGGAAGAAAGCGGAATATATTCTTGACAGGATATTCGGATATAATAAGCGTATGCTGTGGTGCGAGCCTCCATATTCAGAAGAGGGGAAGCAAGCTGGAGTATTCCACTACCGGCTATTCTGTGATGTGAACTGGAATCCGATAATGCCTCGTGGAGAAGTATATTCCACAAAATTTACGGAGCTTGGATGGAAAAGCTTTTCGGAACTGCATGGAAAATAAAATAGGAAAATGACAAATGCTAATAAAAAAGAACTTTTCTGTGGTTTTTGAAGCCGGTACACCTCCGGTTAGATTCCGTGAAGAATACCTACTTCCGGTCCGTACAGAAGAAGAACAGACGGATCATTCAACCCTTCATCAGGCTGCAAAAGGAGCCATAGCAAAAGATTTAGGGATTATGAGATGTGAAGTTCGGATTCTGAAAATTATGGAAATTCATAATCATTTGATAGTTGAATAAAATTATGAAAAACAAGAAACCGAAATTCAAAATAGGAGAAAGGGTAAGAGTAAAAAACCTTGCAGAAGCAAAAGAAATCAGCTACGCAGTAGAGATCAATAAGCCTTTGAAGAAATATTTAGGTAAAAACTTTGTAGTAACAGGCTTTAGAGAAGTAGGTGGAATGTTCTATTATTACTTGAACGAAAGAAGTAGTGTCTGCGTACATGAGTGCTTGCTTGATTACCCATACGGAGATTTTTCTCACCCTCAGAATCCCAAATACAGTGTAGGTGATAATGTAGTTATTAAAGAAGAGAAAGATTTACGTGAAACATTTTCGCGCGAACAATGGTGGTTAAAAGACCTTCTGCCTATATCATTAAGAGTATTACAAATATATAGTTCCTATTGGTTTTGTAACCAGAATGTTTATGAAGCAGAAGTAGAGCCAGGAGTTTATGTCAAAATTCCAGAAAAGGCAATATTGCAGGAAGCAGACTGCGACCCATATCAATGGCCTAACCCTTACAATGTCAGGGTTGCTTTCCGTAAAGAAGGACCGGAGAAAAGTGAATCTTCAAATAACGGGCTGGTAAAATGGAAAACAATGTATAAAGACATGGTGGAGTTTATCAGTACAGCTTCTCCACAAAACAGATCATTTATTGCAGGCCAACTATATGGTTTGACAGAAAGACTAATGAATGAAACGCTAAAAGAAAAATAATATCATGAAAGAAGAAATAGTCACATACTATATAGCTTTAGCTGCATTGCAATTAAAAGAGTATGAAGTTATCACCGATAAGGAACGAAAAGGATGGGTATGCCCGGTATGTGGTAGGGCCTATGCTCCGAGTGTATCTGAATGTACTGAATGTAATAAAAATAGGTAATCAACATGATTAAGCTATACAGAGCAGACCAGATGCACCCTTCCTCTTCGGTAGTGGCGCTATCAAGCCTGCAAAAGACTGTCAGGAAGAGCAGAGAAGTAACAGATAGACTGATTCATCAGCTGATTGATACTGGCTACATTCCGGAAGAAAAGAAGCCCGAACTTCTGTCTGTCTTCGACAAAGAAATGACCGAGTACACAAAACTCAAAACAAAGAAGAAAAAAGCATGAAAGAAATGGAGAAAGAAGAAAAAGCCAAGGAAAGCATACAATCCTTTTTCCTTTGTAAAACGAAGAAATACGGATGCCGTTTTGTAGAAAAATGTATGTATTGCGATGGGAATAGTGGAGCATCTGAATGTGATGAAAACGGCAGTGCTGATGAATATTTTGCGGGGTTCTGTTCTGGATGGGATGCCTTTGACGCATTGATGGGCTGCCTTCTGACAAACGTAAAAGAACGGCAGCCTGACCCGAACGAGGAGGTTATCTGCCGTATGGTGTCAAACGGAGCATTCGTAAGCGGATATATCTACCAGGAAGACGGGAAATATAAAGTAGCGACTTCTCCCGATTTTCATTTTGAGGACTACGGAGATTATGAATGTGACTACTGGTTCCCGAAACCAAAACTAAATGAAACAAACAATTAAAACATACAAGTATGAAGAAAGTATTACCTGATATAAAAGAGAATATTCCTATGCCAGAAAAGAAAGAGAAAACTGTTCATCTTCACATTGAAGGGGGATTTCACTCTAAGAGATGGTAAGATATTTGTGAGTAAACTACATACTAGCGAGCTGCCAATTACATTATGGACAGATCTGTTCAAAGCTATAAGCGATGTGTTAAAAAAAGATTTATAAACCATGTATATTGACGATAAGAAAGCAGTCGTATTCGTGCCGAAAGACGAGTACGAAAAGATGAAAGAGCTGGCCAACGCCAACGCAGAAGAGATAGAGAAACGTGCCCTCGAAATGTGGGAAACAAAAGCAATTCCATGGCTTAAAGTCTCCATGGAGATACGAAGTAGCGGTGGACGTGATATTCTGGATTCAGAAGAGTTTGAGTTCAGGACAGATTCATACCTGCTAAACCCTTCAGGTAAGTTCACTATCAAAGAAGAAGCCAGACAAAGATTTGATAAGATGCTTACCGGCTGGGCACGTCACATGATGGAACTTCAGTTTGGTGAGCACATTTCAAAAATCAATTATATCAACGAACGATGCCACAAGGCAGATATATTGTGGAAGAGAATGCTAACCCCGGCCATTTGTGCAGGGATTGTCGCCTTCATTATGTTTGTCTGCTTAATATGGGTTCTACTGTGTAAAATCAATTAAAACAAGTTATAGCAATGGCTGAGATACGAATCCAAGAAAGCCGGAAGTCAAAACTCAAATGGAAGGATATTCCTAAATTTAAGGACAGTTACCGTTGGCCGGTAGTTCAGGTACAGGAGCATGAAGGAAGCCTTCACTTTAAGTTTTCCGGTGGCTCCAAATACTTACTTTACCATTGAAGATTACCGGAAATATACGGCTTTGGAGATATTCAATATCCTCGTCAATATAGGTTTCTATACACGGCACAGCCACGATGCAGTATTGAAATTTTACCACGATAGAGGACTGGATTTAGGATTTGCAAGAAACTTTTTAAAACCATTAAAATCATAGCACTATGTCAGCAGAACATAATATGATAAATGAAGATTTTGTCACTTTTGAAGTATCAAAACTTCTTCAGGACAAAGGATATAGAGAAAACTGCCGGGCCGTTTACATATCGGCTGAAACTGGCATATCAAAACTGGTTGTATTGTTTTTCACCTCAAGAAAGTTTGGCGACCTGATAAGGGGTAGGAACGGGTCCCAGTATGAATACCTGGCTCCCACGCTATACGCTGCGCAAAAATGGGTCCGCACAAAAGGGAAGATCCACATCGTTGTCGAGCTCAACAAACACGGCTGGTACTACCGCCTTTACGACATGGAGGATCTGTCTCTCATATCACAGATGGAAGGATATACCGATACATTCGAGAAAGCTTTGAATGATGGGATAAAAGAGTCATTAACTTACTTATAAGAATCAGACTATGTTTACACAACCTTGTTTTATCCGGAAGAACACACCGGAACTGCGGAAAAAGCTTCAGGAACTGGGGCAAAGAGCCAATACTCTTGACGATTTTAAGGGAGAATGGTTGGCGGCCAATTACGGAATGTATATTTCCGTTCAAGATGGATTTCAGCATCTTGATCCGGACGACATTGACTGCGGTACCAATGAGGAACTGTTTCTTGCATTGGCTGCACTTCAAGATGATTCTGATGAAAATCAGTGGTTTGTTTATCTAAATGAAAATCATTGGTTTAAATGTTATGATAACAACATTGAAGAAGTAAGAAACGAACCTTCTATAAGAATGAGTTGTCAGTCTGCTTGGTTTTACAAAAGTCACAAAGCCACCGTCCAGGAACTAATTGAACATTTCAGCAAAAAGGAGGAAGAGCCATGATATTCATACCAGAAGATTTCAAATTCAACCACATTAAAAAGACCAACATCGTGGCAAAGCGCCTTATGGAAGGAACCATAAGAGAGATAAAGAAATGTCCCAAAGAAGATAGAGAGATGTTACTCAGTCAGTGCGCACCATGGAGGCCAGATGATTATAATATAGAATACAAGGAAATGTCAAACGGATTCAAGATATTCAAAAGATACCTGAAGATAAAAGGATTCCAGGATGTAAAATACTTCGAGCATATAGACCGTTTGGGTTGGACCGTATTTTTTTATCTCCGGTTTGAAATAGACAAATACCTGATAGAATCATGCCAAATGCTAACGTCGAAAAGATAAAGGCCAGTCTGCTGAAAGAAATCAAAGGAGTGTTCTGCGAAGGATATTGTCTTTACTACAAAGACGATTACTACTGCGGAGCCTGCCCGTTAAACGACACAAGAAACTGGCTCAACCGGAAGAAACCCATTGCGAGGGAAGAAAAACTACGCACCGTGAATTTCTGCGACGACTGCATCCATTTCCGCCCGCTGAAAGAAGGGGAGAAACAAAAGCCAAACAATCAGCTTTGCGAGTTTGTCCGTCCTCTCAGGTTCAGGGTAGGGAATGGATACAATGGGGAAGATACAGGTTTCTTCCTTCCCGGTTGCAAGGACTACAAAAAGGAAGAGCGAGAATGCCTCACGTGCCTTCATTTTCTTCCATCGGAGGATTCAGATGCGGGTGAATGCAGGCTCTATTCTGACACGGCGTACAGCCATTATTTATGCAATGATTGGAAATCTAAAGACTAAAGATTATGGAAGGAGAAACAGAATTAGTAACTATACCGCTTTCAAAGTACAATCAGATGTTACAAGAGTTGGCAAACCTGAAAATATTTAGAGAGCAGGAAAAAGAAGAAATTAAGAAGGATGCTGAAAAGCCTTATGAAAATCTTATAGGTCCTAATAAAGATTATGTAGGTTATCTAGCAAGGGAATTTGGGAATATATCATCAATGGTAGAATATTATCAGGGTAGAATATGCGCTCTTGAGCATAACTTGGAGGAGTCAAAAAATGAAGAGAGAAATCTCAATAACAAGTTAAAGTTTTCTATTGAGAGAGAAAACAGTTTACTTAATAAATATAACTTAATTATAAATGAACGAAGTACGAAATGGTATCAGATAATTAAACGTATAAAGATAAGGAAAGAGATGAAGAAACTGCAAAAGGAGGAATAGCCTATGCCAACCACAATCAAGCGAATAGTGAGCGTACTTTACCGGGCACGCACCAATAAATACGAGGTGCAGGCTGTGGCCGAAAAGAATGGCCGGCCATGTGTTATCACGCTGTATTATAGAAATGAAAAAGAAGCAAGAAAACTAAAGAAAGGAGACGTAATAGATGGAAACAATTGAAACGATAAACCTGAACAAGCTGAGAGATGAAGCCTACCAGAACGCCGTAGAACACGGATGGCACGACGAGGATTTAAGTACCGAGCATTTCCTTTGTCTGGTCATTAGCGAGCTGATGGAAGCTGTGCAGGCCGAAAGAAAAGGTAAACGGTCCGATGTGGCAAAGTTTAATGAATGGCAAGGAAATAATATCCCATTTAGCGAAGAAACCCGAGTCAGAAGATTTCAGGAAGATTTTGAAGCGTATATAAAAGATAGTGTGGAAGATGAATTGGCCGATGTCTGCATTCGTATATTTGACCTGGCAGGATTGAGGAAAACAAATTTTTCAGACATACAATTTTCTTTCAATCATCGGAAAGAATACATACAGGAAAGAAGCAAAAAGACTTTTACCGAGTGGTGTTATGATGTAGTACAGACTATCTCAAGGTATAGGAACAAATATCCTATTGCATATCTGTTTATAGGAATTTTAGAGGAAATATCCTGCATGTCCAAAATCAAAGGATTCGACCTCCTCTGGCACATCGAACAAAAAATGAAGTATAACCGCACCCGTCCACGCATGCACGGGAACAACAAATTTTAATTATGAATACCGCAGACTTAATCATCAGCATCGTTTTTGTTTGCATAAACTCCACCGCGCTATTCCTGATTTACCGGTCCATATCGCGATGGATGACCCGAAACGAGAAGAAAATAGACAACCTGGAGCACGCCGTTCTCAAAATTGACGACTACATAAAATACAGTTCTCACACCATTGACGCGGTTTACATCGACGCACAGAACAGGCTAATCGAACAGTTTGTGAAAGATGAAGATTATGAGCGGGCTGCCATCGTCAAGAAAAACCGGCAGTTGGTAGAAGCTGCCGTGCTTGAAGAAATGAAACGCCGCATGAAAGAAATGGAAGCAGAACTTTTCAAAGGCTCAATAAACAAAGAATATAACCAGAAGAAAGGAGACACGAAAGAAGGATAATTTTTAGTCCTTCATAAACGAGGGTTGCAAAATTAGATTTATCGACGGGTGGAATCAAAACACTATTAATCACTTTCTGATTCATTTTTAAGGAGGCGTAGAAGTGTATGTAATCGCACTTTTACGCCTTTTTTCTGTCAACAAAAGCCGTATTTCGTCACATAAATTCCAAACTGGCGTAGTATCGCCACTGCGGCCGCGCTTAATAGACACTTTTGTCGCGTAGTTACGCCATTTGAGTGGCGTAGGCACGAGACTTTCAGAAAAATCATTCCGACACAAAGAGAAAATCGCTTAGAAAATCAATTTAGTATCAAATATTACAAGTTTTACACACCATTTGCAAAACATTTTGCAATTTGATAATCAGTTAGTTAAGTATCATTTGTAAGCAATTTTGCAAAGCTTGCGAAGCGTTGGCGAAATTTTTGCAATGAATAACTATCTGATAATCAATTAAAAGTATTGTACTTTTTGATATTTTGCCGATTTTTCACGAAAAACGAGTTTACAAAATCTTTAAAATAAAAATTTTTCGTAGGGTAGAGAAGGGTGTACATCAGTCGAATCATTTCTTTCTGTGAGCGTCCGAATGGGGAAGGAATCCGAAGGGAAACCTGAAAGAACGAAAGGAGGGAAAGGTCGGCCTGCGGAACGCGGGACGACAAAGCTCGCCTTTCCCCTTTCGTTCTACTTCCTTTATATCCAACTTCATCGTGTAACAGAGAGAGCTACGCAATGGACATAAGAGAAAAAGCCGGACAGCCTGAAATCTGTTCTTTACCGAAAAATACGTTTTCTTCACTTCAAAATTAATGAACAATCGGCAATAACTCTTTATTTATTATTTATTATCCACTATAAATTATTGATAATTAAATAAATAAGTATTGAGAAGTGTTTTGCAAGAAAATTGCACAGCTTTGCAAAATCGTGAAAAACACGCAAAATAAGACCCCAGACGCTTAACCTTTTTTTGTTGAATGAAATTCCGATTGGTGTTGAATCGTCCGTAACTTGCTGTTGATTAATTGATTTACGTATATTTATGAAAAGCCACAGCACAAAAAAGAATGTATCTGCACCTCCGGTAATGTATGTCAAGCTTAGCATATACCTCCGCAAATACATGGAAAGCAGATATGGTAAAGATGTATTGATTATTCCATTTATGAGCCCTATTTACACGTGTATGGAGCAGTATTTGGTGAATAATTACAGTATGGTAAGGATAAGTCCAAGATCATGCTCACAACGCATGTTCAACTATAACGGCACATCGGATTTATTTGAAAGAAGTGGTATTTGTGTAATGGACACCGCTGAAAAACAGGAATATATTGCCGTACAGATACCAGAAAGAGTGTTTAAGGGTGGATTGATTGTGAAGACTTCAGATAACTGGCAGCTAAGCAATACCGGGTTTGTAGAGTTCAACAAACTGGTGAAGCGTGAGTTCTGGATGGAATGTATGAAGTTTGTAGACGAATGTTTCACTTCTGCACGAATCCAGGGATTGCGTACCACACGAGAAAATGCTATATCCGATTTTATGGTGGCCATGGATATACCGATGCAATACTATGAGAACATGATCAGGTATTACAATCGGATGATAAACCGTATTCATTCCGACATTGAAAAAAAGAGAGAATGGCTTGAAAGCTTAAATGATACCGCACTCACCTATACATAAACAGAAATTAATACATGAATAACCCGAAATAATAGTTAAAAAACAAGGGATTTTGTCCTCCTGTTTGTCCTCCGCTATTTTTAAACAAAAAACAACACATAAATCATGAATTGCAGCGAGAATTATTACGAGTTGATAGGCAGCATTGAAGCTTATCCGGACGACGCGGTTACGTTTTCCCGCCCGTTCAATATTGAGAAGAAAAGTGACAAACCTGATTTTTCTGTGTCGGGCGACCGTAAGATTTCCATTCAGATGAAACCGAAATCGGGGAGCCTGAAGGAGAGTGCGGAAACCAGCGTGGCCGGCGATTCTTACGAAGTGACGGTGAGTTGGGAGGTAGAGAGGGTAACGCAGGAAACCTATTTACAGCTTGAAACGCTGAAAAACAGCACTAACCATTTGATTGTAAGAACATTTGGCGACGGTGAAATGTTTGTGCGTGCCGTGAGCGACGGTTATGAATTTCAGTATGAGGAAAGCGACGGCGTGATTTCGTGCACACTCACCATCCGCAACGTGACCGGCGCACAGCGTGTGGTCTGACATCTACACCTTATTATATATATTGCTTTTTTCTTTTCGTTGGAATGCCGTTCCTGCATACGTGTGTGGGGCGGCATTTTTTCTTTGGGCCTTTCTTTTTGTGCGCGTTTTTCTTTCGTCATGCAGGTAAATCTTCATTATCGTCTTTGTGGCATTCTTCAATTTCTTTGCGTCCGCCGCAAATTTCTTTTTTTCGCACAAACTCCGTGTGTTTTACAACATGCTCATTCTTAGCAGGTTTTTATTTGCAGAGAAAATCCGTTTGAGCATCCGCATATTTCTGTAATTCACGCATTTAGTCATTTTTTGTGTCCTTCATTACCGCATTTCGCGTGCGTAATTTCGTGATGTAATCAATTAATTATCAAACGAAAATGGCAACAAGAGCATTTCACGAAATCATGTCTACGCGATTCTGGGACTTTTACCCGGAGTCTCTGCATGCTTACCGGAGAACGATTCTTGACAACATTGCCTCACACCGTCCTTACGAGAAGCCGGACGAGCGGACCGACCGACCTTACTTCCTTTCTTCGCGCGACGGGTTTACGGAGAAAACCTACGTGGGTAATTACGACCGCATAACCTACTGGTACGATTTGGAAGAAGACGACCGCATCATTTCGGTTATTGACGTACAGGGCCCCATTCTTCGTAATGGCGACCTGTGTTCCTACGGAAGCAAGGAGCACAAGGACATCATCATGCGTGCTTCTGACGATGCGCATACCATCGGATTTATTATCGAGATGGACAGCCCGGGCGGTAGCAGCATGGCGAAGTACGATTATGAGATGGCCCTCAACTACGCCCGATCAAAAGGAAAGAAGATTGTGGGTCACATCGACGGTATGGCCTGCAGTGCCGGTTATGCGATGATGGCCCTGTGCGACGAAGTGTATTTCACCAATCCGCACGACACGGTGGGATGTATCGGTACCATGTGCGCGATGCTCACTAACAAGGACGGCGATGTGAACACCGTGACGCAGGAACGGTACGCCGAGATTTACGCCGACGGATCTCCTTATAAGAACAAGGAATACCGCGACGCGGCCGAGGGAAACTACGACGGCATCAAGGAAGAGCTGAACCGGCTTTGTGCCGACTTTCAGCAGATGGTACGCGAGCGCCGTCCCAGAGTGACGGACGACCAGCTGACCGGAAAAACTTTCGATGCGGGCGATGTGGTGGGTACCATGGTCGACGGTCAGGGTGACTTCAAGTTCTGCGTGAACCGCGTGCAGCAGCTGACCGGAGTGAGTCAGAGTCAGAAAGGAAATTCGTCAGGAGCCTCACGTGAAGACAGCAAATCGGCAGGAATCAAGGAAGAAAAGCAGCCGGGAACACAGGAACAGGCTTCTGTGGAGCAGCCGGCATCAGATAAAACAGAATCACAAACTCAAAAACAAGCAACTATGGCAAAAAGCTATCCATTTATTCAGTCGGCTGCACAGGTAAACTCTCTGGTAGTCGAAGAAAACGGCGGTTTCTACATGGTGGAAACCATGGCGGACAATGTAGAAGCGTTCGTCATGAAAGCTAAACAGACGGAATCTACGCTGGCTGCAAAACTCACGGAAGTAGAACAGCTTAACGCAACCATTGAAAAGATGAAGAAAGACCATGCGGAAGCACTGGCCAACCTGAAAACGGAACACGAAAAAGAGGTTTCTTCATTGAAGGACGCTCATAAGAAGGAATCGGAAGACCTGACAGCGAAGCTGAATGAAGCTCAGAAGAGCATCGAACAAAAGGATGCGGAAATCAAGGAGCTGAGCGAAACGGCACAGCTGGAACCTACTCCGCAGGACCCGCCGAAAGACAACAACGGAGGTCAGGAAAGCGGACAGTTCCATGTGCAGAGCGTATGCGGTGAAAACATGAGATGGGCCGAAAAAGCTGAAGCCCGCCGCAAGCGTGATGTTGAAATCAGCAAAGCACGATAAGAGATAAGAACACGACACAAAAACTAAACCAGACACAAACAATATGGCTACAAAGTTATACGCACTCAGTGAAGAGAATGTATCGCATGTAAAAGACATTCTTGCTCCGGACATCATCGAAAGCCCGGTTCTCGATAACATGGCAGTGTTCAACAAACTTCGTATCAAGGTTATCGAAGATATTGAATACGCACAGACTCAAATCATTTTCCGTCGTAAGGGTGGTGAAGCCCGCCGTTACAAGGAAGGTTCTACGCTGAAGTCAACCCTTGGTTTCATGGACGAAAGCAAACTGGTGATGAACCAGATTTGGTCACGTTACTACGAAAACCTTCAGAACTTCCGCGAAAAACAGCCGTTCAGCATCCTGGGTTCAAACGGAACCTACAATGCACCGGTTACAGAATTTATCCTTCGTCAGATTGGTAAGCAGTTTGCCGGCGATAACCTGAGCAATCTGTTCTTCGGTAACATTGAATTGGGAGAAGACGAACCGCTCAGTCTGTACAACGGTTACTGGACTATCATTAACAACCTTATTAATCAGGGTAAGATTTCTTCCAAGGAAGGAAACCTTGTGGCTTGCGACCCGATTAACGAAGGCCCTGAAACTCAGGATGGAGAATACTTCGACGCATTTGTAGAATGGGTGGAAGGATGGCATCCGCTGTTGCGTAACGCTCAGGAAGTAATCGTTTACATGTCGCCGAAGCAGAAGCGACTCATTACCCACAGCTACATGCGTAAGTTTACCGGATTGCAGACTACAAGTGCAGGCGGTGAAGGATTCTCATTCGTGGGAATGGAAAACATCAAGATTGTAACCGACGGTATTATTGGTAAGGGTAATCGTATGATTGCAACTCTCCCTGAAAACCTGCAGTTCGGTCTTGACCGTGCAAGCGACTGGAACTCGGTGATGATGAGTCACGACCCGAACGACTTGAATGTGCTGATTTTCCAGGTACAGTCTACCGTAGGCGCACGTATTCTGGACATCGCACCATCCAAGTTCTGTGTGAGCGACGGTACTATCGAACAGATTGAACAGCTGAACGGTGACTACCAGAAGAATACCCTGACCGTTACTTCCAACAACGAAGAATGGGGTAAGGTAACGCTGTCTCCGCAAAAGGATGTATATACGAAGGACGAAACTGTGAAACTGACTCCTGCTGCTGAATCTGGATACAAGTTCAAGGCATGGAGCGACGGTGCAACAATCTCTCCGCGTGACATCGTTTACAACGGATACCCGACCTACCTTCAGGCCATCTTCGAGCCGGAAGACGAAGAGTAACCCGCCCGCTGAGATAAAACAGGCTGCCAAGTTTGGCAGCCTTCACAACACAAACACAAACTTTTAAAACTAGACAATTATGGCAGAATTATCATGCGACTTAATGGATATTGGTCAGGCTGCTGCCGGTTGCGAAGAACAGTTTGCCGGTATCGGTAATCAGATATATGTAGCCTATCCGGAAGATTTGAAAGCACCTCCCACATACGATGAGAGTAAAGCGGCTTTTGCTTCAGGAGCATTTACTTTCAAGGCCAGTAAAGGAGCCTGGAAGTTCCGTATTAAGAAACAGAGCGGACAGATTTCTTCAACTGGTAACGAAGGGGCGAAAGGATACAACGTACAGCTGATGTTTACCATAGACAAGGACGTGGAAAACGCAGCTCATGTGCTCCGCATCCTGAAAAACCGTGGTGACGCTATTTTCTTTGCAGAAAACCCGTCAGGAGGTTATTACGTAGTGTACGACCCTACTTTCGGTACGGAAGTTAACAACAACTACGACAGTGGTACTACTCCGGATTCTGATAGCGGTCATGCAGTAACTGTTACCAGCAACCCGAACAGATACTCCCTGACTACCTGGGACGGAACTCTGACTATCAAATCGGGACTGGGATAACGATTATACAAACTTCAAAATAAGACAATTATGGCAGAATTATCATGTGACTTAATGGATATTGGTCAGGCTGCTGCCGGTTGCGATGAACAGTTTGCCGGTATCGGTAATCAGATTTATGTCGCTTATCCGGAAGGCCTTACGGCAAAGCCTGTATATGAAGCATCTAAAGCTGCATTTACTGAAGCTTCTTTTGCTTTTTCTCCTGGTAAGGGAGCGTGGAAGTTCCGTATCAAGAAACAGAGCGGTCAGATTTCTTCAACTGGTAACGAAGGTGCAAAGGGCTATAACGTACAGCTGATGTTTACCATCGACAAGGACGTGGAAAACGCAGCCCATGTGCTCCGTATCCTGAAGAACCGTGGTGACGCTATTTTCTTCGCGGAAAACCCTGCAGGAGGTTATTACGTAGTGTACGATCCTACTTTTGGTACGGAAGTGAACAACAACTACGACAGTGGTACCACTCCGGATTCTGACAGCGGTCATGCGGTAACAGTGACCAGCAACCCGAACCGCTACTCCCTGACTACCTGGTCGGGTACATTGACGCTGAAATCAGAGACAAGTTCAGAAGATGGAGGATAACCGTTTGATTTGCATATTCTAACAAACGAAAAAGTGGATGAAAGTCCGGCACTTGCTAATCGGTGCCGGACTTTTTTGTGTCCTTCAACAGCAAATAGGTTTTCCCTACTTTTGGGGTAAAGTAATTGAAAAACAAAGGTTATGATTACAGAAAAAGAATACTTAAAAGACTACAGAACCATGAACGAGGAAGAAAAGAAAGATTATCTGGACCGGGTGAAACGATGGACAGATGAAACTTTTCCGGAACTGCTGGCGCTGGCCGAATGCTGGATGAAAGTGCCCGTGAAGGATTTCGACGAAGGATGCCGTCTGGTGTCGGCCATTGTGAGGGCAAAAGACTTTCTTCGCGACGTACAGCGCTATGAAGCCCGCCGTGCACTCAACAAGATGAACCTGTTCCTGCAGGAAGTACGGAAGAAATCCGGACTGGCCAAGAAAGCCACTCGCGGTCCGGTTGGCGTCGTTCGTTACAAAGCGATTGTTCCTGATGACGGTGCGCCCGATGAAGAAGGAAACATGACCGCACGCCAGTACGAAGAGCAGGAAGTGGACGGACGCAGACCGAAAGAATTTGCACTCTATAAGGATAAGCTGCCGAAATCTCTCCGCGACAAGGGAGAAAAAGAACTTTCCGCCATGTACCTGGAACTGGCCGAGTATCGCGGCACGCTGGAGGTAATGGCCGAAAACCCCAACGTAAGCGACGAAGCACGTGCCGACATGGCACAGAAAGCCATTGCATCGGAGCAGAAAATCCGGGAATTCTGGACCAATGTGGATGCAGCCATTAACGGTACCTACACCGAGCCGGAAACTTCCACAGCCGACAGCATGAAACGCCCTGGCGACTTTACCCGTGCCGAGATAGAGGCCATGAAGGATGTACGCCAGCAGGAAGTATGCCGCAAGGCCCGCGTGGAGGGAAACAAGAAATACATTAACCGCAGCGACGTGAAGATTACCGAGGAGTACAAGGAACAGCTTCGCCTTCGTATAGAGGAGCTGATGGAGTGGGGAGAAAACCTTCCTAAGAAAACGGCAGAAGTAGCTACTGCAGCCGGTATCTCCATTCCCGGTGTAAACGCTCCGGTTGCATCCGTACAGACAGGAGCAAAGCCAGCTTCCACCGATAAATCGGAACCGAAAGAAACGGAAGTAAAGCCAGAAAAGAAAGCTGAAAAAGCCGAAAATAGTACCGTAAATGAGGAAAAATGTGCCGAATCCACGGAAAACCGCCAAAAAGCATCAGAAGAACCGAAAAAAGCTACAGAAACTCCGCGCAAGAAAGTAGATCCTACTGAAAGTGTGACCGAAGGTCAGATGAAAGGAGGTGCGTTATGAGAATAATTGAGCCATGCTGCTATCACAAGCAGCTGGAAGGAATGATTGACGAGTGCAGCGAGAAGCATACGGCTGCCAACTTCTTCAGTTTTTCTGACTGGGACATGTGCGACCTCCTGGGCACGCTGTCCGGTTACTGTTCCGGTGGTGAAATGGGCATTGTCATTGTGCGGCTCGATGTAAAGCTCATACAGACCATCCGTCGTATTCTTTCGCGTGTGAAGCCCGATCCTACAAATCCGTCGAACCATATTGCTGATGTCAGCAAAATGATACTGGTAGCGCAGCCTGCATCCACAGGAGCCACCTTCAACCAGCGTCAGGAGATTCGCACGCAGTTGGGCGATTTTATCCAGTCGGGCCGGCTGGTGGTGTGTGAGGACAATGTGGGTTTCCGCTGCGTCACGGTGAAGAGCAAATCGCACAGACTGGTTATCCAGGGAAGCCTGAACACCCAGCGCAGCAACTCCATGCAGATGTTCACACTTACCACTTCTCCGGAAGAGTATGAGAATGTGGCGGAGATGTTTCGGATGAAGGAGCATACGAAAAAGGTTTTATGATTTTTCGGGCAGAAGTACATAAGAACATATTCATTGAATGATGTAAAAATAAGCATGTTTCGATGTGCTTATTTTTACATTAAAAGTTAAATAGTTGTTTTTCATTGGGATATAGTAGAAATATAAGAGCACAAACACGGAAACACAAGCTATGGCAAGTAATATAGCACAACGATTCTACGACCTGCTGCGGAAGCACTTTGAAACGGGTGTGCCGTGGCAGAACATGGCCTTTACCGACGAGCAGAAAAAACGGGTGGAAGTCTGCCTGGATGCGTACAAGCGCTTTGAGGAGGACCCGTTCATGAATCTGCGGCAGTACATCATCAACCGGTGGAAACGCACGTACAGCCAGCTGGGAGGCGACCTGAAGGTGATAGACTTCATTTCGTCGTTCTACGCCAAGGGACAGCGAAACATTTCCTCGATGAAGGTGCGCCACGCCGCCGACCTGATGATGCGAAACGGAGCCGATACGGGCGACATGAAAGCGGTGTACAACGGAGCAAGCCTGCTCACCAAGATTGACCGCCTGGATCAGCCGGAAACACCCGAGGAACTGGGCGACGAACTGATACGCATGCCGGTAGTCATCACCTCGGATGTGAAGAAGAAATTCCCGAACAAAACCGGACACGACAGCGAGGAAATGCGCCGCCTGAGAAAGAAATACGACGTGAAACTCGACCAGTGGCAGGAGATGGTGGAAGACGAAGACGGCGTATATGTAAGCGAGGAACAAAACGGCCCGGACGAGGAATACGATGAAGTAAACCGGGACGGTTTTACACAACAGGAAGAGGAGGAATAAACCATGGCACGACGAAACGACTATGAATCTGCCCGCGAGGAATCACTCCGACGGGCACAGCGTCACGCCTCGGCATTGTCGGGCGTGCAGGAAGCGGAGGAGCAGGAAACTGCGGCCAACTACATCTACATGAATCCGGCCCAACGTGCGGTGTACAACTACCGATGCCGGAATACCACCGTAGAAGCAGGCCGTGGTACAGGTAAGACCGACGGACTGATTACGCCCGAAATGGCCGGTTGCATCCAGTCCATGCCGCGCGGAACCGGACTTTTCTTAGGTAACAGTATCAAGCAGCTTTTCACAAAGACCGTACCTAAAACGCTTTACTCGCTGGAGCGAATGACCGGACTGAAAGAGGGAGTCCATTTCTTTCGTGGACACGCTCCGGCCAAATGCAATTTCAAGGAACCCATCGTAAAGCCGAAGGTGTGGGAAAACTGCATCCACTTCTGGAATGGATTCGTGTACTACATGATTTCTACTGGGGTAAAAGCAGCTGCCAACGGTATGGACTCGTGCTCCATCATTGGCGACGAGTGCCGTTTTATGCCGGAGGGACTGATTAAGGCCGAAATTCTTCCTACGCTTCGTGGTATCAACACCAATCATCCCGGATTTGATGAAAACCTGAATCCGTACTACAAGAGTATATTCTTTGTAAGCGATGCACCGCTTACAAAGCGTCAGGCATGGCTCCGGAAGCGCCGTGACGAGCAGACACCGGAAATAAACCGGAAGATTGCCGAAATGATACGTGAGGCACAAGTATGCCCAGAAATCGTGCAGTCTCCCAAATACCAGCGTGAGCTTAACAAGCTGCGCTGCCAGGCCAGCATCTACTTCTCCTTTTCCAGCATAGAAAATATCGACATTCTGGGCGAACAGTTCATCCGCACCATGCAGAAGGAACTTACCCCCACCATGTTCGACATCTCCATCCGCAACGTCGAGAAAGAAGAAATCAACGACGGATATTATGCCAACTTTGATCCCGACGTGCACTGCTACCTGAGTAACGACGAAGAGCAGCTGGAAGCCGCGCAAAAGTACAGCAAACGGACCATTACGCAGATATACAGCGGCGGGCGTACCCTGCGTGTGGAGTCGGAAAGCATCGACCTGAACGAGCTTTCAAAGGCACAGGACTGCTGTCTGGACACCGACATAAAGCCCGGCGAACCGCTGCGCATCGCCTTCGACTACAACGCACACATCAACTGTCTGGTGATAGGGCAGACCGACAGCCGGAGCAACACCAGCGTGCTGCGCATACTCAACAGCATGACCAACGTAAAGAACACCCGTATCGAGGGACTTTGCAAAATGTTCTGCAAGTATTACGAGCCGCACCGCCTGACCTGCCGCGACGTGATTTTCTACTACGACGACACCGCCAAGCAGGGAGCCGCCTACGCCAGCGAGCGCCACGAAGAAACCCGTTTCTACAACATCGTAAAGAAAGTGCTTCGCAGTCACGGATGGAACGTCATTGAGGTAGCCATGGGACGGCCCATGAGCCACAACAAGAAGTACGAGTTCCTGAACGGCTGCTTTGCCGGCACGCAGCGCCCGTTCCTTCGCATCAACAAGGAGAACAACGAGTATCTGATTGCCTCCATGGAGAACGCGCGTGTGAAGGAAGGGCGTAACGGTTTTGAGAAAGACAAGAGTCAGGAAAAGGCACGAGTGTCGAAGGAAGTAGACGACATCGAGGCAGAATTGAGTACACGTACCGACCTGAGCGACGCATTCGACACGCTGGTTATCGGAGTGCGGTATTACGGATCGGGGCGCATGATAGGTGTGGGTATGCCGATGTCGGCTTAATTAAGAATGAAGAATTAAGAATGAAGAATGAGTAAGAAGAAGCTGAAATATCAGGACCCGGCGATGCAGCCGCCCAAGGCGCTGATGCAGCTGGTGGATGCCTTTACTGACACCTACAAGCCGGTGGAGCGTGAGGAGTATGCCGACGAAGTGTTTACCGTGCGCCGCATCCGTGAATACTTCCAGGCATGGCCCATCCCGAAGATGCCCGACCCGCTTCCTCCGTACCTGGTGGAACTGGAGCGACGGGGATTCGCCATGCAGACAGCCTACGACGGACATCCCGCCCTGTTCTGCATGCGCTGGCATGTGGACGAGGAAATCTGCTCCGCCGAAGAAACGCACGACAAGGAAGCCGAAGTGCGCACCGGACTGGTGAGCATGAAAGCCCTCATTGCCCGCCGCATGATGGATCGTCCGTCAGACGAGGATGAAGAGGAAGAAGATGAATGGGGCGAAGAAGAATAGCCCTGATAGAAACGATGACCCCCGCCCGCTTCAGGGAAAGACGGACAGGGGTGAAGTGAGAGTTTTTAAACACAATGCAAATATAAGGAAAATAATTTATAATTGTCAATGATTTTATATTTTCCACCGAATTTTAGCTAATTTTGCGTGTGATGCAACAATTTTAATATATTACAGCCATGAAAATGCGCAGACTTATCAAGGCACTTTTCAGCAGGAAGAAGAAAAATGCCGCAGCCATATACCTGTCACGGTTTGACACCATAGATAAAATGATACGTGAGAAACTGATTGGGATAGACGTGAAAGAGTGTTACGTGGCCCTCGACCTCTCCGTGCATCTGCTCTACAAGGACGACGACCGGAAGTATGCCGCATTCTTCGACACCCTCCGCGCTTTCATCAACTATCATCGCGGATATATGGCCCTTCCCATGCTTCAGCCGGAAGAGCGCATCAACTTCTGCGTGAACTTCCGCCGTGAGATACGCTTCGACCTGGAGAATGAAGAGTTTTACGACGAGCCCCGGGTGGAATACATACCGTGGCTGGTAGGATTCTGCCAGTCTGGCACCGTGGTTTACGATGTTTTCGGACAAGGTAAGAAGTGAGTTTTCAGGAATGTATGCTTTTAAGCATTGACAGATGTGCCCGGCTGCGAAGTCGGGCACATCTGTTTAAATTTGATAAATTTGCAAATGCAGCCGCTCTGCCTTTATACGCACGAAGGAAGAACACGAATAAACCAACTATTTAAAACAAAAAAGGAGGATAAAAATGAAACCTCAAACTAAAACGTACAAGCATGTGATAGACTTGTACTTTGAAAGCGTGCCACACAGCATCCGCACATTCAGCGTTCATGGCAATACATTAATTTACATTGAATACGAAGATTATCTGAGCGAACAACATGTAACGGAAGCCCTTCTACGATTATTGGGAACCAGCGTTCTTCTCAGTATCAAGCGAAACTGTTCCGAGCGGCTATTCCAGGAAATACAGCAGCGTTACGGCCCATCCATGAGCCAGCTTGAGCTCTGCGCTGTGATGTCTGAATACGAAGCCTGACGTTTACTCCCCTCCGCATGGTTTTGCGAAGGGGATTTTTTGTATTTGTTTGTCAAAAATGAAAAATAAAGTTATTTTCGCTGTGAACTTTAAACTTAACAGTTATGGAAGAGAAGAGAATAAAAGTAAACTATCGTATTCGTACAAGCAATGAAGATGCACTGGAGTGCCTTATAAACGAATACAATGAAGGGGAAGAAGACCTGATAGCATTGTTCGCAGAAGATGAAGACGGGAAAATAGCGGCTACCTACTGGTATGGAGACCAGGAAGTAAACGCCTATTTCTACGACAATGAACTATGGGACGGAATGATACACTTTTCACATGAATTGTTTGAACAGAAAAAAATGTATATTCCGCATCCGGAGATTACAAATATACAGCGGAATGGAAGTATGCTATGCGTGGAAATGGTTCTATATTTGCCGTGGAGCTCATCTGAAGTGCCATCAATTCCAGATGAAGAGCAGATATACATTCCATCAGAAGGAGAACCTGAGTTATCTATATATGAAAGCAGGATAGTAGGAGTAAAGTATCACACGAATGAAAAACAATATGAAGAGCTTGACGAAAAAGTAATGCGTCTTGAAACCGCTATTCTTCAAAAAGAACCCGAAAACAAATATGACCCTAACGCAATTGCGGCATATACACAGGATGGGTTGAAAATAGGATATATCCCAAAAGATGAAATAGAATCTGTGAAATCTATTATGGGGAACAATCCGAAATTGGATGTAGAAATGTCTTACATGGATTTCAATGCAGGAAGCATAAATATACGAATCAAGACATTGGTCACTAAATCACTATCTGCAGAAAAACTTTTCAAACTTTATTCTCCGATAGAAGTATATCGGGCCAACTACGTTTACCGTAAATGGGGAGGTATAACAGAAAAAACAGAAAGTGAGTTGTTCGACAAATCAAAGCAATTGATAGACTTTAAAAAATTCAATAGCCTTACCATAGGACAGCAAGACCGACTTGCTGAAATGTGGCTTGACAGAATGACCAGGGCAACAGTAGAAAACCCTACCAATCCTGGATTGAGGATGACCGTGCCACTTGACCTTTCAGTTTATGGAACAAGCTGGAAGAAAATCAATTTAAGAGATGAAGCTAAGCTTGCATTAATAGAAGCTGAAAATAAAATGATTGCTATATATGTAAGGACACGAAGAATGGGATACAAATTTTCTCCCGAGGAATTTGTGGAAGAAATGAACCTTAACGAACTTGGGGAAACCATCATGAAGCGGATGCACTATATTTATGACAACAATAGATTATGGAAAAGTACGATTTTAATGCGATAATCAAATTAAAATTGTTACATTTGCCAAGAAATTAAAAGGGAGGAATGATTATTTCTCCCTTTCCGCTTGATTTTGTGAAATTTGTTGTATATTTGCAATGTTCAACATTAATACATAGGCAGACGGATGTCTGCAAAAGCAGGCATTTTTTTTGTTTGCTTACATTGCTATATATACAATATAGATATATCGGCTGTTTAATCCCGTGGGAACTGTTAATGCACTCCCGACTGCCTATGTGTATGTTGAACGACGGGCCATGAACAGCCGTTTTTCTGTTCTATAATGCCAAAACCGTTCAATATTATGGCAACAAATCAAATTCTTACAAAGCAAAGCAGCGATAATGAAATTCGCAGCTATTTCAATGCAATTTTGGAATTGTCAAAATCTGACAAGGAATTTCCGGTAAACCTTGATGAAGTATGGATGTTTGTGTATAACAGAAAAGAAGAAGCGGTACGCTCCCTTACAACAAGCGATTTATTCATTCAAGGAGTTGATTATCAAATTTTACGCAGAAATGCGGAAAATTCAAAAAGAGGTCGTCCTGCTTCCGACTATTACCTAACCGTGCCATGTCTTGAATTTTTCATTGCGCGTAAAGTAAGAGCTGTATTTGAGATTTATCGGCAAGTATTTCATTATCAAATTAGCAAGTATTTCAGCACTGGAACCACGCAAACCGACTACACATGCAATGAAAACACTCATGGAAGTGTAGACAATCTTTCCGGACTCCTCACAGAAATAGAAGAAGAGCTTTCCGAATCCATTTCCATGCTTCAGCACAAAAAAGACCGTATTTCTTACCTTAAATACCGTCTTGAACGCGAAGAAACCTTGTCGGCAGGAACTGCACAAATCCAGTTTGAGCAGCGCATATCAAGGCTTGAACAGATGATACAGAATTATCTTTCAGGCGACAACGGTTCCGTCACGCCTGTAAACAAGAATCCCGAAACTACCACACATCCGTTCTACGCAAAAAAAGACATCCCATGCTACACCGTCAGTGAAATCCGCACCCGCTTCCGCGATGCCATGCTTGTGCGTCAGATGGCCCGCACCATGAGCCGTGAAAACGGGATAGTGGTACGCACGGCACGCCTTTTCGACTTCCTTCGCCGTGAAGGATGGCTGCTTTCCACACCCGAATGTTACAACGCTCCTTCCGAAGAAAGCACAAAGCGCGGACTGATACTGGCCGCACACTCCAGCGCCACCGGTTCCGGAGTGAAATACTACACACCTTACATCACACGCGAGGGATACGAGTTCTTTTCACGCATCATCATGCAGAAAGGAGGCTACCTATGAAAAAGCGCGAAGCAAGAAAGGCCATAGACGGCTATTTTGGAGAAGTAAGACACAGCATTATGTTTACCGTCACACGCCATGGCGTGCTGGCCTATGTGGAATACGAGGACTTCATGCCCGAACACACCGTGCGCCGTGAGCTGGAAAGTCTGCTCGGCAGCGGTTATCTGGTCAGTGTGAAACGCGAGTGCTCGCGCTCACTTTTCAAGGAGATTGTGGACTTTCTTTCGTCCGACACGAGCGGCCAGAAAACCCTTCTTATGATGATGGGAAACTACGTTTCTGCGCACCCCCTCCACAATAGCCTGTAGGGCCTGTCCAAACAAATGCAGCAAACCACTTGAGAGGTTTGCTGCATATCGCTCGAGAGGTTTGCCGCAAACCACTTTAGAGGTTGCTGGCGCACGATTCAAAAGCCAGTTTCAGAAGTATTTTTTGTCCTTCAAAAACGGTCGGTCTGGTAGGTAATTTAGAGTTGTCGAAAGACAAGTAGTACAAACCTTAAAAACACGATTAAACTATGGCAATCGTTTACGAAAAACAGAAAATCACCCTCGGCTTCAAGAAAGACAAGCCGGAGGTTTACCGCATCAAGCCGGTACGTCAGCAACCCGTCACTTTCGACGACCTTCTTAATGAAGTGAGTAACTCATGCGGTGTGAACCGTTCGCAGACAAAAGCGGTGCTCGAAGCGCTTATCGACCGTATGATTGTGTTCATGAACTACGGCATGCCCGTAAAGCTGGGCGACTTCGGTTCTTTCAAGCCTACCTTCAACTCAAAGACGGGAGCCACTGCCGACGATGTGACTGCCGAAAACGTCACCCGAAAGAAAATCCTTTTCTATCCCGGCAAGCGTTTCAAGCAGATGCTTGAAGGAATGTCTGTCACTACGATGGAAGATTACGACGAAGAGGAGACAGCCGGACAGGAACCTGAACCGGGTGGAGGAACCGAGCAGGGAGGAACAGACCCTGACGAGGGAGGTGGCGGATTTACATAAAATCTTTCAGTCTTCTTTTTTTGTTGAGAGAGGGGTGCCCGTGAGGGTGCCTCTTTTTTTATGTTATAAAGTTCCTTCTAATACTAACTCTACTATCTTTGCTATTAATATCACAAGAAAAATGGAGCAAAGTATTAGACCTGCTACGATCTCTAAAAGATTTACTATAAATTTCAATATTTCTTTTTTCATTGGATTGTTTCTCAAAAAAATAAGAAAATTAGTCTACAAAGATAATATATAGTACAGAAAAACATTAAAACTATTCAATAATATATTTGATATTTCATATTA
>OOCR01000297.1_pt1 | contig 44617 bp, 29 predicted proteins | sample 1671491 | NCBI WGS metagenome assembly OOCR01 (sample SAMN06348162, study PRJEB24527) | human gut metagenome | biome: human gut; feature: ankylosing spondylitis patient; material: feces | host: Homo sapiens | place: China | collected 2015-10
GGAGCTTCAAGGCGCCGAGCCGCAACTAACTGTCGAAAACGCCGTTGAACGTCGACGGCAAGCGTTGTTGGCGGCTCAACAAATCCAAACGGCAAACCGAGCCGAAAACCATCCGAAAATTGCCTCGAAACTCAAAATTCAACATAACGACTATTATGTTGAATAATTTTTGATCATTTTTCCTCGAAAATTTCGCTTGAAGCCGTCTGCGTTCGTTCGTGCTCGTGCGAGTTCGAATTTTCCTTTGAGCCTCTGCAAACCAAACCTGAACGCTCAGAGCCGTCCACATCCGCTCATCCGTCACCGTCAAGCCGTTCCGTTACCACCGTCCTTGTTCGCCTCGTCCTTTCAGAGGTTGATCGGCGTGTCCGTCAGTTCACCCAACCTTCGTCACGACCGGACGCATCACCGATGCGATGTGCGCGCTATGGGCGTTCACCGACCTTCCGAAGAATCGGGAGTGCATCCTGTCGAATGTCGGTATGGGCCCCACGTAAAGGGAAAAGGATTGGGCGCGGGGCCGCGGAATGTCGTGGATGAAATTCACGGACGAAGCGGCTCCGATGTGTGTTGTCGGGCATTCCGGTGTTCCCGAGAACGGACAGGAACGCCCTCTCCTGAAAAAACTTTAAATCTGCGGAGTTCCGAAGGCTTCAACGTTTTCCGGCTCCCCGCTTCCCGGCAGTCTCGCAGGGATCGGGGCTTCGGAGGCTCAAAGCTTCCGGACCTCGTAGCTCTCTTCCGCCCAAACGGGTGCGACGACGCGAATTTTGCGCGCGTCGAGTTCCGCCTTGAGCCCTCGGTAGGTCGCTCCGGAAGCGACGTTTCCTTCGAGAAGCTTCTTTTCGGACGAGGACGAGAGGACAAGCGTCGGACACTTCAATTTTCCCGTATTGGGAACGGGCACCGTGAAGTCCGCGTGTGCGATCTCGGCGTAGTCGATGCGGCGCGTGCGGCCCTTGTTGTCGGTGACGACGATCGCATCCTTTTCAAAGCGCGCTTCCCGATCCCACGTGCCCGCGAAGCGCTTGAGGACCTCGGAGACCCCCATGGCGGTCACACAACCGTAGGCGACGAGCGGAAACGCGATCGTTTCCATGGTTGCGGGGACGCCGTCCGCAAAAAGAGTAAGAAGAAGTCCCGCGCCGACGACGGCGCCCGCGGCACCGAGCGCGGTATGGGGTTCGTGAGCGACGATGCGCCAGCGAGGCGCTTCGGTGGCGGACCATTCGTCCGCAATCGGTTTCCAGAGCATGGGGGTTGCGCGTTTGCAAAAAGAATCGAAATCAACCAGCGGCCGGCTGCGGGTTTGTCGGCTTTCGACTTCCCTCGCTTTCAGCCTTCAGGGCTTCAAGCATTGTAGCGTTTGCCGTACGTGCCGCTTTTCGTCCGCATCGCGCCTCCCTACACGGTTTTTTGCATCCTTTTTCAGCATATTTTGCCTGTCTACGGGCTGAGGCAGGTTGTTTCTTCGCAATCGGGTACGGTTCCCGTCCGACGGCATAGTATGATGATACGTTTGCAAACTCATTCCTTCGAATTTCCCCATGACCAAGCAACTCGACGGCAATGCGTACTGGAGCGCTGCGTGGCTCACAACTTGCGAACGGTTCACCGACGAAAAGTCGTTGAAGCGCGCGGCAAATCAGGTGAAAAAGGCCGGGTTCCGTGCGGGTCTCTCCGACGAAGGGATTCGCTACATTTTTCGTAAGACCCGCGGCAACAGCCACTACGGGCGGATCCTCTCGTCTCGGGATCCGTCTGACACCGCCTGGCAGTGGTTCTTCGACGATCTCGCGGCCCGTCCCGACCTTGTCGCCTCGATTCAGTGCGGGGAGTTGCCCGTGGAGGTGGACGAGCTTCTCAAGCAGTACGACCTCTCGCTCTATCCGCGCTCCGTCGAGGAGTTTTACTTCGAATGCAACTGTCAGTCGGGTTGCGGGGAAATGTGCATGCATGCGCTTGCCGCCCTTCAGTGGATGGCGGAGCGCATCGCGCGCGATCCGCTCGCGCTTTTCGAGTGGAACCGCATCGACTTGATCGCGGAACTGCGCGCGCGGGGGGTCGAGTTGCGCGGGCTCGGAAACCTGCGAATACCGCGCTTTTCGGACCACATCGCCGCGGCCGAGGGCCTCGTGCCCGACGCGACTCCCGAAGTGCGCGCGGGTCGTACGCCCGAAGAGATTCTTCGTTCCGTTCCCTATGCGCTCCTCGGCGAATCCGAGGTGTACCCGGAAGCGTATCTCTCGCAGTCGCTCACGCGCTCGGGGACGTTCGGCGACTGGATGAAGCGTTGCCGCACGAAGAGTGCCAAATGGTGGAAGGAGCACCTCACCTTCATGGCCGGTCGCGTCACCTTCCCCGACGAACTTCCGGTAAAAGCCGACGGAACGACCTATACCGAACAAGAGACCGAGTGCGTCAAGGCTTACCTCAAGCGCTGTCGGGACGAGAGTCGCTCCTACGAATACGACTTCTTCAAGCGCTTTGCCGAGGGGCCCGAGGTGAAACCCGGAACAGGCGTCAATGCGATGACGGAGGCCGAAGCCCTTCGGGAGTCGATGCTCGGAGAGATTGGGGAAACCCAGGTTCCCGACGACATGGAAGAGGTCTCGGGCGGTGTCAAAAAAGACGACCCCGAAGAAGTACCTTCGGACCTCCATGCTCCTGCGGCTCAGATCCTCGCAATGCGCCTCGGTCGTTGGCGACCGGGCGTACGAGGCCTCAAACTCGGCGTCGTGCTTTCAGCCGAAGGTACGGGCCTTCGCGTCGCGGTGCGCGAAGTCGACACCGGGGACGATTCAACCGCGTCGCAGGCCTCGGGCGACGTCATGCTCACGTCCGACTACGAGTCGAAACAGTCGAAGATCCGCGAAGCCGAACACGAGAAGCAGGAGCACCTTCTTTCCGCCCGCGAGATCGATGCGCTTCGCAAGCCCGTCTCGTTCGAGCGGTACTTGGGCGCCCTGCTCTTTTTCACGGACCTTGAATCGCACGAGCTCGATCCCGTTCACGAAGCGTGGCGTCAGATTGCGGTCGCGGCCGCGCACCTCGTCACATCGGGGCTCACCATCCCGAAGCCTTTCCTGCCGGATGCGCTTGACTGGGCGATGACGCGCGTTTTGATGTTCCCGATCGTGAACGACCCGGAGGTCGCACGCGTTGTCACCTTGCTTTCGGCCGCCGTCGAACCCGTTGCCGAAAAGATTCTGGAGCCTTTCGAAGGGTTCCGGCGGTTCCTGCCGCGCGCTTTGCAGCAGCTCCCCGCTTCGCGCCTTGAAGCGCGCTTCGCATTCGCGCGTCGTACGACGATTGCGGCCCTCGCTTTCGCGTCGACCGCGTTTCTGCGCTTTACGAATACGGAAAGTCTCTCTTCGCGCGCGGGTCTCATGGAGCGGCTTGCACTCGGGTACGACGTTTCGCGCCTCGACGCGATGCTCTCCCCCGAAACCGCCCGATTCGTCTTCCGCGGGTTCCTCCCGATGATTGCTGCGGACCTCTTCGACTTCCGCCCGGTCGTGATGCTGACCGCTATGAATACGAAAGAAGGCGAAACGATGGGCTTCGGGCTGACCTTCGGGATTGCGCCCAAAAATGCGAGCGCATCGAGCGGAGCACAATCGCCCTTCTCTTTCGCACCGGGGAAGAATGCCGTGGAGGCGATCACGCTTGCCGAGCTCGTCTCGGACGAGCGGTGGTCGAAGTACAAATTCCCGGCCCTTCAGGCCCTTGAAATCGTGCGACGCCTCTGCCCGCAGTTGGACGACTTGGCGCGCCACCCCGAGGAACCGACGCCGCTCACCACCGAACAAACTGCGGAATTCCTCTATAAGACGGCAGCGCTTCTGCGTCACTTCGGTGTTCGCACTGCCATGCCCGCGGAGCTTCGCAGCATGGTGAAACCGCGTCTGGTCGCGCGCATCGGTACCTCCAAGATGCCCGCCGGCACGAAGAGCTACCTTACGCAGGACGTGCTCTACGACTTTGACTGGCGCGTCGCGATCGGCAACCAAACGATCGATGCCGACGAATTCGTCGCTCTCGCAAAGCACAAGGGGAAGATCGTTCCGTTGAACGGGTCGTTTGTGTACCTCGACCCCGCGATGGTCGAGGAGCTCCTTTCGTCCCTGAAAAAGGCGAAGAAGCCCGACTACTTCGAAAAGTTCCGTGCTGTCCTGATGGGCTCTCTCGACGGTGCCGAAGTCGCCGTTTCGGATGTCGTCGAGCGCATCAAGAGCGGCATGCTCGACGCAAGCGACCGGTCCGTTCCGTCCACCGTCCGTGCGACGCTTCGCCCCTACCAGGTGCGCGGCTTCTCCTGGCTCATGAAGAACATCGATCTGGGGATGGGCTCGCTCATCGCCGACGACATGGGTCTCGGGAAAACCTTGCAGGTGATCACGGCCCTGGCCGCCTTGAAGCAGGAAGGGCGTTTGAACGGCCCCGAAGGCGCCCAGGCGCTCGTCGTTGCTCCGATGTCGCTTCTTACCAACTGGTCGCGCGAAGTGGAACGTTTTGCCCCCGAATTAACGACGAAGCTCCACCACGGCGCGGCGCGCGAACTCGTGCGCTCGGGCGAAAAGGCTCCCGACATCATTCTCACGACCTACGGGACGCTGAGAAGCGAAGTCAAACTCCTCTCGAAAGATCTCTTCCGCGTGCTTGTCATCGACGAAGCGCAGGCGGTCAAAAACTACACCTCGCAGCAGGCGCGCGCCGTGCGCGCGATCCGTGCGGAGCACGTGATCGCGATGACGGGTACGCCTGTGGAAAACCGACTGCTCGAATACTGGTCTATCTTCGAAATCGTGCAACCGAAGCTCTTGGGGTCGGCCGCCGACTTTCAGCGGCGTATCGCCAAGCCCGTCGAAATCGATCACGACCCGGAGGTGCTCGAACGCTTCAAGAAGTTGACGAGTCCTTTCATGATCCGACGCACGAAGGAAGACAAGAACGTCATTTCGGACCTGCCCGAGCGCACGACGATCGATACCTTCACGACGCTCACGAAACGTCAGGCCGAGCTCTACAAAAACGCGGTCGACGAGTCGTTCGCTCGCCTTCACGAACTTCAGGATACGGCGATCGGAAAGAAGATCGACAAGGGGCTCGCAATGAATTCCGGGGACCTTCGCATGAAGCGTCGCGGCGAGGTGTTGCGTCTCATCGGCGAACTCAAAGCGATCTGCAATTCGCCCTCCCAATACGATTGGAAGGAAGGTGACGACTTGCACGCCGACGCGCCCGAGCGTCCCGACTCGGGGAAGGCGGAAACGCTCATCGAACTTCTTGGTCGTTTGCACGATGCGGAACGCAAGGTGATCGTTTTCACGCAGTTCCGTCGCATGGGCGAACTCCTTCAGCACTGGATCGAACGGGAAACGGGCGCGCGCCCCGACTTCCTTCACGGGGGCGTGTCGCGCACGGGCCGTCAGGCGATGGTCGACCGGTTCCAAACGGATCGGTCGGCCCGTGTCATCATCGTCTCCTTGAAGGCGGGCGGCACGGGACTCAACCTCACCGCCGCCTCCGCCGTCATACACTACGACCTCTGGTGGAATCCGGCCGTGGAACAGCAGGCCACCGACCGCGCCTACCGCATCGGACAGCGACGCGACGTGCTCGTCTACCGCTTCGTTACGGCGGGGACTTTCGAAGAGAAAATCAACCGCATGCTTCTTGAAAAGCGGGAGCTCGCGAACCTTGCGGTCTCCGCGGGCGAAACCTGGATCGGGGACCTTCCCGAAGAGAGCCTGCGCGACTTCCTCAGCCTTTCGGAAACCTTCTGAGTACGACCATGTTCATCGATTCTCCCATTGCCCGAACCGACGCCATCGGACGGCGCGAACTTCCCGAAGGCGCCCGTTTTCCCGATTCCCTGAAGGCACCCCGCACGCGTGCCGCCGCGCGACGCCTTGCGGCCATGGTCTTCCGCGGTCGCAACCTCGGGATCCTCTCCGTCATGCAGGGTAAGTTCGACCGCCGCGTGGCGGTCGTGAACATGGCCGCCTGCGAGGAGGATCGCCGAGACCGTGCGGTTTTCGAGACGCCCGAAGGCGAACTCGTCGGCCCCTGGATGACCATGTGCGAGTTCGAACATCAGTTCGCCAAAGCGGGTGACCCGAGCACACTCGCCGCGGCGCGTCCCAATTTCGGCTACGCCTTCACCTCCGAATTCACGCTCTGCGAGTGGCGGGCTTTGACCGACAACCAAGAGCTCAACCTCCGCCTTTTCGCCCTGGGGGCGCTCTCTTTCGGAAGGTCGGAGACGTCCGCTCGATTCGTGACGGGATCGACGCGCTTTTCGTTCTTCTTCGAGCTCCGTCCGGACGGTCGCACGAAGAAGCCGTGCGAGACGCCGATTCCCTTCGGAACGCGCCTTTACGTCGACGGGATTCCCGTGGCCGAATGGCGACGGGTTCCCCAAAACGCCGTCATCGTCTCGGGCGTCACCGCATCGGGCGAAGGCGTCTATTGGACGGACGGCCTCTCGATCCTCGGATTCACGGACCGCGCCCTACCCGCACCTCCGGAGTTGCTCTTCGACTACTTCCGACGGGAGCTCGCGCCCTATTTCAACGAGGTGCTTTTCCGCAATGCCGCGGGCGAAGTGCTCCGGCTCGATCCCTCGCCGATCGAGGTCGAAGACCGGGAAGCCTTCTGGGCGGAATCGTTCGAGCGCGAAGAGCTTGCCGCGGACGGGGGCAACGCGACCCTTCGGGACATCGGCGAAACGGCGGCCGCCATTTTGCCGTCCCTCTCGAGCCGCGAGTTCTGGAAGTTCCTGCCCCCCTGCCGGCACGACGTCGAGCCCTTGCCCGAGCTCATCCCCGAGATGCACCGCCGCGAGCGCACGGAAGTCTACGGCCGCTTCAAGGCGGGGGTCGGGGCCGATCTCTTCGCGGACGAGGCGGCATTTGCGCCGAATAAAGAGGAGCCCAAGGAAGAGCCCGCAAAGACGACGTTCCGTGCGACCACGGCACCCTCGCAAACCGCAGGCGGCGCCTTCGGATCCTTCCGACTTCCGAGTGCTCCCACGGTGACGGGCGAAGTCCCGGCTACCCCGACCCCGCGCAAACGGGGGCGTCCGCGCAAGAACCCTCTGCCCGAAACGGTAACCGAAGCCGCCCCCGCCCCGGAGAAGCCTCAAAAGCGCCGACGCGGTCGTCCGTCTCGTGCGGAAATGTTGAGTCGAGTTTCCGAAAATACCCGACCGAGCCTCTTCTCCGGCAACGGCGAAGGTCCCTTCGGGGCGACTCGGGGACACTCCCCGTCATCGATCCCTCCGGAGACGCTCAAGGTCGCGAATGTTTCGACGTCCTCGTCTTCCTCGACGAGTATCGACCTGTCGGATTTGTCGGTGGCGAGCGCACCCACGTGGATGGCCCCGCCGGAGACGGAGCCTCTCTCGAAGGCCTCGCCCAAATACGAACCGAAGCCCGTCGTGCGGCACGGGGCCTACGATGCCGATTCCGAATTCGGCGACGCGGAGTACGACGTTCCCGAAGTGGTTCGAAACGCCATGAGCGCGCAGACACAACCTCCGGGTTGGCTCGAGCCCGTTCGTGAGGAGGGGTTACAGGCTCGTCGCACGGTGACTACCGTGGAAGGAAACGTGTCGATGACGACTTACGCGGGCATGAGGCCGAGAAAGAAACCGACGAGCGCGTTGAGCGATACGGCGGCGAAGGCGCCGAAGACCGCCGCAACTCCGACGACTGCTACGACCGCGAAGACTCGAAAAACGACGAAGACGGTTTCGTCCAAGAAGAGTTCAACGTAATCCGACCTGTCACCCGAAGAAAACGGACGCTGCGGCGTCCGTTTCCTCTTTCGCGGCTCGGGACCCCCTCTTCCCCTTGAAAATCGCACGTTCGTCCCCACATACCGTGTAAAGAACGGGATCCGCCCGGGGCGCTTTCGGACGCTTCGGATCGGGATCCGAATTTTTTGAGGGAATATAGAAATGGCCGCTCAAGTCCACGGTTTCCAGACCGAAGTCTCCAAGCTCCTTCGCTTGCTTGCGAAGTCGCTCTATTCGAATTCCGACGTCTTCCTGCGCGAACTCGTCTCGAACGCGTCCGACGCGATCGACAAGTTGCGCTTCTTGTCCATTACCAAGCCCGAGCTCGTGAAGGACGACCCCGTCTTCTCGATTCGCGTGCGCGCGGACCGCGAAGCGGGCACGCTTACGATCACCGACAACGGCATCGGCATGACCGAAGCGGAAGCGAACGAACACCTCGGCACGATTGCAAAATCGGGCACCGAAGCGTTCCTCGCGAACCTCTCGGGCGACGAAGCGAAGGATTCGCAACTGATCGGTCAGTTCGGCGTGGGTTTTTATTCCGCCTTCATCGTCGCAGACCGCGTGACGGTAATCTCTCGCTCGGCTTCCGCTCCTGAGAACGAAGCCGTCCGTTGGGAGTCGACGGGCGAAGGTACGTATACGTCCGAATTGACGACGCGCGCCGCACGCGGCACCGACGTGATTCTTCACCTCAAGCCCGAAGCCTCGAAGTATCTCGAAGATTGGGAACTCGAAGAAATCATCCGCACCTATTCCGACCACATCGCGACGCCCGTCTCCCTTTGGAAGGAAACGGTACCCGCGAAGACGGATGAAAAGGACGAGAACGTCGTGGAACCCGCGCACTGCGAGTGGGTCCAAGTGAACGACGCGAAGGCCCTCTGGACGATGAATCCCCGCGAAGTGAAGGACGAGGACTACAAGGCCTTCTACAAGCACCTGACGCACGAGTATGCCGATCCGCTTTGCTGGGCGCACAATCGGGTCGAAGGCGAAATGGAATATACGTCGCTTCTCTACTGTCCCGCGACCGCCCCGTGGAACCTCTACGACGGGCGCGAAGGACACGGGCTGAAGCTCTACGTGCAGCGCGTCTTCATTCTCGACAAGGCGGAAGCGTTCCTGCCGCATTACCTGCGCTTTATCCGCGGGTTGATCGACACGAACGATCTCCCGCTCAACGTCTCGCGCGAACTCCTTCAGGAAAGCCCCGTAACACGCAAATTGAAGAAGGCCGTTACGAAGCGCGCTCTCGGCATGCTTGAAAAGCTCGCTGCAGAGAACGACAAGTACGCCGCTTTCTGGAGCGAATTCGGGAAGTGCCTCAAGGAAGGCGTCGTCGAAGATCCGGCGAACCGCGAGGCCGTCATGAAGCTCCTGCGCTTCGCATCGACGAAGGACGCCGAAACCGAAGCCCGCTCGGCGACGGTGTCGCTCGCCGACTACGTGGCGCGTGCTCCGAAGGAACAGACGAAGATCTACTACTTGGTGGCGGGCAGCTACGAAGCCGCCCTCTCCTCGCCCTACCTCGAAACCTTCCGCAAGAAGGGGATCGAAGTGCTCCTCCTCTGGGAACGCATCGACGAATGGATGATGTCGGGCATGCCCGAATTCGAAGGGAAAGCCTTCGTCTCGGTCACGGCCTCGGACCTCGAACTCGGGGACCTTGCGAAGGACGACGCGGAAGCGCAGAAGAAGGTCGAAGAAGCGGCGGGTGACTCGGTCGAACGCCTCAAGAAGGCCCTGGGCGACAAGGTCGAAGGCGTGCGCGTTTCGAGCCGCCTCGTCGAGAGCGCGAGCTGCGTGATCGGCGAAAACGACCAGATGCTCACACCGCAGATGCGTCGCATGCTCGAAGCGGCGGGTCGCCCCGTGCCGGAAGAAAAGTTCACGTTGGAAATCAATCCCTCGCACCCGCTCATCCAGAAAGCCCTGGCTGAAACGGACGAAGCGCGCTTTGCGGATTGGGCCGACGTCATCTACGAGCAGGCCGTCTTGGCCGACCAGGGGACCGTGAAGGACCCTGCGGGCTTTGTGAAGCGTTTGAACGCGCTCCTTACGAAGTAAGTAGGCATCGGGAGTTGCTCCGGAAGCTCGGTCTCAAACGTAACCGCATGGGTCTCTTCGGAGCGACCGCCTTGAAGCCGTAAAAGAAAAACCTCGGCACCGCTAAGGTAGCCGAGGTTTTTTTATCCCGATCGGGAAAATATTCGGGTGTGAGGTCTATTCGCTTCCTTCTCAATGCCGCACGAACATCCACCGGCAGGCGACGCGCTCGCAGGCGGCGACCGCCCCGTAAAGAAGGACGCCGAGAAGGCTCATCCCGAGGATTCCGACGAACATCCGCAGGACGTCTCCCATCCCCCAGGCGTCCATGATGAGCCAGCCGAGGCCAGCGTCGGTCGCGAAGCTTTCCGCCAAAAAGAGAACGGCCATGGCGGTGCCCGACGCAACTTTCAAAGACGTGAAAAGAGACGGCAAGGCCGCCGGGAGCCACACGTGCCGCACGAGCTGTCGGGTGTTCCCGCCCATTGAGCGGAAGGCCTTTTCAAGCGCGGGGTCGAGTGCCAACGCTCCTTCGCGCACGATCACGAGGATCTGATACCCGGTCGTGAGCCCGATCAAAAGGAGACGCGAGGCGTCCCCGAGCCCCACGAGGGTAAAGAAGACCGGCAGCAGCACGATCTTCGGAATGGGGTACGTGAGAAACGTCACGGGCGCCGCGATCCAGTCGAGCGCCCGAACATGGCCCATAAGAAGACCCAGAGGGAAGGAAACGAGCACCGCCGCCCCGAGACCGCCCGCAAGGCGTCCGAGCGAAAGCGCCGCATGGTGCAGAAAGTCGGGGTCGGAGAGCGCCGTCCCGAAGGCAAGGGTCGTCGTGACGGGGTCGGGGAGGAGTTCCGGCCCCAACGCGCGACTTCCCGCCAACCAAAGCAGAAAGAGAAGGAGCGCCGCGGCCCCGAAGCGAAGAACGAGTTTCAGCATGCGCCCGCTTCCTTCTTCAAAAGATCGTCCGCTGTGAGGGGGTCGACGTCGTTGAGGGCGTTCCCGCCGTGAGCATCCGAATTTGCTTCCGATGCCGCTTCACAAAGCGTTCGGTGCACGGTGCGAATCATGTCGAAGTTCACCGCCCGATCACGGAGCCCGGGTTCGTCGGCCAACGTGTGCGCGGGGTTTTCCAGACACGCAAGGATCCGCGAGGGACGCGCCCCGAGCACCAGAATCCGGTCCGCAAGAAAGACGGCTTCGGCAATGTCGTGCGTGACGAAAAGAAGTCGCACCGGGTGCTTGCGCCGGAGACTCATGAGGACGTCCTGAAGGCGCTCGCGAAGGAGCGCGTCCAAAGCCGAAAAAGGTTCGTCCATGAAGAGGATTTCGGGCTTCGCGATCAACGCCCGACCGAGCGCGAGACGTTGTCGCTGTCCCCCCGAGAGTTCCGACGGAAAGCGCTTTTCAAGCCCCGTGAGTCCGAGCTCCTCGAGCATTTCGGCCACCAAGTGCTCGCGCTCTGCCGTGTCGTACCGTTCTGCTCCTTCCAAAAGAAGCGGGAGTTCCAAGTTCTCCCGCACGCGCTTCCAGGGGAAAAGCGCGAGGCTCTGCCACACGAAGCTCGTTTTGAGATCGGTAATGTTCCCTTGCGCCCACGAGACGCGGCCCGACACGGGTGCGCGCAACCCTGCGAGAGCGGTAAGGAGCGTCGACTTGCCGCACCCCGACTCGCCCACGATCGCGAGAGATTCGCCTTCGGGGAGATCGAAGGAAAAATTGCGGATCACCGGGCGGTCGCGTCCGTAGCCGACCGTGAGGTCGCGCACTTCGAGACGCCCGCCCGCGCGAGGCATGTCGACCGTCGGGTGCATGGGTGGGTTCCTAAAAAGGTGTCAGTACGAGTGAAAAAGAGAAACGAGGAAAGCCCGCGATTGAGGTCGCAGCTTTCCTCGTGTCTTCATGTCCGCGGGCTTGCGCCCCTGCCGATTTTAACGGGCCGCAGGATAGACGACGTCTTCGAACGCGGGAACGGTCTTGAGCATCCCCTTTTTGACCATCCATTCGCCCACGCGCGTCACTTCTTCGGGCGCGGGAAGCGGAGGAAGGCCGTCCGCCGTCTGATAGATGGAGAAGCGCACCATCGTGTACTGCGGAGCGACGGGAGCGGGAAGAAGGCCCTTCTTGACCATCACGGCGCGGAACTTCTCGGGGTCCGCTTCGATGCGGCGGGCGGCTTCGGCGACGGCCTTCCGGAAGCCGGCGACGACAGGATCGGTCGCGACGTCGTTCTTGAGGGCGACGACGGCAAGGGCTTCGTTGAGCCCCTTGTCTTCCCAGAGGACGCGACCGCCCTTCGAGGCGACGACCGAGACGAGGGGCTCGGGCAGAAGGGCCGTCTCGACCTTGTTCGAGAGAAGCATCTGGAGGCGGATCGGGATCTGCTTCACTTCGAGGTTTTGGAGCTTTCCTTCCGTCTTCGTCGTTTCGGTCATGCGGTCGAGCAGGTAATCGATGATGGTCGCGGAGCTCATCGCGGTTTTCGTCCCCGCGGGAATCGCTTCGAGACTCGTCAACTTTTCGGCCGCAGCAGGCGACGTCACCAGACCGAAGGCACGCTGTTCCGGGTTCGTGTGCGTCGTCGTAATCACGATCTTTTGCCCGACGCCCGTCGCATTCTGCGTGAAGACGTTCATGAGGTCGCCGAAGTGGCCCTGAAGACGTCCCGCACGCATGGCGGCACCGATTTCCAGCGCCGACTTGAAGGGAACGATCTCGACGTCGAGCCCCTCGGCCTTGAAGAGCCCTTCGTCGGCCGCGGCCTGCAGAACGATCGAGTCCGCAGCCGGGAGCGTCCCGATGCGAAGGGTTTCGGCGGCAGCGGTCCCTGCGGCACACAGGGCGAAAAACGCGGCGCAGATCGTCGCGGTCGTCTTCCGGGTCATGGTTTTTCCTCTCTTATGAAGGGCCCCCGTACGAACGGACCGGGCGACCCCGTAGTGTGACGAATCGATCGTGCGCCGCAGAGCGTCGCACGGATTCACGAAACATTAGCACGACGACGCCGAGCGAGCGATCCGGCCGCAAACATTGACTCCTGCAAAGGCTTGCTTCGTGTTTCGACCGAGCGTGTCGTCGCCCTCCGGATTGTGAATTTTTTCTTTATTCGGGAACCTCGTAAACTAAGCTATTTGCCTGAAGATCCCGTGTAGATCCGCGGATAAAATTGTTCGAACCCGAACGGACCGCCTGCTTGCAACAAGCCTCGCCCGTCCTGCGAATCGTGCCTGCCGAAGGAGGGAAACGATGCCCGCGTCGAATTTGCACACGACCGACGCGCAAGGGTGCCCGACCCGATTCGCAAAACGATTTCAGATTTCGCAGCCCCGATTCTCGGATTCTGAAAGTCGCGGACAGTGGATTTTCCGTTCCTGCACCTCACACTTTCGACTGCTTTTCGACCGAACACCCTCACCATGACCCACTCCTCCGTTGCCTCGGAAATGTTTCGAGGCTTTGTTCGCGGGCTGCCGCTCATCTGCGGGTGCCTGCCGCTCGGCTTCATTCTCGGTGTCCAGGCGAGCCAGCACGGAATGAGCGTCCTAACAACCGTCCTCATGACGGGCCTCAATTTTGCGGGCGGGAGCGAATTCGCCGCAGTGGCGCTCTGGAGTGCCGCGCCGCCTGTTCTTGTCGTGATTTTTTCGACCTGGCTCATCAACAGCCGTCACATCGTCTTGGGTGCGTCGCTTGCGCTCCATACGCGTCGACTCTCGCCTTTGCAAAACGCCCTCGTCTTTTTCTTCATGTGCGATGAGGTTTGGGCTTTGACAAGCGCCGACATCACGGAGCGGCGTCGCGCGGGGGTGTCGGCCGACGGCCTTTTTTCGTTTCCCTTTCACATCGGGATGGGGCTGGGTTTCTGGACCCTATGGATGGCCTCGGCCGGTGCGGGTGCCGCGCTCGGGCAGTCGATCGGAGACATGACGAAGTGGGGTTTCATGATGGCCTTTCCCGCGACCTTTGCGTCCCTCATCGTCATGATGTGGCCCGGTCTCCGTCGGGCGCTTCCGATCGTGCTGGCGGCACTTGCCTCCGCCGTCGCGAGCCTTTTCGTTCCTTCGCACTGGTGCGTGTTGGCGGGAACGTTGACGGGCCTTGTTGCGGTTCTTCTCGGGCTCGACGACACGGATGCGTTCTTTGGTAAGAATAAAGCCGATACCGACGCAACCGAAACCCGCGTCGAATCCTCCTCGGATCAAAAATAAGAAGGAGCACGCCTCATGACCGAATTCCCTCTTTTCGACCCCGCCCGCGATCTCTTCGCGCTTCCGACGTTGCTCGAATTCATTACCGTCCTCGGAATGGCCGCCGCCACCTATTCAACCCGCGCCGTCGGCTGGTTGGTGCTTCGCAACCGCACGGTCTCGCCCCGACTTCAGCGCGTCTTGGAGGCCGCACCCGCCTGCGTGATGGCCTCGATCGTCGCGCCCTATTTCATGACGACCGACCCCGTGATGCTCCTGTCGCTTGCCGTCATGACGATCGCGGCGCTTTCCACGAACCTCGCGGGCACCGTGGTGCTTTCGGTCCTCGCGTATGCGGGGTTCAACGCGTTTTTGCACTGAGAGCCGATCAAGTCGAACGACTTCCTTTGACTTGACCGGCCGAACGTTGGTTGCGGCGACATCTCGTAATGTCCGCCTGATCGGGGGATGTTTTCTAGCATTCGGCCTGATTTTGCCATTGACTTGAGATGTTATTTTTTTTCTCGCACAATTTGACGGGCTCGAAAACCCTGACCCCTTTCTTTACCGAAAGACAGTATTCTTCTGTCGGAAAGCGCTTCGATGCCGGCCCGGTCAGGTTCCGCATGTGCCGTGAGCGCCCAACCCGAGCAAACACAAGCCGATGCGGATTCGAGACGTGCGGTTTTTTTTTGCTCCTCGTTCGCATTTGGCTCGGAGGATTTCTATGGAGCGCGATCTGTGCATCCGCGTTCGAAAGCGCCGCGGTACCGTGGCACTTGACGTCGACATTCGCTTTCCCGCCGACGGGATCACGGTGCTCCGCGGTGAATCGGGTTCGGGGAAAACGACGCTCGCCGACATCGTGGCAGGCCGCGTCGTCCCCGACGACGGGCTCGTACGGCTCGGCGATCGAACGATCGTCGACATCCGTCAAGGGATCGTTCTTCCGCCGTCCGCCCGCGGGATCGGCTACGTCTTTCAGACGCACCGGCTCTTTCCGCACCTGACGGTGCGCGAGAACATCGAATTCGCACGCACGACGGGGCACCGCTCGAAGGCTGCCTGGTCGGGCCTGACGGTCGACGAGGCGGCACGACGCTTGGGGCTTGCGCACCTCTTGGACCGTCGTCCCGGAACGCTCTCGGGCGGCGAAAGCCAGCGCGCGGCGCTCGCCCGCGCCCTCTTCGGGGCGGAAGATCTCCTCATTCTCGACGAACCCCTCTCCAGCCTCGACCCGAAGCTGCGCGAACGTCTCATGGACGAAATCGAATCGGCCCTTACGGGGCTCTCGATTCCCGTCCTCTACATCACGCACAGCGATCGGGAAACGGAGCGCCTTGCGCGTCGGGTCTATCGGATGGCTGCGGGCAGAATCGTCGACTACGTCGATTTCCAAAATCACCGCTCGTACGAAGTCGGAGACGAGAAGGAGGACGCCATTCGGCATGTCGCCGTTTCTTTGGCAAAGCCCGAGACGACGTCTGTAACGCCTCCCGTGACACCCGGTTCGGGCGCTGCTGGCTCGGTCCTCTCGTTTGACGCTTGCACGGTACGCACCGCATCGAACCCGTGAGGCCGGGTGCCTCGACGGATCCGCCGTAAAACCCGACTTGAACCGCTCCATCGCTTTTTCCCGATCGTTTCGTTAATCCAACGACCGACTCACGACCAACATCCTTTTCGGAGACTCCCATGACCATTCGAAATTCCCGTCTCGCTATGCATCACCTTCGTACGAAAATCGCCGCGCCGGCGTTCGTTGCAACCCTCGCCTTCGGTGCCTCGGTTGCTCAGGCCGAGGTGACCGTCACCACCGGTTCGGGCTACATCCCGATGGTCAAGGCCCTCGTCGCCGCGTACCAAACCGAGACGGGCGCCAAGGTCGGTACCGCCTTCGGCGGCAACATCGGGCAGATGCTCGCTCAGACCGCTTCCGGTTCGGGCGTCAACGTGGTCGTCTCCGACCGCGCGAGCCTTGCGAAATTCAAGATGCTCGACAAACAGGAAGTCGTCCTCGGCACGACCCCGATCGTTCTTATTTGGCGCAAGGGCCTCACGCTCTCCGCTCCCGAAGATCTTGCCAAAGCCGAGATCGAACGCATCGCCTACCCCGACCCGAAGGCTGCGGTCTACGGGCGTGCGACCGAGGACTTCTTGAAGACCTCGGGCCTTGGCGCAAAGCTTGAAGGCAAGACCAACATCGTATCGGCCGTTCCGCAGGTGACGGCTTACATTGCAAAGGGTGAAATGGACGCGGGTTTCGTGAATCGCCTCGCGGCCAAAGCTCAGAAGGCAAAGCTCGGCGGTTCGCTTGAAATCACCGACCGTCATCAACCGATCGTTATGACCGCTCGTCCCGTCGAAGGCGCCGCGAAGGCCGACGACGTCCGAGCGTTCCTCGACTGGCTCTCGGGCGAAAGCGCGAAGAAGATCCTTCGCGAAAACGGGATCGATTGATCCGGAACGCGTTCTTACCTGACTTTGGCGGAAACGTCGGGATTCGTACGGATCCCGCAAATGAGAGACAGAAAGGATAAATTCCTCTCGATCGACGTGGATTTGTCCTTCGCGAGATTCATCCTATTGTTCTTTCGGTCCCGACGTTTCTCCCTTTTTTCCACCCGTCCCCCGCCGTACGACAACTCGCCATGGAAACCGAATTTTCTCCGGAACTCTTTTTTTCCGTTCTTCGCGACCCCGTCATCGCGGGTGCCCTGGCGCTCACGCTTCGTACGTGTCTGGTGGCGGCCGTCGGGTTTCTCGTCGCGGGTCCCGCGCTCGCGTGGCTCTTTGCGCGCAAGCGCGGTTGGGCGGTGCGGGCGCTCAACTTTCTCGTGACGCTCCCGCTCGTCTTTCCCCCGATTGCGCTCGGCTACCTGCTCCTTCTTTTGCTCGGGCGTACGGGCCCCGTGGGGGCGTTGCTTGCGGATGCGGGTCTTCCGATGATCTTCACGCCCGCAGCCGTCTACTTTGCGGCACTGGTCGCGGGATTGCCGCTCGTCGTCCGTCCCGTCGTCGCGGCGCTGGAGAGCCCCGCGCTTCGCGACCTCGAATTCGCGGCGGCGGTTCACGGGGCGGGTCCGCTGACGATCTTTTTCCGTGTGACGCTCCCGCTCATTCGCACGCACATCCTTTCGGGCCTTTTGCTCGGTCTCACGCGAGCAAGCGGTGAGGTCGGAATCACGATGATGCTGGGCGGCAACCTCTCGGGCCGCACCAACACGCTGTCGCTCGAAATCTTCAATGCCGTCTCGCGCGCGGACTTCGATGCGGCGACGGCTTTGTGTCTCGTGCTCTCCGCCTTCACGTTGCTCGTTTTCGTTCTTCTCGAAGCGCTCCGCCGTCGGTCCGTGGCGCTCTGAGGGTTGTGAGCCGGGCGGATGGTTCTTCCCGGCATTTTTCCCTACCTTTCCTCGGTCCTTTTTTTCGCCTTTTCACCTACGTGCCGGACCGCGTATTATTCGGGGCAACAACAACGAATGACGAGCTCGCCCATGACGACCCGCGCCCCGAGAATCGAAACCCTTTCGAAACCGTCCGACGCTCTGCCCGAGGACGGCGAGAAGCTCGATGACGACGCGATCGAGGACGACCTCGAGAGTCCCGACAACCCCGAGTTTCACGGTGACCTTCGCGACGGACTTAACGAGAACTCGCCCGAACCTCTCAAAAAGGGCGAGATGACGCTGGAGCTCTTGGAGTTTTTGCACGTCCTCGCTCAAACCGAGTCGGTGACGGGGGCGGCGACGCGCCTGCGGATTTCGACGCCGAAGAGTTCCCGCCTCCTGCAAAAGGCCCGGGGAATCTTTCGCGACGAGCTTTTCGTGCGGCACGGGAAGGCCTTGGTACCTACGGCTTTCATGAAGACTCTGCGTCCGCGCCTTGCGCAGGCGATCGGAAGTTGGGAGCATCTTTTCGAGAACGCCGTCTTTCGACCCGAAACGTACGAAAAGACCGTGCGCGTGTGCGCGATGGACAGCGCCCTGGCAACAGTACTCGCTCCCGCCATGCTCGAAATCCGCCGTCGGGCGCCGGGCGTGCGTTTCGAAGTCGTGCAGCTCGACCGAGACCTTCTCACAATGCTCGCAAACGGTCGGATCCATATCGGTATCGCCCCGCGGGCGATGGTTCATTCGAGCTCCATCATGCAGCAGATGCTCTACGCGTCGCAGTACGTCTTCGTGGTGCGCCCGGGTCACCCGTTGGCGCTCAGGGCCGAGGCGGGCGAAAAGATGACGCGCGAGGCGATCGAAGCGTTTCCGGCACTTCGGATCAACACGCTCCTTGACGACGAATCCTGGCTCATGCCCTCCCCGCGCGAGCAGGCGGCGATAACGATGCCCTACATGCTCGGGGCGTCGCGTATCATCCGCGAGAGCGACATGGTGCTCCGCATGACGGGACGCCTGGCACTCGAATACGTCCGATCGGGCGAACTCGTGGCGCTCCCGACCCCGTGGGTGCGACCGGGCATCGAGCGAGCTCTCTACTGGCATCAGCGCACGGATCGCGATCCCGGGCTCCGGTGGATCCGCGCGATGATTCGCTCCGTCGGGGTCAAGATTTCCGACGAAGAAGCCGTGCGACGGATTTTTTCCACGCGGTCTCAGTTCCTTGCAAAGGAGATCGACGAGTTCTGAGCGGCTCTTGTCCTGCTTGCCTCTTCTCCCGCTTCTTTCTTCGAGGTCGAACTCTTGCGCATGAACAAGGAAGTTCGTTTTGCTCGGCCTCCCTTCTTATTCTGACGGCCCGAGATCCATTCCTCCCGATCGGGAGGAAAATCCCTGCAAAGAATCTTACGGGCGAGACATCGAGCGCGCGGATCTGCGTAGATCAGTATTCCGGGGACCGTTTCGGATCGAACGGAATCGCACGACGGTCCGTCGTGCCTTTGTTGTTGGTCCGGATTGACGGCGGCGTCCCGCACTCGGATTCCCCGAGTACGGGCGCGTCTTGGTTTCGAGGACTCGGCCGCGGGTCGAGGAGGACTTTCCGGAGATGCCGGGTAGCGGACGATTGAATCCTTGTCCGCTTCGCAGCGCCTGATTTTGACGACGGTGCTTCGGTTTCGGACGCTTAAGACGATGGAGTCGGCGGAATTGACGCGGGAAGAGTATGGAAGTTATTCGAAATGTACAAAAATCAACACGCGGATTTACGAAATCGAGAATATCGATTTCAATTTTCGAAGTTGAATGACAAAAGAATGTTGATATCGAACAAAAAAACGGCTGTTTCGGGAGATTGAGAAAAAGAATTACGATTCCGGTTTGAAAACACTTTTGAATCCGAATTCGTTGAAATTCAACGCGATTCGGTGCGAAACCCGAGAGAAGGCAGGTAAGATTCGTGTAAATCGGAAAAAATCCAAGAGTTGCTTTTCCCGATCATTGCGCTACGATCGATGGTGCCCCCATAAACTCGTTCCCGAGAACACTATGACCATGACCGTCAAATCCACCGTCCTGAGCGTCCGTCTTTCGATTGAAGATCGCGATGCGTTCATGCAGCTTTGCGCCCAGGAGTCGACCTCCGCGTCGACCGTCGTGCGCGAAGTGATTCTGAAGGCCCTCTCCGAAGGGCGCCTCCCGCAACGCGAACACGCCGCGAACGAATTCGGCACCGTTCCCGCCGCGGACGCGAGCGAAGGGACGCCCGCGGGCGGCGGTTCCTGAGCTTCTTGTGGCAGGTAATCGCACGAACACCGACGCGCCCCGGCGCACCGCCCTCTTCCGCCGCGAGGTTCCGAAAAGCCGAAAGCCCGAACTCCTCGGAGTCCGGGCTTTCTGTTTTTTGTTCGCTCGTACTTGTGCTCCCCGTGCGTCCTCTCCCGCGATCTTCGGCGGCAAAGAGCACGGAGTCGAAGCGCCTTCGCGTGTCGTACCGGGGGCGTCGGGCCTTGAGCGCAAACACCGTATTGCGATTGCCGACCCTCAGACCTTCGCGACGAAGGCGTTCATTCTTTCGCGCTCCCCCACACTTCGCTCCAGTCGCCCGTGAGTGCGCCCTTCGCGTAGTCGACCACGCGGTTTTCGAAGAAGTTCGTGTGCGAGACGCCGAGCATGGCGTCGACCCACGGGAGGGGGTTCTTGGTCGAACCGAAGATCTTCTTCAAGCCGAGCCCCGTCAGACGACGGTCCGCGATGTAGCGGATATAGGCGCGTACGTCCTCGCGCGTGAGACGTTCCATTTCCGAGACGCCGAAGGCGAGATCGATGAAGCGGTCTTCGAGCTCCACCATCGTTTCCGCGATCGTGTAGATGCGGCGCTTGAGGTCATCCGTCCAGAGATGGGGATTTTCCGTCACGTACTCGCGGAAAAGGCGCGTCATCGAGTCGGTGTGAAGCGTTTCGTCCGCAATCGACCAGGCGATGATCTGCCCCATTCCCTTCATCGTGCCGTTGCGGGTGAAGTTGAGGAGCATCACGAAGCTGGAGAAAAGCTGCATCCCTTCCGTGAAAGCCGAGAACGCCGCGATGCGGGCCGCGAGGCCGTATTCGTCGTTTTCGGAGACTTCGTTGAAGAAGTCGTGTTTCGCGGCCATCGCTTCGTACTGAAGGAATTCGTTGTAGATGGATTCCGGCAACCCCAGCGTTTCGATGAGATGCGAGTACGCGGCGATGTGCACGGCTTCGCGAGCGGCGAAGGAGGAGAGCATCATGCGCACCTCCGGTTGCCCGAAGCGCGGGAGGTAGCTCTTCACGTAGGCACCCGAGACGTCGATGTCGCCTTGCGTGAAAAAGCGCAGGATCTTCGTGAGGAAGTCCTTTTCACTTTCGGTGAGCTTCCTCTGGTAGTCCTTCACGTCCTCCATCATGGGGACTTCGGTCCAGAGCCAGTGCATCTGTTCCGACTGCATGAAGGCTTCGTAGGCCCACGGATAGCGGAAGGGCTTGAAGTAGGTGCGCGAGGAGAGAAGCCCCTCCCCTTCGGGCGTGGCGGCCGGTCGAACGAGCGACGCGGCGTCGTTGGCGGATTCGGTCATGGTGATGTGTACCTTTGCGTGTTTGTTCGTTGAGTGTGGTCCTGACGGCGATCTCAGCCTTCGCAGGCGAGACACGTCGTGTCGTCGGCTACGGCCTTCATGTTGATGTCGTCTTCGATGCGGCGGCGTTCGGTCACCACACCCACGCGGTCCGCTTTGCGGAGCTTGTCCGATCGGTTGTAGTAAAGGGACTTGAGACCCCGTTTCCACGCCGTGAAGTGACAGGCGTGCAGGTACGGAATCGACACGTCGGGCGGGAAGAAAAGGTTCACGCTCTGACCCTGATCGATGAACGGCTGCCGGTCGGCGGCAAGTTCGATGATCCAACGCTGATCGATTTCGGTCGCGGTGCGAAACACGGCGCGTACGGCCTCGGGAATGTCCTCGCGATGCGCGATCGAGCCGTCGTGGGCGATGATGTCGGCCCAGACGTCGTCGTTGTTGAGCCCCAGGCGCTCCAATTCGCGCACGAGCTGGGGGTTCTTCACGATGTAGGCGCCCGAGATCGTGTCCTGACGGTAGATGTTGGCGCGACGCGGCTCGATCGAGGGGCTCGTTCCCCCCATGATGAGCGAGGACGACGCGTTCGGCGCCACGGCGTTCCAGTGGGAAAAACGGCGCTTTACGCCCGCTTGCGCCGCATCCGGGCACGGACCGCGAAGGTCGCAGAGGATCGCGTCCGCACGGGCGCATTCCGACTGAATGTGCTTGAAGATGCGGATGTTGATGCTCTTTGCCAGTGCCGACTCGAAGGGAACGCCCTTCTTCTGAAGGTATGCGTGAAAGCCCAGCGCCCCGAGACCGACGGAGCGTTCGCGCTCGGCGCTCTTCTTCGCGCGGGCGATGGTCTCCGGAGCGTGTTCGATGAAATACTGCAATACGTTGTCGAGGAACTCCATCGCGTCGGGGATGAAGTTCTCGTCGTTCTTCCACTCGTCGAAGTATTCGAGGTTCACGGACGAGAGACAGCAGACGGCCGTACGGTCGGCGCTCGTCGGAAGGAAGATTTCCGTGCAGAGGTTCGAGCCGTGGATTGCAAGTCCCTGTGCCTTCAACCAGGAGGGAAGCGCCCGGTTCGCCGTATCCGTGAAGACGAGATAGGGTTCCCCCGTGTGCATGCGCATTTCGAGAATGCGCTGCCAGAGGTCGCGCGCGGAAACGACTTCCGTCACGCGCCCCGTCGCGGGGTCTTTCAACTCCCACGAGTCGTCCGCATCGGCGTCGCGCATCGAGGCTTCGACCTTCGCCATGAAGGCGTCCGAAAGATTGACGCCGTGGTGGAGGTTCAAGGCTTTGAGGTTCTGGTCGCCCGTGGGCTTTCGCATCTCGATGAACGGAATGATGTCCGGATGATCGATGTCGAGAAACGCCGCGTACGAGCCGCGACGGGTCGAGCCCTGACGGTACGCAAGGCACGCCGCATCGTAGACCTTCAGGTGCGGCATCACGCCCACGCTCTTTTCATCCGCCGAGCGGATGCCCACGTGGATCCCCACGCCGCCCCCGAGCATCGAGAGCCAATTGACTTCGGAGAGCGTGTCGACGAGCCCTTCGGCGCTGTCGGCCATGTAGGCGAGGAAGCAGGAAATCGGCAGGCCCTTCTTCGAGCGACCGAAGGAGAGGATCGGCGTCGAAAAGGAGAGCCAGTGACGGCTCGCGTAGTCGTAGATGCGCTGCGCGTGTTCGGGGTTCGAGGCAAAGGTTTCGGCAACCGATGCGAAACGTTCCTGAGGGCTCGTTTCTTCGGGGCGCATGTAGCTTTCGCGCAGACGAATCCGACCGAGCTCGTCGAAGAGCTCGTCGCGGCGCGGATCGATGGTGACGGACATGGAAGAGGACCTTAGGGGGGTAGAAAGAGGGTTGCGAACCGCCCGAAAATCCGAAAAACGAATGAAGGCCCGCGCAGCGTGATTTCGGGTAGCGGGCCTTGAAATGGTGTTTTCGTTACTCGGGTAATCTATCTATGGTGGTTTCGCGGAAATAACGTCCGCTCATCCTAAAGGAAGCCGTGCCGTTTTTCCAATAGGTGTCACCTATGGTACCGATTGTGAACGGAGTCCTTTTCGAGCGGCATCGCTCCGGGAGTGCACGGCTTTTCCGTGCTTATCCGCTACTTCGGTACGAAGTTTGGCGTTGCTTTCTCTTTGGTCGTACGTCGTGCGAAGGAGGCTCGACACGAAACCGATACGCCGTTTGCGATAGAGGGGCCCGTACAGCAACATACGGAAACAACGGACGCGTCTTCGCGACGCGGTTTTTCGCCTCGGACCGCACTCCGAAAGGCAACGACTTTCGAAAGTCGTGCTACGATGTACCCAAGCTATCGGGTTGGAGCAAACGCCGACGCCCGTCTCCCTTCACACTCCGCAAGAGGATCGCACCATGAGCGAAATCGTTCCCGTCACCTCCGCCAACCTCGACGAAGTCGTCTTCAAGTCCGACATCCCCGTGATTCTCGCGATCGGCGCCTCCTGGTGCATCGACTGCCGTCGCGCCGCGCCCTTCTACCAGGCCTTTGCCAAGGAGTACGCGGGTCGCATGAAGTTCGTCGCCATCGATTCCGAAGCCTCGCCCGAACTCAAGGAAAAATTCGACGTGAAGCATATCCCGACGATGCTCGTCGTCAAAAACGGCGTCGAACTTCCGGGGCGTCTTGTTGAAGTGAAGACCCCCTCGGAACTCAAGGCCTTCATCGAACAGGGTCTCGCCGCCTGATCCGGCCGCCCGTTCTCGACACCCGAATTCGCGTGTCCTCGAAGCTCTCCCGTTTGTTGCGGGGGAGCTTTTGTTTTGTGTCTTCCGACCGCCGTCATCCGGCCTTCCTTAGGCCTTTTCCCTTTTGTCCCTTGCCGCGCGCATCGAACGTCCGTACGTGCCGACCCGCACTTCTCAGAGTTTCGGGCAAGAAGAGCGTAGGGTTCGCACTCGCGAAAACGTCCTCTCCGTAGCAAGATGTACGCATCGGACAAGGCACCCGTCGTCGGGACTTTTCGTTCCAAGCACGAACGGGCATGGAGTTTGCTCTTGCGTTTCCTTCAATTTTCCTTTCCCTCGCGCTATGTCCACCACACTCAAACGCTCTTTGTCGGCGCGACACCTGACGATGATCGCCCTCGGGGGGTCGATCGGCACGGGACTTTTCGTTGCCTCAGGGGCCGTTCTCTCCCAGGCGGGTCCCGCGGGCGCCATCGCCGCCTATGCGCTCATCGGCCTTATGGTCTACTTTCTCATGACGGGGCTAGGCGAGCTCGCCGCTTATGAACCCGTTTCGGGGTCGTTCGCCACGTACGGCGAAAAGTACGTCGACGAAGGTTTCGGTTTTGCGCTCGGCATCAACTACTGGTACAACTGGGCGATTGCGATTGCGGTCGACCTCGTTGCCGCGCAGCTCGTCATGGCCTGGTGGTTCCCGCAGGTTCCGGGCTGGTGCTGGAGCGCGATTTTCCTTTCGGTGATCTTCGCCTTCAACTGGGCGTCGGCACGTATCTTCGGCGAAGCGGAATTCTGGTTCGCGTTCGTGAAGGTTGCGGCGGTGGTTTTTTTCATCATCGCGGGGACGCTCCTTCTTCTCGGCGTCCCGACCGAAGTGGAAGGCTCGGGTTTTGCGAACTGGACCGCGGGCGAAGGTCCTTTTGCCGGGGGCTTTGCGGCGTTCTTCGCCGTGGCGATGACGGTCGGGTATTCCTTCCAGGGGACGGAGCTCATCGGCGTCGCGGCGGGCGAATCGAAGGATCCGCAGAAGAACATCCCGAAGGCCGTGAAGCAGATCTTCCGGCGCATTCTTCTTTTCTACATCCTGTCGACCGTCGTCATGAGCCTGTTGATTCCCTACACGGATCCGCGGCTTCTCAAAAACGACCTCGCCGACGTGGCGGTGAGCCCATTTACGCTCGTTTTTGAAAACGCCGGGCTCGTCTCGGCCGCTTCGGTCATGAACGCCGTGATTCTCACGACGGTCCTTTCCGCCGGGAATTCCGGCATGTACGCCGCCACCCGCATGCTTCATACGCTCGCGCTTGCCGGGAAGATGCCGAAGATCTTCGGACGGACGTCCGCTTCCGGGGTGCCGCGCAACGCCCTTCTTGCTACGACCGTCATTTCCTGCCTCTGCTTCCTCACGGCCTTCTACGGCGACCAGACGGTCTACTTCTGGTTGTTGAACACCACCGGCATGGGAGGCTTCATTTGCTGGCTCGGGATGGCGATCTCGCACTACCGCTTCCGTCGCGGCTACGTCGCGCAGGGCGGACGCCTCGAAGACCTTCCCTACCGAGCGCCTTTCTTCCCCGTCGGCCCCGCGATTGCCTTTGCGATCTGCGCGTTCGTTGCGGCGGGTCAGAATTACGAAGCGCTCTTCGACGTCTTCACGGGGACGGCCTTCGACGGGCAGGGGCTCTTGGCGACCTACGTGGGGCTTCTCATCTTCGCCGCGCTTTGGATCGGCTACCGCATCACGCATCCCAAGGTGCGCATGGTCGGCCTTCGCGAGATGCGCTTCCCGGACATCGAGGCGCGAAAGGTCGCCGAACCGTCCGAAGCGGGTCCTATGAAAACCAACGTGTAAAGTCAAGCGGAGGAACCCGTACTCAGATCAAACCCGCCGCAAAGATTTTTCACGCATTTGCGTCGGGAAGCGTATTCTTATCGGGTAAGAAGTCGGAACGGGCACGATTCAGCGTCTTCTGCGTGTCCGTTCTCTTCTTCCCTTCCGTTGGCCGGGCCTCAGAGCCCGGCTTTCTTTTTGTCGGTTGCGAGCGCGTTCCGCTTTTTTTTCGGCCGAGGCCCGCGCGGACGTTGGCGACGGGAGGGTTCGATCCGCTAAAATAAACGGTTTTTCGGGCGGCTTCGTCGTCCGAACTCGTTCCCGATCGCGTGCGGGCTTTTTCGGGCGAATCCGTTCGCCGTGTCGGCCGTTTTCCACGGCCCGAAGCCCCGGGCGATCGGCGGGCGCCCTCCTCCCCGAGGCACGGCCTCGCGGAGCCTGCGGCGCCAGGTAATTCCGGAGGACTCATCGCTCGTGGCAGCCCGTACTCTCATCGAAACTTACAGAGCGTTGAAAGAAACGCCCATCTGGAAGCTCCTTGCGGGCCAAAACGCGCCCGTCACGGTCGGGCTCCTTGAGAACCTCCTCTACGAGGGCGAGCGCCAACTGCCGGCCTCCGTCTTCATCGACCGTCTCGCGCACGAACTCGGCGAACTCGAAGCCGCCGACCGCTCCGCCGACCGGGAAAGCCGGCGCGAAAGTCGCGAGGGCCCTCGCGAGCTCGCGAAACTTTACGCCGCCCGTTGGGTGAAAGAAGGCTACATCGTCTGCCGTCTCCCCGCAGGGGTGGCCGAAGAGGTATACGAACTCACCTCCGCGGGGCTTGACGTCATTCGCTTCTTGACGCGCTACCGCATGCGCCGCTCCGGCCCCACGGAAACGCGCCTTGACATGGTGACGCACGCCCTCATCAAGCTTGCAAACGATTCGGACGCGGATCCCGAGGCCCGCATCGCGCGCCTTGAAGCCGAAAAGGCCCGGATCGACGCCGAAATCGCCGCCGTGCGCGAGGGGCGTGCGGAAGTACTCGCGACCGACTCGGCGCTCACCCGTACGAACGACATTCTCGACCTCTTCCACGAGCTGCGGACGGACTTCCGGCGCGTGCGCGAAGAGTTCGAGCGCCTGAACCGCAATTTCCGCGCGGAGATTCTGCGCAGCGACGCCCCGCGCGGCGACATGCTCGAACGCTTCTTCGAAGGGTACGACGCCATTCGCGATTCGGACGCGGGGCGAGCGTTCGAAGGCTTCTACCGGCTTCTCACCGACCCCCGTGCTACGGACGAACTCCAAAACGCGATCGATCGGATTCGCACGCAGCCCTTCTTTGAAAAGCTCGGGGATCGCGACAAGGAGCTCCTGACGAGCCTTCAGACGGACCTCTTGGAGCGCGCCCGCGATACGCGCTCCGTCATGATCGCGCTCGCACGGTCGCTGCGCGAATTCGTCGAGCGGCACGAGTATCGGGAAGAAAAACGGCTCGATCGGCTCATTCGCGAGGCGGATGCTGCGGCGCGCGAAGCGGCGCACGCCGTTTCCGCAGGCTGTCCCGTCCACACGCTCGAATTCACGAGCGCGTACGTGACGTCCTTGTCGACCCTCGAACTTTACGACCCCGAACTCTCGCGCCTCTCGACCCCGATCGAGACCGCGGAAGCGCCCGTCGCGGACCTTCGCGCGTTGGCCGCGCGTCTGCGCGACTCCGACATCGACTACGCGGGGTTGAAGCGCGCCGTGCGCCGAGCGCTTGCCGAGCGCGAGACCGTAACGGTGGGCGAAGTGCTCGCTCTCTTGGATGATCCGGGCGAGCCGACGGCGGATGCCCAAAAGCAATCGACCCCGACCGTGCGTCGGGGGCTTGCCTCGTTGGTGGGGCTCCTGACGCTTGCCGCCCGTTACGGCGAACCCGTACGCGATCCGAAGGCGGAGTTTCTCGAGGCGCTCGCCGCACGCCGTGCCGCCGCAACTCGGGAAACGGACGACGAAGGAAAAACGACGAAAGCCTCCGAGGGTGCAACGACTGCGAGCGCTTCGGACGAAGTTGCCGCCTTCCGGCTCTATCGCTTCGAGACGACGGGCGACGCCGCGGACCCGGCCGATCGCGTGTTCCGGCAGGATCCCGAGGACGGGACCGACGCCGAGGAAATGAAGGATGCGTCGGCTGCCGCGGATACGCCGGAAACCGATCGAGATGCGAATCTGACGCCCGAAGCCTTCTACCCGCTCGTTCCTTCCGCCGACCTCGAGCACGTTGCGTGGACGACCCGTACGGGCGAAGTGCGCGAATCGACCGTTCCGACCTTCCGCTTTACGGGGGCGTCGCTCGAAAAGATGCGTCGCTCGCGGGGGCTGCGCTAAGAGACGAACGATACCGAATCGCACCGAACCGTACCGAACGGAAACGAATTGAATTTTCCGGGCGGGAACCGTCGAGGAAGAGGGCTCGTGGCCCTACTCCCTCCCGTCCGCCCGGAACCGATTATTGAGATGCCCATGACCGACGAAATCGACGACTTCGACGACATTTCTCCCGACGTTGCGACCGACGCCCGCGACTTCGCATACGGCGCCCGCGACGCCGACCCGGAACTCCCCGGGACGCAGCTCTTCGAGGGCGATACGGGGACCCTTCCTTTCAAGACCCGACAGGTGCTCGTGCACCTCTTGCGCGGCCCCTACCTGCGACGCGACCGCAGCCGCCACCTCTGGACGGAGTTGGTCGCAAGCGAAGCGGTGCTGCGCTCGCGCCTGAACGACCTCTTTCTCGACCTTGCGATCGACGACGAAACGGGTATTGCCTTTTGCCGTCGACCCGACACGTACGAATCGAAGGCTCCGTCGCTGCTTCACACCGTGCGCTTGAAGTTCCTCGATTCGGTGCTTCTCCTGATGCTTCGCTCGCGCCTCATGCGTACGGCCGAAACGGGCGACCGCACGGTGGTGACGCACGCCGAGATCGTCGAGTATCTTCGCGACTACGACCGCACGGCCGATCGCGACGTTCGACTCTTCGACGCGCACGTCGGAGGGGTCGTCAAGCGTCTCAAGGACCGCAAGATCCTTGTCCCGCTTTCGGGCGAAGAGCTCCGCTACGAAGTGAGCCCCGTCCTGCAACTCCTCTTTGACGCGACGGACGTCGCCGCCCTCACCGAGGAGTACCGCAAGAAGGCCGAAGAGCTGCGCGAAGACGCGACGGCGATCGACGAGGACCGTCCGGAAAAGCGCGTGATGCTCGACGAGCGCGACGATGATGCGGATGAAGCCGACGCGGCGGACGACGAGGGAATCGTTTCGGAAGAAGCCGACGAATCCGATGAATCCGATGAATCCCACGTAGCCGAAGAAGCGCAAGCGGCCCTCGAGGACGTTGAGGCCGACGAGCCGGAGAGTTCGGAATCGAACGACGCCCCGACGGATGCCGGCAAGGCCGCCGATGACGTCGCTCCTGACGTTCCCGTCGACCTTCCCCTCGAAGCGAGCGCACCCGCTCGCACCGAGGAAACAACGCTCTTCGAAGTCCCTGTAGACGAGCCCGAAGCCCGAAACGAGATTGAGGCTCTCCCGGAAGTCGCTCCCGAAGCGGCGGGTGACCTTGAAGACGGCGCGGATCCTGCGACTTCCGTCGATGCCGCCCCTCTCCCCGTTCGTGCGGCGGTTGAGGCTCCTGCTGCCGAAAGCATGCCCGATCGGGATCGAAATTTGATGGTGCAGCTCGACGCCATCGTTGCCGCTCAGGCGGGCGCGGCGCCGTCGGCCGAACCTCTTCCCGAGTTGCCGAAGCGACGCTCGCGAAAGGCAAAGGCGACGGCTGCGGCGCTAGAGCCGAACGAAACGACGGCGACGAAGTCGACCAAGGCGACGAAGACATCCAAACGTACGAAGGCTTCGAAGGCTTCGAAGGTTTCGGAGACTTCCTCATCGACGCAGTCGTCCTCCGACGTTGCGACGGGCGTGACGGCTCCTCTCGAAACCACGGAAGTGACGGACGTGTCGGAAGTCGAAGCCAAGCCCGCCGCTCCCGAGAAGAAAGCTCCGACCGCACGCAAACCCCGCAGCCGCGCCGAAACGACGCAAGCGCCTCTTTCGTCCGAAGCCGCCGACAACGTTGTCGACAACTCCGCCGAGACCGGCCTCCTTTTCACCGACACGGACGCTGAAGCATGAACGAAACGAATGAATTGAACGCATCGGTTTTCGAAGGCCATACGCAGTTTCGCATCGCGCGCCTGCAACTCTTCAACTGGGGCACGTTCTCGGGCTCGCACGACATCGAGGTGAGCCCCCGAGGGTACCTCTTCGTCGGCGCCTCGGGTTCGGGGAAGTCGACCCTGCTCGATGCAATGGTGACGCTCCTTCTGCCGCAGCCCGAATACAACGCCGCGGCCCACGAAGGGGAGCGCGGTCGCAGGTCCGACCGCTCCGTCATGAGCTACGTGCGCGGCGCCTGGTCGAGCGCGACCGAGTACGAGCCTTCGGGGCGCTCGCGCTCGGTGGTGCGGTATTTGCGCGAAGGCTCGACCTTTTCGGTCGTCGCTTTGACGCTCTTTGACGCCGTGGGCGCCCAATACACGCTCATGCTCGTGGCGTACGTGAAGGGGCGTTCGACCGACGAAAATTCCGTCATCCGTCAGTTCATGATCGCTCCCGGAGACGTGACGCTCTCGCCCGCACTCCTCAAGGAATTCGCGCGCACGGACTTCGACTTCAAGGCCCTGAAGCGCCGTTTGCCCACGGACCTCAAGAGTTTCACGACCTTCACGGCCTACTCCGCCGCCTTCTCGGCCCTTTTCGGGATCCGCGACAAGGCGGCCCTGAAGCTGCTCGCCAAAGCCCAGTCCGCAAAGAACCTCGGGGACTTGAATACGTTCCTTCGAACCTTCATGCTCGACGAGCCGAAGACCTTTGAGACCGCAGACCGCTTGGTCGACGAATTCGGGGAGCTTTCGGACGCGCACCGCGCGGTGGTCGAAGCCCGCAAGCAGCACGAAATTCTCGAAAAGGCCCGCTCCGCCCTCCTTCGCGCTCAGCACGAAGAGCGCGACGCGCGTTTGCGCGATGAGGAAGCCCGGGCGACCCCTGCGTGGAAGCTTCGCTTCGAGCGCGACATCGTGGAGCGCGAGCTTCCGCGCTTGAAGCGCGAAGCCGCCGAATCCGAAGCCGCGCTTGCCAATGCCGAGAGCGCCGCGGAAGACGCGAAGAACGAAGTGCGCCGCTTGGAGCAGCTCCACTACCGTGCGGGCGGCGAAGCGGTCGCGAACCTCACGCAAACGCTCGAACATCGTCGTGACGCCGTGAAGCGCGTCGAGAAGCTCCGGCTTCGCGTTGAAAAGAGCCTCGCGCAGTGCGGCGAAAAGGTGCCCGACGAGGAACGCACCTGGGTGACGCTTTCGGAAGAAATGAAGGCCCTCCTTCGGGCCCGCGAATCGGCCGAAGTCGACCGCATGAAGCGGCGCGACGAAGCTGTCGCGGCCGAGGCCGCCCTGGAGCGGGAACTCTCCGCCCTCACGCGCGAAATCGCCGCGATGCGTTCGCGCCCCACCAATATCCCCTCGAACCTCGCCACCGTGCGGCGACGCATGGCGGACGCCCTGACGCTCGACGAAAAGCGTCTCCCCTTTGCCGGGGAACTCTTCGAGGTGAAGCCCGAAGAAGCCCTCTGGCAGGGAGCGATCGAGCGCGCGACGCGCGACTTCGCCCTGACGATGCTCGTATCCGCCGAGGACTTTCCGGCACTTGAGGCTTACGTTGCCGAACACGATTCGGGCGAGTGCCTTCGCATTCTTCGCGTCGAACACACGGATCACGAAGAGCCCGCCTTCCGCGGCGAAGCGTTCCTCTCCGAAAAGGTGAATTTCGCCACGGGCCCCTGGCGCTCGGCGGTGGCGCTCGAATTTGCAGCCCGCTTCCCGCACCGTTGCGTCGATACGCTCGAAGCCTTCGAGCGTGCGGACTCGGCCGTGATGCCCTCGGGTCTCGTCAAAACCCGCGGGCGCCTCTTGACGAAGGACGATTCGACGGCGCTCGACGACCGTCGCAGCTGGGTGACGGGCTTCTCGAACGCCTCCAAATTGGCCCTCTATGTTGAAGAAGCCGAACGCACCGAACTCCGAAAGAACGAAATCGCCCGCACCCGCGAAGCGCTCGACGCCGAAGGGCGTCGCTCGCGCGAACGACTGGCCGCCGCCGAAATCGTCACGAACGCCTCCTGGGAAGAAGTGGACCTCTTGGGCGCCTGCCGGCGCGAAGCCGAAGCGGATGAGGCTCTGAAAGCCGTGCTCGAGTCGAACTCCGAACTGAAGTCGATCGAGTCGCAGCTCGTCACGGCCCGTGCCCGCGAAGAAACCGCGGGGCGGCTCCTCATCGATCGCACCGTCGAAGCTAAAGAAAAGAAGGCTCGCCTTGTCGCCAACGAAAGCCGTCTCACGGCGATTCTGCGCGAAGCCGAAAAGCTAGGTGCCGATGCGATCGATCCCGCGGTCTACCTGCGACTTGACGCGCGTCTCCCTGCGTCCGTGAGGCTTCCCATGGCGGAGCGCGATCTTGAACGTGCGGTCGACGCCGTCAAGGCCTCGATTGCGGACGCCAATCGCTTGGGTGCGGCCGAAGCCGCCCGCGCGCAGAGCGAAACCTGCGCGCAGTTCGCCCTCTTCCGCAGCCGCTACCCCGCGCGTGCGAGCGCCTGGGATACGGCCTACGAAGCGGCGCCCGAATACATGGCGTACCTCGAAGGGCTGGAGCGGGACGGCCTTCCGAAATTCGAGCGACGCTTCCGCGAGTTGCTCGAAACGCAGTCCCTTCAGAACTTCATCGAACTCGCGTCGCAGCTCACGGCCTCGCGCCGCTCCATTTTCGACCGTATGGCGCAGGTGAACGCCTCCTTGTCGACCGTCGCCTTCAGTCGTCTCGAAACGGGTGACACGCACCTTCGCATCGAAATCAACGATCGGCGCATTGCGGAAGTGGAAGACTTCCGTCGGGCGCTCCGTTCGATCCTCGAAGGGGCCTGGGAGTCGCTCGCACCCGAAGAGGCGGACGCCCGGTTCGAGCGGATCGGCTCGCTCGTCGAACGCATGGGCTCCGCCGACCCCGAGGCGCAGCGCTGGCGCTCGCTCGTCCTTGACGTACGCAATCATGTGGAATTCTCGGCGGTCGAGTACGACGACGAAAATCGCGTCGTCGAAACCTATCTCTCGGGTGCGGGCAAGTCGGGCGGGCAGCGCCAGAAACTCACAACCACGTGTCTCGCGGCGGCGCTTCGCTACCAGTTGGGGCGCTCCGCTACGGGCCTTCCCGTTTTCGCCCCCGTGCTCCTTGACGAAGCCTTCGACAAGGCCGACAGCGAATTCACCGACATCTCGATGAACATCTTCAACCGATTCGGCTTCCAGATGATCGTCGCGACCCCGGAAAAAGCGGTCTACACGTTGGAGCCCTACATCGGCGGGGCGTCCCTCGTGACGATCGCCGACCGACGCCGCTCGGGCGTCATTGCCATCGCCTACGACCCCGTCAAGAAGGAGCTCGACTGGGAGGACGCCGTTCCCGAAAACGATTCGCCCGCTCGCCGCTCGGCACGCCGTATGGCGGAATTGAACGCGATCCTCAACGAGATCGAGGCCGAGGGGTGAGGCCTTCGTCGGGCTTCACGGCGCAAATCGTCAAGCGATTCGTGAAGCCTGAAAACGGAGTTTAATTTCCCAAAAACAGATCGGCCCCGGGAGCGATTTTCCGCTTCCGGGGCCGAGTTTTTCGGACTTCCTATTTTTGCGAGCGCGTGCCTCAAGCTTTCGCTTCGCCCCCGTAGAAGGTGAAGAGCCGTTCGGCGGGGTTGTCGGTGTCGGGCGCTCCGCCGCGCATCTTTTTCACGTTTTCGAGCAATAGGACGGCAGTCTCGAGCTCGTCGATCGCGCCCTCGATGACGTTGCGGTAATCGAGCGCCTCTTCGGCGATGATTTTCCGCCTTTCGGCAAGCTTCGTGCCGATCTGGCGCATGGTTTCCGTGAAGTCCGGGGCGGGACCTTCGAAACTGATACGCATCGCCACGAGGGTTTTCTGCAGCGCTCGGGCGTCGTTCGCCCCAAGCACAATCGGATGCGTCCGGGGCGAGAGCGTCTGCACCAAGGCCCAGGCGATCGAGGGATTATTCTTCACCAAGAGGCCCGCGTTCAGGAGCGCCCGATCGGCCTGCCAGAGCACGGCCGTCACGTACGCGCGATGCGAGCCGAGCGCGGTGCCCACGACCGTCGCGTGGCCGTCCGCCTCAAGCGCCCGCGTGAATTCCGCGATCGCCTCCCGACGCCTGTTTCCGAACGATCCCTTCGGGGCCTTGGGGCCACGGACGACGTCGAACGCAATCATGGTGGTCGTCGCCCCGAAGTGTTCCATGGTCTTCGTGAAGTCGACCCCGGACAGGTTGGAGTGCGAGAAGATGTACGGGTCGAAAAGCTCCGGAAAGAGCGACCGACCTTCTCGGATGTCCATAAAGAAAGGGGCGCCCGGATGGTTGATGCAGTCGACCTTGAGGTCCTGCCACTCGATCGGAACGTCTGCGAGCGTCATGCCGTGGGCGTCGGGAAACTTCTTGAAGAAGTACGTCCGGAGGTCTTCAAGCGAATAGCCCGGCTTCTTCGGGCGCCAATCCCAAAGAAGAAAATCGGGCCGGAAGTACGTCATATAGGCCGCCTCCCCGACGGCCGCGATCACGGCGTCCGTCAATGCGGCGCAGAAGCGCTCCTTCGCCTTGATTTTCTTCCCGACCGCGACGGCGAGGCGGATTTTCCCGTTGACGATTTTCGGGTGGAAACGCAGCGTAGCGAGGTCCGTGTCCTTCAGAAGCGGGTTGACGTAGGTCGAGAGGTCGGCTTCGGGTCGACCGCTTTGCAGGAAGGTCCAGCGGTCGGTGATTCCCTCGGGCATACGCTTCAGGAATTCGCGCAACGCAAACAACTCGCTCTTTGTGCTGCCGGCGCCGAGTTGCAGGACGGGCTTCCCTTCTTCGTCGAGACCGACCTTCCGGAGCCACGCTTTGCTGAAAACGGAAATCGGCCCCTCGATCACGAGCCGCGGGTCCACGTCGGCGCGTTCGGCCAAAGAGATCTGTCGCACCATCAAATCTTCCGACTCTTCGACGGTGCGCCCGACGATTTCGGCTCGCTCTTCAAAGCTCAGGCGCGGGAGGATTTCGGTCGCGTACTGCAAGGCGCGGCCCATGGAATATATTGCTCGGGAATCGGGTTCGTATTCCTGCGACGCGAGGAGCGTTTCGAACCCCGCGCGATAGCTCCCGTTCGCAAGGTACCCCATGCCGAGAAGCCGCAGCACGTGGGCGCGATCGGACGGCTTCGTCACTTTCGGGAGAAGCTCCTGCAAGAGGTCGATCGAGCGCTTGCGACTGTACACGTCAACGTAAAAGTTGTCGAACGTGAGCAAAAGCACTCGAGCGTATTCGATCGTCAAGTCGATGTTTTTCGTCCCGGGAATGGCTTCAAGCGTGTGTGCGAGGATGTCGTAGCCCGCTTCCGGCGTCCAGCGCGCGACGTGTTCGAGCCATCCCTTGCGATCGTCCTTCGCGGGGAGATTGCGAAGGTCGAACGCTTCGTCTTCTTCCTCCTCGGTCATCTCGCGCCAGACGGGCTCATACCCCGTAAGGAGCGGTTCGACGCACGTTGGGCCGAGGCTCAGCGTCAGGAGGATCGCGTCCCGGTTGCCGTCCTTCGAGATGATTTCCGCGCGGAACGGATTCGCAATGCGCACGCGCTCGACTTCGCCGTAGGCACCGCTCCAAACGCCCCGCGCGATCATGCGGACGGCTTCCGGATCGAGCATCGAAATCGCCGCGAGCGACATGTTGAATTCGATCGTGAGCGAAGGAATCTGCAAGGTCGACGTTGAGACGTGAAGGCCCTCGGGCGTGCGCGTCGGTTCGGTCGCTCTCAGGATCCGAAGGTTCTTTTTGAGTTTCTCAGGGTCGACCATGATCGAGCGGGTCAACTCGCGGAACTCGGCGTACTGGTAGTAGTCGAACGCGCCTTTTTTGAGCTTGTCGAGATCCTGCTCGTCGATGATCGGGTCGGCGAGGTCCGCGACCTTCTCAGGGAGCGTTCGGTTCGACTTCAGGACTTTGCGAAGCTTCCTCCGGAGCCGCCGGAAAAACGTCGGTTCGGAGAGGTGCATCTCCCGAATCGTTTCGTAAAACTCGATGGCTTCGTTCAAAAGGTCTTCGGCGTCCTGAGGCCGCCCCTCGGCAACGGCTGCAACAACGAAAAAGCGTACCGCACGAAGGTCGTACGGAGCGATCTCAAGCACGCGCTCGGCCGCTTCGATCGCCTCGCGGGTCTTGCCGTCGCGAAGGCGCGCTTCCAAAAGGAACATGAGGTACTCGTACGAGTCGACGTCGTCGAGCGAGTCGGGCGCCGCCCATTCGAGGACGTCCAGCGCCCTCACCCGCGTCGAGTAATCGAGATTTTCGAGGCCGGCTCGGGCGTACGTCAGGACGAACTGCAGGTCGCGCGCGACCTCCTCTTTCGTGAAGCGCTTCCGGCGCAGTCCCTGTTGAAGGACCTCATCGAGATAATCGAACCGTCCGGGACTGTCCTGCAAGACTTCGAGCTCCCTGAGGTTTTTGGGTTTGAGGATCATTTTGTTCTCGCTTTCGGGGCCGGGCTCGCCGAACCGTCAGGGGGTTCGGCACGGGCCAGGTATAAGAATGGTTTGTTCGGGGCGCGCGTCCATAAGGCGCCTCCCCTTCGGTCGAAAAAGAGCGGGCGCTGTGCTCGCTACTTCTTCGTCCCGAAGCGCTCGGGCGATCTCTGAAGCCTGCAAATCCTCGTTTCGGACGTGATCGGGCAGCGGGTTCGGTGCACGATGTTTTCTCCATTCCTTGACCGGGCGCCTTTCGACGGGCGGTCGCGGTCGGTCTGTGTGGTGTTCCTGTTCTTTTTTCCGGCTGACGCAAAGAAACTCACAGGGCCCGTAATGTCAGTCGTCGGGAACGAAGAGCGTAGCGGCGCGTTGCCGATCGTTGCAGGCATAGTGAACCTGATCGAGGTCGGGAGCAAAGCGACCGACTCGGAAATCAAGCTCGGGTAGATCTTCAGCTTTCGTCAGGGCGTCCAGTGCGGCGAGCGCCTCGCGGTGGGCCTCCTCGAGGCGGGCGATACGCGCACGGGAAAAGCCGCCGTAGTAATAAACCGTCTTGCACTTCGAAACGTCCTCTTTCACGGCATCGCGCACCAGTGCCTTGAGCGGAAGCTCGATGAACGACGGGCTCATTACGCGCGCGGACGCGTACGCCGCCGCGTCGCAACTGCGGAAGTATGCGCGGGCGGCCGACATGACCCGGGGCGAATTCCACACGAGGCAGGGAATGTAGAAATGGTTCACGCCGGTCATTTCCCCAAGCACGGTGAGGCTTTCCGGGCACGTCTTTTTGAGGTGCGCGAGAAAGCCCTCCGCAACGGGACGCCGCCGGTCGTTTTTCGCCTCTTCGGATTCTCCTGCTACCGAGCGCACGTCGAAATAGAAGACGACCGGCAGCGCGCCCGAGCGCGCATGCCGCTCGAACTGTCTGGCGGAGTTGAACAGTCCGATCCGGAATCCCGCCAAATCGGGGACGACTACCCCTCTGCGAACGTCGGAACCAATCCATCTGTCGGGCCATTCCGAGCAGATCCCCCAAGCCGTGTAAGCCCTGCGCTCGGCCACCAAGCCGTCGAACGTCTGATGTTTCGCGCTTCTGAACTGCTGAAAGAAGAAATGGCGGAATTCCCGAAGGAAGTACGGCCTGAATCGCTTGGATGCCGGACCGCGTACGCTGATGGACCATACGTAACGAAGCCGAACATCCTCGCCGAGCGTGTTGCTTATCAGGCGTTCGGCATAGAGCATCGCTTTTTGCCGATCGGTGCGTCGGATTTCTCCGAGCTCCTTCGACCAGACGTAAAGCCAACAGCCCTTTCCCCAATCGTCCGTTTCGAACCAATGAAGCTGCACCCGCACCTTCTCGGGCCGAATCCCCGGGATCTCGGCGTAGGGAGCGGGAGCGTACGGATCTCCCTGAGCCGGATAGCCTTTCGTCACGTGCCAGCGGTTCCGAAGCGAATCGGGCATGCGGCGAGCGAACCGATCGATGGCATAGCTGAGGCTCATCGCGTATGAGGGCGAGAGGATGAGCGTGAGCACGTCGTTCTCGAAGACGACGGAAATGTTCCAGCCGCAGGCGACGGGAGCAAGCGTTGAAAAAATCGCCTGCATCGCCCGACGGAAATCGTCTTCCGACGACCCGCAGAGCGCCAGAAGCTCGTCGCTTTGCGCTTCGAGGCGTCTCCAGACGTACTCGACGCGGTATTCAAACGGAATGCCCGCAAGGGCGAGCTCGGGTTGGGTGCGAAGCGGCCCCCGGCTCGCCAAATACGCATCGAACGGCAGCGCCCGACGGGCGATGCGCGAACGGGCGGGCTTGTGACCTTTTCTTCTGCGCTTGGGTTCGTTCACGATGTTGACTCCCCACAAAAACCGAGATGAACGTACTCCGGGTGTGACTCGGGGCGTTCCTTTCTTCTCCATTGTAGGAAAACCTTCTCGAGCCCATCGGGGGTGTTGAGCGTGGCTCGAGAACCGGGCCCCTCACCCCGAGGCCGTACGACAGCAAGCTCGACTACAATGAGGCGCCTATTCCGCGAGTCGACTCCAATTTTCGAAATACATGAAGTTTCGCTATCTGCTCTTCACGGGTTTTGCCTCCGTAGCGCTCATCCCGATTGCCGCGCTTACCGTCGTGCAGTTGAACGAGTTGCGCCGCGAAGCCCGCGACCAGGACATCGCTCAGGTGACGCTCACGCATGCGACGGCGGAGCGATTGCGCTCGCACCTTTCGATGGCGATGAAGCTTGTGGAAGTGTCGGCCCTCACGGCGGCGGTCCCCATGCAGATGCCCCAATCGGAAGGGGTCGCGCTCACGATGAACGAACACCTGCGGCATTTGTCGGAATCCGTCCGATTCATCCGCAACGCCCACATCGACAATATCGAGCTGCGAACGGTCTACGCCTACCCGAGCATCGAAGCGTTGGAGACGGAATTGAGTGCCCAAGCTCGGCCCTCGCCCGTCTCGGCCGCGTCGGATTTGCGGTCGCCCGCGGGCGATCATCGCCACCTCTGGCACGCCGAGGCGCTGGCGGCTCCGCGCGGCAAGGTACTCGTTTCGCCTCCGATGGAATACGGCCCCGAGCGCCGGTCCACGATCGCCATTTCGATTCCCATCGACGGCGAGAAGGCGCGCTTCGGGATTCTCACGGCGTACCTCGATTTGCGATGGATCGGCGAGTACCTCGACATGACGCTGCCGCCCGCAACGAAAATCGAAGTGCTCGACAGCATGGGCGTTCCGATCGTGCCGCTCTCGAACCGTCGGACGCTCGTCGGGTCCGCCGCCACGGAGCGCGACGTCGAACATCTCAGTCGCCTCATCGATAACGCCTCGGCGCTTCAGCCCGTCGGCGACGAGTGGATTGCGGGGAAAACGCGCCTTATGCCCGACCCCTTCGTACATGCCGCCACCGATCGGCTCGACTTGAAGGACGGTCCCACCATGGTCGTTTCCGCCGTGAAGCTTCCCGACGAAGTGGGCGGTTGGACCGTGGTGCTCCTGCGCGACGTCCGGAGCCGCCTCACCTCACAGGCCCGCGTCTGGGAGCGTGCGGTCTTTCTCCTTTTCGGCGTTCTCGCCCTTTCCTTTGCCGTCGCGGGCGGTTGCACGAACGGCTTCAGCCGCTCGGTCGAGCAGCTGAAGCGCTACGTAACGCGGCTCGGGCAAGGAAACCCGCATCCCGATCCCGAGGACCGCGTGAGTTTCCCCGCGGAATTGCGCCTCGTGCAGGAAGCGCTCGAGCAGACGTCCGTTGTCCTCGAGACGCGCTCGCAGGCCCTTCAAGCTCTTAATCGCGACCTCGAACACAAGGTGAAGGAACGCACGGCCGACCTGGACGGTCGCAACCGGTTCCTGCGCGCCCTTCTTGAAGGTATGGCGGAAGGGGTGCTGGTGACCGACAGCGAAGCACGGATCGTGCACCAAAATTCCGTCGCGCGCGAGCTTCTTCACGGCGGACCCGCCGACCACCTCATGGCGGCGGTCCGAGCCGTCATGCAAGAGGATGCCAAACGACCGGACGCCCACGCGACGCTTTACGAGATGGCGGTCAAGCCCCCCGCCGAAGCCTGGCCCGCCGACTCGGGCAAGACGGTGCCCTCCTCGCAGGCCCTGCATCTGCTTCGTTACGAAGGGCGGTCGCTCGAATTCGAATGCTTCCATGTCGACGAGACGCTCGATATGACCATGCGGGCGAGTCACTTCAAGCCGCCCTTCACGGGGTTGCTCGTTCGCGACGTGACGGACCGCGAAGCGACGGCTGCTCTTAAAGAAAGTCTTCTTTCCATTGCGGCCCACGAATTCCGTACGCCCGTGCAGGCGATGCGCATTCAGGTGGAGTCGCTCCTGGCGGAGTACGAGGGTCGCGTGGGGCTCGACGGCGAACGTCGCGAAGTGCGTTGGAACCCGGACTACCGGCGCGAAATCCTTCAAAGCCTCGACGCCTCCTCGAAGCACCTTGAAGGGCTCATTCGCGACTGGCTCGACGTCGCCCGCATCGACGGCGGGTGTTTTACGATCGAACCGGAACCCGTGTCGCTACCCGTACTCTGGGAGCGTGCCGAAACGCTCGTCCGGTCCGCCTATCCCGATCAGACGCTCACGATCGATTTCGAGCCGGATGCCGAAGGGGTCTACGCGGATGCGGGACGACTCACGCAACTTTTCACGAATCTTCTCCTCAACGCGGGTTGCTACGCGCGTCCGGGGATTCCGAGCGTCGTTTCGGTAACGGGCCGCCTCGTCGGGGACGTAACGGACGACGGCACGACCGGCGACGACGACGAACCCTACGTCGAAATGCGCATCAAGGACAACGGCATCGGGATCGGGCCCGAGCACTCCGAACGGATTTTCGACCGGTTCTTCCAGGTTGAAAAAGGCGACAGTCGCTCGAAGGGCGGGATCGGTTTGGGGCTCGTGATTTGCCGTGCTATTTGCAACGCCCACGGCGGAAGCATCGAGCTAGCGAATCCGACGGCGAACGAAGGCGACGCACGACACGACGTCCTGCGGGCGAGCGGGCGAACGGGCGCGGAATTCGTTATCATTCTTCCGGTAATTCCGAAGTAAACTTCCCGAGCCGCGACCCGATATTCGGGCGGGATCCGCTTTTGTTTTCTCCCGACGTCGGCACCGACCGAAAGCGTCGTCTGCTCGGAGGTCCCCTTTCGCAGCTATGGCGCTTTATCACCCCACCATTCTCGTCGTCGACGATGAAAACACCATCCGTACGGGCATTGCGGAAAATCTCAAGCTGATCGGTTATGCTGTCGAGCTTGCCGCCGACGGCGAGGAGGCGCTCGAGCGCTTCGAAGCGATGCAACCCAAGCCCGACCTCGTCATTCTCGACGTGATGATGCCGAAGATGGACGGGTTCGACGTGCTTCGGAAAATCCGTCGCGTGAGTTCGGTTCCGGTGATCATGCTCACCGCCAAGGGCGAAGTTCAAAACAAGGTGTCCGCCTTCCGGCTCGGGGTCGACGACTACCTCACGAAGCCCTTCTCGCTCGACGAACTCCAGGTGCGCATTCAGGCGATCCTGCGTCGTACGCGGCAAGCGGCCGCGACCGTGCGGTCACATACCTACGAAGAGTCCGAAGAACTCGTGAACGGCCCCTTCCGTCTCTCGATGGAGGGGCGTTGCGCCTTTTGGTTCGATACGCCCATTCGCCTTACGGAACTCGAATTCCGGTTCCTGTGGGAGCTGTGCCTCGCGCGCGGGCGCGTCCTCACGCATGAAGAGCTTCTCACCGCCGTCTGGGGCAACCACCCGTCGAATTCCCTCAACGTGCTGCGCGTGACGCTCAACCGCATCCGCCGCAAGCTCGCCCCTCTCAACGTGGAACCCACGCTCATCACGAATTTTTCGAAGGTGGGCTACTCGATGCCCGACTTCTCGAAGTCTCCCTATGCCTACGGTGCCTCGTCCGAGAATGCGAGGGACAACGCCGAACCCCCTGCCGCGGGCGACGTCACGGCACCCGAGCGTGAACCGTAAGCCGGACGAGCTCCGTGAGGGGCGTACGATCTTGGAAAACCGAGGGATTTGAGATTCTCTCGGTTTTTCTGTTTCGAGAATCGGACGGCCGGGGAAATCCCGCCTTTGAAATCCTTCTTTTTTGGAGTTTCTTTTGCCGAAAGGACGGGCCGGAGGTCGGAAAATGAAAAACGGAATTTCCGCCGACATGTGGGACGACCATCCGAAATGTGCGCGGCAAGTTCGTTCTTTGATTTTGAATTCTCTCGTTTTCTAAGGCCGTACACCAATTTGTGCCCTGTTGCAGGTTTGTATTTCACGCAAAACGTATTTTTTGAATTTTCACGACATTTCGGTCTGCAACGTTCATTCCCAATAATTGCTTCTTTTTTTTCGAAAGAAGGTTTATTCTCGTCGTGAGGTCGAGAATTTTCTTTCGACCCTTTGCCAGATCGGAGGCCGTATGGCCCCTAAAACTCATCGGGTCGTCGATATTGCCGTCGAACTCGATCGGGAGACGTTGAGTCGCCTGAGCGAAATGCCCGAACTGCGCGCGTGCGGCCTCGACGCAGCTTTCGAATGTTTTGTCCGCGAAACGCTCGCCGAAGGCGACTTTCCGTTTCGCTCCGAATTCCGCGTGGTGCCCGAAGGGCCCACGCCCGACCTCGACCCCGAGGACGACCTGCCGCCCGCGGGGTTGAAGGTCGCAAACGCCAAATGGATCGGCTGACGGAACACGAGGCCCCCGTCCGAGCGGGAACCCTGTTCCGCCGCAACCGACGGGGCCCTACCGTCCGCGAATCCTCGCGATCCCAACGATCGCAAGTGCGGTCGCCCGGAACCCCCATCCTCCCTACCCCGACTCGATCATGACCGCTTTGCTGAATCATCCGTTTTTCGTATCCATAGAAGCTTGGCGAGAGGCTTCGCTCGCCGGGTGGCGTCGCTTTTTGGAGAAGTGGCCGTACAACAAGCTTGTCGCCATGACGGATACGGCTTACATCGTCGGAGAAGATCCGGATACGTTTTGCGAGGACATCGTTCGCGACCCGGATGCGTTTTCGAGTATTGTCGGCGGCTCGCCCCGTAAATTCGGCATGTACTATTCGAAAGCCCGAGCCGCATACATACTCGGTGACGACCCCGTCATCAGGCTCGACGAGGATTTCGAGGTGCTCATCGTCTTCCTGCTCGATACGGTTAACGCCGCGGAGAAGGAGGACTGGGGCGAGCTTCGCCGGTGTTACGACAACCGAGGGCTCGTTTACCCGATGATCTTTTGGCGTCTTGTCGAACTCTATCAGCCGATCGAGCGCCCGTACCTCCTGCCCGTATGCCGCGAAAAGGTCCTGAAAGAAATTTACGGAGGAGAGTTTCAGGACGCGTTCGCCATCCAGCAAGACTTCGGCCGGCGTGTCCGAGCAAGCGGAGACTACTGGGCGGAAGCGTGGAAGGCGACCATGCCGCTCCGAGAAGGTCCCCGGCCGCGACGCAACTGAACTGCGGCACCTCGCACCGAGAGCCCTCGTTCGTCCTTTCGCGCCGTTCGTCCGGTCCCGCGGCGCCACCCGAGAGGCGACAACGCAACGCACTCGTGCGACCGTTTCACCCTATTCGTCGACCATTGAAAAACCAATAAAATCAACAGTTTGCCGCAAAACGTCTCTTTGCGTGCCGTCATCTTGACTAAGCTGAATTCCTCATCGGGAGCCTGCGGGCCTTTGCGACAATCGATGAAACGCCTTGTGTTCAAGGGCCGCTCGATAGCGGTCTCCGAGCATTTCAACCCCCTAACGAAGTCAGTTTTCAATCCCGAGAGGTGCCCCATGGCCGTCAATCTGAAAAACCGCAGCCTTCTGAGTCTCGTTCACCACACGCCCGCCGAAATCAACTACCTTGTCGAGCTCGCCGCCGATCTGAAGCAGGCGAAGCGCCTCGGCAACGAACCGAAGCGCCTTGTCGGGAAGAACATCGCCCTCATTTTCGAAAAGACCTCCACCCGTACGCGTTCCGCCTTCGAAGTTGCCGCCTACGACCAGGGGGCCCACACGACGTACTTCGAACCGAGCACCTCGCAGATCGGTCACAAGGAAAGCATCAAGGACACGGCGCGCGTCCTGGGCGGGATGTACGATGCGATCGAATACCGGGGCTTCTCGCAAAAGACCGTCGAAGAGCTCGCCGCCTACTCGGGCGTGCCCGTTTTCAACGGCCTCACCGACGAGTGGCACCCGACGCAGATGCTCTGCGACCTCCTTACGATGAAGGAACACTCCGGCAAACCCTGGTCCAAAATCGCCTTCACGTACCTCGGCGACGCTCGCTTCAATACCGGGAATTCCCTCCTCCTCGTGGGTGCCAAGATGGGGATGGACGTGCGCATCGCCTCGCCCGCGGCGCTTCGTCCTTCGGACGAACTGATCGCGCTTTGCAAGTCGATTGCCGAAACGACGGGTGCCAAGATCACCATCACCGAAGACCCCGTCGAAGCCGTCAAGGGGACGGATTTCATCCACACCGACATCTGGGTCTCGATGGGGGAACCGAAGGAAGTCTGGGACGAACGCATCGCGATGTTGCTTCCCTATCAGGTGAACGCCGAACTCATGGCCGCGTCGGGCAACCCGAAGGTCGCCTTCATGCACTGCCTTCCCGCCTTCCACAATACGGAGACTAAGGTCGGGAAGGAAATTGCCGCGATGTACCCGCAGTTTGCAAACGGCATCGAAGTGACCGAAGAAGTCTTCGAATCGCCCGCCTCGATTGTCTTTGAGCAGGCCGCGAACCGCCTTCACACGATCAAGGCCGCGCTCGTCGCCGCGCTCGGCTGACGAGCGCCGCGTTCCGTTGCGCCGGTGAGAATCCGGTTTCCCCCGGCGCGACGCGGTCAAGAACGTCGAAAGCCCCGCCACACGT
>OOCR01000306.1_pt1 | contig 44210 bp, 30 predicted proteins | sample 1671491 | NCBI WGS metagenome assembly OOCR01 (sample SAMN06348162, study PRJEB24527) | human gut metagenome | biome: human gut; feature: ankylosing spondylitis patient; material: feces | host: Homo sapiens | place: China | collected 2015-10
GATTGCCGTAGCTGTCGTTCCAGCCGCTGACCAGCACCGTGCCGCTGTGGGCAGCCAAGATGGGTGTTCCCTCCGGTGCGGGAATATCTGTGCCGCGATGCCCGGCATTGCCGAAGGCGTCCACTTCCCCGAAGTGGCAGGATATATAAGTGTGCCCCGGCAGCGGCCAGCACAACTCGCCATCGGCAACAGCAATCCCGCCGCACAGAGCAAGCAGGCTGGGGCGCATTTCCTCGGATAGCAGCTGGTGCAAAATGTCTTTTTGGTCTTGGGTGAAATTGTACAACTCGGCCAGTTCATCCACAGTTTTGCTGCTGACGGTGATGTGCAAAATATAGTCGGTCTGCTGCTCCGGGTCGGGGTCGTCCTCGGTGGGTTCGGGAGTGGTGTCTACTTCTTCGACCTCGTAGGTGATCTCGTGCATAGCCAAAAAGGTGTCTTGGATGCGCTGCATTTGGGCGGCATTGATAACGACAACGTTGCTATCAGAGTTGAGGTTGGTATGTACTGCAAAGATGGCCAGCACCTCCGGCCAGTAGCTCGCCCAAGTGTGACCGTCCTCGTAGTCGTATTCAATCGTGGTTTCGCTGCACTCCGGGTGGGCGGATACGATGTCATTGATGGCCGCGCCGAAGTCGGCGTTGGTGTCGGCTACGATTTCGGCAATAGGGATGCTGTTGGGATCGCCGGATTCATCGGCAAACAAGATGCCCATCGGGGAGCCAATCACCGCCGCAGCCGAGCCTATGACCATCGCCAGCAACAGCACCACGCCGCCCGCGCCAAGCAGCGCCAGCAGCGATTGCGCGGCGCGCCGCACAGTTTGGGAGAGCAGGGCTTTGATTTTGGCTGCGATATAATGAACGCCACGGCTGATTGCTTCAACCGTGGCTTGTTTATTGCTGATTGTGGGCAGCTTGGGTGCGTGGGTAACGATGGGAGCGGTATTGCCCGCCGCTGTGGCAGCCGTCTGCTTTTGCAGATAGCGGCGCACAGCCTCGCGGGTCAGGTGCTGCCGCTTTAAGTGCTGCTGCATTTGGGCTTGGTAAGGCGGCGGTGCCGGTGTGGCCGATGACGGCACAGGGGCTTGCGGCGCTGGTGTTTTGGCTGCGATGGCCTTTTGCCGGAAACGCTGCTTTTTGAACATTTCCCTGCGCTCGGTCTGCGTGGGAACAGTGACTTTCTCTTTTTCAGTCAGCTTTGATGCAGATTGGGTGCTGCCCTGCAAGGCGAGATTCTTCCGCTTCTCCTGCATTGCACGAAACTTGCGGTAGCTCATGCGGGCGGTGCTTTTGGCGGTGTTGCCTGTACGGGCAGCCACATCGTAAATGCCCTGCTGCACCTCGGTTTGTGCGTATTCTTCGGGTGATTCCTGCCGCTGCTCGGCGGCGCGTTCTCCCTGCGCCTTGGCCCGCATAAGTGTTTTGCGCACAAGCTGCTTGCGCTTTGCTTTAATTCCGGGCATCGTCGATTACCATATCGTCCAACTGGCGCGTATATTCCGGGTAGCGCAGTTTTACGGCCTCGTACATATACGGCGCAAAGGAACAGTCGAACAGGTCATAGGGTGTGCAGGATTTGTCAGAGTACCCATTCCAAAGGTTATAGGCAAAACGGGTCAGCTTGACTGTGCCGCCGGTCTGCCAACCGGCGGCCAGTGATTCCGGCTTGATTTCATCTTTTTCAAAGTCGAAGCAACTTTCAATGTTGTTGCGGAGTGCGGGTACGGCAGTCAGGGTGTAAATCAGTGCGCGGTGGTAGCTGTCCATTGCCTTGCAGCGGTTGAGGTGGGTTAAGTATGCCCTACGGTGGGCAGGGGTCATAAACTTAGGTTCGGTCATGGTGGTGTCCTCCTGCTTTCTTTATATATGAGGTTATATTTTTGAGATTCTAAGGCGGGCGACACCCCGCCTTTTGTTTGTGTAAAATCATGCTCTTAGCGATCTCCGTGGTCGATGGGTTTGATTTTCAGCTTATTGCCATCGCGCTGGAATTGCTCGTACTGTTCAGGAGTGCATTTCATCGGCAACAGGCCGTGCGGCGTGGGGAGAAAGACAACAGGGTTATGATACAGCCTTTCATATAAGAAAACCTGTCTATCAGTCAAACTGATAAAGTCTTCTCCGCCATTGCCGCAGACCACAAAAGAACCTGCAAGAAAATCTGTATGTCCGTAAAGCCGGTTAGGCGGCAAACCGTCAATCTTCCCGGAGTCGTTGCAGATAACGCAAACGCTATCTCTCCACGGACGGCAACATTCAATATCACCGCCGACAAGCTCCTGCAATGCCCTTAATGTGTTGGGAATCGTGCGTTCCTCCGGGTATTTACCGGGCTGCACATACAGCACGCGGATTTCATTTTCACTCATAGGATTCACTCCATTTCACCGGGTTTGGTCGTGAGTAATTTGTATGTTTTGGTGTCTTTCGGTTGAGGGTTATTGAATGGGATAAGGCTGTTGCCCATCTTGATAATTCCCTCACCGGGTTGGGCCAACAGCAAATATTTCCGCTGCGGCTCGGACAAGCCGTACAGTTCTACTACGCTGTCAATGTCCTTGGTCTGACGCAGCATAACTACAAATTCGGAGTTTGCCAGCATTGCATAGGCTGTGTCATTGGTTAGGCAGTCTTGCACATTCTGCGTGATGCCGGTGGCGTAGGCGTTGTACTTCCTAAAACGTTTCCAGCTTGTGTACAGGAAATTGGCGCTCAAAGAATCGCGCAGTAGCAGATAGATTTCGTCAAAGTACACCCATGTGGCTGCTTTTGGGTCATTGCGTTCGTTGCTCATCACGGCGGTATTGATGTACTCCAGCATGGACAGCATGGCAACTGGCTTTAGCTGTTCCCCCAAGCTCTGGATGTTGAAGCAGATCAGGCGGTTGCTCATATCCACATTTGTAGGCTGGGCGAACACCTGCATACTGCCGGTTGCGAAAATTTCCAGTGCAAGTGCCAATTCTTTGGAACGGTTGTCGCCCTGACTGTTCAGCGCCGCCCACAAATCCTTGATGGTCGGGCAAGGCGCTGTGTATTTAGATTCGATAAGCGGTTTGTAAATGCTCCTCAATGCGCGGTCAATCAGACTTCTATCTCCGGGCAGAACATTTTCTTTTTTCATAATCTGTTCGCACAGGCTCAACACAAACTCTGCTTTTGCCACATAGGGCGGGATGTCCGTGGATTTGTCTGGCTTAAAGTCCAGTGGATTGAAATAGGTGCTGCTATCCACCGAGATATTGACTACCTCGCCGCCCAACTCCTGCACAAGCGGCGCATATTCATTTTCGGGGTCTACGATATAAAACCGGGCCTTGGTAAAACGCAGATACAGCATAAGGATTTCCAGTTTGACGAACATAGACTTACCGCCGCCGGATGTCGCCACAACCATTGCATTGCCGTTGACGAGAGTTGTGCGCAGCCCGATGATAAGATTACCTGTGACCGCGTTTCGGCCATAGCAGATGCCGCCCGGAGTGAGAATTTCTTGCGTATTGAACGGTACAAGTGCTGTCAGCGATTTCGTCAGCATCGTGCGCACACTCTCGATGCGGCGCAAGCCGTAAGGCATGGCCGTGTTAAAGGCGCGTTCCTGCTGAAAATACAACTCGGTGAATCGGCAGTTATAGTTTGCCGCCGTGGTTTTCAGTGCATCGGTTTCCAGCGCGAGATCTTCCAGTGTGTCAGCAAAGTAAGTGACGGTGAGCAGGCTCAAAAACATCTGCTGGTCGTTCTCCGTCATTTCTTTGCGGATGTTGGCAATGATGCGGTCCTGCTCCTGCGTCCGCTGCGGTACGGAGGAAGTGAAGTCCAGATTTTCCACGGATTTCTTATTGAAACGGACTTTCTCGGCGTCGGTTTTCATCTGTGCGCTGTCGATTTCCTTGAAAGCATCCTCGGTTTCCACTGGTTCAATGTCAATGGATAGAACAATATACGGCACTTGCTGGAGCAGTGCGGAGATAAACTTATCATCAAGCTGCTGCGGGTACTCGCTGATCGTCATGCACTTGGCATAAAAATCCTCAATTTCAATATGCTTTTTGCAAAAGCGGATGCAGTCCGGGGCGATAGAATCGCGGAAGTCCTGCCCCAGTTTGGCGCAATTATCAAACTCGAAGTTAAAACGACCCTCCTCGGAAATGCGGAAAAACTTGTGCAGTACCTCCAGCCGTGCGCGGTTGTCCAGCGGCGTGACGGCACATTCCAAGGCAGAAAATGCAGACAGCAAATGCCCCTGCACCTGTACAAAGCGTTCGCGGGCCTCTTTTACGCCGGGTTTGTTCGTGGACACGATGATGTACTTATGCTGCACCACATTTCCATTTTCGCGGGCGTTGGCCTTGATTTGGCGGTTGCGTTCGGCGCGGAGGGCATCAAAGCCGTCGTTCTCGCGGTGGTACAGCACATCACGGGCAAAGGCTTTTTCATCCATGCGCTGGCTGACGATGCAGACTTGCATCCAGCAGTCAGCGGGGATGCCCGCGTAGACCGTGCCAAGCTGCATTAGAATATTCTGCTTGGCCGCGTCACTCTGCATGGCGTAGTTGATGTCGCTGATTTGCCACATCAAACTGAACACATTTTCCGATTGCCAAACACCGTCTGCATAGATTCTGTCGATGGGGATGCTCTGCTGCACCGAACGCGGCATTTTATGGCTGCCGCGCGTTTTTCGCGTAGATGCGTACTCACTTAGTCTCAATGCTTATCACCTTTTTTCTTTTTGCAATATTTGTTGTCGGTTTTCCATAGCCGCCAATCGTTTCTGATAACTGTGCTGTCTATTACAACAAGCAGGAATTTTTCAAAGGTCAGACAGTCATAAGTGAAAAATCCTGCTGCTGCAATCGGCGCAGCGGCCACAATGCAGACCCAGCCCGCCGTTTCATGACCCAACAGCGGGGTCAGCCCCAAATAGACCGCAACTGCCACGGCAATGGCCGCGCCGGAGCAAATCATCTGCCGCAGATTCAGCCCCAAAAAGATTTCCTCTTGGTAATGGCGGATTTCTTTATTTATCGGAATTTGCATATTACAACCCCATCATTTCATGGATAATTCGGTCGGAGCCTTTTATCAGCCCCACAAGTACGAGCATATTGAACACGGTTTCCGCAAGATAACTCCACACAATAGTGGTCGCTTCACCGCTGGTTACTGTCGGCGTACTGACAAACGCCGAGTAAATCACACAGGCCAGCACAATGACCGCACCCTCTAAGCACACGCCAACATAACTTTTCAAAAATGATATGCCCACGGATTGTGTGCTTTCCCCAGCAAAAGCCGCCAGCGGCAGCGGAGCCAGCGCTGTGTACATATACAAACGGAAGAAGCGGCCATACACGGTAAGGATCATTACAAAGGAAAGCACCGTAATGAACAAGCTGCCGAGAATCGTTACGAGCCATAGCGGTATGCTGGCGAGAAATCCCACATTTTCGATAGCGGTCTGCATTTCTGCGGGCAGCGACACCATAGCTTCTGAGATACCGCCCATGCTGTCGGCCATATCTGTGACGATGCCGTTACAGATGGAAAACACATTCAGCATAATGTCCATGCCATATCCCACAAGTGCCTTTGCCGCCACAAAGCGGAGAAAGTAGTGGATAGCAGCTTCGGGGCGTTTTAACTCGTGAAAATTCATTGTGTTTTTGCATAGCGATATAGCAAAGAACAGCACGACCAGTGCATAGCCAATGCCAACCATACCATTGTGCAAGGTCTGCATCACGCTCCACACTGCGCCGCCCTTAAAAGTTTGGGGGCCGGTTGTCACCAGCCCCCATAACTCGCCCAGCTTTCCATTCCATGTGGAAAATGCGTTGTTCAGATTCTCAACGATCCAGTTTTGATTCAAGTTTTCACCCACTTTCAGATAAAAGAAAACAGCCGACAGAAAGTCTGCCGACTGCATAGCTTAATTAAAAAAATTGTTTGTTATTAGGGTGTCCATTGTAGAAGCAACTGCATCACACACTTCATCAAAGCTGATGGTGGAAGCGTAGTCGAAATCTTTTCGGTAATTATCCCATTGCCTACGCATAATCTCGCTGTTTCGCACCGCTTCCACAATTGCTCTATAATCTTGCAAAATCGAATCAGAGCCTCGCTTACTGGCTGTAGCCATCAGTGCCGCCCCTAAAGCGGGAAAGTCTATATTTTCTGCTTGCAGTTTGGTAAGGATATAGACATCATAATAATCTCTTGGCCGGGTATTCTGGTCACTGCGAGATATTACAGTCTCCAGCTTTTCCGCCAGAATGGTGGCCAAATTGTATGCCATAACTTGAATATGACGATCTTCCAGCATCAACTTATAGCTATACTGTATTTCGCGGGGCGTGATTTTATCGCCAGTAGTGATGTCCAGCTTTAAGGGAACTGCCATAGGCGGAAAATCGGCTGTCAAAGCTACGCGGTATCCAGTATATTCATCACCCTCCCGGATTTCACCAATGCTTTTGAATGTAAATGTGATGTCATCGTCAACAGGAACGGTGAGAATCTGCTCTATCATTTTTTGGACGGCATCCTGCGTAACTGGATAACCCTTTATGGTTGCATCCATATCCATTGTCGCTCTGGAGTTCAGCCCCACCATAGAGGAAATTAAAAAGCCACCTTTGATAATGTAATTATCCCGATACGGGGATAATGATACCCGCTCCAAGAATCGTTCCAGCATATAATTTTGCAGAACAAGCTGTGCGGAAATCTGGTTCTCTTTCGCCAGTTTTTTCATAATCGCTTTCAGCTGCATAGCGTTTTTCATAATAGTACCTCCAAATAAGGACGCAGCCGTTTTTCTACGCGTAGTTGATGAGCATATTCCGAAAGCAAAGGAATGTTCTTGTCTTTACGGCCAGCGTACCGTTTGAATGCATCTGTAATGATCTGAATATCCGTGTGGCTGATGGGCTTTAGAATTTCACATAGGGTTTTTTCTGCATTGTAGGCCCGGACTGTATTTCCGGCAGGGGTGTCAACCAGCGCGATTCCAAGACTGTAATAAGGCTCTTTCTTGCAAGAGCATAAAATTCCCGCTGCTTTTGGACTGGATGTATTATATCCATAGGGAAATGCCATGTGAAACTTGTGTGGTGTCCTGTCAGTCAAATCATGCAGAAACAGTGCGGTATCCAATGCAAATACACCACGCTTATATCGCTCTTGAATGGATACAAATTCATCCTCCCAAACTTCCGGCAGGGTATATACCCCACGGGAGACCTGATCTAATCGGCCTGTATCGGCCAAATATTTCAAACTTCCGCGTGATATTCCGGCAGAAGAAATCATAGCAGCAGTTACGATGCCATTATTTTGGGAAGCTAACTCTATAATCTTCGTTGTAGAATCCATAGCACACACCTTCTCTCGAATTGACTTTCACGCTAAACATTATACGCTTATTTAGCATAAAAGTCAACGAGACGGCATCGCTTACAGAATCATATCAAGAATATCCTTTGCAAAGTAGATAACCACGCCGCCGAAGAACGTCATAAAGCCTTGCGCCCGCTGGCTGGCATCGTGGCCTTTGAGAGCAAGGCCGATTTGCACGATGCCGAACCCCAGCAGGATCGCGCCGATGGCTTTGATGGCGCTGAACACAAAGTCGCTCAGATTGTTGATGGTCGTCAGCGGGTCATCTGCAAAGGCAGGCATGGCCATAACAAAAGCAGCGGCAACCACCGTCGCCGCCACAAGATAAAGGCGCTTGATTTTGCGGTCAGTCACCTTGGTCGTATTGAGAGAAGTTTTCTTCATTTTCATAATAATTTTCCTCCGGGTGTTTTTCTAAGTAGTCGAGCTGTTCGTACATTTCTTCGGTGATTTCGGGTGCTGTCGCTGCGGCAACAGCATCCATTGTGATAGTGACGGCGTCACCCATATAGTCGGGCGGGATTACATAAGGCTCACCTCCTGCATCGGGTGTATATTTTACATTGGGATGCTTTAATAGGTTATACTTTCGATCAATTACCGGGTCCTCGCTGCGCATCAGCAGTAGACATTCATCATCCCGCATACGGCGGATTTCATCCGGCATACACAGTTCACGGCCAGCGGTTTGCAGGCTGTCGCTGCTGCTGCCCCGGCTGCCTTTTCCAATGCTTTGGCTTTTGGTGCGTTCGGTTTCCTTGCCGAGAATCTTGGAAAGATATTCGTATGTGCCGTACTCGTTACCGCCGAGGTAAAGCAGGGTGTCACAGTTTCCGATTATGCCTTCCCAATCATCTTTGAACAGGCTTTTTAGTTGGGCAATGTTCTGCAAAATAATGTCGCAGCTGATATTTCGGCTGCGGCACACGGCCAAAATGTTTTTGAAGTTTTTGGGCAAGGCGACATTCGCAAATTCATCCATCATCAGCCGCACATGAATCGGCAGCGCACCGTTGTATTCCGGTGTAGAATCGGCCAAACGAAAAAGTTGGTCGAAAAGCTGTGTGTAGAGCATCGTTGCAATGAAATTAAAAGTTGTATCATTGTCGGGCAAAACAATAAATAATGCCCGCTGCTCCAGCCCCATACGCGGCAGGAACATTTCATCGCGCGAAGTCATTTCTGCAAACTTGCGGGAGTTGAACATGTACAAGTTTGCCGCTGCCGAAATCAAGATGGATTGCAGCGTCTTTTTCGCACCCAACATAAAAGACTTGAATTGCAGGACAGCGGGGTGCTGCGGGTCGCGGCGCTCCAGTTCTCCAAACAGCATCATCAGGGGATTCTCGACCATTTCATTCTCACTGACCTGACAATTCAGAATCATGTACATTAGTGTTGAAAAGTTCTGCTCGCTGGCGGGCGCTTCGTACATGAGATAGAGAATCAGCGCGGAGATCAGCAGCACCGAGGAATCATCCCAAAACTTATCACCGCCGCTGGGGGCATCCTTGGGTTTGGTGTTGTTGACAATGGCGAACGCCAGCTTGATGGCGTCCTCATCGGTTTCGAGATAGGCCATCGGATTGTAATGGCCTTGAAAATGCACAAGGTCAAGCACTGTCACGCTGATACCTTTCGTTTCCATGATTCTGCCGAGGGTGCGCGTCAATTCCCCTTTGGGGTCCAGAAATAGATATGAGCCAATCAGTTGCAGCGCGTTGGGCTTCACATAAAAGCGTGTCTTGCCGCTGCCAGATCCGCCGATTACGATAATGTTGAGATTATGTTTATGCGCATGGCTGTCGGTGCTGAAGCGTACATTCTCGGTCAAGATGTAATTTTCTTTGGTGTCTTTGGTATTGCGGTACTTGATGTTTAGTCTGTGGGCGCTGCCCCACTTGGCCGTGCCATGTTCCGCGCCGGGGTGGCGGTCTGCTTGGTCGAGCATATAGCAGTAGACGGCCAACGGATAAAGCACCAGCACCGCCAGCAGAAATTTTGGAGTGCTGGCGCACCAGCGCAGCATGGATGGGGTGTGCAGAATTTCGGACAACACTGCGGTGATTTCTGCCAGCCCCTGTGCCTGTTCAGTTGCCTGTGCCAGCGCTGCGGCAGTAAACAGCAGCGGTATCAGCAACAGCCCGTACAGAATAATTTCTGTGCGGCGGTCCTTATTCGGGCGCATGATGTTTAGCGGGCCTCATCCCGCTGCGGTGCGCTCTGACCGCGCTGCAAACCGAGTGCCTTTTCCACAGTGTCTCCAATAGTCACAGACAGTTCCCGAATTTCTTCCAGTGTTTTGCGTTCCTCGCCGGGTGGAATGAGGGTGCCCATCCCGTCCAGCGTAGTGGCAGCGGTATCGGGCATCGGCAGGGAAAACCGCCCGCAAAACTCCACCGAAACGGCCATTGCTGTTTTTCGCAGATAAGGCGCTTGGGAGATACCCGGCGTGTGCTGCTCTGCGGTTGCAATGACGATTTCGGCGGGCAGTCGTGCCAGCACTTCACGCTGCGGCATGACCGTTGGGAACACAATCGCGTGTTGCTCGGCATCGTACCCGACAACGCCCTCATTTTGAAAAATGATGTTGACCGGAGAAAGGCGCTCCAGTTCCTTGATGGCCTTGTCCATCTGCTCCGGCTTGATTTCAGGAATCGGATACGGCTTGTTGCCGTAGGTCATGGACACATCGAAAATTGAGTCGACATTATAATAACCGTTGACGCGCACAAGCTGCGGGATGCCTTTTGCCCCTTTGTTTACGCGTCGCCCGAATTTATCCCAGTCTTTGGCGGTCAATACGGCCCGCGCTTGCGGCAGGGTTTGCAGCACAAGTGCTGCATTGCCGGATGTGATATGACTACCAAGCCGCCCCCTGCCGTACAGATAGTCGGCAAGGCGCTGGCCATCCTGCACAACTTCCTGCAATACGGATCTTTGCGCCGCAATGGTTTCTTTAAGTTCGGCTTGCTTTTTGGCTTTCCACTCCTCGATGGGCAATCGCTGTTCGTACATTTATCGCTCCTCCTCTGCAATAATATTCTGCACTTTTTTCTGTGCCTGTGCTGCTGTGCGGGCGGCTTTTTTCAGTGCCATAATGGTTGCCCGCACAGATGGCCGGGGGTCAATATCCAAAGGATTCTTCCCGCGCGTCAGCAAGCTGTCGCCGGATTGACGGCGGGTTGGGTCTTTTTTTCTGTCTGCCGTGGTGACCTTGGGAATGGCATATCCCAACTGCTCATAGATGCGGTTTAGTTTGGCGACATCTTCAGCTTTGAACATGACGTCAACTTTTTCGTTCTGTGCCTTATCCTTGATGACCGCGAACAAGACGCCGTACTGCTTTGCCAATTCCTTAAACTGTCCCACGTCTTTGCTTTGCAGGGCAATAATTTTTAGTTCCTTGCCCTCCCGCAACAGACGGTCAAGGCTGGTTTTTCCTTTCACTTTAGGATTTTCCTTGGCGTAGGCCAGCGATAAGGCCAGTGCGTTTTTAATGCCCAGCGCAGACAGCTTAATGGCTACTTCGGTAACCTGTAAGGCTTCCCGCACCATCTGATCGGCTGCTTCGCCTCCGTTGTTCATCTTGTTTCACCTCATTTCGTTCTTCCTGTGCGGCAAGTTCTGCTTGCCGTAGTTTTTCCTGCACCTCGGCAGCATCTGTTTCGATGTCGGAACAGATGTAAACCTCATGGCGCAGGGCTTTCATTTGCTGGGTCAGTGATTTGATTTTTTCTTCCCGCGCGGCACGTTCCGGTTCACGCTTTTGCCGATATAAAACTTTGCGCTGGCGGGCAAGCTGTTGGATTTGGACTTCTGCATTTTCCTTGTAGGCCAGCAGTTCATCCATAGTTTCAATATGGTTTTCCCATAGGAATTTTGTCTGCTGCTGGTATCGGCTGAACAGCAGAAAATCCTCACGCAGCAAAAAGTAGCAGCGCTTTGTGCTCTTGCCGTGGTAGGCTTTGCGCAGCAGGGCGCAGTAGTGATAGTAGCAAGCCATAAAGCCGGACACCTTGGGATACCGGCGCGGCAGCTTGCCGAGATACCGCGCTCGCCGCACAGTGGGCTTTAATTCTGTGGGCTGCCATTTCGGTTTTGCCGGGGCGTTTTCCTGCCGGTATTCCTGCTGCATTTCGGTGGGCATACGGTGCAGTTGGCGGTAATACTCCCGCAGCGCTGTCTCGGAAAAGCGCGGGTCGAGCCGGTCAATGCGGATATTTCGCTGGGCGTCTTTATGGCGCACAGCCATGTGTTCCACACGCGGGCCATATTTGACCGTGTAGCCCATGTTCTGCAATTCCGTGATAAAGCCATCAAAGCTGTCGGCGGCAGCAATAGCCTGTTCCACATCTTTGCGTACCATACCACGAATGGTAGGCTTGCCGGCCTGACCGCTTAGCCACTCGTCATAAGATTTTCCCTTGCCGTCCGTTTCGATTACGGACAGCCGATTCTCTCTGCAAAGTTCATCCGATACCTGTCGGATTCCGTGGTAGTAGGTGTCAAAGTTGTTGCGGAACATTTTGCCATCCGCATAGGATACCGAATTGACGACTATATGATTGTGCAGGTGGCCTTTGTCCAAATGGGTGCTGACCGTACACTCAAACCGATCCGCAAGAAACCGCCGTGCAAATTCACAGCCAATCTCGTGTACTTGGTCGGGCGTGGCTTCACCGGGGCTGAAACTTTGAATGATGTGGTAGGCCAAAACTCCCTTATCCGTGGGTTGCTCCCACAATCGTTTGGTTAATTCCATGCTCATACAGGCTGTCTCCGGGTCACAATGAAAGCCTGTCACATACAGTTGATGCTCTGTTTTATCTTGGTTCTGCGTATAGGATAAGAGCCGCCTTAAATCATCATCAGCAAATTTTTCAGTTTTGTTTGGATTGCTGGTATAATCCAGACATCGTTGCAGATGATGCTTTACTGCTTTGATTTTTGTATAAGCTATTGGACCCCACCTCCCTTAATGTACCTCCATATTTGCTCCATGATTTGTTTTGCAGTCAGCAAGTCGGTATTACTTACTTTTCCGCTGGCGTTGGCAATGTGGGCAAGCTGGTTTAGATTGTTGCCAAGGGCTGCAATTTGGCGTGACATTTTTATGTAGTCGGCTGTCGGACGTTCCAGAAGTGGAGCGTCCATCAATACTTTGCGCAGCACTTGCTCTTGATTTAGCCCTGTGCTTTTACTTAAATACCGCAGTCGTTCCCACTCGTCTTGATTGAGCCGTAGGAGTTTTTTATAGGTTCTTGCTTTCATAATTCACCATCCGATGCAGGGGTTTTAGGGGTATTCCCCTAACAAGTGGGCGATGTGATATCACATTGCCGTGCTTGCTCGTACTGTTCCTGCGGAACAGTACGCCGTCTGCCAAAAGGTTTTGCACACTGGTGCCGTGCCGCATAGGTGTCAATTTTTCTGCCCAGCTTGAAATTTGCCGCACGGTATTCGATGTTATATTCCGTGGCGACCACCTTTACACCGTGCTTCATAAGCTGTCTGAAAAACGAAATTAGGTGTCCTTCGCTGCGGCTGATATGGCGCATCCGGCAGATATACACGGTGTCGATTTCGCCTTTGCGGATATGCCGCAGCATCTCCCGATATCCGGGGCGCAGCAGCCAGCCGCCATGCTCGTCGGTGCTGCTGCCCACAACGGTGCATCCATCAGCATGAGCCTGTAAGGCACAAACTTTTATGCTGTCCATGGTTCCCACATAGTCGCCGGAAATTCTGGCATAAAGCCATACGCGGCAGGGACTAAGTTCTTTTTCCATAATTATCTTGTTTCCCTTCAATATTAGATTCGTTTTCCAATCACAAGCCATCTGCCATTGTCGGTAATGTTGTCGCAGGTGGAAAGCGTAAGCAGCTTGTCACCGTATTGGGCTGAGATACCTGTATCGTACAGCGCCCGCGCTTGGCAGGCAGACACATAATCGGCAAAATCTTCCGGGGCGGCTGCGTCCACAAACCGATAGAACGGGAACGCATCGGCGGCATCTGCCTGCACGGTCGTATGGATCACGGCAAAAATTTCATAGGCGCTGCTGCCCAGCTCCGTATCGAACCAGACGGTTTTGTGTGCTTGCCAGAAATCCTTGCTGCGGTACTTGGCAAGGTCTGCAAACATCGAGCCGTCCTTCATGTTGTGGCCGTAGATGATCAGGTTATCGGATGGGCAAAGCACATCGCAATCTGCCTGCATAAAGGGGCAGCCGTAGTCCGTGTAGTTCTTTTCAAAATCATGCTTCAGGTAATAGTTGGGGTCTGCCGGTGTCTGCATCACGGGATAGTCGATACCGGTGCCCTCAATTTGAATCCAGCCGACCATATCGGCGTTTTCCAAATACAGGTTCCGGTTGCTTGGTTGTACCGAGGATTGCAATGCAATTTCCGGTTGTTTGTTCTGCGTCCTTACGGCGGCAAGGTCGCTGTAAAGGTGCGCCTGTTGTATGGACTGTGCGGCATACATCAACAAGAATGTGATGCTTGTAAGACCTGTAATACCGAACAGCCCAATAAAAAGCGAATATAGAAAGTTCTTCATCGTCTGCTCAACGCTCCCCGTATGTAAAAAAGCTAAGCTGTTCTCCCTCCAGAGAGAACAGCAAATCTAAATCATGCAGCGTATAGCTGCGGTTGAACCGTTCTGTTGCCTTATTGGGGACATCTTGCAATTCCAGCAACAATTGCCATAAATCGGGGTGGGCGTTGTACAGGTGCCGAAGTTCCCGCATGGACGCATTGGGGCAAAACCAGCAGCCGCCGCGCCCTGTGAACGCATATAACGGGGACAGCAGCCCCTCGGTTTGGCACATTGCCCACGCGTCTTTCTCGGTCAGGGCGTACTTAGCTAACAGAGAGATTTGGTTTTCCTTAAGCCGTGCCAGTCGTATCGGTTCATCGGCGGCAATGCCCAGATAGTAAACCGTGTCCGGCGGCAGCGTTTTCTGGTAGGTGCGTATGGGCGGCAGTTTGCAGTCCCTTTGTATACTGCAGCGTCCGGTCAGAGGAAAGGACGCCAGCTTTCCCTCGGCGTTGCCGCGGCTTACGATGTGGTAAAAGCAGTCCAAATATGTCTTTTGCCCGCGCAGGATTCTTGTGGGAATGCCGCGCTTTTCAAAATATGGGATTGCTGTTTCATAGATGAACCGCTTATGCTCCGGCAGTTCCCCTGATACGGTATCGCTGAACATTACCTCGGAATAAACCAGCTCATCCAGCGGTTCGCCGTGCTGCAAGGCAAGCAGCGCCGTGGCGATGCTGTCTTTACCAAAGCTGCAAGTCAGAATATGCTTCATTCGATTTCCTCATAAAAAATGGGTGGCCCTCGCGGGTCACCCATTGTGGTTGGATGGTTCATTTTGGTGTTCCTTATTTCGTTTCGGTTTCGTCATGCTCGGCAACGGATTTGCAGTGGACGCACTTGTAAATCAGCGCCGCCAGACCTGCCAAGGAAATTCCCGCCAGTGCCAGAAGCAGCCCCAGCGGGAAGGTATCGCCTGTCTGGGGAATCAGCGGTGTGGGGGTCGGGGTACTCGGCGGTGTCGGCCGCACGGGCTGTTCGGGGATGGGTGCATCCTTCATAACCACGCGCTGAATCTCACCGGTAGGAAGCACGGTAAAGAAAATATCCTCTGCGATTTCGTACCCGTTGGGGGCGGTGATTTCGGTCAGCGTGTACTCACCGGCAGGGAGCTTTTCGATATAATGCGGCTTGTCGTTGGAGGTCCAGCGTTCCACGACTTTGCCGTCCTTGTTGGTGATAATCAGCTCGGCACCCGGCAGCTCTTTGTTTGTGGTAATGTCTGCCTTGGAGATTTCCACCTTGATAACATCGTCCCGCATCTCAAACTGTTGCACCTCGCCGGTGGGCAGCACCGTAAACGGTACGCTTTCCGAAAAAGCATATCCGTCCGGGGCTTTCACCTCGGTCAGCGTGTAATCACCTGCGGGCAGCTTTTCGATGTAGTGCGGCTTGTCAGTAGATACCCAGCGGTCAATTTCCTTGCCGTCCTTGTCGGTAATGGTCAACTCTGCGCCGGGTAACTCCTCCATCGTGGTCAGATCCTTTTTGGATAGTTCTACCTTGATGACATCGTCCCACATTTCAAACTGCTGCACCTCACCAGTGGGCAGCACGGTAAACGGTACGCTTTCGGCAAAAGCGTATCCGTCAGGGGCTTTCACTTCGGTCAGCGTGTACTCTCCGGCAGGCAACTTTTCGATATAATGCGGTTTGTCGGAAGATACCCAGCGGTCAATTTCCTCGCCGTCCTTGTCGGTAATGGTCAGCTCCGCGCCGGGCAGTTCCTCCATCGTGGTCAGGTCCTTCTTGGAAATTTCCACCTTGATAGTGTCATCGCGCATAATCACGGTTGCATCATCCAACAGCTTCCAATCATCCCAAGTCCAGAACAGGAAGTTCTTTGTGGTCAGGTAGTAAACCTCGGCTTCCTGCAGGTTGCTGCCGTCCTCGTCCGCCTTTTGCAGCAGACGGAAGGTAATATCATCCGCCAGTGCGTAACCATCGGCAGGGCGTGTTTCGGTCAGGGTGTAGGCATCGCCCAAGTGCAGCCCCGTCACACGGTGGGGCGTGTCGGTGGACACCCAAGAGGTCACCACATTGCCATCTGCATCTTTGATACTCAAAGTTGCACCGGGCAGTTCCTCATCGTTGGTCAGATCGCGCTTGCTCACCCACATTTCTGTAGGCTTGTCGGTGCAGGTGCTTTCCAAGACCTGCACAGCCTCGCCGTCGTAGGTAAAAGCAACTTCCATAGGCTCTTCGTTGACATAGTAGCCCAGCGGGGCGCGGATTTCCTTGACGAAATATTTGCCGCTGTTGGTGGTATTGTCCTTGTGGGTGCTGCTGCCGTAATTTTCGCCGCGGATGGGAATATCGCAATCGAAGTAGGTGGTTCCGTCAGCATTGGTTTCGGGGCTGGTAGCCACCAGCTCACCGGCGGCAAAAACGCGGTTGCCATCTGCATCGTAAATATCATCGGCGGTATACAGGTTGAACACGGCACCTGCAAGGTATTTGCCACTTTCCAAGTCGGTTTTGTAGATGCCGACCTTTGCCTTTTCGCGCTCGTTATGGAATTCGACAGCATCTGCCACAACGATTTCCTGCGTCTGGTTGTCCCACGCAAGGGTCACATCAAAAGCTGCATCCATGCCTGCATAGCCATACGGCGGCTTGGTTTCCGCAATGTGATAGCTGCCCAGCGGCAGGGTCACGCTGACTTCACCGATGGTGCCGTCGTGGATGACGGACAGAAAATCATAGGTCGCCGCCGTGCGCGCAGGGGCAAAGACGGCAGTATCGGCGGTGCCGTCGCCGGTCGTAACCACTGCCACCACATCGCCCTTGGCATACCAGAGGGTGCGGTTGCCGTAGTTATCCAGCTGGCGATCCTGCGTATAGATGTCCTCGGCTGCCGTGATGGTATACTCGGCACCTGTCAGCGGGCGGGTTTCATAGGTGAAATTGCCATTCTCCGCTTCGCCAGTCATCCACGGGTCAATGCCGCCCGGCTCAGATTGCCAGCCCGTCAGCACCTCGCCGGTCTTGCGAATGGTCAGCTTGCCGAGGGTTTCGTGGTTGGCGTATTTTTCGCCAATCACCAGCGTGTCCATGCCGTTTTCATTTTTATCGCCGGTCGCCTGATAAATGAGGTCGGTGGTGATGGTAAAATCGACATAGTGGCTTGCATCGTCTGCCCACGCATTGTAATAGCCGTTGGGCGCGGTGGTTTCCACGATGCGGTATTTACCCAGCGGCAGTTTTTCGGGCAGAGTCAGGATGCCTTCGGCATTGGTGTAGAAGGTTGTGACATTCTTGGTCAGATGCCCGTTTACGGTGTCGGTCATACGCACCAGCTTGGGCGCGCCGTTTTCCATGCGGTAATTGCCGTCATCGTCCAGATAGTAGATTTGAAACGCCGTACCCGGCAGCAGCACGGGCTTGCCGGTTTCCTCGTCCAGCTTGGTGATGCGCAGATAGACCTCAATTTTCTCGTCCAGCACCGTGAATTTCTGGTAAGAATCCGAACCGACAATTTCGCTATCCTTGGGCGTTGCCATCGCGCTCATCGGGCTGTTGCGGTCAATGACCACCAAGTACGGTTCCGCCTGATACAAATTCTTGGGAACGGTGGTTTCCACCACCAGATAGGTGCCGTAGGGCAAGCCCTGCACACGGATGTTGCCCGTGTCGTTGCTGAAAATCTCTGCCAAACGGTACTCGTTGACGGTGCCTGTGGGCTGCCAGCCGTCGCCCTTGCCGTTTTTGTTGTCGCCCGCTGCGGTCAGCGTTTTGTTGTAGGCGGCAATTTCGGCGGCGTTGACCTCGTAAGTTCTGGCAACCGCCTGTCCCTCGCCGGAGAAATCCCACTTGGGATGGTCATTGTTGTAGTTCTTGTCGAGGTAGCAGTCCAGAATGCTTTGCAGGCTGTAAGCGCCCGTCTGGCTTTGGGTAAACTGTGCTGCCTTGGACAAATCGGACACCAGATAAAAGGTAAAGCCCGCGTCCTCCAGCTCCTGCCCGTTGGATTCGCCGCTGGAAGAAATGATTTTGCTGATTTCCACATTGCCCTTGGCGATTTGGTCTTGGCTTTCGGTTTGGGCATTGTCGCGGTGAACGTGGTAGTTTGCCCTGTACACGGTGCTGTCGTCGGCAAAGGTGGTTTTCTCTACATACCAGCCTTCATCGGAATAAGCAGGTGCAATGTAGTAGTTGTGCTCGTCGCACAGATAGCCGTTGGCAAAGGAAAGCGAATAGGCATCGTAGGTTGCCGTGCCGTCCAACGCCTTGCCCTTGGTGATGGTGCTGAACTGGTTTTTGTACACCCAATCGGTGTACTGTCCGCCGCTGCTGGCCAGTGCCGCAACCTGCCCGGTGGCGGCTTTGGTGCGGCTGTCCACAGTGGGATAGGTGCCGGAAACAGCAAGAGCGCCCTCCCACAGCGGAATAACCGTGCCGGTGGAGCGCTCTACCACATAATATTTGCCGAGGTACAGGTTTGCGAAGGTCAGCCAGCCGTCCTCGATTTTGGCACTGGCTACGAGATGGTCTTTTTTGAGAATCGGCAGATAATCCGATACCCACTGCCCGCCGTTGTCACGGATGGTCGTGTGCCAGATGGGATTACCATCGGCATCCACGATTTTGGAATAGTCCACAACGCCGGTCACACCGTCCGGGTGGGTGATGTCCTCAGCAGCGTAGAGGTCGTACACAGCGCCGTCCAGCGTGGCGTTGCCGTGATTTTCAACGTACTTTACAGCGTCTAAGTCCACCTTGGAAATGCTGATTTCGCCCAAGGTACGATCGTTTTTCATTACGCCGTCCGTGGCAGTGGTGGTGTAGCTGTCCTCATTGGCGGCGTTGCCGCTGTTGTCGGTGTTATAAGTGCGGGTAGAATCTTTGGCGGTGCTATAAATTGATACGGTGGTTTCCACGCCGCCGCTGGTCACCAGCTTAGTGCCGCCCTTGTCGGCTGTCAGAATGTCGGCATTGTAGTCGGCATTATCGAGCCAAAGCATGGTGTTGTTGGTATCCTTGTTGATTTCAACATAATAGGCGCGCTTGCCCAAGGGTGTACCTGCCGTGCCGGGGTGGTCAATGTCCGTCCAGTCGCCAAAATATCCGGCAGGGGCTTTGGTTTCCACAAGGATAAACTTACCCTGATTGCGCTGGGTGTAATACAGCGTGTGGCGCATCTCGTCATTGACGGCATAGGCGGCGCTGTTGATGACTGCATAGCTGCCACCTCCCTGACGCTGCACGCTGTAGGTGTTGTAGCCCCCGGTGGGCTGGTATTTGCCGGTCACCACATCCCACTGATAGATCTCATACTGGGCATCGGCGGCAATCGGGTTGCCGGTTTCGCTGTCGGTTTTCTTGAGGTTGACCTGCAAACTCCACTCGTCATTTTTCATAACATAGTCGTTGTTGGTGTTTGCGGGTACCGAGATCGTCTGGCTGCTGCCGTTCGTGCCCCAGTATTTGCCGAATCCATACGGTACCGTGATTTCTTCATAGCGGAACTGGATGCTGCCCAGCTGCGCTTTGGCCGCTGCTATAGCGTTGTTGACAGCGTTCTGGGCCTCACCCTGCAATTCCGCAATGGCGGCGTCGCGGGCACTGTTGGCGGCCGCATCAGCAGCCTCCTGCGTGGTGAAAGGACCAACCTGTCCGTTGCGGGTGCCGGAGGTCTTTGTAACCGAGTAGTGCAGGCTCCAGCTTGCACTGGCATCGCCGCCGTTCTTCTGGTAGTTGTCATCCGCAGTGTGCCCGCTGGTAGTTACGGTCTGTTTGCTTGCCGGGCTGATGCTCCAGCTGCCTCCGTCAATGCTGCCGGATTTGGTGATGGGCTCGATCTCGATGGTCGCGCCATCCACTTTTTCCTGTGTTTTCAGCTGGATCTTATCCGCGCGGATTCCATAGGAAAAATCAAAACTGCCGCTGGCGGTCTGGGCCGGTGCCTCCCAGCTGGCGTAGTATTCCTGCACAACAGGTTCCGGCTCAGGTTCTTCCTCACCGATCTCAGGACCGATCAGTGCAACGGTCTGCCAACCTGCACGACCGGGATTGTAGATATAGGTGTAGTAGCCGCGGGCGGAGGCGTAGGTTTCCACGCCGTTCAGCAGTTCATCGGCAGAGGCAAGATAAATTTCCGCGGCAGTGCTTTCAGGGAAGTTTTCGATGATATACATCTGCACATCGTCATAAATAGACGCGCAGAAATCCAAAAGAGAGATTTCTTCACCCTCATCCGCGGAAAAAACGGCGGGCAGATCGTCTGCATTGCTCAAAGAAAGCTGGTTCAAGCCGCCCCAGATGCGAATCTGGTTGCCGTAGTGGTCACCGGGGATGCACTGGTCTGCGTTGACCGTGGAAGTGTTCACATAGGTGTATGTCGGGCATCCTGCAGGCTGACCGTTGGCACCGTGGGTGCAGCAGTAGGCGGGTTCGCCGTTGAACCAGATCAGCCAAGTGCCGTTGACCTTGGCAACCTTGGTGATCTTGCCACTTGTCACCGCAGGGGTGGGGCGCTCGGCAAAGGCGGCAATTTCACTGTCGGGGAAAGGATACTCAGCAGTCGCATTGGGGTCAATGGTCACCTGTAAAGTTTTGGTCAGGGCGCTGCCATCCGGCGCGGTGTAAACCAGCTGCGCGGTAAAATCCGCATCTGCCTGTACATATACACCCAGCACGGCAGCGGAAGTTTCGCTGTATTCGCTATGCAGCAGACTTTCGGCATCCTCGGCGGGCTCGCCGTAGTAGTCCAGCAGGGTCACACCGTCCGGCAGAATTAGATCAAGGGAACTGCTATCGGCGGGGTACTCCACCTGTGCCAGAATCGGCACAATGGCATAGTCTGCGCTGTCCAACAGGGGCGCGGCCATGGTAAGACCGTCGTTGTCCAGTGCAGCGGCAGTCAGATAGCTGCCGCCTTCTTCCAGCTGGCTTTCGGGCCACTCGGAGATGCCGATTTTAGTTTCACCGGTGGCAACCGGCAGACCCTCGCTGCCGATGTAGGAACCAATGGGCGCATCGGGCAAGTCAGTGTACAGTTCCGCGCCGACAACGGCTGCAGAGATTTCTTCTTCAGAGGGCTGCTCTTCTGCCGTTTCCGAGGTGGCTTCGGTTACACCCTCGCCGGGGTCGGGGCTGCTCTCGTCGGTCTGACCGTTGTCTGTTTCAGACGGCTCGGTCTGCTGCTCCATCTGCACGGTTTCCTCGCTGGGCTGCGGTGTGGGTTCCTCCGCAAACGCCGCACCGGGCAGCATGGAGCAGAGCATTACCGCCGCCGCAAACAGCGCGGTAACGCGATGCTTCAATTTATAATGTGTTTCTTTCATTGTGAAATCCTTTCAAAGCAGAGATTTTTTCACGAAAAAAAGCGCCTGCAAAATGCAGACGCTGCGGTTATCTTTCGGGGGTATCTTGGGCGGGCTGGCCTTTTGCTTTTTCAAATTTTCGCACTTGGTTTACAAAACCGTCCAATAGGCAGGTATGCGCTTGTAGGTCAGCGTAGTAACAGGAACGGTCAAATCCACGGCGATCCATATCTTTGATCGTGCGAATGGAATCTGCCCATTCTCTATTTGTGCGAGAAATACGACCATCTCCATCACGGGTTTGAATGGCCGCTGCCAACACATATTTTGTGCGCTCCAAACCATATTCCGCCACTACCTGTTCAACAGCGCCAGCGCCCAGCCGCATACCATCAAAGCGCTGTGCAAGCGCTGCGTCAATCTCGTCACGACACCTTTCATTCAAGTGGCAAGACGCATGGTACTGCTGCAATTCGCCGTGTTCGCGGGCATAAGTGACGGACTGTCGATATACTTTGGGTGGGTTCTGCTGCTGTTCCTTTTTCAGCAAGTCATCTGCGCGGTCTTCCACACACTGAGCCACAATGCTCATATAATCGGTTTCCAGCTTGGAAAAATCCTTATACACATCCGCCAGCGGCGCGGGAGATTTCAGCAGTGCCCGCACCTGTGCAGGGGTGAGGTTCATTTCTTCCGTTGCCAGAATAATGTCCTCACGGACGCTGTACTCGTAGGCGTGGTGTAGAATTTCTTCTGGCGGCTGTGCGGTCAGCCATAGGCAATAGGCGCTCTGTTCCACCCGCATTTTTTCGCAGAGCTGCTCCTGCGGGGTCATTCGGCATCCTCAAAAACAAGAGAATTGCTTTCAAGAATATATTCCCAAAAGAAGCGTTTACCGTTCATATCCGCAGTATCATAGCAGAATGTGATAAGCGCCGGAAACATGGCTGCCGCTGCATCTTCGGAAACATTCAGCTTCTTCCCCGTGGCTGTGCAGTGGTTCAGATATTCCACCAGTTCGCCCAGCGTGGCCGCACTGCTTTCTTTCAAAATCGGTGTGCACTCTTCCGGCCACGCCTGTTTGTCCAGCGGCAACGCCAGCATTTCCTCGCTGATTGGGGCGCTGACTTCAATTTCTGTGTCTGGGCGCTGGCTGAAACCGTCCAGCACTTCAAGACAGCCTACGGTTTCTGCTTTTTCGAGCAGCGCAGCGGCCAAAACTTCAATAATATCATCGTAAGACATAACGTCCTCCTAAAAAGAAAAGCGCCCACAAAAGTGAGCGCACAGATAAAATATTCGGTTATGAGAACACCGGCAAACTTCCGTTTGCTGCATCCGTTTTCAGAATGGTGATCCAGTTGCTTTTGCCGTAGAGAAACCGCACGATATGCACCGTTTGCGTGGCATCGTCCACCGTGTAAAACGCAAGGTAATTCATAACGATGGTGAAGCGGATTCCCCACAAGGAAAGCAGTTTGTCGGAAACGACTTCAAATTTGTGCGGGAATTCTGCCAGTGCTCCGATTTTTTCGTCGGCCACATCCAACAGCTTGTCGGCGGCAGTTGGATTTTTCAGTACAAGGTCGATATAGTCGTAGGCGTTCGCCATATCGCGCTCGGCGGCTTGGGTGACATGAATGTTGTATTTCATCTGCGCTCCCTGCGGTGGCGCAAATCAGCCATAACATCGGCAAAGGGGCGCGTGTTCCCGGCTTCCACGTCAGCAAGACCCTCTTGCAGCTTGCTGTACAGTTCAATGCGGCCCGCCATTTCCTCGTAGGTTTCCATGCTCATAACGGCAAGGTCGCCCTTACCGTTTTTGGTAATAAAGACCGGCTCGTTGTAGGCATGGCAGTAAGAGGAAATGTCATTGTAGTTGTTTCTCAAATCTGCGCTGGAACGAATGTTCGGCATAGATAGCACCTCTCTTTCATACAGAAATTATATCATAATTTCTGTATGAAAACAAGTAGGAGTTTTAGTTGAAGGTGACAGTCCAGTAGGTATACTGCCCCTCGGCGGTGGAGCAAAACCAACAGCCGACACCCATGCTCGTAAAGCTGGCGTTGGTGATGTTGGCATAGTGGGCAGGACTGTTCTGCCAATAGCTGCATACGCTGCTGGCCGAGCCGATAGGACCGGCTGCGCAGATTTCGCTGCGGGTGGTCATGCCGCTGTGGTCGAACGCACCGCCCGCGACAAAGCTCTCGCAGCGGGCATCTGCCGCCGCGCTCAGCCCGCCGTCCATTGCCAGCGGGGAAAGTCCCACCGCCGCACGGATGGCGTTGATGTTCTCCTGCACGGCCCAGTATGCGCTGTCGCTGCTGTCGATGCTCCACCATTGCTCCGTACCGGCTGCTAGGTCGAACGGCACCACACCATAACTCATACTAACCTGTGCCGGAGTGGCGGTTACGGTTTCCTCCACCGGGGCTTGCGTGGGTTCTGCGGTGGGGACTGCCGTAGGCTCTGCTGTCGGCGCGGGCGTGGGGGCCTGTGTCGGTTCGGGTGTCGGCGCAGGGGTTGCTGTCTGCGCAGGTTCGGCAGTTGCAGCAGCTTCCACCGACTGCGCAGTTTCTTCGGTGGCCGGTGAGATTTCCACCAGTGCAGCCGGTTCAGCCGCAAGAGTTTCATCCGCTGCCGCCGCACACCCGGACAGCGCCAATACTATGCCCAATGCAACAATAGATTTTTTCATAAAAACTACTCCTTTCATCCTTGGGGTGGTCGCGTATACGATTGGTCTTTCTGCCTTTAATCATAAAATTTATCGTTCCTCCTGTCCACGCTGTCGATTGTCGGTCTGACACTGTTGTTCCGGCTCGGTGTCGGTCACAATGTCTTTGTCGTTCATGTTCAGCAGTCCCTCCAGCACCGCAAGACGCTTACTCTTTTCAGTCAGTTCCGTTGCCTGTGGAAATGGCCGCTTGACTTCTTCCTCGGCGCTGGCAAGCTGCTGTTCCAACTGGATTTGCATATTGCGGGTCTTTTCAATGCTCGGTTCAATACCATTTGCCAAATTGGAAAGGCGTGTCAGATTGCCTAGCACATCAGCTCCCAGCTGAGTGCTATATGTACCAGAGCCAACCAACCTTGCATGGTACTCGTTGCCAAAAGGCAGATGTTGGATTTGCAGTTCCATACCCTTGAAATACCCGATAGGTACGGGCTTTTCGCTATTCAGTGCCAAGCCCAGCAGACCTAACAGGGCTTTCCCCGCAGGTTCTTTTTCGTAGTAAACTTCCTTTTCCAACTGGATACAGAAAACATCTTTGCCGTCCGCATCCACTGCGGAGTGTTCCTTTACGGTGGCGGCGTCTACCGTGGCATTTTCAATCTGTTCTTTGCATTTTCGGATTTCAGCCGGGAAGCCGATGGCAATTTTATTTTCCAGTTCATAACGCTGGCTGTCATGGGCAGCTTTCAGTGTTTTAAGACGGGTCAACTGCACGTCCAAGTCCATCTTTTCCTTGATAAGCGGATTGCCTGCCGCCAATGCCTTGACCTCGGCATAGGACAGCGCGGCCTCGTCCATATCATCGCAGCTGCGAGCGGGAGATTTTGAGGTCATAATCTGTCCGATGAATTTTTGCTTATTTTCGATAAGCTGCCATGAGTAGGCATCAAATGTTCCCTCCGTTACATAACGGAAAACATAGACCTCCTTATTTTCATTGCCCTGTCGTAATATTCTGCCCTCACGCTGCTCAATATCAGATGGCCGCCACGGTACATCCAGATGGTGCAACGCAATCAACCGCTTTTGGACATTGGTTCCGGCTCCCATTTTGGCCGTGCTGCCCATCAGCACACGCACTGCACCGCTGCGAACTTTTCCGAAAAGTTCCGTCTTGCGGGCATCGGTGTTTGCTTCATGGATGAAGGCAATTTCTGTTTCGGGGATTCCGCGTTCGATCAGCTTTGCTTTCATGTCATCGTAGACATTGAAAACGCCCGCCTTGGGCGTAGACAGATCGCAGAAAACAAGCTGCGTACTGCGTTGAGGCATGGTCTGCTCCCATATCTCAAAAATTTTGCCCACACAGATATTGACCTTGCTGTCAGGATCATCGGGCAAGTCGGGGTCGATCAAGCGCTGATCCAGCGCCAATTTGCGTCCGTCGTTGGTGATTTTCAGCATATTGTCCTCATAGGGCTTTACCATTTTATTGCGGATTTTGTCGGCCCGTTCGCCCAATTCCGCTACCATCTGTTTTTGTATTTCAGAGGGCTTTAGCTGGATGTTGGTCGGCTTGCCGCCCACAAGGGCAGGGACAGGCAGTTTCAGCATATCTGCTGTTTGAATGTCAGCGCATTCTTTGAACATTGCCATAAGTTCCGGCAGATTGAAAAAACGAGCAAAGCGTGTTTTTGTGCGGTAGCCGGTTCCCTCCGGCGCAAGTTCGATGGCTGTGACGGTTTCGCCAAAGGTGGCCGCCCAACTGTCAAAGTTTGCAAGGCCGTTGCGTTCCAAGGTGTACTGCTGCAAATAGCGCTGCATGGTATACAGCTCGGTCATACTGTTGGAAATGGGGGTGCCTGTGGCAAACGTTACGCCCCGCGCCCCGGTGATTTCATCAAGGTACTGGCACTTCATAAACAGGTCACTGGCCTTTTGGCTCTCGGTGGTGCTGATACCCGCGATGTTGTGCATCTTTGTAACGGTCATGAGGTTCTTGAAATTGTGTGCTTCATCGACCATGAGGGAGTCTGCGCCCAGTTCCTCAAAAGTCACCACATCATCCCGCTTCGGGGCGTCCAGCAAATTTGACAGCTTGGTTTTCAACTGCTTTTTCTTACTTTCCAACTGCTTGACGGTCAGACGGCTGTCGCTGTTGTCCATGCTCTCCAACTGCATCTCCAGTTCGTCAATTTGCTTGCGGATAAACTCGGCTTTTCTGGCATCGGAAAGTGGAATCTTTTCAAACTGGCTGTGACCGATTACCACAATGTCATAGTTGCCGGTGGCGATTTTGGCACAAAACCGTTTACGGCTTGACTTTTCAAAATCGCGCTGCGTTGTCACCAAAATGTTTGCATTGGGGTATAGCTTCAGCGCTTCACTGGCAAATTGGCCTGTCAGATGATTTGGCACAGCGACAAGTGTTTTGCTGCATAATCCCAATCGCTTTTTCTCCATCGCGGCGGCGACCATCTCATAGGTTTTTCCTGCGCCGACAACGTGCGCCAGCAGTGTGTTGTGCCCGTACAAAATATGTGCAATGGCATTGCGCTGGTGGGGCCGCAGCGCGATTTCCGGGTTCATGCCGAAAAACTGGATGTGGCTGCCGTCGTACTCACGGGGGCGAATGCAGTTGAACTTTTCATTGTACAGCGCCACCAAGCTTTCCCGGCGTTCACGGTCCTTGAAAATCCAGTCTTTAAAAGCATCTTCTATCATCCGCTGCTTGGCCTGTGCTTCTTCGGTGGCAGGACCATTGAGTTTATGCTGCTCCTTGCCGTTTTCGTCATAGATTGTATCGTAAATTTTGGTGGCCCGCAGGTTGAGCGCGTTCTCCAACAAATGATAGCCGTTGATACGTTTTGTGCCGTAGGTGTTCGTGACGCGGATATTATCGTTGCCCTGGCTCTTGTTGGAAATATACCAGTTATTCAGGTATTCATTGTAACGGACAGCTATTTTCTGTTCACGGTAGGTTGACTGAAAAAGTTCATCGGCAAACTGCTTGATGATTTCCGACCCGATCCATGTGACACCCAACCGAACCGTTATCTCGCCCGCCGTCAAGTCCTTGGGCTGCACCTGTTCCAACGCTTCTACATTGATGCGGAATGCCGGTTCTTGGTCGGCTGCAACATGAGCAATACGCAGCTTTTCGCGCACATTGCCGGATAAATACTCGTCCGCCATAAGGTAAACAGGGCTGCCGTCCTCCTGTTTGCGGAAAGGCTCTACAAAAATAACGCCCGCCAGTTCCTTAGCAAGCGTTGCTTCATCTTTCCCGGTAAGGTGCATCATGTAGGGCATATCGACCTTGGCGCGTTCCCCGATGCTCAGTGCCAGAGCGTCCGATGCCGTGTCGGCGTGGTCGGGTATCTGTGCAGAGCGGATAGTCCTTTTGGTGAACATATCCGACTTGCTGATAAAGTTTCCTTTTTCATCGACATTTTCCAGTGAACACAGCAAATAGTAGCTGCTGTCATCCCGGAAAGACAACTCCGCGCTGCGGCTGTTGATTAGGCCGTGCTTGGCGCGGAAGGCATCATACTGGCGGTTAAGCTGGCCTTGCAGACGGTGGATTTCCTCGTCTGACAAGTCCTGCAACTGCGCATCGATCAGAGCGCGGGTGGTATCGCGCAGTTCCACCAGTTTGCGGATACGCTCGGCAGAGGCTGCGTTGGGATTACATTCCCGCATGACTGCGCCTTCGCGGTAATAGATTTTATCGTCCTTTACCGTGTAGCTGAAATTACGCACAAAGGGATCGGCATCAATGTACTTGGTGTCCTCGCCGCTTTCCTCCTGTATGGGAATTTCGGCTTTTGTCAGCGTGGCGGTCAAGTGCTGCATGGCAGTGTCGATTTGCGTTTCCAGCAACGGCTTTCCGAAACGGTCCACCGCATCGGGGTCTATTGGCTGGCAGGTGGAAGCCGGGCCATACGGACCGGAGACTATCTCCATTCTGCCGCAAATCATTTCGGGGTGCTCCACAAAGTAGCGGTTCATGGTAATGCCGTTGGCATCTTCTGCAAGGTGCAGCCAAGGCTCGTCCTGCTGGCGCAGCGTATCGCGCTTTTGCAGAAAAATTACATCCGTCATAATTTTAGTGCCGCTGCCCTTGAACGCATTGTTGGGCAAGCGCACCGCACCGATGAGGTCGCAGCGCTCGGCAATGTACTTGCGGGCGCGGTCATCCTTTTTGTCCAATGTGCCGCTGGAGGTGATGATCGCCATGATGCCGCCGGTGCGCAACTTGTCGATGCTCTTGGCAAAGAAATAGTCGTGAATGGGAAAATGCAGCCGGTTATACTGAGGGTCATTGACTTGGAAATTGCCGAAAGGGACATTGCCAATAACGCAGTCAAAATAGTTGTCGGGGAGAAGCGCATTTTCATAGCCGGTTACTTGGATATTGGCCTTTTGATATAGCTGCTTGGAGATGCGGCCTGTGATGCTGTCCAATTCTACGCCGTAGAATTTGGCATCGCTGCTGCCAAAATGTCCGTGTGCGAGAAATGCGCCTGTGCCCATGCTGGGTTCTAGGATTTTGCCGCCTTTTACTCCGAAGCGTTCCAGTGCGCGGTAGATGGGGTGGATAACGGTGGCGGGGGTATAAAACGCCGTCAGGGTGCTGCTGCGGGCAGCTTCATACTCAGATTCAGACAATGCTGCTTTCAGCTGGCTGTACTCGTTCGACCATGCACTCTTGTTCGGGTCGAATGCATCCGAAAGCCCGCCCCAGCCCGTGTACTGCGCTAAAATTTTCTGCTCATCCTCAAAAGCAGGACTGCCACCGTTCGCTACGCGCTGCTCAATTTCTTTCAGCTTTTGGATGGCGGCAATATTGGCTGCAAACTTTTCGCGCGGTGCTGTCGGCAGGTTGTCCAGATAAGGGGCTTCATAGGTAATGGGTTCGCGGTGGTAAGGTTCATCTTCTGCCGAAAGCCTTTCTGCGTCCGCCATAACCTGCTCCACAAAGGGGCTGGGTTCTTCGATGACTTCGCCCACGATGGGTTCAGCAGTTTCTTCCTGCTGCGCTTGGCGGCTTGGAACTTCCGGGGCGGATAGTGCTGCATTTTTGGGGTTGGCCGCAAGCAGCCGCGCAAATTCTTCATGGCTGACGGCACGGCCTACCAGCGGGAAACTTTCATCCCGCAGATGAATGTTTTCTCTGCCGATTTCCTCCACGGTAAAGGGTCTGGCATCTTCCAGATAAACCGTGCTGCCGATAGTTACAGGTGATTTTTCGACTTTTCTTGTAGTCGGATGATGCTTTTCAAACTCTGCTTCGGCGGTATTGATAAAATCCGAGAAGGCGCTGTTTTCAATGTCCTGCGCAGCAAGCTCGTGGTTATCTTGGAAGTAGTCGATATGGACAATGTTACCGTCAACCTCATAGCGGATTTCGTTCCGCAGAAGATTGGCATACACTTGGATCTCATGCTCATCGTCCTCGGTGGTAGAGTAAGCAAACTCCACGCGGGTCAAGTCGGAGAAATTCGGCTCGTTTAGCCCCTCATTCTCGCAGAAATCCGCGATAGCGTGTTTTGCATGGGCGAGGGCGGCATCGTTCGCTGCACGAGCGGCTTGCTGTTCTGCTGCCCATGCCTGATAGGGGGCTTTTTCGGCATCGGTCAGATACTGGTCGTTGTAAACTAAAAGCCGCAGGCGTTGGGCAACCTCTTTCCACTTCAAAACGCGGCGATACTCGCCGTCCTCTGTACGTCGGGTGATTTCAAGATTTTTGCCCATGTGGTCAAGAAAGCCGTGCCCACCATCACGGAAGAACCATGTGCCGCCGCCGATGCCGTATTCTTTTTTCAGCCAGCGGGCTTGATCTACCTCGATAGGAAGTACCTGTGCAGAGAAATATTGCTGAATGCGAAATTTGCTATCTTCAAACCCGCCGCCTTTGCACAGTGCATCGGTAATGTCCTGCTCCGTAATGTACTTGCCGGATGCGTCAATGATGGGCTTGTTCCACTTTTTGGCTTCTGCCGCAAGGTCAATATTTTTTGCTTGCTGCTCATGGCTCGGCAGCCCTGCCTTTTCAGAATCTTCGGGGGTAAGGGTAAGCTGCTCCATCTGCTGCTGCACGGGTGTAGCCTTGATGGGAACCATCAGACGCCCTTGCTCGATGAGGTCAGCAATCTTTGCGGCAACAGCATCCCATGTCAGATTGACCTGCGCTGTTTTGGTAAGATAGTTGCCCTCCCAAAGTTCAAGGTACATATCATGCCGGATAAAACCCACGGTATTGTCATCCACGAACAAATATGTATAAATTTGCTTGTAACAGTGCTTGCAAAAGGCGCTGCGCTCGGCAAGGTCGGGATGCTCATTGAAATATTCCAGAATAGCCGCATTGTCGGCACGGCTGGAGGAGTCCTTCGCCAGCAAGCCTAGAATCAGTTCATCGCTCAGCGGCGGCAAATCAGAAATGGGTACAGAAAAAGCGGAGGGCGTGGTATCGCTCTCCGCTTGGGGTTCTTGTATTACAGGCTGTAAATCTGCTGCATCGCCAGTTCCTCGGCTTGGCTCTGCAAGGCGTTCATCCACTGCGTCCAGCCCATCGGGTCTGTCTGCCGGTTCGGGGCGGTGCTCTGCTGCATCAGCGTCTGCATCGTCTGTTCGATTTGCCGATGTACTGCGTTGTCCATCTCCACCAGATGCGGGTACAGCGTTCCCTCCAGCATCATCTCGTCGAACATCATCGGGGCGTTCTCCAGCAGGAATTTCCGCCGCAGGCTGCCGTACTTGCCGATCTCCGGCATCGGCGGCTCGTTCAGCGTCAGCGCCGGGATTTGGTAGCCGTTCACCATCATGTACTCCATTGTTGACCTCCTTGGTGTTATTGGTTTCTTCCTGTTTGTCACCATAATAGCGGACTTTTTCGGCGCGTGCAACACTGTCGATTTCTCTCGTGATGCTACCGATCTGCTGCATGAGAGGCCGTGCCGCCTGTTGGCAAGCGCTGCCCAAACACAGAGTGATGCGGTTTGTATCAAACTGGTTCACGGACTCAAGGGCAGACAGGTCCAGCCGCGCAGTATCCACGCCGCACCGCAGCGCGGCCATATACAGACAGCTTTGGGTGATAAGCTGTAAAAATAGCTGCCGCTGTTCGTCCGGCTTGGCCCACTGTAAGCTGCTGCCGTCTATCGCTTTTCCCAGTGCGGTTGTGAACATGGCGCTGCGTTGGGCAACGCAGGATGTAGAGAGCATGAGGAGAGCGCTTTGGATGCTGTCAGCGTGATTATCCGCTACGATTTTATCCCAAACAGGCCGCCAGTTCTGGTCTGTAATGACCCACGGCAGCGCTTCGGGAATCTCTGCACGGGGGATGGTATCGGAAATGTCAAACAGATACCGCAGCCGGGAAGAATTGGCGCGAGTGTCAAATGCCGCGATACCGTGTGCGCCGCGCTTGACCCAGCGACCCGCATTATTATTCCAGTAAGCTATGTCGGCCACGGCTGTGGCGGTGGGGCTTTGCTCGTGAATCAAAAGCTGGTTCGGAAAACTATAATTATAAGCAATGGCCGCTGTCCGCAAAAATGCTTTCCAGCGGTCGCTGCTCTCCGTGACGGCTTGCAGTTGCTTTTTGGCAAGCGCACGGATATTTTCATATTTAGCCATAGGCTGCTCCTTATCGCTCGTGCTGTTCTGCTTTTGACGGTGTGGCATTTTCAAGTTCCGGCAACAAGTTATCTACCTGCTTATACCCAATCGGCTGAACATAAAAAGCGTGTGTCTCGTTATCTTTGTGTGTCACAATAATATCGCTGACAGAGACGGAACGCATACTTTTGGCGTTTGGACGGTCATCCCGATTATGCCGTGAATAAATGCTGTCCAGCGTTTCCCAACGCTCCATCTGCCCCTTGTACACGAGTTCGTAGTCCTTTGCTCCGGCAGCGAGCCTCGCAGGAGAATACTCCATAAAAACAAGGTCTCGCCTGTTAGTTTGATAGATTTCATAAGGGATTTGCACTCGCTTTTCGCTGCGAAATCCCCACGGAAAATAGGTGTCTGAATCAAATTGGAGTGGCTCATCCAGTTCATCTGAGAATACAACCGGTGTCACTGGCCGCCCACAATCCAAGGAATCCAGAATTTCATCCTTGAATTTTTCCACGCTTGTGTAAGGAACGATTTCACCGATTATCCCGCCTGCACCGAGATATTCGATGTAGCCGACTACTTTATCTGTCTTTTCTTCCATTATCTTTCCAACCTTTCCCAAAAAGATAGTTTGTTCCCGTAGCGTTCATCCTGCGGGCGTACCTTTGCGGCGGGCAGTTCACCGCTTGCCATATCTTCGACTTGCGGTAGAAAAAGTAGACGGCTGTATCGGTCTGCCTGGTCTTTGGATAGGCCCACGACTTTATCACCATTTAGCCCGCAGATGAGAAATCGCCCGCGCACGGTAATTCCCTCGTCATTGACCTGCCTGTTATATTTCAGCCGGCTTTGGGCTTTGCTGCATATCAGCCCGATGCGAGGTGTGCCAAACGGTTTTAGAATTTGGCTTTCACCCTCGATTACCTCGGAAACCGCAGTCGCCGCACTGGAAAAACCCGCTTGATAAGGGCAGTAGCTGGGTTCAACAACTAATAATCTCGTCATCGGTGTCCCCCTCATCTGCTGCCGTGCTGGTGGGCGCGGGCGTAGTTTTCCAGCAGTTTTACGATAACCTGCTGCATCTGGTTGTTTGTAAAGCCTTTCGGAAAGTATCGTTCAACTTTTGCAACGGGAATCATAAGCTGCGGGTCACGCGGCTTTACACTTGGCGGCTTGGCGGCCATAATATGCTGGATTTTTTCTGGTGTCAGTACGCTTTCCTTGCTGGCTTCTTTGAGCTTTTGCGCCTGTGACAGCGATGGTGTGCAACCCTCGGATTCCATATAGGACAGGAAGTCCTCTTGTTCTTCGGGGGTAAGGTAGCTAAGTTCTACGGCGGGAGTGGTTTTTAGCTTGCCATCATCCACCATTTTCATAAGTTCGGGGGTGAGTTTGTTCAGACGGATGAAGCGCTGCACTTGCTTAACACTTTCACCGGCTTCATCCGCGACAATTTGGTTTGAACGACGCTCATCAAAATTCGGGCCAACTTGGCCCGAATTTATTTTTGACGGTCTGCCGCTCTTTCGCTTTATAGCTTCCAGCTTCATCTGATACGCTTTCGCCTTTTCACTCGGTAGAATATGCTCCCGCTGGCAGTTGCTATCCACCATCAGAATAATAGCAGTATCATCGTCCATATCCCGCACGATGCAGGGCATAGTCTCCACGCCAGCCCGCTGGCTGGCATGGCAGCGGCGGTGGCCCGCTACAATTTCATACCCACCATCTTTCCGGGGGCGGACAATGGCCGGGGTCATGACACCGTATTCCTTGACACTATCCACCATTTTGTCCATTTCGTCATCGTCACGGACTTGAAAAGGGTGATTTCGAAAGGGATGTAATTCCGTCAGCGGCAAAATTTGAATTTTCTCCAGCTTTGCATCCTGCCGCTCCTGCTCGCTGGAAAAGAGATTATCGAGCGAGGGAAGTATGATGTTGCTTCCGTACTCTCTCATTCTCAACGACCTCCTTTGCCAAGGTTTTATAGGCGATGCTTGCGGGACCGCTGGCGTCGTAACTCAGCACACTGTGGGCGCTGGAGGCGCTCTCTGCTGTGCGGGTGCTAATGGGAATCTCCGTGCGATAAATCTTCAGCGCGTGACCGTAGGAACTCCGCAAAGCGGCACAGACATCTTTGCTTAGATTTGTGCGCCGATCCACCATGGTCAGAACAATGCCGTCAATTTCAAGCTCCGGCTTGATGCGGCGCGTGATCTGATTGATGGATTTGAACAGCGACACCACGCCTTTCAGGGCAAAATGCTGTGCCTGCACGGGAATCAGTACCCGGTCGGCAGCCACAAGCGAAGCAACCGTAAGGATACCCAGCGAGGGCATACAGTCGATCAAGCAGTAGTCATATTTATCCTTAAACGGCTCCAATGCCTGTTCCATGATTTTCTCGTGCGCCATAACGTTTACAAGGCTCACTTCCATATCGGACAGACCAATGTCGGAAGGAATGAAATCCACCTTTTCTTCATGGTGAATTACCACTTCTGGCGGCTTTTCGTCCTTGATAACAGATTCCATTAGGTCACTGATTGTTGCGCCGTTTTCGGTGCCCTCATAGCCGAGATAGCTGCTCAAATCACCCTGCGGGTCGGCGTCCACCAACAGAACCTTGTAGCCCATAGCCGCCAGTGCTGTGCCGAGGTTTACTGTGGTGGTCGTTTTGCCCACACCGCCTTTTTGGTTTGCAACTGCAATAGTTTTCATGTTCCGCTCCTTTACCGTTCCATGCTGATAAGTCTACGAGCCGCCAGCAGATAGTCGTTATAATCCTTGCCTATGGCCGGAGGCGCGTCCTGTACGATATATCCGCGTTCTGCAAGCTGTTTCGCAACAATTTTTGTGAAGTTTCGTCCGGGGTCGTCACGGTCAAAGCAAAGCGACACGCGCTTTACTTCGGGATGCTGCTGCAAAAAGTAGTCAATCGGCTGATGGTTCAACCCGCCCAGCGCCAAGTAGTGGACGCTGCGCCACGGGGAATCGTGTTTGTACTGCCGCAGCGTTGCGCCGGACATAGCATCAATGGGGGCTTCGTAGATTTCCACGGTATCACAGGTTTCAATCTCGGCAGGAATCAGAAAGCCATACTGTTTTTGGCTGCCCGCGACATCTCCGCGAAAGCTGCCTTGACAGCCGCGCTGAAAAGCAGAGCGCGGTACGCCGTTTTCATCTTTGCCCACAAAAACGCAGTTGCGGTAGTTGCCGCGCGTAGTTTGGTATAGGATTCCACTACCCACACAGTAGCGCAGCACTTTCGGGCTGATGCCACGGTGCATCAGATAGGCCGTTGCAGCTTCGGTGTTTCGATCTGCGGTGGGTAACTCAAACGGGCGGGTCGTGTGCTGCTGGGGAGAAGAAGCCTTAGCCGTCTGAATAGAAACAGGCGCGGGAGCCATTGCACTCAACAACCGTACCGCCGAGACAAAGTCCATGCCCTCAACCTTTACCAGAAAGTCGAGTGCATTGTTGCCACCCTTGCTCTGCGAAAACCAGTGAAACAGCCCATTTGCGGGCGTGATAACAAGGCTGCTGTGCGTCTTGGTGCAATACTCCTTGTCTGTTTTGCGGACAAGCTCGCCGGGATGGTAGGTTTCAAGGTACTGCATGACGCTGATACGCCGCGCAGCCTCGATGTTCTTCTGATATTTGCCCATGATGACCTCCAAGATTGTAATAAAAAAAGCACCTCATCTGCGAACAGGTAAGATGCTTGTAAGAAACGATATTCTCTTTTTCAGCTGGCTGTTTCTTCAGCCAGCTGGAGAGGGGGTGTGGGGGAGAGGAACACTGGGTCGGTATTCTACTAAAATGGTACACTTCCCCCTTGTTGGCGATATTGACATTCTAAAATGAACGATTTATAATGAGAAAAACGGTGGGGCATAAAAGCCTCGAATCCACAGTAGCTTTTTTCATCGCCAAAATCGCACCAAATGAGTCTTTTTTGGCGATTTTCGTCGCCAGCTTTTTTCCTGGCGACGAACCTGGCGATTTAGTCTGATTTTCACTACGAAATCGGACTAAAAACTCCGTCATAATAACTAATGCCTCTTGCTCGTGCGCCGATGCTATTTGTCACTGTTGCACAAGAAAAACGGGATTTTAAGATTTTCGTGATTCTCATAACCGCTTGAGTGGGGGTTCGAATCCCTCACGGCCCACCAAAAAGAACGCAGCTACGCTATTTTGTTGCAAAATGGCATGGCTGCGATTCTTTATTTTCCGTACAATTCACGGCTCAACTGATTGCGTATCGACTCCCGGCGTTTTTTGTATTGCTGCATAAATGCCATGTACTCCGGGGCTGCATCAATATAACGGTCGTTGCTTTCTTTGGTGGCTGTGTGCTGATAGCCGAAGCCCCTAAAAACCAGAGGGCGGCTATATTGTCAGCTTTCCCGATACCGAAAACACGCAGGCGCTTATTAACGACTACAAAGCGCGTCTGCGTGATTTAGAAAACAATATCTGGCAGCACTAACAGCTTTTCGTTTTTCGTGCGGATAAATTCAAAATCGCGCTTGATTTAACCAATTATGCTTGGTAAAATTGGGTTATCAATCCGACATCAATAATTTTATACAGCAGAACAAGTATTACATACATCATAAAACCCGCAGAAAGAAGGCTTGCTTATGTCTGCAAAAACCATTGCCTTTGCGCCGCGGCGCAAGGGCGGCGATGCCCCGCTGGTCATCAATGCCGACACGATTCGGTATATCCAAATGAAGCGCAACTACGCTGAGGTGCATCTGACGAACGGCGCGGTCTTTACCTCGCGCATCACCATGGAGGAGCTGGAGCAGCACTTGGGCGAGGACTTTATAAAGGTACACCGCAGTTGTCTGGTCGCGGTGCGCGCCATACACAGCGTGGAAAACACCGTCGTTTTAAACAACGGAGAGCAGTTGGAATATGTGGTGCGGCAGAAAAAGCGGATATTGGAGCAGCTGCAAACACAGCAAAGGCGGCTGATCCTGACCATGCAGGACGACACCGCGCCCGCCAACGCCGAGGAATATCACGAGCATTACAAAAGCTTTGACGCCATGCCCTTCGCCTTTACCGACATTGAAATGGTCTTTGATGAGGAGCGCCGCGCCGTGGATTGGATTTTCCGCTATGCCAACCCTGCGCTGGCAAAGCTGGAAAAATTGCCGCTGGAATCTCTGATCGACCATTCGTTCGGCAGCTTATTCGCCAATATGGACGCCAAGTGGCTGCGCAGTTATGAGCGCACCGTTCTGTACGGCGAAATGCTGGAAATTTTCGATTACAGCCCGGAGGTGGACACCTATTTAAAAGTCACCTGTTTCCCCACATTTGCCGGACATTGCGGGTGCATTCTGTTCAATGTGCAGGATTTTGCTGCGGCACACACGCTGACCGACAGCCAAAAATCCATGATGATGTATCTCGGCATTTCTTTGGGACGAAACCACTAAAATATCTGCAAAACCGCCTGTTTGTGTTTAACGACAGGCGGCCATTTTTTTATGCAAACAGCATATTACAAAGCGTAACAATGTCTATTCGTCCCAAATGATTGCGTTACAGCGTCGAAAATGCTATTATTAAATGAAAGAACTTCATCACCGGAGGAGCGGACGCGGAGGTCGCGCATCACAACGGCCTCGCTGCAGGACGGCAGCGCTATGAACGGGGCCAATGTTGTGACCGTAAAAAGGGGTGACGTCTGTGAAAAAGCTAACAGGTCTGCTATGTGCGCTTGCACTGCTTTGCGGCTTTTGCCTGCCCGTCTTTGCAGATAACAACGACAACACGGTGAAAATCACCACCACAGTGCCCAGCACGCACACCATAACCGTAACTCAGGCGGACGGTGCCGCCGTGTTCTGCAACGGCCAGTCCGGCTCGGCCTTTACGGTCGAGCGCCTCAGCCAGCCGCAGCTGCTTGTCCGCCCGGATTCCGGCAGGGTGCTTACCCGTGTGCTGGTCAACGGGGCGGATGTCACCGGCTCCGTGCAGGGCGGCTATTACACGCTGCCCGCCCAAATTTACGCTGACGGTTCGTGCTACCACTCCAACTGTTACTACCTTGCCAACGGCTCCGACAGTACCGACACAGACATCATCGCCAAAACGCAAGCACAGTTTGCCAGCGGCGAGGTCGCGTACCTGCTGCAAAATGGGCGCGAACAAGCCGTATGGGGGCAGACCCTGACCGGGGACAATAAGCAAGATTACCCCGTGTTGAATGGCGCACCGGTATACCAAGGCACCCCCTGCACAGGCAGGTACAGCAATACGAAGGAAGAACTTAACCACGACTATCGTGACGGCAACTGTATCTACTGCGGTCAGCCGGAAATCGCCTACACCGTGACCATCCCCGTCACGGTGGAACTGGGCAATGCCGCAAACGCCACGGCAATCATTTCTGCCGAAAACGTCACCCTGCCCACCGACAAAACGCTGAAGGTGACCGTCAACGGTCCCTTTACTGCCACGCTGGTCGGCACAACCGATGTGACAGCACAGTATACCATCAAAAACGGCAGTACTGCGTTGGAAAATGGGGACCCGGTCTTGACCGCCCAAAACGGGGAATCCCCAAAAATTCCCCTGACCTTTGTCAAGCCGGACGCTGCCCCCTACGCGGGCAGCTACATCGGCACGGTAACCTTTGAAGTCAGCGTTGGTACACCGACCACCTAAAGTCATAACCCCCACCAGCCGTCACGCCCCGTGACGGCTGGTGCTTTGCCGCTTCAAAAACGTAGGGGCGGATTCCATATCTGCCCGTGCCCGCTTGCGGTAAGATAAACTTCCGCGGGCGCATATAGAATGCGCCCCTACGGATTACGTTTCCGACAAAGGGAGAAAACTCCACGCGGTGGGGGAGAGAAACGTGGGGCGGGCAGGAATATTTCGGGCTTAGACTGTCAAAAAATATTTGTAGGGGCGAGCATTGCTCGCCCGTACCCGCTTGCCTTACAAGAAAACTGTCCCGGAAAATGCGTTGCGGCGGTAAGTTGACGGGCGACCAATGGTCGCCCCTACACACGCAACAGGGAAAAACGTGCTCCTCTCCGTCCCCACAAAAAACGTAGGGGCGGATTCCATATCCGCCCGTGCCCGTTTGCGGCAAGGATAAACCTCCGCGGGCGCATATAGAATGCGCCCCTACGGATTCCGTTTCCGACCAACAGGGACACCCACAAAAAACGCAGCCACGCTATTTTACCGTAAAATAGCGTGGCTGCGTTTTTTGTTTTGGCCTTGCGTATGATTCCCGGCTCTGAAACCCCGCGTGTTACAGGACCTTGCGCATCTCCTGCACAAGGTCGGCGATCACGATGGGCTTGGACAGGAAACCGTTCATGCCGCATTCCAGGGCGTTGCGGCGGTCCTCGTCAAAGGCGTTCGCCGTCATGGCAAGAATGGGGATGCCTGCCAGGGCGGGGTTTTCCAGCCCGCGGATGCGGCGGGTGGCGGTGTAGCCGTCCATGATCGGCATCTGCACGTCCATCAGCACCAGATCGTACTGCCCCGGCGCGGCGGTGCAGACCTTTTCCACGGCGATGGCGCCGTTCTCGGCGGTATCGACCTCAAAGCCGTAGGCGTTCAGAATCTCCACGGCGATCTCGCGGTTCAGCTCGTTATCCTCGGCAAGCAGGATGTGCTTGCCCGCAAAGTCGGTGGGTTCCTTGGGCAATACGCCCTGCTGCTCCTCCGGCTTCTGCCCGATGGCGGTCATCAGGGAGTCGCGCAGGTCCGACAGGAACATCGGCTTGGGGCAGAACGCCGTGACACCGGCGGCCTTTGCCTCGGCCTCAATGTCGGACCAGTCATAGGCGGTCAGGATAATAATAGGTGTATCATCGTGCAGACTGCGAATCTGGCGGGTGACCTCGATGCCGTTCATATCCGGCAGGCGCCAGTCGATGATATAGGCCTTGTAGGTATCGCCCATCTCGATGGACTGCCGTGCGCGCAGAACGGCCTCTTTGCCGGAAAGCGTCCAATCGGCGCGCATACCCACCGTGACCAGCATCTTGGTCACGCTGTCGCAGGTGTTGAAATCGTCGTCCACCACCAGCGCCTTCAGACCCTCCAGCGTGGGGATCTTTTCCGCCTTGCGGTGCTCTGCCTGTATGCGCAGCGGCACACGGACGATAAATTCAGAACCCTTGCCCGGCGCGGTCTGCACCTCGATGGTGCCGCCCATCATATCTACGATGTTTTTGCAGATGGCCATGCCCAGCCCGGTGCCCTGTATCTTGCTTACCGTGGAGGTGCGCTCGCGCTCAAAGGGCTCAAAGATTTTTTGGGCAAACTCCGGGCTCATGCCGATGCCGCTGTCCTTGACGCGGAACTCATACTGCCCGCAACCGCTGACCTGGCCGGCAAGCTGGCGCACCCGCAGCGACACCGTGCCGCCCGCGGGGGTGAACTTGATGGCGTTGGATAAAAGGTTCATCAAAATTTGATTCAGCCGGGTCTTGTCGCAATAGACGTCCTCATCGGTAATATCTATCGCGTCCATATACAATTCCAGCTGCTTTGCGTATATCTGCCCGCTGACGATGGTCTTTATGTCGTGCAGCACGTCGGACAGGTTGACCTCGGTCTCGTCCAGCTGGATCTTTCCGCTTTCGATGCGGCTCATATCCAGAATATCATTGATGAGCGAAAGCAGGTGGTTGCCGGAGGCAAGTATCTTGGTAAGGTATTCCTTCACGCGGTCCCTGTCGTCCAGATGGCTGACCGCCAGCGTGGTAAAGCCGATGATGGCATTCATCGGGGTGCGGATGTCGTGGGACATATTGGAAAGGAAGGTGCTCTTGGCGCGGTTGGCGTTTTCGGCGGCGGCCACGGCATCCGAGAGCGCCTGGTTCGCCTGCCTGTCGGCGGTGCGGTCAGACAGAACCAGAATGTGCTTGGTTTTGCCCTCGACCTCGCTGCCCATGGCAACCACATGGAACCAGCGATGCTCCCCGGTTTTCTGATGGACAAACTCCGTGTCCCATTCGCGCTGGTCGCCGCAGGCAAGCCCTTCCAGATAATTTTTGGTGCGGCCGGGGGAATCCGCCGGGTGCAGCAGGGCCAGCGTGCCGATATTCTTGCGCACGCTCTTCAGCGTCAGGCCCAGCAGCCGTTCTATGTTCGGGCTGACATAATCCGCCCGGTGCTTTTGGGCATCCAGCAGCAGGAAAACGTCGTCCACGTTCTGGGACAGCTTCTCGAACAGCACATCACGATACAAAATCGCGGTGTTCTGGCGGCGCAGCTTGGTGCGGCCCCGGTGCATGACCATCAGAAGGACCATTGCCGCAATCGACAGGACAACGAGGGCTACGATCTGCACCGTGCGCTGCCAAAGCTGGTTCATGGCGGCATTGACGGTATTCCGCGGGATAAGCCCCACCAGGGTCCAGTTCTGGATGCCGGTGCTTTCGTAGACCATATAGTATCTTGTGCCGTCCAGCGTCACCTCGCGGTTTCCGGTGATGCCCTGCGCAAAGTCGTCCGTAAGCTCCTGTATCTGCGCCTCGGTAAGGTCGGAATACTCGCGCAGTATCGACACAAAATTGTAAATGGATTCCGAGCCTTCTGCGATATTTTCGATCACGACCTGCCCGTCCGGGTAGATGACAAAGGAGCTGGCCGCTCCGCCGAAAGACGAATCGTCCACGGTCTTCATCACAACATTGTTGTAGTGGCTGATGGCAACGGCATCGTAGGCAAAGCCGCGGTAGATGCCCTTGGTTTCGGGGCAGATGAACACCAGCATCGGGTCCTGTCCGGGCAGGGCCGTGTTCAACACAACGTCCTTCTGGTCGGAAAGCAGCTCGTCGAGGTTGGTCTGCAAGCCTAAGTAGCCCGTTTCCCCGCCGGGGGTCATGTAGTTGCCGTCGTAAGAAAGAAAGTAGAATTCGGCAAAGCCAAGCTGCTGCTGCGCTGACTCCAGATACGCCTGCGTGCTGGCATCATCGGGGTCACTGCTCAGAAAGCCGTTCCACAAATGCAGGTAGGAGATGTTCTTCTTGACGATCATGCTCAGCATATTGTTGGATTTGTGCAGGACTTCCTCCAAATGCTCGGTGCTTTCCGCATAGATGGTTTTTGACACAAACGAAAGGTACTGCGCGCTAAGGCAGACAAGCAGCGCAATCGACAGCAGGCAGGCCGCCGCAGCATACCAATTTTGCCGGGAATGTCGCTTTATTTTTATTTTATGCTTAGCTTCTTCCACAGCGCATTACCCCCCCCCGAATGTAATATAGCTTTCCGGCGCGGCCAGCGTCACGCTGCCGCCGGAAAGTGCCTCGCTCCAGGCGTTTCTGACCGTGGCCTCCCCGCGCTCAAACGCGCGGCTTTCGTCCTGCAGCAGCGGCGCCATCTGCTTTTCGGTTGCCAGGCAGGTCACGGTGACGGTGTCGTCATCCTGCAGCGGCTGGCCGCCGCGGGTGATGCCGGTCAGCGTATAGCTGCCGCCGTTCTCCTGTACCTGCACGGCAATGCCGCTGACCACCGGCAGGGAACCGCGGTTGAACGGCGTAAAGCCGCCCTCGCAGCCTTCCACAAAGACGCGCATGGTGTCCTTCAGCTCGGCACCCGTCATGGTGCGCCGGTACGACATAAGCCCGTTGGGCATGATCATGGCGCGCGCTGTTGTCTGGGTATAGTCTGCCTGCAGCACGCTGCCGGTAAAGCTGCTGGCGGGTGCCACCAGCACGTCGGTGCCGTACAGCCCGCGCAGCGTGTTTGCCATAACCGAGAAGGACGCATTGCCGCCGTTTTTGTGGAACACGTTGGAATAGGCGGTTTCGTTGCTCAGCACAATATCGCTTGTGTCGGGCGTTCTCTCTGTCAAAAGGCGGGCGTTGAACGCACGGTAGGCCTGCCCGGCGTCATATTCGCCCGCGATCATCTTGGAAACCACATCCTGGGAGATGGCAAAGAAGTCGTTGGAGGCGATGCGGATGTACATGTGGTTTTCTTCCACCACCGAGCGCACGTCCTCCATGGTGTGGGTCAGGTGGTAGCTGACATTCTGGCTGTAGCTCAAAAGATCCTGCCCGTCCGCGAGGATCTGCTCCTGCGCTCCCTCCGACAGCATGACGTGCAGGACCTGCATTGCCTTTACGCGCCGGGCGGCGTCCTGCTCCAGGTCGCGGTTCAGCGCCACCTGGAAGTAGGGGGTGGTCATCAGCCATTTTTCACCGTTCTGGCTGAAGAACGGCAAAAAGGTCGCGTCGATGCCCTGCTCCCGGAACATCTGTACGCCGGCGGAGCTGCTAAAGTACATGGCAAGCTCCCCCTTGCCGAACATCCCGGTCACGTCGTCGTAATTCAGCTCTAAGTCCGCCGCCGTAAGACCGGTGTCCCGGATGAACTGCTCCATACGCGCAAAGGCGCCCGGCCAGACGGTATCATCCAGCCCGACACGGGCGGTGTCGGCGGGGTCGCTGTAGGCGGTGCGCCATTTGCGCCCTTCCGTGGTCGTAAGCTCGGCGGCGGAAAGCCCCTGCAGCGTTTCCATGCAGGTGTAGTCGTACAGATAATCGGCGGTAAAGCCGCGGATGCCCGCCTCGTCAAAGGCTTTGCAGGCAGCGGCAAAGCTGGCGTAATCGGTGGGCAGCGGGATACCGTATTCCTCAAAAAGGCCGCGGTTGACCACAAAGCCGTGGGCGTCTGCGCATACGGGCAGCCAGTTTACACTGCCGTCATCATTTCTAAAGCTGTTGAGGTAGGTATTGTAGACAGCGCCTGCCTCGTTGGTGGTGGCAAGGTCCATCAGGCTGTCCTTCAGGGGGGCCGCATCGTGCAGGGAGAAGCGGCAGCAGGTTATAATGTCCGGCAGACCGCCGTTTTCCTGCAAGAATTTGTAAAAGTCCAGATCGTTGTTGCCCACGATAAACTCAATGTTTACGTCCGGCAGATGCGCCTGCACGTAGGGGGCGTACTTTTCGTAGAGGCTGTTGGTCCACAAATAGACCTGAATGGTGTCGGCGTCCTCCTGTGCCTGCACCGCCTCGGTGCTTTTTCCGGCGCAGCCGGTCAGCAGGAACAGACCCAGCACCGTGGCTGCAAGCAGGGAGGAAATTCTGTGCAGTGGTTTCTTTTTCATCCGGTTTTTCTCCTTATTTCTTTGACGGTCTGCTATATAGGCTGTGACGCAGGAAAAAACGCCTTCAGGGCATGGCGGACCCATACCTGAAAGCGCTGTCTGACCGTATTAAACAATATCCGCGGGCAGCAGAAAACAGCAGGGCGTTATAGATGCCCTGCTTTGTGCCGCCGGCGTAGCGATGTGTTTTCACCCTCGTCAACTCCTGCCCCAAAAAGGACGCGAAGCTACCGGCGGCAGTAAAACAACAATTTCTTGTTGGCAACTGGCTGACCCGATGGGCCCCTATAGCTTTGCGTCGCCGGTTTGCACCGGGTTTGCCTGTGGACTTGTAGAGAAATAGTATACCACATAAGATGGTTTTTGACAAGGCGCAAGCGGAAATAAATCCGCTTGCACGCACAACAGGCAAAAACGCGCCCCTTGGCCGCCCCTACAAAAAACGTAGGGGCGGATTCCATATCCGCCCGTGCCCGCTTGCGGCAAGATAAACCTCCGCGGGCGCATATAGAAT
>OOCR01000309.1_pt1 | contig 43839 bp, 48 predicted proteins | sample 1671491 | NCBI WGS metagenome assembly OOCR01 (sample SAMN06348162, study PRJEB24527) | human gut metagenome | biome: human gut; feature: ankylosing spondylitis patient; material: feces | host: Homo sapiens | place: China | collected 2015-10
TTTTCCGGGTCTTTTTGCATCGTTTTTATAAGGCACTTCTGCGCGGAAAAGTGCGTTAATTTCTCCATTTTTCCGCAGATGGCCCTGAAATGGTGGCGCAAAAAGTGGCGCAAAAATTCGGGCTTATAACTCGCAATATGTCAGAATACGCTGCAAACAAAAACAGCCCCATGGAACCGGAATCACCGGAACCACGGGGCTGTTGTCATGCTATGCGGCTTTTCGGCCTGCCGCCGGAGCGGCTAAGTAGTGCAGCTGACCTTACTTGTTGACCTGGCTCTTCTTGTCCTCCAGGTACTTGTCCGCCTGGATTGCGGCGACGGTGAAGCTGTTGTTCTGCCACCAGGCCACCAGCGCGGCCACGGTGGTGATGCCGGCGGTGACCAGCTGCTCCACGGTGGCGCTCTCGATGGGCAGCACGGGCTTGCCGCAGGCGCTCAGCACCTGATTGGTCAGGGCCAGCAGCAGGACAGCAGTGCGGGTGATGGTACCGGCGGAGATGGTGGGTGCGTTGTAGGTCTTTGCTTTCATAGTCAGTTCCTTTCTTTTTCTGCTTGTGACAGTTCTTTTGCTATCTGTTTTTCCCGGTCGCTCAGCGTCCACATGGTCATGTTCGCTCTTTCCGCTGCGGCCTTTTCCCGTGCTGCTCTTTCCGCTGCGGCCTTTTCAGCCGCGAGCCGGTCAGACAGCAGCAGGCCATAGCCGAAGATCTCTTTTTTGTACGGCCGCTGCGCGTCCAGTCTGCCGATTCGGACACATTCGCCGCGCGGCACCTTGAAGTCGATGCCATACCGCGCGTATTTCTGCATCAGGGCGCTGGTCACAACATGGTCGGGGTAGGAATATTTCGGCAATTCCTTGACGGTCTCCCGCAACTGCCGCTTGGCTTCCTCGTTGATCAGCCTGGTCAGCTCCGGTGCCGTCTGCGCTATGACATTCCCGCCGTAGCTGGTGACGAAAGAGGTGCGCACCACTGCGCCGTTTTCGTACACGATATTCGCGTCGCAGATCAGGTGATTCGTCCCTTCCTCGCAGGTCCTTGCCGAAAAGCAGGTCAGGCTCGGCGCAAACAGAAAAAACGGAATGCCCCGCCCCAGATAAAACGCGGTGATCTTGGCCAGAATGGAAAACGGCGGGTTATCCAGCACCACGGCGCCTTCCGGGTAGTCGTAGTGCTCATAGTCACCGCCGGGGTAGAACGGCCGCACGATCTTGTCCGGGTCGATGCCGTACTCTTTGCACGCCCAGTCCCGGACAACGGCATAAATGCCGGGTGGAGTGTAGCAGTCGTCCGTGGTTTTCTTCGGCTTGAATTTTTCCACGAATTCCTCATATGATTTTTCTTTCATGCTTCTTTCTCTCTCGTGTTCGTTTGCTTCTAAACCGTCGGGCTCAGTGTTATGCGTCGCTGTCACGGATGGTCAGTGCCATCAGCGGGACAGCGGTGCGGGCGATGGTTGCGGTAGAGATGTGATACTTAGACATGGTTAGATCCTTTCTGCTCTGTAGAGCTTTCTGCTTTTTGCTTGAGAATATCCACGGCCTTGATAATGACCTCCGGGATCGGCAGCCCCATCAAGCCCGCATTTTCGATAATAGAGATCGTTTCATTGGCCACGAACGCGATAACGGCAGCGTCCCGCACGAAGTTGGAGCCCATCACGGCATCCAGACGGCAGGCAACCAGCACGATCAGCAGGGTCTCGCCCTTGCGGATCAGCCCCTTCCAACCTGCACGGCTTTCCAGCGTGCCGGTCTCGGTCTTGGGGCTTGCGTGGAAAACTCCCGCCACGATCAGACCGGTGATGTAGTCGATGGCCATAAAAATGACCAGCGTTTGCAGGGATGCGTCCCAGCCGCCGAAAAGGCTGGCGATCATGCTGCCGATCGCGCCGATGGCAAAACATACATAGTCTTTCACGGCTCGCCTCCTCACATCGTCCATCTGCTCTTTTTGGCGCGGGTGTCCACATGCACCCAGCCCTTGGTGCGTCCAGCCTTGACCGGATAGCGGCCCACACCGCCCCAGCCGGGCAGCAGGCTCTCGGCGTAGGCGGCCACGTCCTCGACAGGCACGCCTGCCACCTGGATGTCCGCCGCCCGGCCCAGCAGGTGCTGGCTGCTCTTGGCTCCACCCACGGCGGTGTTGTGGGCCGCCGTGCGGTACCCGCTGGTGATGGTCACGGGCTTGCCAAAGTGCTCCCGGATGGCCTGTAGCAGCACCACGAGGGTCTGGTCGATCATGATAGCGTCGCTGCCGTCCCGGCACCGGAACTCCCGTACGCGGAAGGCCGGAGACAGCTGTTTAGCGCCGTCTTTGGCCAAGGAATACTCTTTGATTGCCATAGGCTCACTCCTCACTCTTTTCGCCGGTCTTGGTCTCCAGCAGCTCGGTCAGTTCTTTGTACTCGGCCTCGGTGATGCGGCCGAGGGCGTAAAAAATATCAATTTTTTCTGCAAGGCCAGCGGTCTGGCCGCGCTCGATCAGGCGTTTACAGGTACGATACAACATAGGTTTACCTCCTTATGTGGTGGTGTCAGTGGTAGTGTCGTCGGTCAGCCCCAGTTCCAGCATGGCGACGCGGTATTCCTGATCTACCGCCAGGGCGTCCGTGTCCGCCTGCGCGGACTGCGTCTCGGTCAGCAGCTCTGCCAAGGTGGGGTAGTGGTAGCCGGTGAATACAACCGATACAGTATTCAGCGTATTGGTAAGGGTACATTCAAGCCTTTTTTTGTCGGCCGAAAATAATACTGTGACCGTGAGACTTCCCGCGCCAAAACTGCCAGTTTCATATGTCATACCAGGGGTAAGATTAAAATCAGCTTCGTTTATGCGGAGGTTAACGTAATCTACACCGTCCTGAACGTTAATTGTCTGAGTTTTTTTCCTCCCAATCGTTGTTTTTCCACTCCACACCAGCCGCGCCTCCGACTTTACCGCCACGGCGGCAGCGATGGTGTCATACAGCGTCTTGCCGCTCAGGGTGCCGTCCGCAGCGATGTCCAGGTAGTCGCCCACCTTGACGCCGCCCAGCTGGGCCGCCGTGGCGGCAGGCAGGGTGTAGGGCGTGCCGAACTTGGCGTCGGCCTCTTTCTGGCTGTACACTTCCGTTTTCGAGTAGGTCTCCTCCCGGCTGTACACCTCCGTCTTTGCGTAGGTCTCGTTCTTGCCGTAGGCTCCCACATCCTCCGCCGTCAGGGCTGTGTCCTTTCCGGTTCCTCCGTGTTCCACGCCCAGCACGCCGGTCATCACATCCAGTGCCGTGGTGTCCTTGGTCTGCAGCGTCCGTGTGCTGCCGTCGCCCATGGTCAGGGTCATCACCTGCCCGTTCAGCTCGATGCGCTCCACATAGTCCGCACTGCCCGCTTCCAGCGCACCCACGTCCGCCGCCGTCAGGGTCACCACGCCGCCCTGGCCGTTCACGCTCTTCACCGGCCCGTCCGCCGGTGCCGTTTTCTCCGCCCGATCGGCTGCCGCCTCGGCCCGGGCTGCGCTGCTTTCTGCCGCTTTCTGTGCCGCCCCGGCCTGTCCGGCCGCCGTCACCGTTTCTGTCCGTGCCGCCTCGGCTCTCTTCGCATCCTTCGCGGCCGCACCTGCGCTGTTCCGCGCTTCCTGCGCGCTGGTCGCCGCACTGTTCGAGTACGCCAGCACCCGCGCCACAAAGGTCTCGTACTGCGTCGGGCTGATCTCCGCGTCGCCGTCGGTGGCAAGCGTCTCGTAGCAGTCGTATTTTGCCGGCCGTGTCAGCGCCCGGAAGCCGTCCTCGCCCAGGGCCAGCAGCATCCAGCTGCCGCAGCTCGACGCGGTAAACTCCTTGCCCACCGCGCAGCTATGCGCTTCGTTCAGCAAAATGGGGGCAGGCAGGGTGCCGTCCTGCCGCTGGATGTGCAGCGTCACGCTCTTGCCCTGCCAGCTCTCCGGCAGGGTAAATTCCAGCCGCTCTACGTTCGCGCTGCTCTGCCCGCCCAGGTGCAGCACCTTCATCTCCGGGGCAAACTCCACCCCGCCGAATCGCTTTTCCACGATCCTTACCTGCATGGTCTTTTCCTCCTTCCGTTTTTCTCCCAGTCTACCGTCCCGCTGCCCCGCAAAAAACCGTGTACTTTTACAAAAGCACCCCGGCAGGTCTTGCCCGCCGGGGTGCTTTCTATGGGTGACAAAACGTCACCGGATGGCTGCCACTTGGTCGCCACTTGGCTGCCACTTGGTTGGCATCTGGTTGTCACCGCAGCAGTGCATACGGGTCCTCTTCCGGTTCCGCCTGTGCCGCCTTCTCCGCCGCTTTTTCCCACTGTGCAAAGGTCTTTTCCGTGTACAGGGCCTTCCCGTCCGCGTCGGTCAGGGCCAGCAGCACGTCGGCCAGCTGCTGCTTGTCCGCATTGCTGCCCGCCAGATACTCCGGCTTTGCCAGCTCGGTCAGCTTGCTCTTCAGGCTGCTCGGCGTCCGTCCGGCCTTCATCAGCCGGTCGTACTCGGCCTGCACGTCCTGCGCCTTCCGGCTGTCCACCGCCTCGCTCAGGTCCGCGTACATGTCGCCCGCGTCGCCCTTCAGCATCTCGGTCTCCAGTGCATTCACGGCCCCGGTCACGCAGTCGATCACGGCTTCCCGCTTCGGCGCGTCCTCCTTCACATTCTTCCGGATGCCCAGCACGTCGTACAGCGCTTCGATGGTCTCCGTCTCCAGCCGGTACCGCTCGGCTTCGTTCCCTTCCATCTGTGCCTTTGCCGCCGCCCGGGTGTCGGCGTCGTACTTCTTCAGCCGGGTCTTCAGCTGCTTGTAGATCTCATCCTCCTTGCCCATGGCCACCAGTTTCTCCACCGCCGCCTGTGCCTCTTCCGCGTCGCCGCTGGCATAGGCATTGTACAGCCGGTCATACTGCCCGGTCGCGCTCTCCGGCAGGCTGTTGAAGCTAAATTTTCCGCCCTGCGCCACGTTCTGCGCATCGTCCCAGTACCCGCGCACTGCGTCCACCATCTTCCGGCCGTTGCCGTAGGGCACCCCCACGATCTCAAAGCCGTTTTCGATCAGGGCCATGCCCTTCTCCATCAGCTTCTTGTGGTGCTTTTCCAGCTCCGCCTCGTCCATCTCGCTGGTGTCCTTCTTCAGCTCCGCCGTAAACTTCACCACATCCGACGCCATGTCGTTTACCGCGCTGATGTTCGTGGCGCTGATCACGTCGTAATCCTTGCCCTCGATGGCGTTGTCGATCAGGCTGTACAGCTCGCTGCCAAACAGGAAGTTGCCCATCGTGCTCTCGGTGGACAGCGAGAAAAAGCGGCTCACCATGCTCTTCAGGGTCACGTCGCCGTTCTCGTCCTGCTCCCGGTCCCACCGGTGCAGCAGGAAGTCCGCGCCGATCTTCATCATGGCAAACACCGCCACCTGCGCCGCCTGGCTCAGGATGGCCCGGTCCCGCTGCTTTGTCGCCCGCTGCAGCTCTGCCTTGTTCGCGTCGCTGGCGTCCGCCTTGTACCGCGCCGCCTGCGCTTTCCAGTCGCCCACCGCGTCGATCAGGATGCCCGCATTCTGGAAGCGCTGGGTCGTGAACATCGTAAAGGTCTTTACCATCTCGTCCGGGTTGCGCTGGATGCCTGCCCGCTGCATCACGGTGTAGTTCGGCTGGGTCTGCTCGATCACCTTCTGGTAGGTGCGGTTCACCGCCTCCCAGTATGCCGGGCTGCCGGTCTCTCCCGCGCCCTCGAATTCCGCCGCGTGGTTTTTGACATAGGCCTTGCTGCCCTCCCACAGGGCTGCCACCGTGATCTCGTCCATGCCGTTGATCCACCCGGTCAGCCATCCGGGCACCTTGTCCATGCCCTTCTGCACCAGCGTCTCCCGCTTGCCGATGCTCTGCAGCTCGCCTTTTCCGGTCCCGCGCTGCCGCCACTGCAAAAGCACGTCCCCGTGCTCTGCAATTTCTGCTTTCAGCGCTGCCTTCTGCTTCGATTTCACAAAGGGCACCACCGACGTCATAGTGTCCCTCACAAATGGCATCACCGACGCCATGGTGTCCCCGCCCAGCACGGCCGCCGCCGTCGGCAGGCTCGCCGCCTGTGCAATGGCCACGCCCGGGTTCAGGGTCAGCACCGCCCCCGCGTAGTTGCCCCGCAGCGTGCTCAGCATCCGGCTCACGCCGTTGGAGCGGTGCCGCTGGGTGGTCTGCAGGTCGGTCATCAGATCGTCCAGGTAGCTCACGGCCTTCGTGCCCCACTGCTCCTTGATCACGCCATTTTTCAGGGTCTTCACGCCGTCCCGGGTCTCCACCCCTGCGTTCAGGATCTTCTGCACGTCCCGGATGGGCGCGGCCAGTCCCGCATAGGCTGCCGTGTCCCGCAGGCTGCGCTGCACCACGCTCGAGCACTCTTCCAAAAGGATGGGCTTGCTGCTCTTCACACGGTTCTTCAAAAAGCCCCGGCCCTCAATGGTCGCGTCCAGCTTCACTCCGTCGATCTCGGTCGCCAGTGCAGCCTTGTCCACCGCAATGGGGTAGTAGTTCTGCACGGTGGCCCGCTTGTAGCCCACCAGCTGTAGGCTCGTCTCGTTGATCAGCTTCGTGGTGTAGTTTCCAAAAAACTCCTTCATGTCCGCGCACCACGCCCGGTCGTAGTCGGTCATGGCCGCTTCCAGCGTGTTCAGGATGGTGTCCGCCATGGCTTCCCCGTGTCCGTCGCTCAGCATGCCCAGCTGCACCAGCTGTCCCTTCTGGTAGGCCTGCTCCACGTCGCCCTTGCTGTACAGCTGCGCATCCGGCACCACCATGCCGCCGGTCATCAGGTGCTCCCGGCTGTCCTTGTTCTGCAGGTGCATGTACAAACTGCACAGCTGCGCATGGGTCAGCGGCACCGCGTTGTGGTCCGTGTCTCTCAGGCCCACGTCCACAAGGTCCGCACCCGGCCCGGCAAAGGCCTGCGCTTCCTTGGCGTGCTTTGCGCCCGTCACGTCCGCAAACAGCTTCTCGCCCTCGATGGTGATCTTCGTCTGCCGGTACTGGCCGTCGTTCAGCATCTGCCCGATCTTCTCCATCTGGCCGCCGTTCTTGTAGCCGCCCAGCATCCGCAGCACCCGCTCGGCCCCCAGCATGTCCAGGTTGTACTTGGTCAGCAGGTTCTGCAGCCCGTCCAGCGCCCCGCCGGGGTGGTTGCCCTTGCTCAGCGTCACCTCATAGGCTGCCTCGTCCGCAATCTTGCTCACCTCTTCGGCCTTCGCAAGGCTCACGGTCTTGTTTTCGTTCCGGATCACATGCAGCGTCGCGCTGGTGATGGCCTTCAGCATCCGCATCTGGTCCACCGTCATGGGCAGGTAGGTGCGGCTCTCGGTCTCCCGGATCCGCTTGCGCAGCCGCTCCTGCAAGGCCAGTGCCTTCTCGCTGTAGGGCAGCTCCTCAGCCTCGGCCAGCTTTGCCTGTAAGTCGGCCAGCTTTGCATCCTTCCACGCCGTCAGGTCGGTCTGCAGCGCCGTGATCAGCTTCGGCACCCCGGTCTGCTCCCACTCGGTGGTCATGGCCGTGGGGCTGCCCTCGCTGCCCATGCTCGCCTGGATGCTGTTCTGCAGCCGCGTCAGCTGGTTCACAGCCCGGTCGTTCAGCACGGTCATGTCGGCGATCTTTGCCACCTCCGCCGCCTGCACGATCAGCCGCTGGCTCACATACTTGCCCTTGTTCGGCCGCAGCACCATCTGGTTCAGCGCCGCCGCATCCTGCCGGATGCCCCGCTTCAGCTCGTCCATCTTCCGGCCGTCCCGCGCTTTCTGCACCCGCTTCTCGGCCACCCGCTTCGCAATGGCAATCTCCTCATCCCGCTGCTGGCGTGCCACCTCGGCGGCCAGTGCGTTCCGCTGCGCCTGCTTCTGCTGCCAGGCCTCGGCCTTCCGCTGGTTCTCTTCCTCCCATTCCATGATCTCGTTTTCCTGCACGATCAGGCTGTACTCGGCCTTGTCCGCACGCCGCTGCTCGTCCCGCACCTGCCGGGCAAGGTCGGCGTTCTCGCCCCGCAGCTGCCGCACCTCCAGCCTTGCCTCGTCCCGCATCTGCTGCAGTTCGGTCCGCATCCGCTTGCGTTCGGCTTTCCATTCCCGCTCGTAGGTCTCCCGCAGCACGGTCAGCTTCTCGTTCAGATCGCCCACGTTGCTCACGTCCACGCCCAGCAGTTCCAGGTTCGCGTCCAGCTGCTTTTCCGCTTTCGCGTTCCGCTTCTGCAGCTCGCTCACATGCTGCACCTCGGCGTTCCGGCCCGCTGTGCGCTGGTTCTCGGCCAGCCGCCGGTTGAATTCCCGGCTCTGCACCTTCTGCACGCCCCGCAGGCCCTTTTCCACCTCGGCCGCCCGCGCCGCGTCTCCGGCAGCCGCCTTCGCCGCTTCCAGGTTGTGCCGCTGGATGCCCTCAAAAATAGCCTCGGCATCGGTCAGCTGGGGCAGCTGCATGATATCCCCGATGATCCTGCCCGCCAGCTCCATTCTGGCGTCCTCATACTCGGCCTTGTCCGCAAAGCGGCTCATGGTCTTCGGCTTGATGGCGTCGTGCAGGTTCATCAGCACGTCCAGCCACTCGGTGCTCTCGAAGCTCTGACTGCCCGCCACACCGGCCTGCTCTGCGGCCTGCTTCCACAGCGCCTTGGCTCCATCGGTCACGCCGCCCACGGCGCGGTCATCATTCACAAGGCTCTCATACTGCTCCGCCGGGTTGCCGTCCCGCACGCCTTCGGCCTGCCGCAGGGCCACGCCGTGGCGCCGTGCCTCGGCCACCGCCTCGCTCCAGCTGCCGTACCGCTTCACAAGCTCGGCCTTTGCCTGCCCGTTCCTGTTCACGGTGTACTCCAGCTTGTGCAGTTCCGGGTACTCGTCCCACAGCTCGCTGTTGCGGTACATTGCCCCGTCCTGGATCTCTCCTGCCAGCGTCTCCGCCAGCGCCTCGGCCTTCTCCATGTCCGCGCCGTCCGCCTTCAGGTAATTCACCAGCACTTCGGTCTCTTCTGCCAGCTTCGCCCGGTCGGTCTTGCTGCCGTTTGCCTTCAGCCAGCGCCCGGCCAGTTCCTCCACCGCGCTCCGGCTTACTGTCACGCCCCGCGTCAGCCCAAAGAACTGGCTTAGTGTGTCCAGCGCCGCCGCCTTCTCGGCGATCACCCGGCTGGCCTGCTGCTGCTCGTTCCGCTTCGCGTCCCGGCTCGCCTGTTCTGCCAGCTGGTAGCGGAATCTTGCCAACTCGCTTTCCTGTGCCAGCTCCCCGGTCCTGTAATAGTCCCGGATTTCCCGCACCACCTTGTCCGCATCCACACGCCCGCTGTATTCCTTGCTGGCGGCAACCCTGCCGTCTGCTGTGGAGATGTCCAGCGTGAACTGCCCGCGCTCGCCGCTCAGCTGCTCGGCCATTTTCCGGATCTGTTCCAGCTGCTGCGCCGTGGGGGCCGTGTCCGCCGAAATGTCCACGCCCGGTGCCTCGGCCATCACACGCACATTGCCGTCCAGCAAAAACTCATTCAGAGCTTCCGTGCCGTTCTTCACTTCCGCCGGGCCGAACACCTCCAGAATTTCCCGGTGGTCGGTGTCCCGGCTACGGTCATTCTGGGCAAAGTCCAGCATCTGGCCGTCCGGCAGAATGTACCCTGCCCGCCGGAATTCTTCCGTCACGCCGAACTGCTCCTTCGCCAACATCCGCCGGTACTCCGCATTGCCGCCGTACGCTTTGGCTCTGGCATTGTAGGCGTTCTGTGCATCCTTGGCCTGGGCGTCCTTCCGCTGCTGCAGACGCTCATTGGCTGCTTTCATCTGCTCCGTCAGGGCGCTGTCCCGCTCTTCCAGCGCGGCCAGGCGGCTGTTGTACTCCTTGCGCTTTGCAAGGTAGTCCTGGTATTCTGCGCTGTCCCGGTAGGCCTTGCCCTCTGCGGAAAAAACGCCCAGCGCCTTTTTCTTTGCCTCGATCCGCTGCACTTCGGCACTGTTCAGCCATGCACTGCGTTCTTCCTTCAGGGCACTGCGCTGCTTGGTCAGCTGCTGCTGTTCGGTGCGCAGCTTTGCCAGCTCATCCTGCTCCGCCAGCTGATAGCGCACATTTTTCTGCACAGCTGCATTGTTTTCCTTGCTTTTGGCAGAGGTTTGTGCTATAGTAGTGTCAGAAGATACTTCCTGAGCATCCGCAAGGGTGCTCCGCACAGCTTTCGGGAGCTGTGTGGGAGTATCTTCTTTTTTTGTCATATTTCCCTCAGTGTCAAACGTCACATAGCTTCCATCTGTCCAGCATACCTCATGAACATAGAAATTCTTCATGCCATTCTGCCGGGTGTATTCTCTTACAATCACGCCTTCATACAGCTTTGTTCCGTCAATTTCGACGGGCGCTGCAAAGACATAAGTATCATACCCTCGTCCCTGCCAGTTTTGCTCATACCCGATTTGCTTTCCTTTTTGAATTACTTCGGGGACTGCAGCAACCGCAACCTGTTTTGCTTTGCTGTTCCCATGCTGCACCGTTGCACGTGCACCGCTCTTTGTCAACTCCACCGTTCCGAAGTTTTCACGAATCACTTTGTTTCCTATAGAATCAAAGAATTCTTCAACATTGGAAATGTTTTCGTTTCGCGTTTTTCCGAAAGACACCTCTGTTCCTTCGATTGTCGCCACCGGTTTCATTTCTTCCAATTCGTCCAGATGGCCGTTCATCTGCTCCACCAGAGAATCTTTTCCCTCGTGCAGCTGGAACCGCACCCCCTGCGCCGCACCCTCACTCTTGAGGGCTGCGGCGTTTTCTTTTGCCGCGCGCAGGGCGTCCATGGCCTTTTCCGCGTGGGCAAAGTATTCCTCCTGCAGCGCCCGTTTCTCGGCCTCGGCCAGCCGCTGCGCTTTCAGGGCGGCTTTGTTCTCCGGGTCGTTTGCCAGCACTTCCTTTGCCCGGCTCACGATGTCGGTCAGAAGGTTCTTCACCGCGTTCATCACTTTGCGGATGGTCCCCGCCCGGCCCGCGTTCTTCTCTGCCTGCCCGCGCTGGAACTCCACCCACCGCTTGAAGCTCTCCTCGCTGTCAAAGATGCCGCGCCAGGCGTCCGCCACCAGTTCCTCGGCTGCTTCGCCGTAGGTCAGGTTCTGCTGTGCGTAGTCGGTCAGTTTCGCCCGGATCAGATCGTCGATGTTCTCAAAGCCCTCGCTCTTCGCAAGGTATTCCAGCACATGCTGCTGCACCGCTTTTGCGCCCTCGGCGTCCAAAGCGTTATACCAGTGCCAGTCCTCGTGCAGCACGGTGCTGAAAATGTCTCCCGCACTGTCCGCAAAAAAGATCTGTCCGGCAGCCGTGTCCACATAGGCCTTCACCCGCTCATCGCCTTCCAGCACTGCCTTCAGCACCGCATCGGTGTCGGTCGCCCGCGCGTTCAGCTCGATCAGCTTTGTGGCTACCTCGTCTGCCGTGCGCATGGTGCCTTTGTACAGCACCCGTCCGCTGCCGCTCACGCTCTTTGCGCTCAGCGCACCGCCCGGTGTCCCGGTCTGCACGGCCCCGGCTTCCGCTTCGCCCTTGCCCTGCAGCCACGCGATCTTCAGCGCCGCTTCTCCGCCGGGCTGTGCCAGCACATAGTCCGTGTTCACCGCAAGGCCGTTCATACCCTTCGCCAGCTCCATAGCCTTGTCAAAAGTGGTCACGTCCTCCATCTGTCCCAGCCGGTACAGGCTGGAGGCCGCCGCCGCATACCGGCTCTCGTCCGCAATGCCCGTCGGCATGTTCCGGCTCAGCGTCTGTGCCGCGCCCTCGCTTACCTTCCAGCGCAGCAGCTCCCGATGTACGCTGCTCTTCTGCGCGCCCTCGCTGCGCACTTCCAGCCCGGCCGTCTCCCGCAGGGCTGTCGGTTCCGCCTGCTGTGCAAAGGCTCCCTCACCGAGGGAGCTGTCGAGCGAATGCGAGACTGCGGGAGTTTCCACCGTTTCCCCGGCGTTTTCCACCCGCTGACCGTTGACATCCCCCGCCTGCTGTGATACAGTTGTGTCGGCGGAAGTATCTGCACTTAACGTTCCGGACGTGTCTCTGGGGTCGGCAACGGCATCCATAGAGGGCTGCAGAGCTTTCGCTATTTCTTTTTCCGGCACTCCTACTGAAGATAAATACTCAGATACAATAAAGTTTTTACTTTTCTTTGTATCACAGACGGCTTCCACAACAATGTGGGAGCCGTCTATTTTTTTCTCAAAGATCACAATGGGCGCTTTTTTACGGCTCCCAGTATAATATCCGTCCGCTTTTCGCGTTGCCAGATACGCATTGTCAAAGTGGTTCAGTACATACGCTGCCCGCGCCACATCCGCGCTCTCCTTCATGGTGCCGTCGGCGCTGCCGTCCCCGCCTGCGTGCCGGTTGGTGATGTGTTTCACCGCGTTGGCATCCATCATCGTCACCTTGCCCACCTTGTCAAGGCCGGTCAGCTGCTGCATGGCGTCCCGCATCCGGTCGCTGGTCTCGGTCACAGTGTAGGGTGCCAGATCTTCGCCCGCTCGCACCCGGTCCACGTATTCCGCAAGGCCGGGGTCAACGCTCTGCTTGTATTCCTCAATGCTGGCGTTCTGCGCCGGGGTATGTACCGCTGGGTCATCGTTCACCGCCGTCTGCTCTGCCTTTTGTGCCGCCGTTCCCAAGGCTCCCTCCCTGAGGGAGCTGTCGCCCGCAGGCGACTGAGGGAGTTCGCCCCCCAAGGCTTCCCTCTCGGGAGAGCTGTCAGCGCCCTTCGCTGCCTGAGAGGGTTCGTTCCGCTGCACCGTCTGACCGTCCGCTGTCTCCAGCGCCGCGCTCATCCTGCCCAGCTGGGTGCCCACAGCGCCGCCCAGCGCGCCGGAAGCGCCGCCGGAAAGGCCGCTTTCCAGCGCCTGCAAAAAGGTGTCTCGGCTGAACATCTCCTCGGCCGCCTGCGCGTCGCCCAGGGCCGCGTCAATGGCCTTGTCCGCATAGGTCTCCACAAAGGCCTGCATGGCATTGTCAATGCCGCCGGACACCGCATTCGCCACCGTCGGGTACTGCTGCGCCAGTACGCCGTTGTCTGCCACGCTGCGCACCATGTCCGCCAGCTTCCCCGCCAGCGTGTCCTTGGCGTAGTCGCTGCCCATGGTCCGGGCAAGGTCTGCCGCGCCCACGCTGTTGATGGCCCACCCCGCACCGAACTTTGCAAGGCCGCCCACCAGCGTCTTGCCCGCGCTCTCGCCCTTGTCAACGCTCTGGCCCATAGCCTCCGCGCCGCCCTGGGCGCTCAGCACCGGCAGCACCAGCGCCGGGCTGATGCCCGCCACTGCTAGGTTCTCCGCCGCACTGGTCGCAATTCCCATTGCCGTCTTTGCGGTCTCGTTCATGCCCGCTGTCGCGCGTTCGGTGTGCTTTCTGCCGTAATCGTACAGCTGGTAGCCCACGCTCTCGTCCTTGTCAACGCTCTCGTTCGTCACGGTCCCGGCCACCTTCTGCCGCATGCCGGTGATCTCGCTCTGGCTGTACCCCATGGTCCGCAGCTGCTCGTCCGTGTACTGCGGCTTATAGTCCATGTCCACCGCCGTGATCATATCCTTCAGCTGCTTTGCCCGTTCATCTCCTGCAAGGCTCTTGTCCAGCGCACGTTCATTGGCGTTCGTGCTCCATGTATTCCAGATCGCCGTTCCGAGATTTTCGCCCAACTGCGGACTGAACGACGCCACCGCTCCGCCAATGCCCTTCCATGTGTCCGCCGAGCGCCGCACGGCCTTTTCCGCAGCAGGCAGTGCGTCGTACTCGGCAATGTACTGCCGTGCCTCATTGATCTGCTGCTGGCTGTACCCCTTGGCCATCAGCTCCGCGTCGGTGTACGGCTTCTGGGCCTTCACAGCATTGTCGCCGGTGCTGCTGCCCAGTGCAGCAGCATCCTCCACGCCGCTCTTTCCCATCCGGATCAGGCTCACCAGCGTCCGGTGCTGCGGGTCTGCATCCATCCACCGGTTCAGCCGTGTAAAGTCGCTGAATTTATCTTCGTCCTCCGCCTTCGCCGTGTGATCCTTGATGGCCTGCGCCCCCTGCGCCAGCACGCCCTCGCTGCCGTTGCGCCGCCGCTGTGCCGCCTTCTGGCTCTCGTTCGCGCCCCGCACCACCGCCGCCGGGGCACCGCTTTCTGTCTGCAGCCACTCCGGCTGGTTCTGCCGCTTCACCGTCGGCAGCTTTTTCCCCGTCTTTGCCGTGGCCGCCGCGGTCTGGGTGCCGTCCATCTGTGCCAGCACCCGCGTGCCAAGGCTCGGCGTTGCCGTGGTGGTGGTCTTTTTGCTGCCTGCCGTGCCACCGCTCTTTGCCGGGCCGGTCGTCTTTGCGCTCGTTCCGGCCTTCACCGTGCTCAAGCCCGTTGCCAGCGGAGCACCCGCCGTCACACTTTTCTCCGTGTTCAACCCCGCTGCCAGCGGAGCACCTGCCGTCACGCCCGTGCTCCCGCCGCTCTTTGCGGTGCTGGCCGCCTTTGTGTTCGTGCTGGCCTTTGCTGCCGCAGCGGCCTTTTTGCTTGCATCCTCTTTTTCCAGTGCTTCGCGCTTTCTGCGCACCTCGTCTACGCTCCAGCCCATTTTCTTCTCCTTTTTACCATCCCATCACGTTGGACACCCGGCTGATCACGTCATCGCCGAACCCCAGCCGGATCAGGTAGTCTGCAATTTCGTCTGCGCTCTTTCCCTGCTTTGTCATGCTCTGTGCTCTGGAAAGCGCCGTGTCAAAGCTGTTTCCATTGGTGCCGTCCACCGGCTTCACCGTGCCAAACACCGCCGGGCGCTGTAATACGCCCGCCAGCTTGCTTCCGGTGCTCCCGCTCCGGGCCGCCGTCCCGCTGCCGCTGCCTGTTCCTGTCGGTGTCAGCCACCCCGCATCCGTCAGTGTCTGCTTGTAGAACGGGTACAGCGGGTCAGTATCCTTCATGTTCTGGAACTTCGTCGCCATCGTCTGCAGCTGGGTGTTGGTAAATCCCGTTCCTGTTTTTCCTCTGCTCCCGCTGCTCTTGGTGCTCCGGCCCGTTCCGCTGCCCGTCCCAGTGGTCTTGTACTGGTTGCTGATGGCCAGCTGGCTTGCGTACTTGGCAATGTCTGCCTGGTTCAGCCGGTTCGTCACCGAATCGAAGCTGTCCAGCGCATCCGTCCCATATCCAACCGCCCTTGCAATGGTCTGTCCCAGCGTCGGTGCGCCTGCAGTCGTATAGTCCTGTGCTTTCATCAGATAGTCCAGATTATCCTTGTCCGTCTGCGAAAGGCCCTTCCATTCGTCAAACATGTCGTAGCTCAGGTCGTAAGGTTCCAGAAACTTGCTGATGGCAGCTTCCGGCACGCCCTGGTCCAGCATCTCATATGCCTCCTTCAGCGCCGCATTCTGCTGCACCGTAAAGTCGCTCACGCCCTGCAGGTTGTCAAACATGTTTTCGTCCATTCGGTACATTTTCAGAATGGCTTTTGCGCCGTCCACGTTGCCGTTCCGGTATTCTTCCTTCGCCTGCACAATGGCGTTCGCCTTCTGCTGGCTGTAACCCATGTAAGCATTATAGGCCTTGCCCACATCGCTGCCCACATTCTTGATCACGTTCCACACGTTGCTCAAAAAGTCGCTGTTCTCCTGCCGGGCCTGCTGGGTGCGTCCGTACCGGTAACTCCGCCAGTCTGCTGCGTTCTGCACGCTTCCGTCGTGCTCATTGCGCGCAAGCTGGTCCTGCGTCAGCAGGTTATTCAGCTGGGTTCCCTGGCCCGCCAGCTCCTGCCGCCACTGGCTCAGCGCGTCTGCCCGCGCCTGGGCGTACACGTTGGCGGTCTGGCCCGTCTCCCCGGTCGCCGCCTGCTGTGCCGCGCTCTTGGCCCAGTCCGTGCCGTACCCGCCGCTAAGGCTGTTTGCCACCTGCTCGGCCGCACTGGCCCCCGCGCCCGCGTTGCCAAATAGGCGGCTCAGTGCGCCCCGGTAGGTGCCATTCTGGCTGTCAAAGCCCAGTCCTGCGCTGTTGGCACTGTCCATGCCCGCCAGCGCGTTCTGGATCCCTTCGTCGTAGCGGTTCTCATACGCCCCCGGCATGGCCGCTTCCGCCTGTGCCTGCTGTTTCTGCTGGTCGTTCAGTCTCTTGATGGTCCCCATGCTCTACCTCCATTCTCAGATAAAGAAAAACGGCAGGATCTGCGCCGCAATGCCCAGCACGCTGAACAGCCCGTTCAGGGTGCTGCTCACGTTCTGCTGCCGCTGTGCATAGGCGTTGTTGTACTCGTTCTGCCTGTAGCTCAGGTCGTTGTACCAGTTCGACAGGTCTTTCTGGTACTTGTTGTAGTCATTCTGCTCGGCCTCCTGCAGGCCGTTCAGCTCCTGCTGCAGCCCGCTCTTTTTCGTGTTGTACTCGCTGCGGCTCTGGCTCGTCAGGCTGTCCAGCATCGTGTCCAGGTCGCTCATGGTCGCCGCATAGGCCTTCTGGCCCGCCTGGGTTCCGTAGCTGGAGCCGTACCCGCCGGTCAGTGCGCTGGCACTGGCCTGCGCGTTCTGGTTCGCCAGCTTCGCCTTCTGGGTGTACTCGCTCTTGTACTGCTGGTATGCCGTATCGGCCGCCGGGTCATAGTCGTAGCCGCCCAGATCATCCAGCTTGCCCATCACGTTGTCGATCTGGCCCTTGTACTTGCTCTGGTAGTCGGCCGGTTTCGTCTGTTCAAAGCGCTCCAGCTCGCTCCGCGCGTTGCTCAGTCTGCTCATCTTCAGCTCTCCTTTCCGCTCCGATAATCCTCGCTCATGTTCTCGCTGCTAAGGTTGGTCAGCACATAGGTCAGCTGCTCGTTCAGCTGGTACAGGTAGTTCGTCAGCGCCCGCGCGTCCGCCTCCGGCATCTGGTCGCTGAAGCTCGGCAGGCCGATGCCCGCCAGTCCCGCAATGCTTGCCATTGTCTTCTCCTTTCATCGTCTCGGCACCGCGCCGCTCACCCTTGCCCCTGCTGCATCCGCAAACGTAAAGGCCATGCTCCGCAGCACCATCTGTCCGGTGCCTGCAAATCTCAGCCGCATGGTGTCGTGCCGCCGGGGCACAAAGGGCAGGTTCACCCGCTGGTGGTCCCTCGTCACCGCACAGCTGCTCACCGTCTCCCAGTCCCCGCCGTCGTAGCTCACCGCCACCGTCAGCACCGTGTGGGCCAGTGCATCCATGCGCAGCGTGACCCGGCTGATGTACTTGTCGTCCGGCACGGCAAGGCCGATGTCTCCGGTCACGGCCTCAAATTTCAGCCCCGTCTCGTCCTCGCCGCTCACTTCCCGCTCCGGGTCGGCCGCCCACAGGGCATTGCCGTCCCACAGGTACAGCTGCTGGCCGGTGCTCACCATGCCGGTGCCCGCCGCGCTCTCCTCCTGCCACAGGCCCCGCTCGGTGTCGTACACCAGCAGCCGCCCGCTGCCCGTGTCCGTTTTCCGGTGCAGGTACAGGTAGTACCGCGCATCCAGCTGCCCGCCCACGGCCCGGTCCACCGCCGTCAGCTTCCCGGTGTCCAGCGCGCCGCTCACTTTGGCAGGCAGGCTTCCGCTCCACGCCATCACCCCGTCCGGCGACAGATAATACAGCGTCTCCGCGATCACGCAAAGGCTCTTTGCCGCATTTGCCGCCACGCCCCGGCACCGCACACTGCTCATCTGGTAGTCGCTTGGCTTCGAGCCGTACAGCTTGTGGATGCAGTTTTCCTTAAAAAACAGCAGGTACCCCAGGCAGCTGGCCGCCCCGGTAAATGCGCCGTCGCTGCCCACGCTCACCGCGTAGCTGTCCGACGCAATGCCCCGGTAGCTGTACCAGTTGGTGGGGTCGCCCAGGGCACAGGCATAAATGCTGTTTTCCTCCCGGCTGCATCCCCACACCCGGTTGCCCTGCTCGGTCACAAAGTCCAGGTCCGGCACCCGCCGTTCCAGCTTCACCGGCGCTGCGGCCGCTTCGTTCTCGGTCACCTTGCCGTCGGCGCTTCGCCAGCTGGTGCCGGTGGCCGTCACGGTCCAGCTGCCATAGTACCGGGTGCTGTCCTCCGGCACGGCCAGCGTCGTGATCACGTCGTCCCCGTCCAGCGTGCCGATGCTCACCTCGCCGTTCAGCCCGGCCGCCGCCGCACTGCATACGGTGCCCGGCATCCCGCTCACCGTCACGGTGTCGCCTTCCTTCAGCACGCTGCCAAGGCCCGGGCAGTGCAGCCGCAGGCTCGTCAGCAGGATCTCGCTCCACTTCTTGTTCTTCGCGCTGTACTTCAGCAGTACGCCGCCCGCACCGTAAGGGCTCTCGGCGTCCCCCTTTAAAAACAGCTGCCCGTCTGCCGGGCTCTCCAGCTCGGTCGTGCCCACGCCGTCCGGCGTGTAGGTCCGGCCCTCGCCGTCGCAGGGGGTCACGGTCATGGTCCCGCCGCTCAGCGTCCACACCGCCGCAAGGTCCGTCAGCTCCCCGCTCACCGTGTCAAAGGCCTTCTTGTCCGGCCAGATCAGCACCTTCGTGCCCATGCCGGTCATGGCCTTCTCGTTGTCGGTCAGCGCGTTTTCCAGCACCACCGCCCCAGCCCGGCTCTCGTCGGCGTCCGGGGTGTACTCCAGCGTGGTCCCCCGGCAGATCACCAGCCCGTTCAGGTGGTACATGCCGTTCACGTCCTGTACCTCCCGCACTTTTTTGCGGGTCGCCCGCGTCTGCAAAGCCGGGTACCCCCGGCCGGAAAAATTCAGGCTGCTGCTCAGCTCCGCCTCGCTGCACCCGTAGGTCTCGTTCACCCCGCCAAAGGCCCGCAGCATCTGCCGCCCGTTCTGCAAAATGTTCAGGTTCCGCCCGTCCGTCATCTCAGTACCTCCACTGCACACCGCCCGCCGGGGCATAGCGCCTGCGCATCCACGCGGCAAACTCCTGCACATAGTCGCTGTACAGCTGCATCTCGTTGGCCGCCCGCGCCACCTCGCCCAGGGCAAGGTCCATCTGCGCACACAGCCAATGCACATACAGGGGTGCAAACTGCTCCGGGGCCAGCAGCTCGGTGTCGTAGGCAAGGCCGTCTGCCCATGCCGTGTCCGCGCCCACGTCGTCAAAGTCCACCGTCTCGCTGCGCGCCACCACGCTCCCGCGCAGGCGGCTGTCGCACTGCCGCAGCCAGTTCTGTTTCAAACTGTCCGAGAATTCATTGTTCGGCCGCATCTCGTCGGCCTGCTCCATGGCCTGTCCCGCCGTCATCTCGTCATCTTCTCCTTCCAAATCAAAAGGCCCCGGCACAGCCATGTGCCGCTGTACCGGGGTCCTCTGTCTCTTTTGTTACACGCGCTGTGCCTGCTGCACGGCCGCCGCCTCTGCTTCGGCATTGCGGGCCATGGCCGCGTTGTCCATCTCTTCGCTGTGGCGCAGCACCTCGGCCACCGCCTTCGGCACCTCCACGTCCACGCCGCGCTGGATCAGGTAGGTCTCGCCGTTCACGCCCACAAACACAGGCGCCTTATAGCGCTGGCTGTCTTTAAACAGGTGGATCACCTCGGTGTCCTTCTCCAGAGTGTCCATGGTGTCCTTTTTTGCGGCCTCGGTGTCCTGCACGGCCGTCTCAGTCTTTTTCACTGCCATCTTCATCCGTTCCTTTCTGTTCCTCTGAGAAAGGCTCCCCCGTCGGGGGAGCTCCGTTTTCGCGCCGCGTCAGCGGACGGAAACGGTGAGAGGGTTAGTTTGCCAGTGCCTTGGCACTGTAGCGTGCGCTGCAGCTCTCAATGCGCACCATGTACTGCTCGCTCAGGCGCTCGGCGGTCTTCACAGCCTTCCAGCCCACGGACGCGCGCTGGTTCAGCGGGTCATCGCCGTAGCCCAGCTGCTTCACGATGTGCTGCATGCCGCCGCCCTCCAGCTCGGTGGTGGCGTAGGCGTGGGCACCCAGCACCAGGGTGCTGAACACCGCCAGGCCGCTCGGGCATCCGGTGCCCTTCCAGATCTTTGCTTCGCTCGACACCACAAAGCGCACGTTGTTGATCTTGCCGATCTCGCCGTTGAAGATCTCTTCCGGGGCCGCGTACTTGTGCGCCTCGATCCAGTTCGGGTCCTTGCGGATGTCATAGCTGGTGTACGGGTGCACGATGGCCACATAGCTGTCTCCGATGGGGTCTGCGTTCTGGGCCTGCAGCATGGCCACCGCCTGGTCGATCAGGTCCACGGTCAGCTGTGCGGTGGCGTCCAGCGTTGCGCGGCTGGTCACGGCAGTCTCCACTCCGTCCGCCACCTTGGGCGCGTAGATCACATTCGTGCCGCCGTTCAGGATGTCGCGCACCGCGGTGTCCATGGTGCGGGCGCCCTGGCTGGCCAGAATTTTGGTGGCCTGCACCACATTGTTGTCAATGGCAGTCAGATCCAGCATGTCGGTCAGGGGCACCCAGCCGCCGTACTGGTGCACCTCGGCGGTGATGGTGGTCACGTTCAGGGTCTGGCCTGCCGGGGTCACGCCTTCTGTCAGCGGGGTGGTGGCCTTCGGCAGGCTGTCGTACCGGCGAAACTCAATGGTCTTACCGTTGTTCGCCGGGATCGGGTAGCTGTCGCCGAACTGGTCATGCACCATCGCAGGCTCTGCCAGATCCAGCAGGGTCTTTTCGTAGTAGGTCTTCATCTCGGCGGTCATGCCGCCGGATGCGGTGGTATTCTGCAGCTGTGCGCTTGCATCCGCAAACATCTGCAGATCCAGTCTCTTTTTGCTCATCTGTTTGTCCTCCTTTAAGGTTTTTATCTTCTCACGCCCGTTGCGTGGGAAATCTCTCACAGCACGATACGCTCGCCTCGCCGTGCCCGCTTTGCCAGCTCGGCCCGCTGCTTGGCGGTCATGTGCGCCACGTCCACCTTCATCTCGGCCGCGCCGCCGGGGTGCGCCCCGTTCTCGGCCGGCCGCTGTGCCCTCTGCTGGATCCGCGCCGTCACGCCCTGCTCCACCTGCTGGGCCGTGCGGGCCGTGCTTGCCTCCATCAGCTGGTCAAAGTAGGCGGCCCGGTACGCCGCTTCCAGCCCGATGCCGCGCCGGATCATGTCCGCCACGCTGGGGTTGTTCAGCACCTCGTCCAGCTCAAACGCCGGGTACTTCACCTTCAGCCGGGCCGCTTCCGCTTCCCACTGGGCCCGCACGGCCGCCGCACGCTGCTGGTGCTCGGCCGCCTGCCGGACCTGTTCGGCCCGCTGCTTCTCGGCGTTCGCCCGCTGCAGCTCGCTTTCCATCCGGTCCATTTCCCGCGCGGTCTTTACGCTGATGCCGCGCTCCGCTGCCAGGCTCTCGTAGTACTCGTCGTTCTTCACCTTGCCGTTCTTCACGGCCTCGGTCAGGGCAGCCAGGTTGTCCGCGCTCTGCACGTCGATGCCATACGCCTCGCCCAGCGCGTCCATCAGCCCCTTCACCGCCGGGTTGTCCAGCACGTTCTGCACGGCCATCTCCGACGCCCGCTGCAGTGCCTCTTCAAACTCGGCCGCGTACTCGCTCTGCATCAGCTGGCCAAAGGCCTTGCGCTTTTCCGCCGGGTCCGTCGGCTTGGGTTCTGGCTCCTTCTGTTCTTCCGGCTTCTCCTCCTGCGTCTCCTGAGTTCCCCCATCGGGGGAGCTGTCGTCCGCAGGCGACTGAGAGGGTTCTTCTGCAGCCGGTGCGGCCTTCGCCGCTCTGCCCGGTCGGCTGCGCTTTGCCAGCCGCTCCTGTGCGGGGCGCAGCTCCGGGGCCTGCACCGCCGGGGCCGCTTCCGCCCCATCGGCAGCAGCACCGCCGTCTCCTCCGCCTTCTGCAAACAGCTGCAAGTTCAGCTTCCCGTCCACCATGTCGGCCAGCTCGTCCGCGTCGGGTTCGCCTGCGTCCGCATAGACCGTGTGCTCTTCCAGTTGCACATGGTCCGGGTAGCTCTGGGCAATGGCGTCCAGCCCGTCCTGTACAAACTCCACCCACGCTTCCACCATGTCGCAGGTGCCGCCAGTGTTCGGCATCACTTCCACCTTCATCCAGCCGTCACCGTGTGCCACAACGCCCAGCGCCAGCAGTTCGGCCCGTGCGGCTTCCTCCACCTCGTTCGCCAGCGTCTGCATCAGCACGCTCACGGCCGCGCACACAATGTCGCTACCGTACTTTCCTGCGCCCGCATGGCCTTCCGCCTTCACGGTGTACTGTGTCTTTCCCGTGGTCCATACCGTTCGCGTTACGCTTGCTTCGATCATCCGGTTTTCCTCCGTTCTTTTATTGCGCCGCAGCGCACATCATACTGCCCATGGCAGCCTTATTCCTTGTTCGGGTTGTTCACGTTCATGGCCCGCTTCGCCGCCTGGCTGGAAAGGCTCCCGCTGCTGTCGCCCACCACGCCGCCCAGGCTGTTCAGAGTGCTGGCCGCTGCGGTCTTGCCGCCGCTTCCGCCCCCGCTACCTGCTGCCGCCTGCCCGGCCGCGCTGGCCGCCGCACTCACGTTGGTGCCGTTCTGCTGGTCGATGATCGCCGCCATCTTCTGCAGCTGCTGGGCCATCTGCTGCAGTTGCTGGTACAGCGTTCCGTTCTGGCTCACCCGCTCCCGCACCTTTTCGATGCCTTCAAAGTCCATCATGTCCAGCGCCGCCAGCGCGGCGTCCGCGTTCGCCGGCGCAAAAAATCCCAGCTGGTAGCACTCCTTCGCCGTCTCGTTCTGCGACAGGCGGCTGAAGGTGCTCTTCTTTGCCGCCGTCACCGTGATGTCAAACACCGGCTCGTGGTCGCCCAGCTGCACACCGCCCACCATGCCGCCGGGCTGCGCCTGCAGTGCCGCGTTGCTAAAAGGCACATACTCCGTGCCGCCGCTTTCGCCGGTGATGCGGTACACCCGCTGCTCGTCGTAAAACTGCCGCATCAGCTCGATCACCAGGTAGCACTCTTTCGCAAAGGCCCGGTATGCGCTCTTCAGCATGTCGCGGCTCAGTTTGCTGCCCGCTTCCTGCAAGGCCGCAATGGCGCTGGCCGCCGTCAGGCCGCTGGTGGTGCCGCCCTGGCTCACGTCCCGGTTGCCGCTGATCTCCTTCAGCTCGCTCACCCGGTCATCCCGGTAGGTGATCAGGTTGCCCTGCAGCCCGCTCACCTGCAGCGGCCGGAAGGTGTCATCCGTCAGCCGTCCCACCACATGCACGATGTCCCGGCCAAAGTCTGCCAGTTCTTCCTCGTTCACGCCTGCCGTGTCGCTCAGCACATACCGCTGCTTCGCGGCCAGCTTCACGTTCTCGTCCATGGCGTGGTTCATCTCGTCAATGGCGGTCTGGGTGTCCTTCATCACGTCGATGTACCCAAAGCCCGCCGGGCTGTCCTCTTCCCGGAACAGCGGGTCGAACACAAAGGGGTAGTTCCCGTGGTCGTAAAAGCCCCGATCCTTCATGACCGGGTCGTTCTCGCTGGCATACAGCACCACGCCGTTGCAGTACTTGCAGTAGTGCAGCACCGTCTGTCCGCCGGGCAGAGCCTTTTTGTAGTACCAGTCCACCACCACGCTCTTTTCGCTGGTGTCCAGGCTGTCGTCGTGGACGTACTTTGCCACGTCCAGGCTGTGGCCGGTGTGTCCCTTGAGCTGTGGGTACTGGCTTTCCAGCTGGTCGTTGTTGGCCAGGCTCAGGCTGAACAGGTTCGGGCTGTCCTGCACGTCCTCCACGCCCGGCTCCCAGTACAGCATCAGGATGTTGATGCTCTTGATGCTGATCTCGCCCAGCCCGCCCCGCGCCGCCGGGTCCCAGAACACACCCTTCACGCCGGTGCCGGTCTTGAGCTTGCGCCACCAGGTGTCGCTGTAGGCCGTCTCATAGTCGCACTGCTCCAGCACCGTGGGCAGGATCTTCGACAGCACCTTGGCGGTCTCCTCGTCGTCCGCTGCGCGCGGCAGCACGTTCGGCTCCGGGTAGTTGTCCATGGCGTCGGCGTGCTTGTTGGCAATGCTGTTGAACAGCCACCCGCTGCTTGGCGTGGGCTTGCCCGTCATCATCTTGTTCTGGTAGTTCTTCCAGTGTCCCATGCGGAACCACAGCTCGTTTTCGATGATGCGTTTGTCCAGTGCGGCCTTGCCCGCCTTGTACTTCTGCAGCAGGTCGTTTGCCTGCCGCACCTCGTCCTCACCGATTGCTTCCGCTTCGTCAAAGGCTCCCTCCCCGAGGGAGCTGTCTGCGCCAGCAGACTGAGGGAGTCCGGTTCCCGGCATCGCTCCCTCCGGCCGTGCCGGAAGCAGCTGCATGCCCATCGGCATCTGCGCAGGCTGCCGCGTCTGCTGCATCCCCTGCGCCATCATGGCAGCCAGCTGTGCCGCCTGCATCATGCGGTTTTCGTCCAGCGGCATCCCGCCGTCCGGCTGCTGTGCCGGGTCGTTCTTTCTCGCCATGCCATTCTCCTTTCCAGCTTACACTCTCATCACCCGCGTGGGGCTCTTGCGCACGTCCATGTCCAGCGGGTCATCCTTCAGCACCGGTACGCGCTCGGTCTTGCGCGGGCTGATGGGGTTTTCCATCAGCACATACCGGCACTCGTCGTAAATGTGATCCTCCTGTGTGGTGTCGATGTCCTCCACGTTGCTCTCGTCATACACCAGGTTCGGGATGGTCCGGATAAAATGCTTGCAGGTGTCGAATACCTGGAACATCGGCCGGCCCTCGGCGTCAAAGGCCAGCCGGTAATGGAACTGCATCTTTCCCGCAAGGCGGGTGTGGTCGCCCGGTGCCCAGAAAATATAGTTCGGGTGCTTTTCTTGCATGGCGGCAATGCTCTCGCCCTGGCTCTCGTTGAAGATCGCCGGGTCGGCCACGCCCTGGATGTGTCGGCCCCGCAGCATCGGGTCGTTTTCCTCCGCCTCTTTGATCATCCGCGCCTGCTCCACCGGGTTGACTTTCGTGCCCTCGTTGGGCGTCCCGGTGCAGCCGTACAGCTCCTTGATGCGGTACAGCCTGCCCTCTTCGTCCGCCGCGTACCATCCCACTGAGAACGGCTTTGCATAGCCAAAATCGTACCCGCGCCAGATCTTCCAGTGCGCCGGGATGCGGAACGGCGAGATGACGTGGGTCCAGCGCTGATCCTGATAGTGGGCCGGGTCGTTGCGCCATTCGGTGAACACCTGCCCGCTAAAGCTGTCCCAGCTGCCGTACAAAAGCGCCTGCTTCTCCGCCTCCGGCAGGCTTGCCAGGTTGTTTAAGTACCCAGGGTCGTTCTTCAGCAGCGCTGGGTTGTCAAAGATGGTCGATGGGATAAAGATGCGGGTGCGCCGCAGCTTTTCCACGCTGCCGTCCGGCTTCTTCACATCCACCAGCTGCACCATCCGGGTGCCCGGTGGTGCCGGTGTGATAAACCGCGCCTTCACCCATCCGTGTCCGATGCCGCCGGGGTTTGCCGTGGCCCGGATGTACACCTGTGTGCCCGGCCCGCTCGGTCGGTTGCGGCTCATCAGGTAGCTGTACTCCTCCCATGTAAAGTGGGTCAGCTCGTCCACCCCGATGTAGTCAAACTGCTGCCCCTGGTAGTTGTACTTGTCCTGCGTGCGGAACATGCTGCCGAAATAGATCTTTGCCCCCGACGGAAACGTCCAGCAGTGTGTGCTGCTGTTGTACCGCGCCGCCGGGAATACCGGCTTGTAGTACTGCATGGTCTTGTCGATCAGCTCCCGCAGCTGTGGGAAGGTCTTGCGCAGGATCAGCGCCCTGTAGTTGGGCACGTCCACCTGACGCAGCGCCTCGATCACCAGCGCGTCGCTCTTCCCGCCTCCGGCTGCTCCGCCGTACAGCGCCTCGTCCTCGCCGCGTGCCATAAAGGCCGCCTGCCTCGGCTGTGGTCTCCATACGATGGGTCTGCCCTTAGCCCGGTCCATCCAGTATCACCTCTGCCTCGTCCTCTGTGCCTCTCGGCTCCATCAGCACCGCCGGGGCGCTCTGGCCGCTGTCTCGGTCTGTGGTGTCCTGGGGCACCAGCGCAGCCGCATCCCCCGCCGCCGTAAGCAGCACCGCCGCGACTTTCGCTGCGTCCCGGTCGGTCATCACCCGGCCCTCGTACCGCTCCAGCTGCTTTTCCAGCTCTTTCCGCTCCTCGTCGCTCAGCTGCCGGTCGTAGCTGCCCGGCGCTCCGTATGCCACAAGTCCGGTCTCCATGGCGTCCTGCAGCGTCTCGTCCTCGCTCTTGAGCCGCACCCCGATGTCATACTGCCGCGCTTTGGCGTCCTCGTCCAGCCGCCGGTGCAGCTTTTCCCGCACCTCGGCCGCCCGCTGGTTCTCGGCCACCCGCTGCTGCAGGTAGCTCACCTGGGCTTTTGCGCCCACAGCCGCCCGCGCCGCGATCTCCCGCGCCGCCTCGGCCCGCGCTGCTGCAAATACTCCGTCCGGCTTTCCGGCCTCCTCGGCCATCCAGCTGCGGATGGTGCTCTCCGGCACGCCGTACCTGCGCGCCACTGCGCAGATGGAGTTGGAGCCGATCATGGCCATCACCACTTCGGCACGCACAGCCGCCGGGTACTTTTTGCCCCGGCCCTGCTTCCCGGGCACGGTGTTTTTGCAGTATCTCCGCTTTGCCATCCCCGGTCCTCCCTCCGTGCTTTGGCTCCCAGTCTACCGTCCGGGTCCGCAATAAAAAACCGCGCACTTTTCAGCACGCGGTTTGCTACGTTGCAGCATAAACAGGCCGGATGCATCGCACCCAGCCTGTCCCATGCTCCTGTATGGGCATGGCTACACCAGCCCCTCCCGCGCGGCAAAAAGTCCCACCGTGCTCAACGCCTCCAGCTCCTTGCGGTAGTAGGTCGTCCGCCCGATGTGCAGCGCCTCCACCACGTCCCACTCTTTTTCTCCGGCCATGTACCGCCGCACAAGGATTCCCGCGCACACCGGGTCCGCCTCGGCATAGTAGTCCAGCGCCTGCCCGATTGCCCGGCCCCAGGCCTGCGTCAGCTCGTCCGGAGTGCCTTCGGCCGCTTCCATCGCCCGGCCATACCGCCGCAGTCCCTTCCGCACGTCCTTTTTCTGCTGTTTTGTCACCCGTTCCCGCCTTTCCGCGCGCTTTTGCGCTGATTTGCGCGCAAATTCAGCGTTTTTCCGCGTTTCGCGCGCAATATGTAAATATAATTAAATTTTTTATCTGTCAGGTGCGAACTTTCGCAAACCTCGCGTTTGCGAGCAAAGCTCCGCAATGAAAGCCCCAGTGGGGCTTTTAAGCGACAGGGCGGTCTTGCTCAAGCAAGATGCCGGGGTCTCACCCCGGCAAGCCCCCGCCTCCGCAGGATCAGATACGCCTGCGGGTCGGTGCTCTCCCAGCCGTCTTGCCGTGGTCGGTCGGTCTCGTACAGCTGCTGCGGGTCGTAGACCATCACCTGCACCACCTCCCAGCCCGGGAAGCGCTGCTCCCACCAGGCTGCATCCTCGGCGTGCTCGCTGCACCCCTGCCGCAGCTGTCTCCGGCTCCACTTGGTGTCGGCCGCCCGCAGCTCTTCCGGCAGCGTCAGGTTCCGCGTCTCCACGCACCGGCGCTCACTGTGGCCGTAGATGTACCCTACCGTGCCGTTTTTGCCATCCCCGTCTATGCCCAGGATCTTTTTCATGTCGATCCGGTCCGCGTTGCAGGTCCCCAGCGGCTCATACTCGCCTGTGCCCGGCACCCGCCGCCGCCACAGTTCTTCCAGCATCTGGCGGAATTCCCTCCGCTCGGCCGCCGTCAGGCCCTTGCACTCGGCAAAGCCGTGCATGTGCAGCTTCCCTTTCTCTCCGTTCCGCACCGCGTGCAGGCTCAGCTTCAGCTGCCTGGCTCTCTGCTCCCCGAACCGCCGGATCACCGCCGCCTTTACCCGCCGCACATAGTTCCGCACGTCCTGCACGCAGTCCTCAAAGCTCTCCGGCCGGTATGCATCCTCGTAGGTCCCGGTCACATAAAAGCCGTCCTTGTCAAAGTTCGCCAGCACCTTGCGCTGGTATCTGCGCATGCTGGCGTTTTTATTGCGTGCCTTCTGGCCCCGGCTGCTCTCCTTTTGCTTCCTGCCCCGCTGCCTGTGCTCCTGATCCGTCACCGCATAGATGCCCACGGTCCTGTACTCTCCGCACTCGTACTTTTTCTCCCGGATCCAGCTCTTCATGGCTCACCTCTTCTTTCGGGCAGCGCCCTTGTCCTTTTCTTTTCCCGGTCCTCACTGTCGTAGAAATAACGGGTATACAAGCTCCCTCAAGCGCCCGCCCGGACGCTTATAAAAATAAAAGGTATATTATATACTTTGATAAAGGCTCCCGCCTGCCGCCAGCGTCTGGCAGCACCCGGCAAACTTTATGCCCGTCCCGTCGCCAAAGCCCTCCGGCGTAATTGCCGGAGGGCTTTTCCTGTTCATTTTCTTCTTCTGCTCCGCTGTCCCTTGTGGGCCATCCAGCCTTCTTTTTCGTAATCGCCCCGGTTCACCTTGTCCCGGTAGATTGCGTTTTGGGTGTACTCCTTCTCGGTTTTCAGCCGTCCCTTCCACTCCCGGTACTTTTCGCACTGGTCATGGCACGCCGGGGATCTCCCTGGGCAGTCCGGCTTGCAGCACCACTCGGTCATACCGGCACCTCCGGTTTCCCGGCCGCCGCCCAGTAGCCGTAGCTCAGCTCTTTGCGGCCCCATTTCCGTGCCGCCGCATTGTAGCGGCACAGCGCATGTACATCTTCCTGCAGCGCGTCCATCTCCGTCTTTTCCGGCTCTTTCGCACTCACGTTCTTCAGCTCCGAAAAGCCTTCCCGCTTCTTCCGGTCCTCCCCTTTCGGGATCCGGATGGGCCGCTCCTCTTTCCGGCGCTCCACACATGTCACGCCCAGGCGCTTATTGTGCCCGGCTCGGTGGGCATTCGGTGCGTCCTCTGCCCGGATAAAAAAGCCTTTTTCCACCAGCTCCACCGCGGTGCCTTCGCACACCACCCGGCCGTCGGCGTCCGTCATCCGGTACACCCACACCTTCCGGGTCGTCCCGCCGGGCGGCGCTATCTTTTTTGCCACCGGCCGGATTTCTTCCCGCTCCACCTTCCACTTCCTGGCCCGGATGCCCTTCAGGTGCTGCTTGGCCCACAGGCGGCTCACGTCATCGCTCCGTGAAAAAACGCCATCCGCTACCAGCTGTCCCGCCTTGCCTTTGTAGGCCAGCTCCCCGGTCTTTGCGTCGTACAGGCTGTAGATGTACTTCATCTGTCCCGCACCTCTCGCAGCTCTTCCCACGCATCCTTCCAGCACAGCCGCCCGAATACCTACTCCGCTTTCCGCCGGGCTTCCGGGCCGTCCATCTCTCGCATCTGCTGGTTCTTGTACTGCTCAAACCCGACGCAGCATGCAGCAAAGTCCCGCACCTCCGGTACCTGCGAGCCGATTTTTGCTGCCAGCAGCCTGCAAAACCGCTTGCGCGTGATCTTTCTCTTGTCCTTGCTCATACTTTTCCTCCGTACAGTTCAAACTCCACGCCGTCCTCGGTGATCAGCGCCCCGCCGTCCAGGATCTCCGTGATCTGCCGCAGCCGCTCCACCGTGATTTTCCGCGTCCCGCCGGGCTCCGTCCACTTCTTCGCCGTCTGCGTTTTCACGCCCGTCCGCTCCGCCAGCTTCCACACCGTCAGGCCCCGGTACTGCATTGCTTCCGTCAGTGTCATCTCGTCCGTCTCCTTTGCCAGCTGTCCGGTGTGCCGTACTGCAGCGCGGTCTGGATTCGCTTTTCCACCTCGGCTGGTGCCAGCGGCAGCGCTTTCGGCGCGCACATCCGTCGCACCTCGTTTCGCACCTGCCGGGTGCGCATCTCCCGCATGGCCTGCTCCTCGTGCATCCGGTAGCCCCAGATTTCTTTCTGGTCCGGCCGGTCCAGCACCTCTACGTCGGTCTTGTACGCGCTGGTGCACGACCGCCGGAACCATTCCATGGCCACGTCCACGCCTTCCTCCAGCACCCACTGGTTCAGCTGCCGGTAATTCGCCAGCACTTCTTCGTGCAGGCGGTTCAGCCGCTCCGCGCCAAAGCCCAGCACCTCGGCGCAGGCAATGGCGCACACCCGCCACTCCAGTGTGGCCGCGCTGTCCACGGCTCCCTGCATTTTCCACTCTTTGTGCGACCTTGCCCGGCCTTTGGCCATCGGGATATGCAGTTCCCACACCGTGCCCTCCGGCATCTGGCTGTGCATCCAGGCTTCCGCCTTCCGCAGCGGCTCGTGCTTCCGGCTTGCCGGTCTCGTCATGATCTCCAGCACCTTGCCGTTCACTTCGTCCCGCACCGCGTTCACTTTTTTCTGTCGTTCTTTGCCAATGCCAAATTTTTCGTTCAGGGCAATGGTCACGCATGCGTGGGTAAAATCAATGGCGTTGTTCTGCGCCAGCGTGATGCTGTCCTCCAGGCTCATCTTCTGTTTCACAGCCTCTTCACCGCCTTCCGGTATCTCTCATACAGCTGCATCCACTCGTCCAGGCTCAGGCTCTTGTCCACCGAGGCAGCCTCCAGCACCTTGTGTGCGTCGCTCTCCCTGCTGCCCGGGTTCTGCCAGTCCAGCTTCTCAAGCGCCTCGTCCAGCTGCTGCCGGTACTCCTCCAGTGTCATTCGTCCCGCTCCTCTCCCTGCCGCGTCATCAGCTCATTGATAAACTCCGCATCCCGGCCTTCAAACCGCTGCGCCGCACGCGCCCCGCCGTTCATCATAGCCAGCAGCGCATTCTCCATCATCTTCCCAAACTCCGCGCAGCACTGTCCGCGCATCCGCTGCGGCACCTTCCGCATGCAGTTTGCCGCCATCGCGCAAAAGCCCGCCGTCATCACCTCCAAAACATCTTTCTCACTGCATTTTTTGCCCTCGACGTTGGTCATGACTTTTCCGCCCGGCACCGTCCTCACCGTGATCTCGATCGTACCCTTCATAGTTCTGCTCCTTTTCTCTTCACGGTTCCCCGTGGTCGTTCGCCCAGGCAAGCACCTGCGCTCTCGCTTCCGTCAGTGCTTCGCACAGCAGGTTCGCGGCGTCTTCGGCCATCCCGCTGGGCAGGTCGTTCACCACTGCAAGGGCTGCATCTGCGTCAATGCGGATCTGATCACAAAGCAGCATGGCCCGCGCCCAGTCCTTTACAGTGTCTTTTTGCATTTGCCAAGCTCCTCCACATGGTACACCCGGAAGTCGTCGCACTCCGGGTGCTGCTCCCGTGCCAGCTCCAGCGCTCTGGCTTTGGCCACGCCCTGGCTGCTGCCGCCCACCAGCAAAGCCGTCTGCAGCCGCAGCGGGTAGCCGTCCCGGCTCATCTCAATGTGCACACGGTAACGCATCCTGCTCACCCCACCTTCCGCTTTCCGGCTTTCAGGGTGTTCTCCGGCTGCCGGTGCGCCCGGTGTTTGGCCTTTTTCTCCTGCTCCTGGGCCGCAAAGCCCAGCCGCATAAAAAGCCCGGCCGCCAGCACCAGCACCATGGCCGTCACAAACTGCCCGTCCGTGATGGGTGCGCCCACCTGGGCGTTGCCTTCCAGCCCCATGCCGCACAGCAGTCCGGCGCAAAGGCTCCCAGCCGCCAGCCAGTGCCATACTGTCGATTTGATTTTCATTGCAAAATACCTCCGTTTGCGTTATACTTCTGGTGATAGCGGCCCTTGTCAGATCGCTTTCACTCGGAGCCCACCGGTGTTCTCAGCACCGGCGGGCTTTTTCATTTTCTCCAGCGCGGCGTTCTTGTCAATGCGCCAGAGCTTGGGGCCCACCTTAGTGGCGGGCAGCATTCCCATCCGGCACATGCGCTGCACCGTCTTGGGGCACACGCCGATCAGTGCGGCGTACTCGGCCGGGGTCAGGTACGCGGGCAGCTGCCGCGCGTCCCAGACCTTTGCCCTTGTGGCTTTCCTTTTCATGGCTTTTGTCACTCCTCCTGTTCTTCCGCGATCTGCAGCACCCGCTGCAGCCACTCGGTCTTGCTTTTCACATCCATTGCCAGATACACATCCTCGTGGTCCGTCTCGTCCAGGTCGTGCACCAGCTGCTTGCACACCGCAAGCAGCTCGTCGCACATCGCCAGCCCGGCTTTTACCATCCATTTGCTGCTCAGCAGCATCGGCTTGCCGTCCCTTTCCGGGTGGTTCTGCTCCCGCAGCTCCTTTTCCGTCGGCACTCTCACCTCCGGCACCAGCCGCCCCGCCGGGGCATTGTTTCGGTCGGTCATCCTCTTCGCCTCCTTAGTCCGGGTTAAAGGTCTGGAACCGGTTGTCCTTGCGGCTCAGTTGCCGCACCTCCTCCGGGGTAAGGCCCGTGTCCTCGTACTGGCCCAGACGCTGCACCAGCTCGTCCTTTTTGGCAGTGCTCCAATACCCCTCCTTGATGCCGCTGCACCGGGGGGATGTCAGTCGTTCCATATGCCATCCTCCATATCAATCCCAAACTCCTCGCAGATGGTCTCGCACACCGGCTTTGCAAAGCCGATCAGCTCATCCCCGCGTGCAGCCGCCAGCACTGCCGTTCCCACGATGCCGCTCATATAGCCGTACTGGTACAGATCCATCGCCTTCCAGTTTACCGGCAGATCCTGCAGCAGGCCTTCCTCGTTCACGATCAGCTTGATGCTGTCCACCTTCTCCCGGGCCCAGCCTGGTTCCAGGCAGCTGTCTGCCGTCTCGATCAGCCCGCCCACCAGCTGCTGGAGCGTCTCCAGCTTGCAGGTGTCTCCGTCGTCGCACCGGATCAGGCGGCCCGTGCCGTCCGTCCGGATCAGAATCATGTATCGTTCCATCTTCATACGCTCCTTGTTCTGTCTCCCTTCTTTGTGCTACAATCAGCAAAAAGAAAGGATGTGTTTCATTTGGACACCACACAGCTCACTTTAGTTCTGTCTTCACTCACCGCGCTTTTCGCTTTGATTGCACCGTGGATCACAGCAGCCATCAACAACCGCGCCGAGTATAGAAAATCATCTGCTCAACTGTTTTTTCATGCCCGGACAGATGCCTACCAGAATTTTCTCTCTGTCTGTGCGTCTGTTTCTTATCCGCTCAATTTGCAGGACACTCAAAAACTGCTCGATGCTTCTTCCCGGGCGCTGGTCTTGTCTGATACGCCGTTGCAAACTGCTATCAGCAGCTATATATCCGCTTTGCTTTCCTGTCCCGCAAAGCCTTCTGAAGCTGAGCTTCAGGCACTGATCGATGCAAAATCAGAACTCATTTTTGCCATGCAGGCCGATCTCAACTCATTTCGCTGATCCCGCGATCAGCAGCATTTCTGCTGTTGCAGCCACACTCACCGCCAGCGCGTACCACACATACCAGCGCAGCTGTTCTTTTGCCGTCAGTCCCATCAGCACCGTGCCTGTCACCATCCCGATCCAGACCACTGCAATGCAAACCGCCACCATCTTCTTCACCTCCTTGTTCCGTCTCCCATCCGGCCATCTCTTTCGCTGCTTTCAGAATGATTTCTGCGTTCTCCGCGATCACGCTGGAAAGCTGCTTGTTGTAGGCGCGGTCAACCGCAGCCATATCTCTTGCCGCCATCCATGCCGGCAAAAACGCCCACAGAAGCTGTGCTGCTTCCAGTGTCCGGTTCCCGTCCTTGTGTCTGTAAATTCCAAGTTCGTTGTAGTCCCTGCTCTGCCCTTCACCGGCAGTGCAGGGGCTTTTTTCGTCCGCCATCCTCTTCACCTCCTTCCGTCCTCCAAAGCTCCCCCTCTCGGGGGAGCTGGCGGATGATCCGCAGCGTGTTGTACTTCATCTTGTTTTCCTCCTTATTTTTCATCCCACAGGTCCAGCCCGGTAACTGCCAGCAGTACACCAAAAAGCACCATTGGCGGCCAGTCCATCCACCATCCTACGTTAAACACCACTGTCCCGATGGCTTCGATCAGCAGTGCCCACAACATCCTGCGGTTCATGCGCTCTTGCCTCCCTGGGCTGGTTGGCTCTGCTTGTGCAGCTTCTCTGCATCTGCCAGCCCTTTTGCATAGCCCAGCGCCAGCGCCTGCATCTTGTCCGGCAGCTTTGCTGCCGTGGTCAGTAATTCTACCATCCGTGTGGTCTCTTGACTTGACATCATCTTTTTACACCTCCCGTTCAGCAAGTTGTATCTTGCTGTTAGCACTATAATAATTGCTATCAGCAATTTTGTCAAGCGATTTTCCCGTTTTTCTTGCCATTAGCAAGTTTTTGTGCTATCATTCATTCAGGAGGTGATTCTATGAAAGACCGTTTAAAGCTTCTTCGCAAAACACTTGGCTTGAATCAGGTTGACTTTGGTGCGCGTGTTGGCATCGGCGGTACGGCTATTTCCAAATTTGAAAATGGCACAAACGCTATTTCTGATTCTCTCGTGCTCCTGGTTTGCCGTGAGTTCAACGTCAACGAGAACTGGCTGCGCAATGGTAACGGCGAAATGTTCTCCCGGCAGTCCACTGACCTAATCGAGCAGCTCACCCAGCAGTACAGCCTTGGTCTGTATGGGCAGCAGCTGCTTGCCACCTATCTGCAGCTTTCAGATGCAGACAAGCGCGCTGTGGAGCGTTTTGTATCGCAGCTTACCGCCAATGTCCAGCAGGCAGAGGATGCGCAAACCGTTCCTGAAAAGGAAAAACTTCTTGCCGAGTAGTCTTTTATCGTCAGTCGCTGCGGCACAGGTAAACAAAAAAAACGGCTCCTGTGCATCGCACAAGAGCCGTTTTTCTGTTGCGTAGGCAACAAAACAAATTTTCTGTTGAATTTTTGGGCATTTTGCCATTTTCCCATGTGGTTTCTTCCTCTATACTCAAGTAAAAAGTTTGGAGGAGATACCTTTGCTTTTGTACTATTTCATTGGCGGCTCTGTTGTCTTTTCCCTGATTGCTGGCTATCTATGGGGTAATAAAACCGGACATCAGCAAGAGCAACATTCACGAGAAGCAACCGCTGTCAGTTTGGATGCTGAAATTGCTCAAAAGAAGCAATGGATTGAAAAGTTGACGGAATCATACGAAACTTACAAAAAACTCGAACAAGGTGCCGAAAAGAACCTAAACCTTGAAACCGAACGGCTTTTGAAAATCCGAGATCAGCAGCTTCTTGCTCGCCAAAAAGATTATTCTCAGAAGATTGCTTCATTAGATGACACAATTTCCAGAAAACAGCAGGAAATTGACCGTCTTAATGCAATGGCAGCTGATGCTCGTAATAATTTGGATGTCCACCGTCAGCAGGCATTAGCTTCTCGTATGGCTGATCTTGATTGTCAGGAACGTTTTCTTACTGAACGTGAAAAGCAATTAAAAGAAAATCAAGCCATGTTGGATTCCATTCTGCATGCAGAACACGCCGATACTCCCTACTTTGCCAAACAATTTGCCGATTGCCTTTATTTGATTGATCTGAAAGCGGCATCCGATCTGGAGAATAAAGCGCGTCCTGCATTTACCGCTGCTGAAAAAGTCCGCAAAATCTCCAGTCAAAAGCGTGCACTCCAAGAGCAATGCAAACTACTTGAGTATCAGCTTTTCCTTTACGAAAGTGTCTTTCCATGGCTTTCTGATTTTAAAGAGATCAGTGCAGACGATCTGGCATCCGTTGCAAACATTGCTGCTGCTCCAGAAAGCGAATATTCAACATTGAAAAATTGGCTTTCACCACAGGAGTACCAGACGCTTTCCGAAACAGACAGGCTTCAGCTTGCACTTGATCGGTACTCTAGTCGGCAAAAAAGCAATTGGCAGGTTGGCATCGAGTATGAACGTTATGTCGGTTACTGTTACGAGCAAAAAGGTTATAAGGTTCGCTATTTTGGTGCAACTGAAGGTCTCGAAGATATGGGACGCGATCTAATCGTTTCAAAAGGCAAAAAGCTTTTTGTCATCCAGTGTAAACGCTGGGCCAGTGAAAAAACGATTCACGAAAAGCATATATTTCAGCTCTATGGAACGACCATTTTGCAGGTAATGGAACACCCTGAATGTCAGGTTTCAGGAGTATTTATCACAACAACTTCGCTTTCTTCCCTTGCAAAATCTTGCGCCAATTATCTTCATATTGCTGTTGTTGAAAAATTTCCTCTCAAACCATATCCGCTTATCAAGTGCAACATTTCCAGAGATGGCGATAAAATTTACCATCTTCCGTTCGATCAGCAATATGATCGTGTAATTATAAATCCATCTGACGGCGATTGCTATGTGTCCACTGTCCAAGAAGCCGAATCAAAAGGCTTTCGCCACGCTTGGAGATGGCATGGTTCTTAATTTTGAATTATTGCATCTACGGAATATCCTTCTAATCTCCAAAAGCCTTACAGCTTGGTATCTTCTTACTCTTTTGTAAAAAAGCTGCAAATCAGTTTTTTCCGTTGCAACCGCAACATTTCGTTGTTGAATTTGTTTACAATCGGCGGGTCGATGCGTATGATAATATCAACGGAACCCGCTAAGCCTCTGGGTGCAGTTTGCATCTACGCGTATCATGGCGGGTCTTTTTTTATGTCAATTTTTATGAGGATGTTTCAACATGGCCGAGCCAAAATCTTTTTGCACTTATGAACAGCAGCTTCAGATTCTGAAGAACCGCGGTCTGTCTGTCCCGGATGAGTCGCTGGCTCTCCGAGGGCAAAGCAAAAGCCCCCTCAGCTGTTCCCAGCCGAGGGGGCCTCTGCCAACCGCTCAAACCCGTCAAAAGAAAAGTAGGAGGTATCATGCAGAGCACGGGGCTGCACCCGCCGCTCCGTTTGTAGTATAAGCTGTTTTGGCGTTTCGCGCAACCCGTCAAAAAAAGAGTGCCCGGCAGTGGTACGATGCACCGCCGGGCTGTAACAAGGAGTAAAATACGAATTCCACTCGTCGCGCCTGCCTCTGTATTGTAGCATGCTTTAGGCAGACGTGCAACCTGTATACCTGGAGGTGTGCAAAGCATAAAAAAACGGACAAATACCGCCGTCCGGATCAAAAAACTCAATCAGACGAACCGCCGAGGAATCCTCGGCGGTTGAATAAACAAAAACGCCCCGGTGCTGCCAACACCGAGGGCAGAAGGGAAGTGCACAGAATGGCAGCCAACAAAAAAGGAACAGACGGCCGCTACCGCTACCGGGTCAACATCGGCAAGGATGCCGACGGGAAGCCAAAATATAAGAACTTCTACGGCACGACGGCCCGCGAGGCCCGTGCCGCTGCGGAAGCCTACCGTATCTCCCTCGGCAAGGGCGCAGATCCGTCCCAGATGGACGCCACCCTTGCCACCCTGTATGACAACCTTATTGCGGCCAAGCGGGCAAAGGGCATCGGCCAGAAGAGCCTTGACCGCTACGAGGACAACAAAAATCACTGGGGCCCATTGCTGAACCGGCCTGCTGCATCCCTGCGCAGTGCCGACTTCCAACAGGTGCTCAATGCCCTGGCCGACTGGCACGATGGCCAGCCCCCGCTGTCCCACTATACGCTGTCCAACCTGCGCAGCAGTGCAAAGGCCGTCTACGACCTTGCGATCCCGGAGGTGGTACAGTACAACCCCATCCCTAAGACCACCTGCCCGGCAGGCACACCGCCGGAAGTCCGCGAGCCCATCACCGAGGAACAGCAGCGCTGGATCCGTGAGACACCCCACAAGGCCCAGCGCGCCGCCATGCTGATGCTTTACTCCGGCCTGCGCCGCAGTGAGGCCACAGCCCTGACCTGGGCAGACGTAGACCTGCAGGACGCAACGATCACGGTAAACAACGGCTATGACTTCCGTGCCAAGCGCAGCAAGGCCCCCAAGACCGCCGCCGGTGTCCGTGTGGTCAACATCCCGAAGGTGCTGGTGGACTATCTCCGGACGCAGCAGGACGGCTGCCTGTATGTGCTGCACAACGACAAAGGCAAGCGCATGACCGAGCAGGGCTGGAAGCGGCTGTGGCAAAGCTATATGTGTGACCTGAACATCAAGTACGGGCATCAGGGGGCCGTAAACAAGCACGACCCCGCCGGTGTGCCGATGGTCATCGACACCTTCACCCCGCACCAGCTGCGCCACACCTTCTGCACCCTGATGTACTTTGCCGGTGTGGACGTCATGACCGCCCGCGATCAGATGGGCCACAAGGACATCAGTGTCACCCTCGGCATCTATACGTCGCTGGATAAAAAGTTCAAGAAAAAGAAAATCAACCGGCTGGATTCCTACCTGAAAAAGACGTGCTGATTTCCTGATTTTTAGGTGCCGATGGCGCAAAAGTGGCGCAAGCGGTTAGTGAGATAACGTGTTTACGTTAAAAATATGTATATTAACTGCGTCCTCGTAATGAGCAGGTCGCCTGTTCGAATCAGGTCAGTAGCTCCAACATGAAAGACCCGGAAAAGTGGCTTGCAGCCTGGCTTTTCCGGGTCTTTTTGCATCGTTTTTATAAGGCACTTCTGCGCGGAAAAGTGCGCTTATTTCTCCATTTTTCCCGCTGGAGCAGACCTTTGTTCAGCTCACAGGCCGCCATGCAGCACACGGCAAAGGCCAGCAGCGCACAGTCCGGCGGCACCCGCTGCATGGGGATCACCCGTTCGCACAGGTTGCCAAAGGTCTCCACGGCCTGTTCCGGCCATGTCAGGCAGAACAATGCCAGCGACAGCGGCAGGTGCAGAAACCGACCTGCCAGCAGCGGACGGAAGGACACTTCTCCGGGGCAGAGGGTACGCACCTGCAGCAGCACCGATGCTCCCTGTACGCTGAGGGCGGCGCAGCACAGACTGCTGGCCCACAGGCCGGTGCGGGCCGCATAATCGCAGCCGGAGCACACCTCCAGCAGCATGGCCGGGAAGGGTGCCCACGCGGCGGGCAGAAACTGCCCGCACCCGGCTGCTAGCATCCGGAAATACAACACGAATCCGCACAATTTCAGGTACTGCACAGCCGCCTGTGCGATTACTTCGTCCAACCGGGGCGGCGCAGTCTGGGTGGACTGCGCAGAGCGTACCGGGGCAGCGGGTGCCGGGTGCAGACGGTTCAGCAGAGCGGCGGTAAGATACCCGGCCAGCACCTGCGCTGCAAACAGGCGGATGCCCAGCACCCGGCTGCCCAGCAGCTGCTCCCCTGCCGTGAGGATCACGAAGGACGGCCCGGAGCAGATGCAGGCCGGGAGAAGGGCCGACGCCTCCTGCGGGGTCAGCTCCCGGCTGCGCACGGCTTCGGCCACCGCAGCCGCTGCCGGGGCAAACCCACCCAGGAACCCGATGAGCAGCACCCCACCGGCCGCCGGGCTGCGCACCCCGATGAGCCATGCCACCGGACGGAACACAAACCCCAGTACCTGCCCTGCCCCACAGCGCATGAGCAGAGCGGAAACGATGAGAAACGGGAACAGTGACACCAGCAGCGGCCCACCGCACAGGGCAAGCCCCTGCTGCAGCGCACGGGCGCAGCACTGCGGCGCTGCAAACACCAGTCCTGCCGTGCCAATTGCCGCCCCCAACAGCACGACCCGCTGAAACCGGAACGTCTGATACATAACTTTCCCCTCCCGCTCCATATATATGGAACAGCGGCCCGCATTTATGGCACTTTGGGCCAAAATATCAGAGCGGAACGGGAGGGAGCCGAATGAGTCCTGCGCACCGCGCGCCTTTTCCGCTGCGGCGCTGGCTGGCCCTTTTGTTCCGGCAGCCGCCGCAGGGGCTGTACCGTCGTCCCTGCCTGTACCAGAGCGGCGACCGGATGGAGATCGAGCATTATGAAGCCATCCTCGCCTACGATGAGACCCGTCTGCGGCTCCAACTGCCGCGCGGGCAGCTGACCATTTACGGAGAGCAGCTTCAGATTGAAACGCTCACCGCCCGGCGCATCACGCTGCGGGGCTGCTTCGTCCGCACAGACTACACCACGGAGCACACCGCCACAGGGCAGCGCCCTACCGGGCATCTGCCGGACAGGAGGCCGTCATGGAACCCGTTCGTCTCTGGGCCGCGGTAGAATTCACCGCGCAAAGCGGCAGCACCGACGCCCTGCTGGGCCATGCCGCACAGGCAGGGCTGCACCTGACCCGCATTGTACCGCTGCCCGGCGGATTCCGGGCGCGCTGCGCCGCCTGGCATTACCGCCCGTTGGCCGTTCTGGCCCGGCAGGGGCATGTGCGTCTGCGGGTGAAAAAGCGTCTGGGGCTGTTTTTTCGGCTGCGTCCGCTGCTGCGCCGCACCGGGCTGTGGGCCGGGCTGGCGCTGTTTATTCCGCTGCTGCTGTGGAGCCAGCAGTTCGTCTGGGCCGTGGACACCAGCACCCTCACCCGCGGACAGGCTGCCCGGGCCTTTGCCGTACTGCGGCAGGCAGACCTTGCCCCGGGGGCTGCCGCCACCGAAGCCAAACGCAACGCCGGGGAGTATGCCCTGCTGGAAAGCGGCGAGTTTTCCTGGGCCAGTCTCAATTTTGCCAAAGGGCGGCTGGAAGTCCGCGCCGCCGCTGCAGTGCCCAAGCCCGCCATTGCGGCCGGGACCCTGCACGGCCTGCGCGCCCGGTGCGCCGGTGTGGTCATCAAGACCAACCTGACCAGCGGCACGATGCTGGTGGTGCCCGGGCAGGCCGTGGAGGCTGGACAGGGGCTGATCGGCACGGCGCGGCAGGAGCGGGACGGCACCCTGATCTTTGCCCCGGCAGCGGGCACCGTGCGGGCACAACTGGAGTGGAGTGATGCTCAGTCCGTTCCGCTGGAAGAGACCGTTTTACAGCCGACCGGGCGCTCCACCGTGCGGTACCGGCTGAGCGCTGCCGGGCAGAACTGGACCCTGCCCAGTGTTCAGCCGCCGGAACAGGCACTGGAGCGCACCCGGCATCTCCAACCGGAGCTGCTGGGGCTGCCGCTTCCCTGCTCCGTGGAGGAAACCACCTTCTACGAGCAGCAGCCGCAGCTTCTGCGCCGCACCGAAGCCCAGGCGCTGGCACTGGCGCGGCTGCACAGCCTGCAGGCGCTGTACACGGCATTCCCGGATGCCGTGTTGATTGCCCGGAAGGAGGACACCTCCTGTACGGACACCACGCTGGAATACACCGCCGTCTACACGCTGGAAGCCGACATCTGCACGCAAAACGACCCCGGCAGCTGAGCTGTTCCGCTCGCCCGCCGGGGCCGTTGCTTTATCCAATCAAGCGTTGGTGTTCTGTGCCGCTTCCTCTGCGGCACGCTGGGCGGCCTGTGCGTCGTATTCAGCGATCAGGTCGTTCAGGTCGTACTGATACCGGCTGTGGCAGAAGTGGCACACCACTTCGCAGTGGGGGTCCTCGTCCCGCATCTTCACCAGTTCCCGGCGGCCCAGGCTCAGCAGCATACCCTTGGTGCGTTCCTCGCTGCAGTCGCACTGGTAGCCCACCGTGCGCTCATCCAGCACCTGCGGGGCAAAACCGGCCATAGCCAGCTCCATCATGTCCTTGGGGGTCTTGCCGGCATGGAGCATCTCGGTAACCGAGGGCATAGCCGCGATATTCTTTTCCAGTGTGTCGATCTCGGCATCCGTTGCGCCGGGCAACAGCTGCAGCAGGTAGCCGCCCGCGCACAGGATGGACAAGTCCTTGTCCACCAGCACGCCCAGCGCGCACACGGTGGGGATCTGCTCACTGGTAGCATAGTAACGGGTCAAGTCCTCGGCGATCTCGCCGGACACCAGCGGCACCTGGCCGACGGTGGGCTCCTTCTGCAGCCGGTTGTCCCGGATGACCGTGAGCACACCGCTGCGGCCCACTGCACCGCCCACGTCCAGATGGCCGTCGGCCTTCGGGGGCAGCTCCACCAGTGGGTTGTCGATGCAGCCCTTGACGTTGCCCGTGCCGTCGGTGCAGGCAATGAGCACACCGGCCGGGCCGCCGCCCTGCACCCGCAGAGTGACCTTGTCGCCGTCATCCTTGAGCATGGCGCCCATGAGCGATGCACCCGTGAGCAGGCGGCCCAATGCCGCGCTGCAGGTGGCACTGGTGGTGTGCAGCTGCTCGGCGCGGCGCACAAGTTCGGTGGAATCCACACCGCAGAACACGACGCCGCCGTTTTCCGACAGGCCGCGGATCAGGTTTGCCATAACGTTATCCCTCCAATTGTGTATACTGCTTGACTGCGCAGAAGAAATAGCGCTGGCTGTCCTCGGTCAGGGGGCCGAAGGTCTCGCCGTCGCAGACGCTTTCCAGCGCAAAGCCGTGCTTTTTCAGCGTGGCGCGGATGGTGTCAAGGTCGTAGGTGTACTCGCAGAATTCCTCGTGGAAGTGCTCACCCGTCTCGTGGTAGTCGATGTCCACGGTGATCTCCACCTTCCGGTCGGCGGCATTGTAATGGTTGCGCCACACACAGGAAGCGTCCTCTTCCTCAAAGGTGAATTCGTTTTCGCCCAGCACGTTCTGGTGCTTGTAGGGGGTATTCATGTCAAACAGGAACACGCCGCCCTTTTCCATAAAGAACCCGGCATTCGCAATGGCCGTGTCCAGATCCGGGATGTGGTTGAAGGTGTCAAAGGTAGACACCGCCGCCCGGATGGTGCCGTAGAGGTCCAGCTTGAGCAGGTCCTGCCGCAGCAGCAGCAGCCGGCCGGAAAGGCCCAGCTGTTCGGCTTTGTCCCGTACCACGCAGAGCATCTCCTCCGACTGGTCGATGCCGATCATATCGTAGCCTGCCTGGGTCAGCATCAGGGTCAGTTCCCCGGTACCGCAGCCCAGGTCCGCCAGGATGCCATCCCGGATGCCGTGGGCCTCCAGCTGGCTGTGGATGTGGCTGTAAAGGGCGTCGTAGTCGGCCTCGCCGTTGAACTCATCGTAAAAATAGGCAAATTCGTTGTACGCCATGGTGTTACTCCGCTTCCTGGTCCTCGGCAGCCACAGCGGCGTTCAGCACCGCCTGCAGCTCCGGGATGCCGTAGCCGTTCTCGCCGCTGGTCAGCACCACCTTCTGGCAGCCATAGGGGCGGCAGATATCCTCGAACTGTTCCAGCGTGGAGGCCAGCTGGCTCTTCTTGAGCTTGTCCGCCTTGGTCAGGGCCACCACATAGGGGATGCGGTGGTAGTGCAGATACCGCAGCATCTGCAGGTCGTCGGCACTGGGGGCGTGGCGGCAGTCCAGCAGCTGCACCAGCAGGGTGTGGTGCCGGGGGGCCTCAAAGTAGCTGTTGATCAGGTCATCCCAGCGTTCTCGGTCGGCGTTGCAGACCTTGGCGTAGCCGTAGCCCGGCAGGTCCACAAAATAGCAGTCGTCCACCGCATAGAAATTGATGGTCGCCGTCTTGCCCGGGGTGCTGGACACACGGGCCAGGTTTTTGCGGCTGCACAGCTTGTTGATCAGGCTGGATTTGCCCACGTTGGACCGCCCCGAAAAACTCAACTCCGGGCGGTCACTCTCGGGCAGCTGGCTGGAAATGCCATAGCTGGCAATAAAATCAGCTTTGTTGAAGATCATGGGGGATTCCTTTCTGTTTTGTCAGCAGACAGCCCCGGTCTGGGGCTTTTCGGCAGCAGGGGGCACCAGGCTCTCCCCTGCCGGGGCCTTTTTGCGGCTGCGGCTGGCAGGAGCCTTGGCCTTTTTGGCGCTCGTCGGCTTGAGAAGCGCGGCGTTCAGCACCTGGGTCAGGTTCTGCATGGGCAGGAAGGTCAGATTCTTCTTGACCTCATCGTCCACCTCGTACAGATCCGGCTCGTTGTCCTTGGGGATGAGCACCGTTTTCATGCCCTCGCGGTAGGCTGCCATGCTCTTTTCGCGCAGGCCGCCGATGGGCAGCACGTTGCCGTGCAGGGTGATCTCGCCCGTCATGGCCACATCCCCACGCACCGGCATCCCGGACAGGCAGGACACCAGCGCCGTGGTCAGGGTGACGCCTGCAGAGGGACCGTCCTTGGGCACAGCACCCTCCGGGGCGTGGATGTGCAGGTCGCACTTCTTCAGCCGCTCCGGGTCGATGCCGTATTCCAGCGCATGGACCCGCACCCAGGTGACAGCCAGCTGAGCGCTCTCCTTCATCACATCGCCCAGCGAACCGGTCACCGTGATCTTGCCGCTGCCGTTGTCGATGACCTGCACCTCGATGGGCAGGGTCTCGC
>OOCR01000328.1_pt1 | contig 42157 bp, 30 predicted proteins | sample 1671491 | NCBI WGS metagenome assembly OOCR01 (sample SAMN06348162, study PRJEB24527) | human gut metagenome | biome: human gut; feature: ankylosing spondylitis patient; material: feces | host: Homo sapiens | place: China | collected 2015-10
GCATACGAGATGTAGCCGTGACTGGAGTTCAGACGTGTGCTCTTCCGATCTTTGCCGGGGTTACTGGATAATTCAAAGCTGACAGAGATACTAAATAGACTCTATGAATTAGGTGTAATCGGCAATACTGGAAGGTCTATGAATTTCGTCTTTCTTAGCAGACCCGCTCTTGATCCCCTCGGATTGATGGTTATACACACACCATTACGCAATTATTTTATGGTTCAGTATAAGGAGCACACATAAGAACGAATCTACAAGATTCAACCGTAAGCAAAGGATGGTGATATCATGGACTACGACTACTCCGAAAATATCCTCCTCCAGGAAAGCGCCGGGCACCTACTGGAGCGGGAGTTGGCAGGTGGCCTTTGCCTATAACATGGAACAGCTGGGCAAGGACGGCACTTTTGGCCGGACAAAAGACATCTTGAGAAATTCACAATATGTGTTTCATCGGATTTCGTCCGATTGAGGCGTCGGCTTGCATTCCTCGGCGGCACAGTCAAATAGCGGTAACGAGGGTCCGATAGTAAACATTCCGCTCGGACCTTGGTCTGTCGGGGAATTTCCATCGGATGGAGTTTTGTCGTCCAGTTCTAAGCCAGGAAGCGGAATCGGGACTGCTTCGTGACGCGGAAGCGGAGCCGAACCCGACCGCTCGGTATCCCCTCGACCGGTGTGACGCGACAATACGAAACCGGCCGAAATGGTCGGATTCTTATTAATGGAACACTCTCGCCATTCTTCTTTCGGTGCGAAGCCCGTTGGAGGAAAAAGAGACGCTCGAAGCGGGTAATGAAGCGTCGACCTTTGAGCCCCAAGACACTGGGCAACCAAGCGTTCCGAGGTGGTGAGGGTTGGTGTTTCGAACGACTCTTGCGCGGGCGGTGGCCTGCATGTCATTTGTGCTACCCCTGTGTACTCCCCCTTCAACTAAGGCGGAATCCGGCACAATCGACCTTGGCGTTAGAAAAAGCACGCTGAGCACAGAACGCTCGTCCGATCGGATCCCGGCGGATCGGTACTACGGAAGAGCCCAGAGCGGCTCGTTTGCGTGGCGGCGTGATGACTTTCGAGAGAGGTAGATGCAATGACGGAACGCGCAATGTGCACGAAGCACTCTACGGCTTCCCTTCCCGACAAAGACGACAGTCAAGCACTCGGGCTCGAGGTCGCACTCAAGCGCGCAACGCGCGAGGTGTTCGATGTAATCGAAAAGGCGACGGTCGATACGAAGTTTTTTACCGACGATCCGAAGGTGGTGCGGGTGCTTGTCGGCTTCTCGACGCTCAGCGATGGCCAGGTCTCTCAGGAAGGCCGTGTCTACGGGCGTGACTTTGAGGGCGACTGCGTCGCCAAGGCGCTCTCGGAAGACAGCTTGCTTACCTTTATTCGTTCTGCGCGAAACCCGTTGGAAGGACGCGAAATGCTCGTAGCGGGAAGTGACGCATCGACCTTTGAGTTTGAGATTCGACGCGCGGACCGATCGTTGACTGCTGAAGAAGGGAGCGACGCACTCGCGCTCGCAGAATCGGAGGGCGATGCGCTCCCGCAGGCGTTACACGCGGCGGGATTCGAGCTCCGGTTTTTCCAGGCGCAGCCGAACTTCGCCGCCACTCTACGCCTCATCGACTCGCGCGGCCCGGAACTCGTAGCGGCGTTGCTACTCCAGATGGTGGAGACGACGAGCGAGACGGCGCATTACGATGCGTTCGAGACCGTGCGCGTTCCGACGGTGATGGAATGGGTCGAACGCCTGGCTGAGACCCTCTCTTCGGAACAGAACCCGAACTACCTTCGCTTCGGATGGGAGGATTGCACAGGTGACCGTCGGGCGGAGGTCGTGGAGATGCTCCGCTACAAGGTACGGGCCATGTTGCTTGCCTTCCATGCGGGGGCGACGCCCGACGAGCGTTGGGACGGCGTTGAGCGCCAGGATAGGGCGTTCGTGTTCACGAAAGCGGACGGGACGCGGATCGTCTTTGAACCTACGTCGGGTGCCTTCGGGGACTATTTGCTGGAAACGTATCGGATATGGGCGAAGGTGTTCGATCGGGATGGAGGGAAGCCGATTCAGAGGCTTGCGGACGGGCGCTACGTCCTGAGACTCGCCTTGGAGATTTCGGTGGCGCCGTAATCGCGTAGGGCGCTCGGCGCCTATGCCGACTCAATTCAAGATGGCGGTGGTCACGAACACATACGAGGCCCACAGGTGACCGCCCGCATAGGTCGCGAAGGCGACCGACAAGAAGATGCTCAGGGAGTACCTTTCGCGCTTCAGCGCCCAAACGAGGAGAAAATACAGCAAAAAGGCGAGCGCGATATCCGCGACCGTCCCGAGGGCGATCGGGTCGTTGCGATAGGCCTCAAGAAAGATGAGCGACTCGGGAAGGCACGAGGCCACTCATGCGAGCAAAGAGGCAGATGAGTGCGATTTCGAAACCGATCATAGGAAGAGGGCGAGGTCTTCAAGCTCAGAAGGTAGCCGAGTGGAAATGCTCGGCCCGCCCCCAAAGTGATCGGCTTTTGTTTATGCGAACTCTTGGAACCCGAGATCATTCTCAGACTTTATGGCTCGATCCGTTCTGTTTCACGAACCGGTCGAAGCGCTCGGCTAGGAAGTCGGACGAGACCCGGAAGCGGTCACCAAAGTCGATGTTCGTGTGGTTAACTTGGTCTAGGTAGTGACGTTGCCGCTCGTCCCCGCAGTTTGAGAGCCAGTTGTCGGAAATGACGACGATCCCGTCGGGCGTGATACCAAAGAGGTTTGCGTCAAAGGCCCGGTGGAATGTGGCGCTCAACATGATGCCGTTTCGCACGTCGAGCCGGTGTTCGGGGAATTCCGACCACGGAAGGATGTGAGCCGCTTCGATCAACTGCGTAATTGGGCAACGGGTGATAGCGCAGGCGCCGCCCGTTTTCGCGAGCACGGTACGGCGGAAAAAGTCCTGACCGCGCCGGATGCGCATTTGAGCCATCGCTTCGGTTTCGCCCGGAAGGAGCGTGGGCGTCTCCGTGTGCGCAAAGGCCACAGGACTCATCGATATCGTTGAGGCGTCCCCGAGGATTTCGTCGAGTGAGAAACCGAAATTCGTTGCGATCCTTTGAGCATCCTCCACGAGTTGTGTGAGGTCGCCCGATTTCGTGTACCGTTCCCACACAACCTTGTCCGTGCGGGAGCCGTTCGAAAATCCCTTGCGACCGCTCGCGGCAACTGCCGGGTCCAAGAAGGCGAGGTTCGCAAGCTTCATCGAAGCCGCCCCGGACGTGCGTCCCAAGAGTTCGCCAAGTCGAGCGATGCCCGGCGTGTGCGGCGTAATGCGCGAGTAGGGTGTCACGCAGTAGAGCGCGAGCGCCAGCGTAATTTCATCTTCGGACCAGGGGGTGCGCTTCGTCATCGAGAATTTTCCTTCCTCACAAGGAACAACACGGGAATTTTCCCACAAGGTGCATTTTCCGCCAAGGATGGCTTTCCCGCAGCGGTAGCGCTCCTCATGAATGTAGCGACCGCAACGAGTGGGCACAAAAAAGGGCCGCACTCCCTGCGGAGCGCGGCCCTTTGTTCCGCTCTGAGGCTCGGTCGGGCCCGATCGCGATGCATGATCGGGCTTTCGGTCGAACCTTTTGAGATTAATTCTGCGGCAACTTCCCGACGACGCCTTCGACGAGCCAGTTCATCTCAAGAAGTTCCTTGTCGGTCGCGGTCTTGCCGGCGGGGATCATTTCCTTCCCTTCGTTCGACTTGATCGGGCCCGTGAACGGGTGGAATTCGCGGTTCGCGAGCTTCGTACGGTAGGCGGCGACGTCGTCCTTGACGTTCTGCGGGACGGCGTCGTTGACGGCGACGAGGTCGACCATCTTGTCGGCAACGCCGTTCCAGGTCGATTCCGACTTCCAGGAGCCGTCGAGCACCTTGTTGACGCGATCGATGTAGAAAGCGGTCCATTCGGGAACCGACGCGGCGAGAAGCTTCGTCGGAGCCGCCTTCGTCATGGGCGAGTTGTAGGAAATGACCTGAACGCCGAGCTTTTCGGCGGCAAGCGCCACGGCCGAGGAGTCGGTGTGGTGTGTGAGGATGTCGGCACCGAGCCCCGTCAGGGACTTGGCGGCGTCGCTTTCCTTGCCCGGGTCGTACCAGGACGAGGTCCATACGACGCGAACCTGAGCGTTCGGGTTGACGGAGCGCGCACCGAGCGTAAAGGCGTTGATGCCGCGGACGACCTCGGGAATCGGGAAGGCGGCAACGTAGCCGAGAACGTTCGACTTCGTCATCGCACCCGCGAGACGGCCCGCGAGGTAGCGGCCTTCGTAGAAGCGACCCATGTAGACGCCCACGTTCGGGGCGGTCTGGTAGCCCGTGCAGTGTTCGAACTTCACGTCCGGGAATTCGCGCGCCACCTTCTGAACGCCGTTCATGTAGCCGAAGGAGGTCGCGAAGATGAGCTTGTTGCCCTGGTTGCAAAGGTCGCGCAGAACGCGTTCGGCGTCGGCCGTGTCGGGAATGTTGTCGATCGCGGTGACGGAAATCTTGTCGCCGAAATGCTTCTCGAGCGCGCGGCGGGCGAAGTCGTGCTGCGAGGACCAGCCTTCTTCGCTTACGGGACTGATATAGATGAAGGCCACCTTGAGGGGGCCGTCCGCCTTGGCGGCAGCCGCTCCGGAAGCGGGAGCGGAGGCGGCGGGAGCCGCGGTTTTGGCTTCTTCCTTGCCGCAGGCCGAGAGCATCAGGGAAGCGGCGCCCGCGAGCGCGAACTTGAACACGGTACGTTTCTGCACGACTATGTCTCCAAATAAGAGGGAGACGCCCGCGAGGTTTGTCGCGGGCGCATTGGTAAACACGGTGCGTTATTTTAACCAAAATCCTTCGGATGGTGAGGCGTCCGGAGAAGACGGTGTCTGGGGAATGAGCGGTGCGAGTATTTACAGGGGGGGGGGAAGGGAACGTGGACGACGAAAGTGTCGAGTCTATCGAGAAGTGCAGTTCCAAAAGGAAAGGGCAAGGGTACGTAACCTTCGGTAGAGTGTTTAATTCCTAGGTTAGAACGGGTTTTCGCTATTGTTCGGTGCTTATAATATTCGTATTCATTTCTGTAAATGACTATTTCTTTATTGGATGTATGGTATAATCAAAAGGGCGTTGCGTATTACTTCTGGCTACCAAAGAGTTTCCCGAATGTAAAAATAGGCTTAACACTGACCACGCTAGGCTAACAATAAGGTACGATTACTACGGAGTTGCTCCTGGGCAACCCGATGTGCCACAAGGGTGCCGGAGCGCGCCCTATTTTTGTTTTCAGGCGGAAATGGCATGAAACAGAGTATCGTCGTCGCTCGCCACCTCCTGGATGAGTTCTGGGATTTTCAAATTCCCATTGCTCCGGAAGGTTTTGCAGAAAAATTGGGTCTCCGCATCGTTCAATCAGATGAACTAGGGACGAAGTCAGGTTTTTTTGATGCAGACAATGGAATTATATATGTGAACAAAAAAGATTGTATAGAGCGTCAACGGTTTACGATCGCCCATGAGTTGGGACATTTTTGTCTTGGACATGGTAGCTCTATGCGCGATACATCTAAGGAGAAGTGGTATGAATCCAATCCTGAGCATGAAGTTGCTGCTAATCAATTTGCTGCAGAACTACTAATGCCGGCGATGGCTGTCAAGGCAATGGTTAACCTTCGGAAGGTAAAGGATCCTGTTGCTCTGCGCCAGGCTTTTGGCGTATCCTCTCAGGCCTTGTCTTATCGCCTTAAGAATCTAGGCTACTTCCTATGAATGTTGGAAAAATAAATCTTCAGCCTGATCTTGAGGAACTTGCAGAGCGTATCGATATCGACGACGGACGCTCCGAAATTTCAATGCAGGTTTCTGATCTGAAGCTCGAACAAGAAAAGATCAAGCTTGAACTGGAGAAGATCAAGCTGGAGCAAGAGAAGGAGCGCCTCCGGAGATTACAACGGAATTCGAATCGCCGACCCGTTCTGTATGGGGGGTTAATTTGCTTGATAGTTTTATTTTATGCTGGTTTTTTTGCGATAATTTTGAATGGGCCAGATATTAGGCCGATTCATGACTTGTCTGAATCGGAGGTCCACTTGCGTGCAATTGAGTTAGTGCTTCTCGGTGTAATTCCGACAATTATCGTGGCATTTGTTATGAAGGCCATTTTCTCGGCAACAGAAAAGAAGGATGACAAAACGTCCGAGATTAAAATTTCTGATGCAGTTCCCATCAAATTGGTGGCAGAGACTTTGGTTAAACATTGATCTTCGGAATTCCTGTTAGAATGTGTTTTTTTGATTTCCTGGTAGGTTTTCTTTGTTGAGGTGTTTGACGGAATTTATTGAATTCTTTGGGTTCTGAGTATTTCGCTGAGACATAGAGCCCCATCGATTTTATGACATTTAAATTTCTATTTTAATTTCGAGGAAATTAAGTGAGCGCTCAAAACAAAAGAAAGTATGAATTGAGCGCTGAATTGACCCGTTCAACGTCAAAATCTAGCGACATATCTCCCCATGTTTTGATGGGGAGATATTCTCTTTATTCTCCGACATTCATTTCCCACAAAACCGCCGCCATCGCAATGGGATTGTGGTTTTCCGGATGCACGATGCGGCTGTAGCGCATCGAAGCGACGGCGTAGCTTGACGCCGCCGTCTCGATCAAAAGCGACTTCTCGAAGATCATGGGGAAGTGTTCGAGCGTGCAGGTGAGCGTGACGGGCGGCCGAAGGCGCGCGAGACTGACGGGTCGCACGATGTCTTCCGTCCGATCTTCGTAGGACGGGTAGGGGCGGCGAAGTGGCAGGAATTGCTGAAGTTCCTCGGCCGTGGGCTCCCGCCATTCGGGAAGCGGCATGCCGCTCCGAAGGGGCGTCTCACCCCAGACGAGGTCCGCCCAGGGAAAAACGCGCAGGAAGTCGGCGAGCATCGACGGAGCTTGAAAGAGGGTGTAGGCCGAGAGCTCCATTGACACGAAGCACGCCTCCTTGGAGCGGCTGTAGCAATAGATCTCGAATGTCTGAACGGGGCCCGTCACGATCGAAATGCAGGGGAGTACGGCGTTTCGCTTCGAGGCGGGCGCAACGAAGAGCGTCCAGAAGTTACCGACCGTCTCCCGATAGTCGGGGATCGAGACTTCGATGTAGCGGCGGGCGGCCTCGAGCATCTCCTTGTGACGGGGATGTTCCCGCAGACGCTCCCAGCGTTCCTGCTGCTGAGCGTCCGCCCCTTCGAAGACGCGCTGCACGCGGTGCATGTCGGAGAAGAGCCCGAGTCCCACGTTTTTGAGGTGCTCGTCCTGGCTCACGGGGAGCACGATTTCATCGTACGGTGCCGTCTCCGTCCGGAAGGCGGGCATCTTCATTTTGTTCACAAGGTCGTAACCGAGTGCGAGTGCTCGCTCAATGTAGGAGGTTTCTTTCTCGTCGAGCTGCTTTACGGGGCAAACGATCCAGGCGATGTAATCGATCGTGCGCCCGTCGTAGACGTGCTGGGCGTAGCGGTTGAGGAGGCGCTTCGTCTGTCCGATGTAGAGACGCTTCGTTTCGGAGTCAAAGAGCAGGTAGACCGCGGGCGTGTCGGCGAGCCCCGCCTCGCGAAAGACCGCGGTGAGGCTCACGCCCGAGGAGAGGTCGAGAAAATTCTTGAAGCCGATTTGACGGGCGATTTCTTTTGCTTCGGTGGGTTCCATGGCAAAGGGCGGACCGTCGGTCCGCATGATTTGAGTTTTGATTTGAATTAAATGTTTGAAAGATCGTTGCGGGACGGGCCTCCCGAAGGCGCCCGACCCGAGGGCTACAAAATTGAGGACGGGATAATTTCAGGAAACGGAGAAGCCCCCATGACCGATCACCTCGTTACTCTCAACGTCGAAACCGAGACCGAAGACATCACCTACGTGCAGTCGCCCTTTCGGAGCGTTGCCTTCCTCGCGGTCTTCTATGCCTGGGAGCTTTTCGAGTTCACGCGAATCCCGAACCTCCTGCGCCGCGCGGGGCGGATCGGTCCCCGCATGACTGCGCAGCAGTGGATGGTCAAGTACCCGTGGCTGTGGGGTGAGCCGATCAGAACACGCAAGGGGACTCGCGTACCGCTGACGGCTAAACAAGCAATCTTCCTGACTAAGCAACACAATAGATTTATGGGTGGCCTGAAGTGAATGTACAAGCCGTCGTTCCGACAGCTTGTTGGTATCGATCGGGCTCATCCTCAACCTTCTGCGTTGCGCGGGCGGACCAGCCCCTGCATGACCGCGTATCCGTGGGTGGTTAAGTCCCCTTGGCTGTGGGCCGTGACTCTCTGCTCCCCCAAGGACAGTCGGTCGAAAATGATCGATGGCGAGTTCTGGTTTATGACTGCCCGACACAACAATATCCTCCGCCGTGGCTGTCGATGATTTTGAGTTACTTAACATCTTGAAATTTATCGAGAATTGACTCGGTGCTTGTGTTGGGGTCTTGTCCGATTTCGATGAGCTTCGCCCGTAGCTCTTGAGAGTCGGATGCCTGAGTCATCAGCGCGTTGAAGCGTTCGCCCGGGGTGTCGTAGGCCAAGCCGGCCAAGACCTCCACTTGCATCAGGGTTTTAAATCCGAGCTCGTCCTGAAAGGAAGCACTCACTACCTTGGAAGCGCCCGCACTGAGTGCGACGACTTCTCGTTGCTCGGCTTGCGGGTCGGCCTGACGTACCGTTTCGGGGGTGGAGAAGGTCGCAGCCTGAGCCGCTCCCTTGGTTTCAACGGCGTGCACGGCAGACGCGTGTTCCACGCCGGCGTTGCGTGCGTCTGCCGCTACCAGCGTTTCGGCCGCTCTGAAGGTGCTGTTACCGTTGTCAGTCTTCACTTCGCTCAAATGCGGCAGGGCATCGGTTTCCGTACTCGATCGATACCCAAGGTCGCGCCCGAGCGCACGACGGCCTTCTGCGGTGGAGAGGCCGCGTAGCGCTTCTTCCGGAGAGCCGTAGAGGTCGATGACGCGATCGCGCACCATCGGGTCGGAGGCGGTACGCGTCGAGACGGAGCCCGAGCGGTTTCTCGATTCGGAAGAGCCCGTCAACATGTTCGTTCCCGACGAGGTCTGTTCCTGTCGGTTGAAGCTTTGCGTATCCGTCGTCGAGGCGTTGTCCGAAGACGACGTCTGAGCCCGGCTCGCAGTTTGGAAGGCGTCCTGCGAGCTCTCCGTTTCCGACTGGTTGAAGCCGGAATTTTGGCTCCAGGAGTTACCCGACGAAGTAAGCTGACTGGTCGAAGCCGAGTTGTCATGGCCGACACTGGTGTTTGCAGAGAAAGAGCCTTCACCCTGAACGAATCGTCCCATCTGACGAGTGACGGTCCCTATCGACGATGGGTTTTCCTTTACGCCGAGCATGGCCGCCCCGACCTGAGGAACAGCGCTCAACGACACGTTCATCCCGTTCAGGGGAACGTTGGTGCCATTCAGTGCTTCGTTCTGGTTGTTAAGGGATTCGGGAGATGTAGCTCCCCCGAGATTGGGTTCGGAGATACTTTGGGGAAGAACATTAACGTTTTCCGTCTGCGAGGCTGACCCATTGAGACGTGCGCTCCCACTCGTCCTCAACCCCAAGCTCTCATCCACCCGTCCGCTCTGCCCGAAGCCCGAGCTCGCCCGGTTGTCGATCGACTCGGCATAGGTCGAGCCGCTCGAGTAGGTGGTCTGCCCGCTTTGTGCCACGACGGACGAGGTGCCCGTATCGGTACTGTGCGCGGCGGACGTGGAAGACCCCGTCGAGAAACTCTGCTGCGAGCCGCTTGCGACCGTCGCGCCGCTTGCGACGGACGCGGTGGCGGAGGACATGTTCTGGTTCGAGAGCGTGTTCGTAAAGGCGCTCGACGATTCGACGCCGAGGTCCGAGCGCACGACCTGAAGGGCCGTGACGTCCCCCGTCGAGAAGTCCCGCGTCACCGACCCGTAGGGGGTGGTGGTGCGGGAGGTGTCGGGCGACGAGAAGACGTTCGAATAGTCGGTCTTTCCGGTCGTGACCGTTCCGAGGGTCGTCGACCCCTGCGCGTTCGCCCCCGTCGTGACGTTCCCCATCGCGGCCGAGGAGCTTTGCGCCTGAGCGGCGGAGTTTGCCGGCGACAAAACGGAGGAAGCGAGCGACACCGCCCCCATTTCGGACCCCTTCGCAATGGCGTACGCGATGATCGGGATGAAGATCATGAGATAACCCGCCATTGCCTGCGAGGTGGTGCCCGCAACGCGCACGGCGTCGGCGGCAAGAAGGGTCGTTCCGCCGTATTCCGCGACGAGTCGGTTCATGGGCTCGGCGTCCATGTGCACGATCAGGTGGTTCATGACGGCCGCAAGCGGCGCCCAGAGGGAAATCCAAATGAAGAGGACCGCATACATGCGCGCGACCGCTCCGCCCTGAGAGCCGAGACCGACGAGAACAAGAAAGACCAACGGGAAAGCCGCAATGAGAACGGCTTCGAGAAGGTTTCGAAGTTTCGGCAGATACACCTTCACGAGTTCGCCCATCGTCCGAAAGGAGATCTCGGTCGAGAGATGCGCCTGCGCTTTCGAGAGCTCGATGCTCGCCGCAAAGGCCGCAGCGCCCGAACCTGCGGCGGAGGTCCCCGCATAGTCGGCGAGTCCCTTGGGGATTTCCGTCATGAGAAGCGCATGCCCGAGGCTCTCCGACATCGAGCGCGAAATCCCGAGAAGAAGCGTTTCCGCTTCCGGAACGGCTTTGCGCAACGCGGTCTCGAAAACGGCGTCCGTCGCCGACCCGTCCGCGAGCCGCACGAGAAGCTTTCGCTCCTGCGCGGGGATTTCAACGGTTTTCAATTGCGTTTCGATCACGGAAATCGCATCGGTGCAGTAGAGGGGCGTGCCGTCCTCGCGCAGGAAGAAGCGCGCGGGGTTGAGCCACCCGGAGGTTTTCACCGTGGAAAGCAGGTTCGTGCTCTGCATGAGAGCCGCAAGTTTCGCGTCGGAGTCGAGAATCTCGGGCGCAATGCAGTGCTCGATGAACGGGTTCAGGAGCGCACGCGTTTCGGGCAAAACCGGTCCCGTCGTTTGAAGGGCCGCCACGACCCGCTCGGGAAATACGGCGCCGAACTTCGTAAAGCGCGCGGCGTCGACGTCCGCGAACGCGGTCTCGAAGAGTTCCGCCGTCCACTTCCCGATTTGGGACGTGGCGCACGCGACGAACGCGGGCCCCATGGGGACGTTTGCGACGGTTTTCACCGTCATCGCCCGCACGTCGTGCACGTTCACGTTCACCTTGGGGACGAACACCACGAAGAAAAAGAAGACGGTCGCCGCAAACCACCGAATGACGTCCCCGCCGCGGCAGTGCACGGCCGCAACGGTCATGACGGTAAGAAACCCGGCAAGTGCGAGGAAACTCATCCCGGTGCGGTAGCCGTCCGTGCCGACGATGCCGACCACGGCCTGCAAGACGTCCGCCACCTGAGAGCCGTTCCAGTAGGCGTAAAAGTCGAGTGCCGCGCTCATCGCGCACCTCCCGTCATCGCGGGGAGAGCCGTCACCGTTTTGACGGCCGCCGTTCCGAAGACCGACCGCTCGATGTGCTCTACTTGAAGGGCGTAGTCCTGCGCTCGACTCATCGCTTCATAAAGGTGCGATTCGCGTGCGTGCAGTTCCGCCGTGACGGTTTTGAGGCGGTCTTCGAGATTTTTCGCGTGCCGCTCGTTGACGGACGAGGCGGAGCGGGCCGAGGACGATTCGATCAAGCGCCGCACGTCGTCCGTGAGGGCGGAAAGCGCGCTCGTCAACCCTTCGTACGCGGCCGCTTCGGAATAGATCCGGAGAAGCTGATCGGAAAGAGCCGGAATGCGCGGGGACGAGGACACTTCAACGAGTCGAATCAGGGGCAGGCTCGATACGTTTCCGAGGAGCAGAACGTCGCGCTCGGAAACGGCCGCGCGGTTCCTTTCCACGAGGCTCTTGCGGTAGCGAACGGCCGCCTCGTAGACGGCGTTCACGAGGTTGAGGTCCGAGGCGTCCGTCTCCCGGGGGTTCAGGCACTTGACGGGTTCGTCGCATACCAGGCGCTTCCCTTTCGTTTTCGCTTCGCCCACGGCTCCGTAGAGGTCGTTCAGAATGTCGCGCGCGCCGATCGTGCGGTCGGCGATCACGGCGGATTCACCGGTGCCCGATTTCGTGTAGATGACGGTGCCGAGGAGCGTCATCATCGTCTCGAGCGTCTCCTGATCGACGCTCGAGCCCCACTTCCCGCCCTTCAAGAGGCTCCAGGTGAGGTTGAGTTCGGTGTCTTCGACGACGTTGCCGTTTGCGTCCTTGCGGCTCGGGGCGGAGGCAAGCGACTTCGAGCCGTCTGTGCGCGTGACGCGGTCGGCTTCGGAGGCGTCCGACACTTCGCCCGAGGCGACGAGACTCGTCTTCGCGCGCTCCTGACGGTTGGACATATAGAGTTCGGCCGCACCCTGCATGACGGTCTGAGCCGCGACGCAGCTGTTCGAATACTTTTCGGTCATCTTCATGATGAGGTCGCGAAAGGAGGTCACCTGTTCGTTGAGGTCGGGCGAGAGGTACTGAAGTGCGAGCTGAAACGCGAGCCCCGGCATGGCGCTCCCGATGCTTCTCAAGAAACTCACGAACTCCTCGCGCGAGGGGAGCGCAAAGGCCCCGAGAAAGACGTCGATCCCGCCGCAGCCCGCTTTGAGGTGCGGAGCTTCGATCGCAACGGGCGTGAAGTCCTTTCTCGGCACCTTGACGACGAAACTGCCGCCCGTTGCGACGCTCAGGCCCTGCGACTGGTAGACCCCCGCGGGCGTTACCGCCCCCTGAGCGCCGACGGAGTCGTAGTAGTCCTCCAAAAAGCCCGCGCGGGCGGGGGAGGAAAGCGCAAGGCACGCGCTCAGCGCGACGCCGAGAAGGAACCGACCTCCCTCGAACGTGCGCTCGAAGGCGCGTACGAGGCTCTCCGTTCCTTCCGACGAAAGCACGCACCGCAGTGTCCGGAAGAGGGGTTTCACGTTCAAAGTTCCGCCGCTTTCACCCCTCGCGCCGCGCACATTTGAAGAGCATCGAAACGGTAAAGAAAACGCATTTCCGAGCGGGGTCTTATGCATAATTAAAAGGCTCTTAAAAAGTCGGTAGGAATAGATCGAAGGAAAGCTTGCAAATTCGGATAAAAAATCGGACATAAGTTCGGTATGTGTGGGGCGTTCGATGTCGGAAACAGAAGACCGAGCAACGATCGCAGCCTCGGAATCGTTGGGCGTGACTTGAGACGATCGAAGGGTGTCGCTTGATTCGCATCGGATAGGGGGTCGGCAGTCGATTCGAGAGCCCGTTCGGTCTCCGTGACGAAGGTCGTGCACGGGTTGAAGCTCCCGAATAGAAAGGAGTCGTACGGGAAGGTTCGTCGCTGCGGGCGACGTGTGAGATAAGGGAAAGAGGTCGGACAACATGGTCGAAATATTTGCAGAATGAATGCCTCGAAGTTCGGTCGATGAGGTGTCAACGGGAAGACGTCGAAACAAACAAAATCGATGGAAAAATCAGTTCAAAAGGTTTTGTTTGGAGGTGAAAAACAGTTCGTCGAAAAGCTTTAAAAAGAGTTGTCAATAGCTCATAAAAAAATACGGATAGCTCTGCGAAAAGCGTCTTAAAGGACTTTTGAAAAGAACGGAGAACGGTCGTTTCAACGTCCATAAAAAGAGATGATTTTCCGGGCGGCGACGGAGGTATTTCCGATGTGCATCGATTCGGAACTGATGCGCTTCCGAGGCTTCGCGTTGATTTCCGAAGGGGCTCGATCCGGTCGGACGTCACGCATCGAATCGGTACGGTTTTTCGCGTGTTCCTCCGTCATCGAAGACCCCCTCATCGCGCGCGTTCCGTCGGATACGAAACCTCACCTGCGAACTCGCCGACGACTTCGGCGTGAGCCGCCCGGGAACGCGCGAAGTCGTTGCGGTCGAGCGTTTCGCGGGTGTTGAGGCGCTCGCTTGCGGGAGCTCCGGACATCTCCGACGCTTCGGCTCTCCACGCCTCTCCCGTCGTCAGCGCCCGCCCGTTTCGGGTGGCGGCGACGGCGTCGGTTGCTTCCGTGGCGGGCGGCGCGAGGAGGAGCATCAGGCGGCTGCCGAGCTCTTCCACCGACACCACCCCCGTCGCAAAGAGGGTCGGGCGGGGGTTCGCACGCAGTGCCGGGTGCGAGAGCGTTCGCGCTTCAACCATGGCGGGGTTGGGAACGAGAACGGCGGCGGGAAGGCGCGTGAGCCCCAACGACGCGACGAGCGCGTTGTAGGGTTTCGAGGGAGGCAGCCCCGCGTAGGCGACGGGGCGGTCGGATGCGACGAGCACTTCAATCCCGTTCGTGCGCGCGAAGCTCGCGAGCGACCGCGCCGCGAGTTCGCTCAAGGGGTCGTCCGCGCGCACCACGAAGAGAATTCCCGCTTCGTCGGCAAGGGACTTCAAAAAGACGGACTTCTCCCGCATCACGCGTTCGTTTTCTTCGGCCGTGGCGAAGTTCGCGACGGGGTGCGAAGCGGTCCAGTCGTATTGAGGTTGCGCGAAGCGCGTGCGCTCCCAGGCAACCTGGAAGCGGTGTGCTTTCCCGAGGATGAAGGCGTTGGCCTCCAAATAGGCGGAGACGTGCTCGGGGGTCGGGTCCATGAGCGCGCGCTCCAGACGACGTTCGACTTCGGCGCGCAGGCCCTTTACGGTGGTAAAGGACGTGAGCTCGGGGTCGTTGAGGGGAGAAGCGTTCGAGGGCGTCGGCGAAGCCGCCTTTCGCCCGTCCTCTTTCCGCGGAGCGTTTTCCTCGACGCGATCGAGCCGCTCGACGGTCGCCCCCTTACGTTCAATGTGCTCGTCGTCTTCCCGACGCACGTGCCGACCTTCTTCTTCGTGTTTCCCGTCCGCAACGCCCAAGCGGCGTCGGGCGGCTTTTTCCTCCTCCTCGGGGTTTCCGTAATAGAGGAAGGGTCGGTCGGGGTCCTGCCACACGTCCTCGGTCCACCAGTCGGATGCGGATCGGTTCCGAGCATCCGTACCGGCCCGGGAAACGGACGATGCGGCAAAACCCGAAGAACCCTCGGTCACGGCCGGGAAGGCGGTCATGCCCGCCGAGGTATCGGAAGAAGCGCCCGAAGACGGCCCCGAAAGCGCCGCGGCTCCGGCGGGCATCGCCGCGCACGAGCACGCGAGGAGCCCCGCAATGCCCGCAAGGAACGTTCGTCGGTGTCGGAGCCCTCGGGCCCCGGAAAGAGTCGAAATCATCGGAAGAAGTCTCAAAAAATCAAAGGAAATCAAAGAAGTCGAAGGCGTCCGTTCAAGGCCCTCCGAAGTTGCTTGAGGCCGTTCGCGGAGGAGGGTCCTCAAAAGTCGGCGGGCCGTCGAAACCCCGGATTCGCGTTGAGGCCGTCGATCCGTCGGCGTTCCGCGTCCATGGCCCGCGCTCCCCGCGCGATTTCCCCTTCGAGCGAATAGGGACCCCAGAGGGGGTGCTCCCAAGCGGGGCTGCGGAAGGCTTGCGTGCCGGGGAGGAGCGCCTCGGCCGAGAGCGGAGATCGTCGCGTCCGGTGCGACCAAGCCGTCTCGCCCGATCCGGACTCTCCCCCGGTATGCATGAGGCCTTGCGCATCGGCGGGCGGCGTCGACGGATCCCGCGTTTTGCCCGTCGGCCCCGGCATGGCTTCGGTTGTTCCGATCACGCCTTCGAGCATTGCGTCCACACGTTCCTGCGCGCGTCGGGAGGCGGCTTCAAGATCGATTCGCCCCGCGTCCGCCCCTTCGATCGCCTCGTGAATGACGTCGCGGACGAATTCCTGCAAGTCCATGGCGGTGAAGTCGAGCAGTTCGAGCTCCTCCTGCGTGAAACCCCGCACGTCGGGATTGACGGGCGTGCCCCAGCCGCGACCGAGCTGCGGGCGACCTTGTTCGTTCAAAATGCGGGCGAGCCGCGAGTTGAAGCACACGTATTTCTGACGCGTCGTGATGCACTTGCCGGCCGCTTTCTTCTCGCACACGGTTCCCGCGTAGTGGCAGAGTCGCTGCCCGCGCTCCAAGGCCGTCCGTTGGTCTTCGGCGTCGCACGAGCGGTAGCCCGCGTAGAAGTGCGCCAAGGCGGTCGCCAAAAAGCCAGCGGGCGAAAAGTCGAAGGCAAAGCCTTCCGCGGCGGAGTAGGTGACCGACACGCCCCACCAGCTGAAGCTCGGGTTGTAAACGCCCGAAGCGGCCGACCCGTAAAGCGAATTCAAGAGCTGTTTCGTCGAATCCGAGTTGGAGAGAATGTCGTAGACGTAGGGCGAGCCCGCGTACTTGACGGCTTCCCAGCCGGCTCGCAGCCCGAAACTCAACCAAATCGAAAAGCCCCCGGCGTTCGAGGTCCCCGACACCTCTTCCGTGCGGCAGCAGGAGGTCGCCCCCACGCGGTCTTTGCAGGTCGAGAGGTGCCCCTGAAAGAAGCGATTCCCCGTCACGTCTCCGTAGATCGACCCCTGACGACCGATCTCGAATCCTGCGACCGCGTCCGCGAAATCCTCGTTCGGGTCCGAATCGACGGGCGTGCAGATCCCTGCGATGCAGGCTTCGCCCTGACAGGTTTCGCCTACCGCCGTTTCCGATCCTTCCCGCTCGCAGACGTAGACGTTCACGGGGCGCTCGCACTTCGGCTCTCCGTCGGGGCAGCCCGAAGATTGCAATTCGCACGCGGGGTCCTTTTCGAATTCGGCGCACTCGTTTTCCCCCGAGGCTTGGCAGACGTAGGTGTCGGTCGACTGCCAGCAGTCTTTGTAGACGGGCTTTCCGTTCACGTACTTGATCCCGGGACCGTCGGTACAGACGGAGTTCGAGAGCGAACAGCTCGGGTCCTTCTTGTAGTCCCCGCACGTGTCGACGGGCTCCGCGGTCGAGGTGTCTTCCGAATCGACGAAGTCGCCGCCCGCAGGGGGGCGGTCTTCGGAAACCCCTTCGCCGCAGACGTAGGTGGCTTTCCGTTCGCGGCACGTGCCGTCGGGGTTTTTCTTGACGCACACCGCGTCCCCTTCGCGCCGGCAGGTCTTGTCGCGCTCCAGGGCTTCGAGCGCCGCACAGCCGTTTTTGCCTTGTGCCGTGCAGTTCATTTTGACTTCGTACTCGGCGCAGGGAAGCGTCGCCGTCACGCCCCCGACCGTCACGCTGCCGCCCTTTTTGACGCAGGTTTTCGAGACCGTCGTGCAGGAGAGGCCCTCCTTTTGTGCCTCATCGACCGCGGCTTCGCACTGCGAGCCGTCTTCGACCACGCCTCCCGTCGGGACGTCCACGGTGTCGTCCGCATCGATGTCGGGCCCCGTTACGGGGACGCCGGGGCAGACGTACGTCGCGGACCACCGCACGCAGGTGCCTCCGACCTTCTGCGCGCAGGTCTTTTCGCCCGTTCGGCGGCAGCCGGCGCTCTCAAGTTTCGAGCACGAAGCGGCTTCGTCGATCGAGGGGCAGGAAATCGTTTTCTCCTTCACCCAACAGGCGGGGGCTGCCGTCACGTATTCGCCCGGGGCGTTTGCGACGGGGATCTCGCGGGGGGCGGAGTCGATGCAGCGCTCGGACGTGACGCGGCAGCCGTCGTCGGAGGACGAGGCTTTCGAACTCGTCGAAGGCGACGAAGACGACGGGAGACCGAGTCCGCTTTCGCTTCGCTCGTTGCGAAGGAGGCGCTCGAACCCGTTCGCCCCGACGTTTTCCGTTTTTTCAACCTTTTCGATCGGCACGGGCGCACTCGTCTTCGTCTCGTACGCGATCGAGACTTCGATTTTCCCCGCCGTGATCCCGGGGCCCGAGGGTTTCGTCGTGCAGCGGAGCTGCGCTTCCACCGCCGGGCACTCGCCCGTCGAGCTCTGTTTCGTACAGGTCGTCTTCGTGATCGTGCAGGAAGCAGGGACGTGCGCGGCATCGCACCGGTTCGCTTCGGGCGACGCTTGCGTGCAGCGGAACTTCTTTTCCCACCGCCAGCAGTCGCGGTGTACGGTAACGCCGTTGATCACGCGGTCTTTGGTGTCGACACAGGTGCGCGATACCTCCGTGCAGTCGCGTGCGTGGGCGAGGCCGGCGGGAAGCCCGAGGGCCAAGAAAGCCGAGCACGCCCATCCCGCGAAGCCGGAGAGCCGGGAGCGTTCGAAGGGTTGGAAGAGAACCGGGGCCGGAACCGATTCGGTGGACGAGGCCGACTTTTCGAAGCCTTCGGAATTTTCCGAAAAGCGGGCGTTCACTTCGACGGGGTTCTCGTACGAGAGGGCGGAGCGGCTCATCGAGTTTCTCCTTCGGACGTTTTTGCCGACATCCGTCCTTCGAGCGCGGCGCAACCGTTTTCCCACGCGTCGGAGGTAGACGAACCCGCATCGGCGTCGTAGCCTCGGTAGGGGTGGCGCAAGTCGATCGATCCCTTCCAGTCGTTCACGGATCCCGAGCGGTAGTAGACGTCGACCGTCGCGCGCACGAGGCAGTCGGTCCCGTTGCAGGCGTGTTCCGCCACCGTCACCTTGAGGCGGCAGGGCGAGGCCGTATCCGCAATCTCGCGGGTCGTCGTCCCCGTGATTTTGGTTTCGGGGTAACCGCCGTTCACTTTCAACGCGAAGCTTTTCCCGAAGAGGGAGGGCTTCGCGCAGGTCGTCGTGACCGTGGCGGTATCCGCCCCGGGGCAGCCGTCGTCAAAGAGCGACGAGTCTCCGGTCGTGGTCGACGTCGTCGTTTCTCCGAGCGAACAGGACTCGGGCGTGACCGTCACCGTCAGAACGTTCTCGCACGTGAGTGTTTCTTCCACGATTTGCGTTGCGCGGCACGTCGCGGGCCAGACGCCCGTTGCGGTTGCACTCGTCGTTTCCTTCACGGTCGAGACGGGCGCCAAGGCGTCCGCGTCGAAGTAGCAGCGCTCGGTGGTTTCGGGCGTGGTTTCCAAAGACGCGGGGATGCGGCAGACCGGGGTCGTCGCAAAGGCGAGCGAATTCGTACAGGTCCATCGGGTCAGGATTTCGCCCGCGGTGACGCGCCACCCCGAGGTGCAGTCGTTCGTCACGTACCAACCGCCCGGGCGGCAGGTTTCGGTGGTTTCGACGGGGTCCGTCGTTACCACGAACTGCGAGCAGTCTTCGGTGTGCCCGACGCCCGGCACCTCTGCGACCTGATCGTGAATGACGTCGTTTTTGTCTTCAAGGACCGAATCGTCGATCTCGGGCCGCTCCGGAAACCCGTGGTCGAGCTCCTGAACCGCGAGGCACTCGGGATCGTTTTCGTTGCGGCAGACGACGACGCGGTCGGCGGCGGGGTTGAAAAGGGATCCGTAGCCGCCTTGGTAGAGCTTCGTTTGGTCTTCGACGAGACCGAGGTCCCCGGAACCGAAGCCTCCGAGCATTTCGGCGGTCGACGTCGACCCGATCACGTCGTTCGCATCGGGCACTTGCGTGCCGTTTGCGGCCGTGACGGCGTCCGACGCACTCATCGCCGCGCGGACTTCGGGGACCCGGGCGAAAAAGACTGAGGAAAAGGCCTTCGAGAGGACGAGTCGGCCTTCGGGGGAGGTCGAGGCGTGTTTTTCTGCGGGGGCCTTCGCAGGAGTCTTCGTTTCGGCGTCTTGAGCTTTCTGTTGAGCCTTGGCCTTGGCTTGCGCCGCCGCGCGGTTCACCTCCTCGGGGTCGTTGAGAATGAGATTCGGCCGAATCATGCCGGCCACGAGCATCCCGAAGAGCGCGAGAAGCGACGCGCCGACGAGGATCTCAAGCATGCGGGAGATGCGCCGGCGACGGAGCGACGCGCGGCGAAAGGCCGCGAGGTCGGCTTCGAATTCGGCGTCCCGCGTCGGGTGAGCGGGACGAGAAGCGGTGTCGGTGCCGGCGCTGACGTCGGCTTGAGTTGTGGTGTATCGACGGGTCATGGGGAAAACGGGGGAAAAAGTTGCCGGAGATTTGCGGGCGGAAAGTCGGGTTGAAAAAGAATCGGCAGGGCTTTTAAGGCTCCGCCTCATGCACGCTCAGACCGCGTTCTCGCAGGTGTTCGTGCAAGTAAGCCCTCACCCCGCGGTCGCGCGCGCGTTGCGCGAGGCGTGCGGCCCCGTAGACGGGATCGACCGCCCCCGGCAGGACTTCGAGGGCGTTGCCGAGAATCGCCACGAGCGCGGGCATCGGAAGAGAAACGCGGTCTTCGGGCGCGCGGTTTGCGTTGAGGCTTCGTTCGACGGCTTCCCAGGGAAGGGGATTGACGGAGACGTTGAGGCCCGCCCTGACAAGCGCGGCAAGGTTCCCGAGCTCGAACTGGTCGCGCGGGAGCACCCCTTCGGCGTTGAGGACGTCGCTCGTTTCGAGCGCTTCCTTGCGAAACGCGGGATTCGTCTCCCGGGGCTTCACGGGCAAACCCGTCACCGCCACGGTCGCACCGAGCCGCTCGGCCGAGCGCGCGAGCGTGAGGAGCACGGCTTCGGGCATCCGGCTGTCGACGTAGAGGACGATTTCTCCCGAGCGTTTCGTGCGAAGCGGCGTGAGCGATTCGGGGGAGGAACCGTCGGGTGCGACCTCACGAAGGCTCGGCAAGGCTTGGGGTCCGATGCGGTCGGTCAAGTCGGCTTGGTAGCTCGGGAACGTTGAGAGATCCGCTGCGAGGGCCGGGGTCGACGGGGAAGCGGCAAAGCCCGTGAGTTCCGCAAAACCGACGAGACCGAGAAGAACCGTGCGAGCACCGCGCGTCGACGCGATGCCGCGACTTGCGCGGGAAAAGCCGAAAGCGGGCGTTTGCTTGCTTTCGGAAGCGGGACCGCCCGCGCACGGGAGCACGCACTTCGCGAGGAGGCTTGCCAGGGCGCGGTACGCGGCGAAGCGTTCGGCAAAGAAGGAAAAAGAAATCGACATCTCTGAAACTCAAAACGGAACGGTTGAAACGCGAACGAAGTCGGGTCATCGGGCCCCGAGTGCGGGCATGACGCTCGTCGACTCGGTCCTCGCGACGCCTTCCGCGTCCGTCGGATCGGAAAAGGTGAGAAAGCCCTCGTCGGTCAGGGCCCCCTGAAAGAGGACGCGGGCTTCGGGCGTGAGTCGCACGAACGCGGGCAGAGCGTTGAGCCCCAGGCGGCGCGTCAAAGCTCCCCCTTGGTCGAACCAAATCCGGGTGCCGGGCAAAGCACGCTCGGCCGCGCGGCGGGAACCCGCCGTCAGGACGACGCGCAGCGGGAGAAGCCCTCGGGCGGCCTTCTCGGGCGTCGAACCGCTCGACGTACCCGCGGCGCCCGTAAGGCGCGCGAGCTTCGCGAGGTCCTCAACGGAGTCGTCGTTCGATGCGTTCGTTACGTTCGTTACGTTCGGGGCTTCATTCGCGGTCTTCGCATCGAGCTTCAGAAGTCGTGCCGCAAATGCAAGTTGCGCGGGGTCCGACGCATCGACGAAGAGGAACCGCCGTTCGAAGGGACCGAGAAGGGTTTGCAAGCGCCGGCGGTCTTGTTCTTCCCAGGCGACGTGCCGCACGTGAAGGCGCGAGCGGGTTTCGCGGGGCAACATGCGAGCGCCCGTCGGTGTTTCGGCCGCACGGCGGCGATTTCCTTGTCGATCGCCTGCTGCCAGAGCCCCGACTTCTCCCACCGTCGCGCCGTGGCGTGAAGGAGCTCCAGAAAGTCGGGATCCGTGTGCGGGTAAAGCGGCCCCTCGGCCGGGTGCACCGTTACCGACACCCGGGCGTCGCACCGGGGTTGACGGCCGTACGCGTCGTACGCAACCGTTCCCCGGACTTGCGGACGGCGCGGGTTCCCGTCCGCAGTGCCCGTACCGACCGTGCCGACCGCAAGGTTTTCGGCGGACGCCGCCTCTGCGACCGCGGACGTCACCCGTACGACCGTCGTCGCGAGGACCGAGAGAGCTTTGGCCGACCGCATGCGACGAAGGTCCGTGAGAAGTTCGGTACCGTCGGTCGCGTCGGAGGTGCCGGTCGCTTCATTCGCATCCGTCGTCGGGCGGATTTCCCCGAGGAACCCGTTCGACCCGTCGCGGCTTTCGAGTTCGGGGATTTCGGGAAGAAGCGATGCGGGGTCGTTCCGATCGTTCGACTTCGTCGAGGGCGTGCCGTCTTTGTTGCCGTTGTGCGCACGGCTCTCGACCGGGCGCGGGACGGGGCGGGGTTTCGGACCGGAAATCGCGGAAAGGGCCGAAAAAGCGTCGCGACTTGCGGGCTTCGGGTAGACGGCCTCGGGTACCCGACCGAGTCCGAGGCCCTCGGTACCGGGGGTCGCGGACGCGGCGTCGATTTTTTTCGTCATGCAGCAGTCGCGCTTGCGCCAGAGGAGAATCGCTCCGTCTTCGCCCGTCACGGGGCTCGTCTTGTAGGGGCCGAGAAGAGCCGCGGAGCGTCCGAGCGGCTGACAGCAGGACGTGCCCGACGCGGTGCGGCCCGGGTACATGAGTTGCGTGCGCCAGACGTCCTTCTGAAAGAGGGGCTGCGGGTAGGGACCGCACTGGCCCTTGGCGCCGTGGCCCGAAAAGAGCACCCCTTCGCGCGTGAGTTTTTGTGCGAAACGATGCGCCATCAGGTGCCAGGCCTGAAGCGACCCCGTCATCGCGGCCATCCAGCCGGAAAGGGGGAAAACGCGCCCCTGACAGCCCGAACACCAATAGAGCGCATTGTCGGAGGTGCCGAGCAACGCCGCCGCACAGTCGACCGCACACGCCCCGCCCGAAGCGGCGGACGTAAAGAGCGCCGCGTCGGGGGAGAGAAGAAACGACGTTACCGTGTCGTCCCACAGGGGATCGAGCTCCGACAAATACGCGAGGTCCCAGGGGGCGGTTTCAAGACACCCCGTGTCGGCCACGGCTTCCGTAATGAAGAGCCACGGCGACACGTACCAGTGCACGTTCCAGAAGGCCGTGCGTCGACGGGTTTCTTCCGTGCGGCTCGTGCGCGCGTGGTCGCTCGATCCGGGACCCTCCATGGAAATCCCGCCCAATGAGGGGAAACACCACGGGTGACGCACGACTTCCGCCGTGCGCAGAGGCTCCCAAAAGGAGAAGTTGAGGCCCCCTTCGACGTTGATGTCGGAGCCGCAGAGGCAAAAGGCCGTCGCATCCGTTTCGACGTCGGGAAGGTCCCCCGAGACGGTCACGGGAACGGTCTTTCCCAAGATCATCGGGAACATGCACGACCAACAGAGGTCCGTGACGGGGTTCGGCACCCGTCCCGAGCAGGCTCCGGGAGTTTCACGGGAGGTGCGCGGGCGCTTCAGGAGCGTTTCGCGGTGCCGTTTCGCTTCGTCCGCCAGTGCCCGGGCCTTCGCTTCGAGGTCGCGCACGCGATCGGGCGTCGCAAGAGACCCGTCCGACGCTTCCGAATAGGTTCCCTCGGTTGCCGGCGCTTGCGCAGAAGCCCCCGTCGGACCGAGCCCGGCTGCGACCGCCGACCCAAGGAGGAAGGTGAAGAGGACGGGGCGCGGAAGCACGCGGAGCGCGTCGAAAGCGCCGGCGGATTTTTCGCCGCTCGTTTCGCGGTTCGCAACGATTTTTTCGGGGTTCACGACGCGCCTCCCGATTTACGGGAAATTTCCCGATACGAACGGCTCGCTTCGTCTTGAGGCGACGGGACTCGAGAAGTCGCTCGATTCGGTCGATTCGGCTGCGCGGCGGTTGTTGCGTTCGTCCCGTGCGTTTTGCGGCCTTCGATTCGACCGTCGTTTCGGCCGACGTTTCGTCCTTCCGTGCGCTTTTCCCGAGCGGCTTCGATGCGCTTTCGCTCTTTTCTTGCAACCGTCAACGCGTGCACGCAGGCGCCGAGCCGCAGGAGGGCCCGGCCGGGAGCTCGGCCCGAAGCGTTTCCCGAAGTTCGCTCGGTGCCCGTCCTCGGGACCGGAATCTTCCCCGTGCTCTTCGTTTGGGGGTCGGCGTTCCGTGTGTCCGCCTCCGTACGCCGTTTGAAGCGCACGGTGCGCAACCCCGCGAGCCCGACCGTGCGGCGGTTCGGGCGGTCTCCCGGCGTTTCGTCCTCTTTCATTCTTTCCGTCAGCCGGGCGGCCTCGATGCGGGCGTCGCGAAGGCGCTTTCGGAGCACGCGGACCGAGCGCTTTTCGGCGGCGAGATCGGCCGCGAGTTCGGCGGTCGCGGCCCGTACGGTTTCAAAAAGCGTGTTGCGGGCCGCCACGTAGGCCGCGCGACGGGCTTTGATCCCTTCCAATTCCTCGGCGGGAACGTGCGCGGTGAGATCCGACTCGCAGAGAAGCGGACATTCGAGGAGTGCTTCGAGGCGTTCGAGTTTGTCGAGGAGCTCGATCTCGGCCGGGGTCGGCGCGGGGTCGACCGTGCGGGGAAGGAGCGGGACGGAAGCCGAAATCCGTTCCCGATCCCGGGCGGCGTCCGAAGGATCGGTGCTTTCCGCGGCATTCACGGCATCGATCGTCCGTTTGAGGATCCCGCGCGTTTCGTCCGCAACCTTCCGGGCCGCATCCACCTGCGTCCACTCGTGCATCACGTCGCGAAGAAGCGTCATGAGGCGGGTTTCCGCAAGCGTTCGAATCCAAGCGGGCAGCACCGGGGCGCTTCGGGTTTTGCGGCGACCCAAATCGCGCAACGCTCCCGTCGGGATGTAAAGCGCGTAGCCTCCGTGGCGGTGTTCGAGAACGGCGGGAAGGCGGTCGACGCGCAGCATCGAGCGCAACGCCCCGTGGGTGTCGACGATCATGGGAATGTGGCGGTCCGCAAAACTCCGGCGGTAGGCTTCGATCCGGGAGGCGGCGGAGCGCACCGTAAGCGGCGCATCCGTACGCGCTTCGTCGGCCAACTCCGCGGCCCGGGGCGACACGCCCGCGTGCGCGGCGGCAATGCGTTCGTCGGAGGCCGTAAGCACCACGGCCGTGCGGGGGTCGGTGAGGCGCAGGTCGTCGATGAGCTTCAGGACTTCCGGGGTGAAGCGGTCGACGAGGAGCGTCGTCGCCCGCCGATTCCAAAACGCCGAGGCGTCTTTGAGGTCCCGCCCCGTCGCTCCCGATCGGGCCGCCGCGTCCGCGACGATCGTCGTGATGCGGGCGCTCGTTTCGGGTGTGACGGCACGCGCCAAGCGGACGATCCCGACTTGCCAGAGCGCGCGAGCGGGTACCAACGACCCGTCGAAGTGCGCGTCGTAGGGCGTGTAGCCCTCTTTTCGGTGGAAGCCTTTTCCCGCATCCGCGTGAAGGCGGGGACGCAACGCGGGCGGAACGGCGTCCCCGAAGCGGCTTCGGTAGAGGGCCGCAACGGCGGCGGGCGTCGCCGGGCGGTTGTTTTTCGAGAGGTCCGAATAGACCTCTTGCAAGCGGCGTCGCCACCAGAGTACGAGGCGCTCCGCCGCATCGAGCGTCGCCCGAATCTTTTCGCCTTTGATTTCGCGCGTCACGAGCTCGCGCGCTTCGGTTCGGGAAAGATCGAGGGTCGCGAGCAACGCCCGCCCTACGGTCGCGTAGCCGAGGAGCGCTTGCGCGACGTCCGCGGCCCCCGCCGAACGGGTTCGGGCTTCCGCCGTGAAGGCGTCCTGAAGGAAAGCGGGTCGCCGCTCGAAGGGAACGCCCGCCGCAAAGGCCGCGATCGCGTATTCGAAGCGTTGCCGGGCGGGCTCCGCCGGAAGCCGCGCGTCGCGGATGTCGAGTCGCGGGGCGGTGCGCTTCGCGGGGATCGCGGTGCCCGACGTGCGGCCGGAGGAATTCAAAGAAGCGTTCCAAGTGGCCTCGGTCGAGGCCTCGGCCGAGATTTCGGAATCGAGCGACTCGATCGCACCGAACGTTTCGGCCGCTTCGGGAATTTCGGCCGCTTCGGTTTCGGAAGGCGCACCGGAAGGGAATTCAACGGCTTGAGGCGTTTGGCGGGTCTGATGCACTTCATTCGCTTGACGGGTTTGCAGAAGGCGGGTCATGACGGATGTTCTCGGGTTGGTTTTTCGGGTTTTCAAAGAGAAAAATGCGGGTTCGGACTTACTTCACGGAGAGAAATTCCGGGAAGGCTTCGGAGCCCTCGAAGGGGTCGGACGAAGGGGTGAGGCGCGCGTCGCCGCAAGCCCCGGAAGCTTCGGACTCCGCCCTTTCGGTAAGGAGCAAAGCCGCGAGCTCGCGCAGCGTCTTTGCGGAATCGGCCGCTGCCGGAACGGGTTCGGACGCGTGCCCGATCGCTCCAGCTTTTCCGCCTTTCGTCGTTTGAGGGAACCAGTGCTCCGCCACGGCACGCTTCAGAGCCTCGGGGTCCGTCTTCTCGAGCCCGAGACGACGCAACACCTCGTACGTGGCGTCGAGACCCGTAGCGGGGGCGTCTTCGGTTTCGGGGCGGAACGCCTTTCCGAGCGCGAACTCGGGGGCGGCGGCCAATACGAGACGACGGTCCAGAACGATCGCTCGGTGTTCGGCGGCGGTCGCTTCGAGGGCACGGTCGACGGCCGCACGGTCGACGGATGCGAAGGCGTTCGTTTCTTGCGATTCCCGAGGTCCGGGGCGTGAGGCGGCCAGCCGCGCGAGCGCGGCCCGTTCTTCGACCGCCCCGCGGTCGAAGACGAGAATCGCGGGGTGCAGGCGGTCGGTTGCGGATTCGCTCGCAAGAGCCGCCGTCACCCGCGACTTCAGGATGTCCGCGGTCTTTCGAACGGCCGCCTGCGTCGCGGGGTGCGTGAAGGCGAGCCCGATCGCAAGCGTTGAGGCGACGAGGGTCGTGAGGAAAAGGACGTTCGGCGTTTTCGAAGCGTGAGAGGCGGAGGACTCGGCGGACGCTCCGGAGGAGGAAGCGCGCGACGCATCCGCAAAGGCCGTCCCGCTCGTCTTCTCGACTCGTACGCGACGCTTCCCCGGAAGAAGCGCAAAGGGAAAGCGCCCTACGGGCTCCGTCTTCCGACCCGCTCGCGCTTCGACCTCGCGCGTACCCTTGAGCGTGCCTTCGGGCGTATCGTCAAGGGGCTCGTTACCGGCACGTGCGGCTTCGACCTCGCGACGGGCACGCCGCTCGGCGGCCTCCGCATCGAGAATCGCGGGGGTTTCCGCTTCAAGGCGCCGGCAGTTTTCGACGGGGGACGGGCCGTCCCGATCGGTGCGGACCGCATAGCGGTCTCGGAAGCCTTCTTCCATCAGACGGTCGGCATCCTCGTCCATGAGGGCCCGGGCCCGTTCGTCGACGGCGTAGAGGTACGCACGACCGACATCCACCGGAGCGGGATCGTCCGCATAAAGCGGCGTAATGCGCGGAAGGGCTTTTCCCGTACGGTTTCTCGGGAGCACGGCGCGACGCCCGTCGATGCGCTCGACTTCGGGCAGGTTCCCGTCGCGGGAAAGACGGACGGAAGTCTCCCGCACGCGCACCGGAATCGCTTCGTTCGCCTCTTTCGCCTCGTACGCATCGAGCGCGGCGTTCGCGCTCGAGAAGTGCGGCGCGGGCGTCACGGTTTCGATTTCGGCTGCGTCCCCGTCGTTCTCGTCGTCCTCGTCCGTGATCTCGTCGATCGTCTTTCCGAGCGAGACTTCGATGCGCTCTCGGGCGGCGGCCTTCACGTCCGCCGCATGACGCAGGGCATCCGCGTACCCGTGTGCGCGTCGGCCCGACTTGTCGCGGACTTTCTTCGCGGGTTTGGCGGGGGTGTGGAGTCGGTCGACCTGTTCGGCTTCTTCGGCCGCAGACGCCGGAGCGGCTTCCGGAAGTTCGACGGACTCCGGCGCTTCCCGCTCTTTCACGGGTTCGACGACGTTCGCCGGCGCTTTCGGCGTTTCGCTCGTTTTCGAGGCGGACGCAACGGCTTTCTTCGCCCGGGGCTTTGCGGGCGTTCGGATCCCGTTTTTCGGGGTGTTCTTCGGTTGGGAGGCCTTCGCAGGACTTTTCGATTCGGTCTTCGCGGCGGCTTTCCGTTCCGCTTTCGGTTCGGCTTTCGCTTCGGTCGGGACGGGCACGACGGGCGCGTCGTCCTCTTTTTCCTGCGTGTCATCGTCCTCCTCGTTCTCTTCGTCCGAAATCCCGTCCGAGATCAAGCGTGCGAGGTCCTCGGGGTAGTAATCGAAGTCGTCGAGGTCGACGGCACTCTCGTCGTAAGCCTTGTCGCGAGCTTCAATGCGGGCATCGGGGCTTTCGTGGTTTTCATTCGTTTCGATCGTTTCGATCGTTTCGCGAGCGGTGCGGTCGTTTCGGGTCATGGCGTGTACGCTCATTTCGGTGTCGGATTGTTGCGGGGGTTCCGGGGTTTCTTGTCGGGGCTCGTCGTTTTCAGGTGAGGGATCGCGTTCGGTCTTTCGGGCACCCTCGCGTTCTTCCCGCTCCGCCTCTGCAAAACGGTCGAGAAGCGTTGCGCGGGCGGCGGAATTGCGGGCGTACTGATCGAGCAGGCGCGTACGAAAGGGCGTATGGGGGCGGGCGGACCAGTCCGCCGGATCGAGCGGTGCGGGGGCGGCGGCCGTTCCTGCCGTTGCCGGACTTTCCGAGCTCTCAGCTCTTACCTCATTTCCCGATCCTTCGGGCTTCGCGAGGTCGGCCTCCGGGCGAAACATCCGTCCGTCGGGTGTGAGACGCAGGCGCGCCAACTCTTCGGGCGTCGCGTCTTCGAGGCGCTTCGCGGCCACGAAGCCCGTGCTCGTCGGCGCATTCGGAGGGGGAGGAAGTTTCGAAGGCTTCGACGTTTTCGAAGCGGTCGAGCCCTTCAAGCCGCTCGATGCCTTACGGGCGGAAATCCCCTTCTTTTCCGTTCCTTCGGTCGTGCGAGTCGTACGGGCCGTGCGCTCCGCGGCTTTCCTTGCCTTGATCGCCTCCACGGCGGCTTTCTTTCGGCTCACGGCGCAACCTCCCCGCGGGCGACGTCGGCAATGGCATCCGACAACGTCATCCCCGCCCGGAGGCGGGCTTCCAAGGCCGCGCGTTCGGCGGGAAGGGTCGAATAGGCCACCCGCGAATAGGGGTCGAGCGCCAGGCGCCCGATTTCGAAGGGGCCGTCGCCGACTTTCACCACCATTTCGGAATAGGCGCCGCGGATGGTGGTGAGGCTTCCGATCGCCCACCGAAGCCCCTCGTCGGAAGCGAGCTTCCCGTCGTGGCGCAGCGATTCGATCGCGTCGGGGTCCTGGCGCAGATACATGCGCGTATCGGCGCAATCCCAGGCCGCTCGCGCCGTCGGGGACTTCCAGTAGTCGGCAATCGACTGGGTGGCGGTGACGTAGCCGCCGTTCAACTTTCTCGCGCGGCGGTAACCCGACTCGATGAAGTGCCCCGCAGAGCCTTCGCCCATCAAGTCCCAGGCTTCGTCGATCACGACGAGCTTTGCGCGTTCTTTCGGAAGCTTCGTCATCTGGCCTTCGATCGCGAGCATGAGGCTCAGAAGCACGGCGTTCCTCAGGGGCTTGTGGGTTCCCAAGCCTTCCAATTCCAGCACCGTGAAGCGGTTCGTGAGATCCACGGGTTCGCCCGAGCCGTCGAACCACCGCCCGAAGGGACCGCTCTTCGTGTAGGGGGAGAGCATGGCGGCAAGATGCACGGCTTCGTCCACCGTACGGTCGGGGTCGTTCGGGAGGCGGTAAAGGACGAGCTCGTCGAAGAGGTCGTCGAGCGTCGCGACCCTCCCTTCCCGCGCGGCTCGCGTCACCACGCGGTCGACCGCCGCACGCAGGATCGAAAGCTCCCGGTCGGGGAGTTCCTTCAGGGTCAAAAGCGCCTCGATGATCCGCACGACCATCTCCTGGGTTTCGCGCGCGAGGTCGGCGGCCGCGGCCGGGGAAGAGCCGGACGAATCGGACGAAGCCGAAGAAGTGCAAGCGGAGGAGCCCGGTCTTTCGACGCCGACTGCCGCACCTGCGGCACCGGCAGCGACCAACGCGAATCGGAAGGGATTGAGGTCTCGGACGCGGTCGCTCGTAAAGTCGAGGTACGTCCCGCCCACGAGGTGTGCGAGCTTTTCGTAGGAGCGACCCACGTCGATCACCCACACGACGCCGTTCCCGTAGAGGGCCGAAGCGCAGAGTTCGTTCATGAGGACGGACTTGCCGGATCCCGATTTGCCGACGATCGTCATCGAATAATTCCCGGAGACGTTCGCGAAAGGATCCACGTGAAAGATCTGTCCGCGGCGCGAGAGCAACGTCACCAAGGGCGTCTCCCGCGTCGACCCCGCGCGGCAGCCGTTTCCCGACCACCCCGCAATCCAGGGCGCGCCGTTCGTGGCGGTGGAGACGGTGCGGCGCTCGAACCGCTCCATGCGGCGCGCGTCCGCCGCAAGGGCGGGCGTCAACCCCAGGGGAAGCATCATCAAAAAGGACTGCCCCATGACGGCCGTGTCGGCAACGAGGTCGAAGGACAGGCGTTTTCCCAACGCCACCGCCGTCTGCGCGTCCGCCTTCATGCGGCTCTTCTTCGTGAAAAGGAGCAGGGCGTGACGCACGTAGGCGATGCCACCGTCGGACTCGAAACTTTTCAAGGCCGTGCGGAAGTGGCGCATGTTTTCGCCGTACTGCGCGGAGAAGACCGCCATTTGGGAGTGCGACATCTGAATGGAGCGCACGAGAAGCGTCCCCATGCGGTCCTTTTCCCGACGTCGGTCCAAAACCTGCCAGGAAACGGCCAACGCAAAGCGCCCGGGAAGCTGAGCTCCCGCGCGACCGATGTCGCCGAGCAAAGCGGAGACGTGCGCGACCGAAATCTCGGCCGGGTAGCCCTGAACGGTGAAGGCGAGCGCCGTCACCGGGTCCGAAGCGTCGGACGGAGATTCGGAGGGCGGATCCGACGGCTTTCGGTCCGATTCCCATTCCGACACGCCCCCGCGGAATTCGATCCCGTGCTTCCCGATCGTCACCTCCGTGTCGGCGTCCATCACCTGGTGACGGAGTTCTTCCAAGGGGTTGAAGGTACGGGGCCCGAGTTCGTCCCGGAGATGCTTTTCGGGATTGGCCGTCGCGCGAAGCAAATCGAGGAGCTCCTGCGCCCCCATGCGCGCGGACGGCAACCCCGCCTGAAGGAGCGTCGCTTCGACGGAACTGCGGGCGTCGAGGATTTCGACGAGCGCCGCGTCCGAAAACGGCTCGGAGCACGGGATCACGACCGAAACCACCGTGCGGAATTCGCGCGCGAGCAAGGGGGCGGCACTCTCAACGGGCTCCCCGCGGGAGACGCGCTCCAAAAAGTCCGCGCGCCCTTCGACCATCCGCGTCAGAACCTCTTTGTTCCCCGTCTCGAACGCGCGGATTCCGTGCGTGTAAACGTCGCGCAGACGATCGAGCCGCGGCTTGACGCTTGCGATCGTGTGGGTCATGACGGTGACGGTGGAGTGGAGCGGCAGATTGAGCCCGAGCGTTTTGAGGCTCTCCTGCATTTCGTCGGAAACGCCCGTCTGCGGCAGAACCGCCAACGCAAAGCCCAATGCCTCGGGCTTGCCGGCCGCGGCCCCTTCGAGGAGAAAGACGCTTGCCGCATCCCGCTCGCGCTCGCGCGCGACGGCACGGAATTGCGTCACCGTCCCCATGTGCGGAAGGAGGTCCCCGAATCGGTCGGCGCGCGGGGGATCCGAGGGACCGAGCCCCGCCCCGTAGGGGGACTGCTCGGGTGCGATCCGGAGGTTCGATTCGGGGAAGAGGGCGCGGAACTTTTCCTTCAGGCGTCGGCTCAAACCGCCGAGGACGCCTCGGTGGGAGGAGACCGCGGAGGGTACGGCGTTCGAAGGCGTCGCCGAATCGGCAGGGGGCGCGGCGGCATCGACCGCGCGGGGGAGGGTGTCGGTTGTGTGACTCATGGCGGATCCGACCCCGAGGGCGAGAGCGTCCCGGGGGTTGCGCAAGGCGTGAGGGTTGAAGAGGTTGAATGGTCCGAACAAAAAGGATCGGGTCGTCGTTCGGGGAACGCTTCGACGTTCTCGAAAAAACGCTTTCTTTCCGCCGCCCGGGGAGGCGCCGCGGGAGAGTTGCCGGGCGCGAGCGTACGGCGGGGAGCGCACCCGCCCGGGCGGAGGAAGAAAAACGGTTGAAGACGAAGGAGCCGTCTTCGGGCTCGGCCGAGGTTTACGAGGCGTCGGACTTTTCCGGCGTTTCGGGTGCTTCGGACGTTCCCGACGTTGCGGTCTCTCCCGTCGCTTCCGGTGTTTCCGTCGTCTCAACTCCTCCGAAGGCCGCCGCGGGCTCGGCAAGCCGTCGGGCGGTGGAGAGCCGTCGGGCCCGATCGGCGCGAAGGCGTTCGGCCCCCGAGCGATCGGCGTTCGTGCCGGGGTCCGAGTTCGATTCCGACGGATGACCGAAAGGGTCTTTCACGTCGTCGACGCCGACGGTGTCGAAACTCCCGAGAGTCCCGAAAGATCCGTAGGCCGCGTCGAGGTTCCCGACCTCGCGGGTTCCGTCGGATCGGGCCGGACGGTTGAGTTCGAACGGGAGCTTCACCACCGCCCGTCCGTCCGGACGCCGCCTGCGGGCAGTGTTCCATTCGGGAGGCGTCACGGCCGCGTACACGTAGTGCGCGTCGTGGAGGTCCCCGTCCCGATCGGTCCAAGGCGCAACGAAAATCCGAACGAGTCGCTCGGGCGTGCGTTCGGGCGTCGCCCAGGCGGTCAAGGGAGACCGACCCCAGGATTCCGTGAGACGAGCCCCGAGCGGACGGTTCGCCCGAAAGCCCGATCGGGGTTCGCTTTCGGGGTGGAGTTCGTTCGCCTTGTCCGCTTCTCGGGCTTCGGCGGCGCTCTTCGAGGAACCTTTAGAGGGACCTTCCGCGGAAGTCTTCTCGGTTCTCTCCGACGTTTCGGGCGAGCTCACGACGTTGGCGATTCCTTCGACGCGCTTCGGTTGCACGTCGGAGGATGCGTTCGCGGAGGACGCGTCGGTCGAATGGTCGGAATCGTTTGCGGCGGCGGAGCCGCCCGGAGCGTTCGCGGCTTCCGGTCCCTCGGCTTCGGTCCGAGCGCGCGCTTCGGCGCGACGCTTTTCCCACGGCAGTTCCCCGCGGCGACTCATCCGCGAGATGTCCGCCATGGAGGCGCAGAGCGTCCCGTCGTCCGACGGGCAGGCAAAGTCCGACTCCGCACCGATCCCCGTGAGGTCGGTGACGCAGCCCGAGAGGACGAGGGCGGAGCCGAGCGCGATGGAAAGCGTCCGAAGAGGCCGAATCGGAGCCCCGGAGGTGCTTCGGGAACGTACTTGGGGTTGAAAGGCGAAGTTCATTTTTCCGAATCCTCTTCGAACGAAGGGGCGGCGTTCGCCGGGGCTTCCGAGGTTTCGCCCGTATTCGCTTGCGCGGCCTTCTTCGAGGCCGAGGCCACATAGTCCTTTTCCGACTTCGGCTTCGCGGTCGTGAGGGCGTCCATGAGTTCGAAAGCCGCGCGCTCGCTCTTCCCGCGGGGTTTGCGGCCGAGGCAGAGTTCGAGTTCCAGGTCGTAGGTCGCAAGGAGCGAGCGGTGGTAGCGGAGATTGCCGCGCAGCTCCGAGGTCGTCCGCGGAGCGCGCACCTTTTTCTCGAGCTTTACGGAGAATTCCACCGTTTCGTCGCCGTGAAGTTTTTGAGCCTCAAGAATTTCCAGCAGGGCCTTGCGCTTTTCGGGCGTACGACCGAAAAGCGCCGTCTGGTGGCGGAAAATCGGCCGTTGGTCGCGCAGGAACGCCTTCAGGAGTTTCACGCGGATCGCCGCGCGACGGATTTCGTGCACGGCGACGAGGTTGTTTTCGACGGCGGCGTGAAACACGTAGGCGTCCACTTCGTCAAGGACTTCGACGCAACAGCCGGTTGACGCCGTCATATCCGTCTCGGCACTCCCGACGGGCGTCCGGGGGCGAACGAGTTGCGAGAAATACGCTCCGAGCGCGGCCAAATACGCTCGACGCAACGAACGCGGAAGGTACTTCACGGGCGTACCCGCTTCGGTGACGCGAGGCTCGTGCCCGGGAGCAAGCCGTTCGGGAACGCGCGCTCGCTCTTCGGGCGTCAGGGTCGCCAAACGCGAGAGCGTCGCCGTGCGGAGCGTTTCGATCGAGGGAACGCGTTCGGTTGAAAGGTTCGGGAGCACGGTGCGCTTCGTGCACGCGGGCGTCGTCGGGATGTCACGGGCCGATACGGTCGTTTCGAGGGTTTGCTCGTGTTCGAGATGGGTTTTGTGTGCTTCCGACATGATCTCGGGAAGTGTGAAAAAAAAAAAGGATTAACAAAGGGTTGAGGAGTTCGACGCGGCATTCTCACGAGGAATCTCGGGGGGATCGGTCGCTCTTTCAGCCCGACATGAGGTGCGTCGGAGCGGATCCCGAGGAACGCTTCTCCGGCACCGCAATGCAATTTCGCAAAGGGTGTCGAAGACGTCCGAGAGTCGACGGAATCGAATCCCTAGGCAATGCGTCGCAGGGGAAGAAGGACTCCGAAATCGCGGAAGGCGACGCGGCAAAGAATGCGTAATCGATGCCGTGTCGACGACTTTCGACGATCCTGAAAGATCCCTCGGTACTGAGCCGAATACGACCTTCAAAGTCGGCTTTTCAAGCGATCGCGCATCGATTTCGAATGGTCTTCCCGGTGTTTCAAGAAAGGCTTTTGAAATGTGCGCGTGTCGAGTGCATAAGCGTCCTTCGATAGGGAACGGATTCGGTTCGAAGCCCGGCTGTCCGACAGCGGGTGCAAATATACGCTCCCGATTTCATCTTCGCAAACAGGCTTGGTTGACGGATATATACCTTGAAGTCGGTAAAAATCGGAAGAGAGAACGATCGAAGTGCAACGGTTTCCGCTTTGCAAATTTTCCGCGGATATGCTATTTGTGCGCGCCCGTGTAAGTAAGCACGAGGCGTGCGCTACGTGGCTCGGTAAATGGTTCTTCTTCGTGAGGTAAGTTGAATCTCTGCTTGTCGGCAATATGTGATGGGAAAGCAGAGCTTTGATTGTGAGTATTGACAACATGATTAAGGCGGAAAAAGATTCGACTTTTCGAGTTTGAAGAAGACGTCCGTTTGATTTCAAAAGATTTGCATTCGTTGTTTGAATTCGAACGCAAATCGGAATTTGTTAACGTTTCGTTTATAAAGTCGAGTATCGGGATCGTGCGAGATCGTTTCGAGGTTATTTCGATGAGTATTCGATTCGGATTTCGATGTTTCAATCGTTGTTTCGTCGTCCGTTCAATGAGAAGACGGTCGGGAAACTCGAATCGTCGAAACGCATTCGCAAGAGAAAGCCGGGGGAGCTTCTTACGCTTGCGGATGGGTTTCGGTTGCGATTTGTCGGTCGGCGGGCCGAGCTCGGGCGCGGCGGTCGGTGCGGGCGAGGGTCCGACTCGAAGGACGGGTTGCGCGTCGTCGCCCGAAGAGGGATGACGAAGGCAAAGCGTGTAACATCGTGAAAAATCCTGAAAAGTTTCGATAGACTTGCCGAGCCAGCAAACCGCCGGAATTTCGCTCTCGACGTGTGTTGCGGCCCTTGAGCTGCGAGCGGCGGCCGAGGTGCCGGGGGAGGGCGCTTCGCAACGGAAGTCTTCGACGGTCGGGCGGGAGTCCTTTGAAAAGAGAAGGAATTCGGTCGACGGAGAGGTCGTTGCGAGCGTCTCGTTTAATCGAACAATAAATTCCTTATTGTTCGAAAACTTAGTTGCGCCGAATTTCGTGCGGGATTCTTCGGAATCCGAAAACACGACCGAATACGCGAGCGGTCTGCGACCGAAGAGACAAACAGCGAAGCTTTTTCCCGACGGCCATAAACTTTTCGTTGACGTTTTCCCACCGACTTGAAAACGATGAGTCGGACAAATGTCGCAGCTTCGACGACTCCGATCCTTCGAACGGAATGAAAGTCCGAACAAACCTTTCATTCGATTCGTATTGCATGGATTTGAAGTCGGTAGTACGCCGGGAAGAGCCGCCGGGAGGGCGCTCGCAGTACGCGTCGCCTCCCCGATCGGGGTCCCGTTCGACGCCTCGGAGAACGGGAGGGCCTTCGCGCGGAGCCCGAGCGAGGGTGTCGGAAGCGATGCCGAAAGGGTGTAAACCCCCTGTCGGAGAACGATTTTGCCGATTAAATGTAAATGGATGTAAAAGTTTTTCGTCGGCATCGGTTTTTGAAGATACGTATATTTGCGTAGGTTTACAGTCTGTCGTTGCGCCGAAATCGACCTTTCTTCGTGTTTTTCTAAGGGAAATTACCGAGGAAAATTTTTTCGTTTCGACGTCCGGATCGGCCGGTCGAGGCCCTCCGGAAGTCCTTTGAGACCTTTCGGAGCCTCTCCGGACCTCTCGGACCGTCTCTTTTCGTCGTCCCTCACCGCGGATCCGCCGCCAGATGCACGCCCTGGCTGAAGACGATGTCGACGCGCTGCCCCGGGTTCATTTCGAGTACCGGCATCACCTTGTCGGCCAACTTCAGGTAGTAGGCGACGAGTCGGTCCATGCCGCCCGAAAGGCCCTGTCCGAGCCCCGCCTTCCAGGCGTTCTCGTACGTGTGGGTTTGCGTTCCCGTGATCGAGGTCTGCACCTCTTCGGCGGAAAGCGAGACGGCTTTGCCGAAGCCCGAGAGGAGCGAGAGCTTCAGGGCGTTCGCAATCGCCTGGCCGCTTTTCGTGACGAGCTTTCCTTTGACGCCCACGCGTCCGTCCGCACCCACGGCGTAGCCGTAGACCCGAACGTCAAGGGCTTCCCCGTCGGGGCCCGCACAGGACAAACGGTCGAGCCGCACCTGAACGCGTTCCGTCGAAAGGTCTCCGGACGCGGACCCCGTCACGCGGCAGTCCCTGACGTCGCTCAGCCAGTTGTTGGGCAGGAAGGCCGTGTCTTCCACCTGAAGGAGAACGGGCATGGGGCGGCCTTCGCTCCCGCCGCCCGTCGCGACGAGCCCGCCCGTCAAAAGCGTTCCCGTCGTGAAGGTGCCGGGCGGCAAATACGTTTCCACGGTTCTGCCCGCCGCCCGGTTGAGGGCGATCGGCGAATCGCGCTCCACGAAGGGCGCCGGGGCCGCGGGAGCGCTCGCCCCCGCGTGCTTTTCGTCCTTGACGGGCTCGGGCATGCGAAGAATCGAAAGCCCCGAGCGGGCCGTTCGGGTGCCGTCGGTATTTCCCGATCCGCCCGCGGCGGGCGGGAACCCCGAGCGCAATCCGCCCGAACCCGCAAAGCGCGCGTCGGGCGGGAGGGTTTCGGTGCCGAACGCACCGTTCGTTCCGTTCGCAAGCCGCGAGCGGCGACGGTCTCCCGCGTCGCCCTTTTCCACCCGCTCCCTCAGGTCCGCGAGCGTTCGCTCGGTCGAGGCCGCGTTGTTTTTGGCGGAGACGAGCTCTTCGTTCAAGCGTTCGAGATCCTCTTTGAGGGTTGCGTTTTCGCTTCGGAGGGCCTTCGTTTCGGCCGCATCGCGCCGTTCGCGCTCGGCGGCTTCCTTCTTCAAACGACCCACTTCGCTTTCGAGCTTCGAGAAATCCTTTTCGAATTCCAGGAAGTAGCGCTCGCGCTGCGTGCGATCCGGAGCCAGGGTGAGGTCCACCTTCGTCGTCTCGTCGGGCGCACGGCGCGCCGGGGGTTCGGGCGAATCGACGCTCGAAACGGCCCCGATCGAAAGAAGCGCCGCCGCGAGGACCGTGAGGGCCCCGAGGCGCTTCTGACGCGTGCGAAGCGCGGCGTTCGAAAGGGGCGGCGTTTCCGTGCCGCCGCCCCGACGGCCGAGAAGGCCGCGCAGGCGCTCGGCGAAGGGGAACCCCGATGCGGTATCCGTATCGGACACGGGATTCGGGTCGACGGAATGCTCGGACGAATCAGTCATGCGTAGCCTCGATGATGTGAAGAACGGTGCTCTCGCCCGCAGAGAGCACGGGTTTTTCCGCCGTGACGGCGAGCACTTGGGGGGCGAGAAGGGCGGATTCCCGAACGAGCACGGGACGAATCGAGCGGTTGCGGATGCGAATGCGCGTTGCAAAAAGGCCCCGCGCCGCGTAGCAGGCTTGCGATTTCGGCGAGAGCGCCGCCAGGACCTCCCGGGCGTGAAGCACCGCTTGCGTCTCGACGCACGGACGCTTTTCGACGGCCGGGGTTTCTTCCCCGCGCGCAAGCGTTGCGGCAAACGATTTGAGAGCCCCTTCGAAGTCGGATGCGGGAAGGGCGGGAAGCCGTCGGGTCGGGGCCGTGCGGCGTTCGGTCGTTTCGCGCGCGGTACGGCGCTCCAGCACGATGTTTTCGGGTTCCGCGCGCTCGTCCGCGACGATCGTGATCCCCGCGGTTTCGCCCGAGTCGGTCGTGACGTAGAGCTGCATGCGCCCGAGGCGCTTCGGGAGCAAATAGACTTCGCCCGTGCGGCTTTCGGCTTCGAGCGTCAAATCCGCCTGGTCCCAGATGGCGGACGCAATGCGTTCGCCCTCGATCGCGAGGCGACTCGTCTGGTAGGGAGAGATGTGAAAGACCAGGGAGGGCGTCGTTTCCCGCCGGCGCACGAAAGGGCCCTCCGCGTGCGGGGCCGAGCGGAAGGCGGGTTCGGAGGCTCGGTCCGGAGCGACCGTCGGCAGGGCGGCGCTTTCGTCGGCGCTTTCGTCGGTACTTTCTCGGGCCGCGGGGGCGTTTCCTCGGGGTTCGACTTCCGAGGCGCCGTCGGCGTCGGTCCGATCTCCGGTTCGGACGGCGGTTTGAGGCGAAGGGGCCTTAAGGTTTTCGGTTTCCCGAGCGGGCGCATTCTTTACTAGGCGATCGGCGCTCCGGGCGGTATTTCGTTCGGCGGGAGTCGCCGTGTTCGAGTTGTTCGAGCCTTCCGGGATTTCCGGCGTCCCCGTTTCGGATGCCGGGTTCGTCACGGCGTTCGATACGTCGTTCGAGACCTTGTCCGAAGCGTTGCTCGATTCTTCCCGAGCGGAAGCCGGCGTTGCGGCGTTTTCGTCCGGCACCCCGTCGGGGTCGCCCGTATAGGCGTAGCCCTCCAAGAACGGAAGAATCGACCGGTATTCGGGCTGCGCGGGCACGTCCGTCGTGCGGGCCGCACAGTCGGCCGGGCCGAGAAGCGCCAGGAGCGCGGTGAGGCCGAGTCCCGCCGCGGTCCCCGCGGTGAGGAAAGCGGCAAAAGGAAAGAGCGAACGGAGGGCCGGGTGCTTCGCGTGAGGGAACGTGCCGGAGAGAGCATTCGAAAGCACGGTTGAAAGCACGTTCGAGGTCGAAAAGAGGGTGCGGTCGGTCATCGCGCGGCCTCCCGAGAGGATCCCGCCGACGTGCGACTTTCCGTTCCCTTGCCCGCGTCGACCCGTTCGATCGATTTGAGGAAAAGGCGCCCCGCCTCGTAGCGGTAGCGCAGTCGATAGACGACCGACTCCGAGTGCGTGACGCGGGTGCCGATCAGAAGTTTCTGAATACCCGAGACGTCCGCCGTGAGGGCCTTTTCGTTCACTTCTACGGCGTTGGGGTAAAAGACGCTCGAAGCGCGGTCGGCTTTGAGGCCTTCGATTTGGGTTTCCAGGAGGATGCGCAGCCGCACGACGTCCTCGGGGTTCACGTGCGCCAAGAGCCTCTGAAGGGACGCGTCCGCCGTTTCGGGGGTGAGGTTCGCGGCCAAAGCGAGAAGGTCCGTCGACCAGCGTTCGAGGTACGCGCTCGAGGGGCCCGATTCGGTGAAGGTCCATCCGGAATCTTTCACGACGGAGGGCGGGAGGACCACGGTCTGGACGGGAGGATTGCGGAAAAGCAGGGCGCCTGCGAGCAGGACGGTCGTCGCCGACAACGCGGCGACCGTCAGTTCGAGCACGAGTTTCGTGCGGTTGGCTTCGCACACGCGGTCGGAAAGGAGCGGCATGGAAGGTAAAGCGAAATGGGTGAGTGACGGGAAAAGAGACCGACCTTCACAGGTCGGATCGGGCGGGAGGGCGGAGGAGCCCGACGCGGTGCGGGTCCTTCGGGGAAGGATCGGAGCGGGCGGGGTTGGGTTGCGTTGCGTTTCGTTTCATTTCGGACATCAAGGGGATCTGTCCGTTCGGCCCGTCCGCTCCTTGCCTTCACCCCACGAACCGGCGCTTCGCGGACGGGGGCGTTCTTTTGTAGGACCCCGCTCCGAAGTGCCAGTACGCAAGGTGCAGAGGGAATCCCCGAACGCGGGAGGCGAGGAGTCGGTGGAGGGCATAGCCCGCAGCGACGCCGAGCAAAGCGCCCGTCACCGCGTGCCCGAGTACCGTGCCGATCCCCGTGAGGGCGACGGCCGCAAGTACCGTTTCCGCGTCCCAGAAAAGAATCCGGGGCTTCGCGTCGAGGTTTTTGGGTACGGGTGTCGAGCGCATCGCATCGTCTCCTTGAGCGAGTTCGGGGAGGAACGCCTCTCCGTTTCTTCAGTTGCCTCAGCTGCCGAGGGTGAAGAGGTTTTCGATGATCGCGGGGAACATCGCGAGCGCGATCCCGGCGCCGAGCGTCACGATCGCGGCGGTGAGGTTGCCGCGGATGATGCCCACGCAAAGGCCCACGACGAGGAAGGCGAGCGCCACGGACTTCCCGAGGGAGCCCCCGACCCAGCCGAGCAGTCGGTTGTAAAGCGCGTCGAAGTCGGTCGTGCCCGTGGGGCTTGCGGCCGCGAAGGCGGGGTCCGCAATGAGGGCGTAGGCCGCGTAGACGAGCGCGGCCGCAAGCAGCACGAAGAGCACCTTGCGAACGCGTTCCCGCTTGAGAAGTGCGGCGGCTTCCTTGCGGAAAGAAGAAGGCGAGGTCGAAAGAGGAATCGAAGAAGGAATCGAAGAAGAGGCGGCGCAATCGGTCGCGGTCATGGTTGCGAGTTTCATACTTTGTAACTCAATGTTTCCGGCGTGAAAAGACGGGGCTTTCGCCCCGGTGTCCCTACGCCGTCAAGGACCGTGAGACTATGCCGAAGAGTTTCCGAAGTGCGTCGCGAGAATTTCGGCGAGCCGAACTCGTATACCTTATGGTTTATCAGTGATTCAGAGGTGTTTTCACAGGTATTTTTAAATCGGCGAATCGTACTTTCCCGTCCCGTCGAGGGTTCTTCTCGATTTGTCGAAGCTCGGAGGAAGACCGCGGGCCGCGCTTTCGGGGTTCCTCGAAACTCTGTCGACGCCCGCCGTTCCTGAGGTTTCGGGGGTTTCGAGCGAAAAATGCTCCCCCGCCGCGCGAATCTGCCGCTATACTTCGATCGATTGCAGGGCAATAGGGCGATGGAGGCCCGGAAACCCTGCAAATTAGGAGATTCTCAAATGAACAAGTCCGAATTTGTCGCCGCCATCGCCGCCAAGGCCGGCACCACCAAGGTTGAGGCCGAAAAGATCGTTGCCGCCTACCACGAAGTTGTGACGGAAACCCTCGTCAAGGGTGAAAAGATCCAGCTCATCGGCTTCGGCAACTACGAAGTTTCCGAACGTGCCGCCCGCGAAGGCCGCAACCCCGCCACGGGCGCCGCGATCACGATCGCCGCTTGCAAGCTGCCGAAGTTCACGGCCGGCAAGGCTCTGAAGGACAAGGTCAACGGCAAGTAATGCCGCTTGTCTCTCCTGCCGACCGTCCGAGTCGGCATGGAGCAGCAAAGCCCCGCGGGATGCGTCCGCGGGGTTTTTGTTTTTTTGAGCGGGACAGCCGCGCCTTCGGGTCTTTTCCTCTTTTGCCCGCCGCCCGCCGAGGCTCTACAATGAGCCTTTTCTCGAATCCATCCCGAAACACTTCCCCGCACTCCGACCGAGACCCGTTCCCATGGCCAAGCCGAAGAAAAAGCGCACCAAGAAGTACGTGCCCAACCGTCGTCCCAACTCCATCCTCGCGAGCCTTCCCGTCGACAAAGAAACGCAGGCGCGTCTTCGCGGCTCGATCGACGAAGCGACGGGGCGGCTCTCGGCCTCGAACGCGACGAACGGCGACCTTGCAACGATTCTTTCGGTGCTTGAAATCGCGGAACCCCTCGTCGACGTTCTGGAGGATCCCGAAGCGGCCCGTGCCCGTCTCGCGCGCGGGGACGAGTTCATTTCATCCCTCATCGAAGGAACGGTGACGCAAAGCGCTGCGGCCGAAGGATTGAAGGACGCGGTCGAACTCGCGTTCGAAGCGATCGCCCGTGCGCCGCGCGACGACTACTTCCGGGCGGTTGCGGCCATGCAGCGTGCACACGTCGAGATGCGCGACAACCTTCGCAAGGAAGGGCGTCTTCCCGAAATCGACCTCTCCGAGGCGCGCGCGGGTGCGAGCGTCTGGGCGATGGACGCGGCGGAAGCCTATCTGCGGCGCGAGGCCGAGAGGGCCGGGCAGGCGCAGCAGGCCGAAGAGGCGGGAGAGGCCCCGAAAAACTATTGAAATCGGGCGGAAAAACTTCTCGGGGACTCTCGAATCCTGCCCGGAATCGCCC